>Ga0194121_10001237_pt1 | contig 44166 bp, 61 predicted proteins | sample TA2MahCa50mmetaG_FD_148609 | JGI IMG/M metagenome (GOLD analysis project Ga0194121, IMG submission 148609) | Freshwater microbial communities from Lake Tanganyika, Tanzania - TA2015020 Mahale Deep Cast 50m | ecosystem: Environmental > Aquatic > Freshwater > Lake | place: Tanzania: Lake...
CCTACCGGGTGGCAGGGATTTGCAAGTCCCTGTCACCTTTCCCCCCCCTACACCCTGAGACCATGATCCTCGACATCAACGGTACCCCTGTCGCCCCCCTGGAGATCGTCACCCGGTTGCAGCAGATCAACCCGAGGCTTGGGTTGAAGTTCGCGCAGCTCTGGGGACAGGAGTCGAGCTGGTGGGCGATCACGATGAGGTGGGCCGAGAACGACCCCCGACGCGCCTACATTCAGCGGGGGGAGCTCCCGGAGGACGAGGATCACGACATCTTTGGCTGGCTGCCGCTGGACTGTAGCGTGGACGATGCCTACGGCTATATCGTCAGCTCCTTCCGGAAGGGCGGCAAGCAGGAAACCAGGGACCTGCTCGACCGGGTCCACGAGTACAACCGGCAGCACCAGCAGCAGATCTGGAAAGAGACCACCGAGCCGGTGCTCGACGATCTTGTTCACCGTGCGGGCCAGCTCGCCGCCCCCACTGTAGGGCCGAGCGCCAAGCCCCGGAAACGCGGCAAGACCGCCAAAGAGATCCGACGTGACTAGAGACGAACTGGTGACGGAGATCCGTCGCTACGCCGAGGGGAAAGACTCGGCCCGCTGGAGCGATACGACCACGATCCTTCCGCTCCTCGACCAGGTCTTCGAGGCCGAGTGGCATGAGATCTTGCAGCACGCCCCGCACCTCCAGCTCACCCGCTCCACCATCGCCACGAACGCAAGCTCGCGGGTGATCGTGACCGGGTACAACGTTCACGTCCTCTCGATCACCTCCGCGGACGGGGAGAAGCGGTTCGCTCCCTCAAGCATCCTGGATGAGCCCCTCGAGGCCACCAGTACGCGGGCGGACGGGAGGTACAGGTTCTGGCGGGAGAATTCCTCTTCCCCAACCGAGGCCTGGTTCTTCCTCTCCCCCGCGACCCTGAGCGAGAACGTCGTCGTCACCTTCACTTCGACCCCGGCCCCCCCGTCTACGGTGGCCGGGAGCACGGACATTTCCACCATCTTCCCCGGAAGAGGAGAGTGGATACTGGTGATGGAAACGGCAGCTCTCCTGCTGGATACGGGCGGGAGCGAGAGCTCCGAGGCCACTCAGCTCCGCCGGGTTGCCGAAACCCTCCGCGCCAAGCTCCTGGATCGGTTGAGCCGCGACTCTCAGTCTCCGAAGGGCTGGCGGTTCTCGGATGTCCCTGGCCACTGGGGAGGCTAGCCGGTGTCGCGACGTCGACTCCAGGACGGCCAGCCTGGGTTTGCCGGGGGACTGAACCTCGACGCCGACGAGCTGGCGCTCACACCCAACGAGGTCCGGCAGGCCGGGAATGCGGAGCTGGATCTGTTCGGGGCCATACAGCGCAGACAGGGTACCCAGCGTACCCACACCACGACCCTCGGCGGGACGGTCAGGGCAGGCTACTCCTGGAACCTGGCCACCGGGGCAACGCAGCTCGTCATCGCGAACGGCAAGCTGTTCACCGCCACCTACGGCGCGTTCCCGATGACCTACACGGATCGCGGTCCCGCCGTCACCGCCTCCGTCTACCCCTCGATTGTGGGGTTTCGGGATGGGGGTGGGTATGCGGCCTTCATCGCGGACGGTGGGGAGCTGAACAAGTGGGACGGGACGACCCTGACCACGAACCTCGCCTCCACCCCCAATGCCACCCAGCTCGCGGTCTACAACCAGCGACTGTTCGGGATCACGGGGGACGGGGAGACGATCTACTGGAGCGGGCTGAACAACGGGGATAGCCTCGGGGTGGTGGCCAGCGGCGGCGGGAGTGCCGTGGTCCGCACCTTTTCCGACCAGCGTCTCACCGGGCTGGCGTCGATCCGCGGAGCGTTGCTGATGTGGCACGTCAGCGGCGTGAGCCGCTTCACCGGCTGGACCCAGGACGACATCAACATCGCCGCCGGGACAGAGGGCGTCACCTCGGACATCGGCAGCATCGCCCCACGCACGATCCTCGGTATGGAAACGTATGCGGTCTTTCTCTCGGAGCGTGGGATGTACCGGGTCGGGGTGTCCGGCAATCCTGAGCTCATCTCCGGCAAGGTCAACGCCATCTTCGAGAGCCTGACCGCCACCCAGCTCCAGACGGCTGTTGCCGTACACTGCCGCGCCCGACGTCAGGTCTGGGTGACCGTGAGCGGGGTGGGGACCATGGTGTACCACTACGACAACAACAGCTGGACCGGTCCCTACGACCAGGGCCACCTGACGGTGAGCGCGGCCTGGGATGCCCTGGACGCGAGCGGCCGTCCGATTGTCCTGCTCGGGGACACGAACGGGTTTGTGAAGCTGGCGGACGTGGACGGGAGCTACAAGGACGACCGGCTGCACGATGGCACCGGGGGAACCGTGTACTCCTCCACCATCCAGCTGCACCGCTACACCTTCGTTATCCCCGAGTTCGAGAAGTCCTTCCGGCACGCCACCGTGTTTGCCGAGGTGGGTGGTGGAGATCACACCATCAGCTGGAGGAGCGACTTCGCCACCGGCCAGCATGTTTTCGTGGGCGCGGGAGCCTGGGATGCCCCTGGAACGATCTGGGATGCCCCGGGCACGGTGTGGGATGGGGCTGGGGTGGTTCCGCTCCATATCCCGCTCTCCTGTACCGGCTACTACCTCGACCTCACTTTCACCTCCTCGGCTGAAGGGGGACTCCGGATTTCACGGGTTCTCTCCGAGGCCTTCCAACTCAGCCGCCGAGTCTTCTAATGGCCCTAGTCGGACAGTACCAACAGAGCTCCTTCGTGACCCCCTCGATCGGCCAGACGCCCATCGCCTCGGGGAGCGTGCGAGCGAACGACAACGCCCTCGCCGCCGTTCTCAACGCCCACGACGCGGACGCCACCATCCACGTCCAGACCGGTACGCTCGCTAACCGCCCTGCCGCGGGGACCGTGGGGCAGATGTACCTGGTGACAAGCGGCGCGTCGATTGGGGAGCTGTACTACGACGACGGGGCCTGGCAGCTGGTGGAGGACTTCGTCGCGGTACTAAAGGGTGGCAGTGCCGTGGGGCTGCGGCCGACCCTGAACTTCGTCGAGGGCTCCAACATCACCATCACCGCCGCCGATGACCCCGGGAACAACCGGGTGAACCTGACTATCGCGGCCGCGGGTGGTGGAGGTGGGCCACCGCAGGCGCACAATACCTCCCACCAGGACGGCGGGAGCGATGAGATCTCGGTCACGGGGTTGAGCGGGCTACTGGCGGATGCACAGAAGGTCACGGTCGCCAAGGCCGGATCGGATGTGGGGACCCGCGCCAAGATCAACCTGATCGAGGGCACGAACGTCACGATGACCGTCGCCGATAACGCGGGCGCGGGTCGGGTGGATGTGACGATCAACTCGAGCGGCGGTGGCGGTGGACCGCCCTCGGCGCACGCCTCCTCTCACCAGGATGGGGGGAGCGACGAGATCTCGGTGACGGGGCTGAGCGGGTTACTGAACGACGCCCAGAAGTCCACCATCCAGAAGGCAGCCGCGGGTGGGGGGACCAGGCCCACGATCAACTTCATCGAGGGCTCGAACATCACCCTGACGGTGAGCGACAACGCGGGCTCGAACCGGGTGGACGTGACGATTGCCGCCGCCGGGAGCGCCCTGTCGGGGAGCGGAACCTCAGGCACTATCGCCAAGTGGACCGGGACGACGCAGCTCGGGAACAGCCTGATCACCGACAACGGGACTACGGTTACGGTCACCGGACCTTTGGTCGCGTCCTCGACGCTCTCGGTGACCGGTAAAACGAGCACCGCGGCCACCGCCTCCGGTGGGGCCGGACTGGTGTTACCACATGGCACGGCTCCCTCTTCCCCGGCAAACGGGGACCTCTGGACCACGACCGCTGGGCTGTATGTCCGGATCAACGGGACGACCGTCGGTCCGCTGGCGGCTGGCGTGTTGACGGGCAGCGGGACGGCGAACAAGGTCGCCAAGTTCTCCGGCAGTACCGCCCTTACCAACTCGATCATCGACGACGACGGCACCACGGTGAACGTCAACGGCAATATCACCCGGGACCGCGGGTCCTTTACCGCGGACAGCGGCGACTACAAGGTGGGTGGGGTGATCATCTCGACCTCCAACCCCTCCGGCACCGCCCCAACCGGCTGCCTGTGGTTGAAGTACTAGCATGATCATCCAGGGCTACGACGGCAGCAGCTGGAGGGTACCGAAGGACCTCCAGGTCTACGACGGCTCGAGCTGGCGGCGGGTGGTGAGGGCCTGGGCGTATGACGGGTCGGCCTGGAAGGAGGTCTCCGCCCCGCTGCTCTGGGACGTGACGTTCGAGAATCTTGGCTTCTCTCAGGGTCGGGCTAAGTTCTTTTTCGACGGCAACGTGACGAAGTCTATCCAGTACCGGTGGCGAGAGGAGGCTAACCCCTTCTCCGCGTGGCTGACCATGGGCCTCGCCCCGTCGCCCGACGCTACGGATATACATATCGTTGGCACCCCAGGTAACAGCCTGACCTTCGAGTTAAAACCCTACACGGCCCCCGGTGCCGGTGGCGACGTGGGCGGAACGACCTCGGTGACCGGTGTCCCAAGCTAGCCCACAAGAGGAACGCCAGTGGCGGGAGATTCGTAGGCGCGTCCTCCGTACCGGCATTACGACCCCGGGGGACGCGTCCCTCACGGCGACGGTGCTTGGCTCGACCACCGAAACCGTCCTCTTCTCGACCACGCTCACCGCCAACCGCACGCTCACGCTCTCGACCACGAACGCGGTGAACGGGGATAGCTACCACATCCTCCGGACGGCGGGTGGGGCGTTCACGCTCGACGTAGGTCCGGGGTTGATTACCCTGGCGCAGGACACCTGGTGCGCGGTGGTCTTTGATGGGAGCGCCTGGAAGCTGACGGCCTACGGAGCGCTGGCGGCCGGGGGGAGCAGCGCCTACACGACGGTCGAGGATGAAGGTACCCCGCTCACCGCCCGCTCGAACATCAACTTCGTGGGCAGTGGGGTAACGGCAGCGGATTCGGGCGGGAAGACGGTCGTCACGATCCCTGGATTGACGGCCTACACGACGGTTGAAGACGAAGGGACTCCCCTTACCGCCCGCACCACCGTGAATTTCGTGGGCGCGGGAGTGACCGCCACTGATTCCGGTGGGAAGACGGTCGTCACCATCCCGGGTGGCGGGAGTAGCTCGATCTCCACCATCACGGTCGCCTTCACCGATGGGGATACCGCGAGGCGGGTCACGGTGTCGGATGGGACGGTGAGCGGGGCGAGTAAAATCATCGTCACCGTGCGCCGTCCCGATACCACCAGCGACAGCGCCGACCGTGGGTACCTCTACACCGCGAACGTGGTACGGATTGGGGCGGGCCAGTTCGATGTTCTGATCACCGCCCTCGGGATCAGCGGTGAGGATGTGACCCTCAACCCACCCAGCGAAACTATCACCCTCTTCTACCTGGTAGCCTAGATGCCGCAGAACTTTGGATTGACCTACCGCTCCGGATTGCCTGGTATCGGATCGGACGACACACAGAAGCAGCAGCGACACGACCAATACGGGGGCGTGCATACCCGCGGCGAGCTGCTCGCCTGGGCCGAGGAGGGCACCTACTTCCGGGCGATTGGCGGCGCAAACCCGATGACCACGACCACCTCGCATACCGCCTCGTACTTCTTAGCGACCGAGGCACTGCTGGCGATGGTGAACGGGAGCTCGACGGTGAGGGTGATCCCTCACTATATCAAGATCATCTGTACCCACCCCGGCACGTTTACGATAAACTCCCAGGCCGCCTTCGCCATCGACTCTGTCAACCGCTACCACGTGGGTGGGGTGGACCTGAGTACCCGGATAGTCAATAGCAACACCGCGCTCGGCGCAACCTCCGGGTTGAGCGTGTTGCGGTTCGGCGCGGTCACCGCGACAAGCGCGGGCGCGGGGACCCGGTACATCTCCAACGACTACCTGAAGGTCCAGGCCGCGCCCTGTTGGGTGATCGGGGATTCGGTGACCTTCACGTTCACCCCCACCGGAGACGTGGGCTCACCGTCGCCGACGTCCGGGACCGCCCCCATTGCCATCGTCAAGGAAGTCGGGCCGGTGGTCTTGGGTGGACAGAACAGCTCCCTCCTACTGCACCTCCTGAATATCAATGCGCTCGTCGGCCCAATGTGGGCGTGCGAGATGGCCTGGTGGGAACGGTAACCACAATTCTCTCTACAAGGTAACGCTATGCCTATCCCGTTTGCCGCGCTCGCCGCTGGGGTGTCCGCGCTCTCGAGCCTCTTCGGCGGAAAAAAGAAGTCCCAGCTGGCGGAGGCCGAGATTGCCGCCCGCAACCGGCAGATGAAGCAGAGCGACAACCAGTTCGCCGCCAACCACGCCCGCGGGCTGGCGGGGGATCGGTTTGGGGCGGCACGGTCGCTGTTCGAGGGGAACGCGGCCATGGACAATAGGGCCCGCGACATCGCCACCCAGAACACGAACTCCCCCCTGATTCGGAACCTCCTGAACAAGGTGGCCGCCCGCACCGGGGCTGCGCCGATTGACTTCGAGGGCCGGGCCCCCATTCAGCTGCGGGCCGGGACGGGGGACATGGCGGCCGAGTACGACAAGATGAAGGCGATAGGGCCCTACACCCCCATGAAGGATGAGCCCATGAAGAAGTCCAAGTTCGGCAACATCATGGGCGGGTTGGCGGGAGCCGGGCTGGCTGGGCTGGGAGCCTACTTCGCCAAGAAGAAGCCCAAGGCCGTCGGCGGCTACCCGGACCTGACCATGGGCGAGCGCCCGTAAGACCTCGCGGGCGCCAACGACACCTAAGGAACCAACCAATGCCGATCTACGAGACCCCAACCCAGGGCGACCAGCAGGCGGTCAACAACCAGCAGGCGAACAACGAGCGCAAGCGCCGCTCCTTCCAGGCGAACGCCGCGAACGGGCAGTACCCGAACGCCCAACAGGGGAGCGACATGGCCGCCGCCCAGCGGCAGCAGCAGGCCGCCGCCCCTACCGCGCCACCCCAGCCGAACTTCGCCCAGCTCCAGGCCCAGGGCTACTCCCGCCCCCCATCCCCGATGGCTCCTGCCCACCAGCCCCCGGGAATGCCCACCCCAGCCCCTGCGCCGGCTCCTGCGCCCTCAAATCCCGCACCTGCACCCCAGACGGCCCCTGCAACGGCAAACGCGCCACAGGGGCAGCGAGGGGCCTCGCCGGGGTTGCGGGCCACCATCGAGGGGATGCTCGCCAACCCGGGTCAGGATCTGGGACGGAGCTTTCAGGCCCAGTACGAGCGGGCGGCCCGGGGGATCGAGGACCGCCACACCTCCGGACGGCGGGCCGTGGACGAGGAGATGGCGAGGCGGGGGATTCACGACTCCACCATCGCCGGGGGGAGATTGCATGACCTGAACATCTCCCGCGGGGCCGAGTACGGGGACCTGATGTCCTTGCTCTCCGAGAAGATGCTCGACCGGGAAACGGATTTGAAGATGTCCGCCATCCGGAACGCGCTGCAACTCGGGGAGCTGGATGAGCGAACCGCGGCCAGGCTGGCGGATGAGATCTTCCGCGGCCAAGAGCTCGACTTTCGGAGAGGGGATGCGGCCGAGGGTCGTCGCCTCCAGCGGGATCTGGCCGACCGGGATTATGCGTTCCGCGGCCAGGAGCTCGACTTCCGGCGCGGCGAGGCTGCCGCCAATCGAGCCGACGCGGCCAGCCGGTTTGACCGGGAGTTCGCCTTCCGGGGGAGCGAGGCCGACCGGGCCGCCAGCCAGTGGCAGCGGGGCTTCGACGCCTCCCGCACCGACTCGGATCGCGCCTACCAGCGCTGGCAGGACGAGTTCGCCTACAACCGGGACATGGACCGGGAGCGGATGGATTTTGACTACCTGAAGTTCTTCGGACCCGATGGCAACACCTACGAGGACGCGAACTACCCGGGGGCCGGCAGTGGGGGCAGCTCTCCTCCGGCCGAACCTCCCGCTGACGTCTACACCGAGACCCCCTACACCGGGGGAGCGCAGGGTGGTGGCGGAGGGGCAGCGAACAGCTACGCCCGACGATTCTTCTACATCTAAAGCGACTTCTACATCTAAAGCGAGCCGACCGTGGGATTCTTTGACGGACTAGGGGACCTCTTCACCGCCGCCCGGGATGGGTTGAACACCTACGCCGAGCTCGACGAGCTGGAGCGGCAGCGGAAGCGGGTGGAGGAGGCGGACGCCTTCAACCGCCAGTACCGCTCCGGGTTGCTTGAGGACCGAGAACAGAACACCAGGCTCCGGGACGCCACCTACGGGCGACAGCTGCTCGAGAGCGGGTGGGTCCCGGATGACGCGGGCAGCTACCGCGACGAGTACACCGGACGCACCTACCGGTATGACCCCTCGATCACCCCCCAGGGTCGGGCCGCGGCGGCACGCGATACCGAGAGGCAGAGGGAGCAGGCCGCCGACCAGGCGCTCCTCGTTCGCCTGCAAAGTGGCGATAGGTCTGTCATCCCGGAGCTGTTGGCACGGGGGGTCGACCTCCCGGACCAGCTGAAGAGGGATGCCTTTGGGGTGAAGAGGGAAGTGGACCCGGTTAGTCAGGCCAACGCTGCCCTGTTGGGCGAGCAGCGGCGGCTGTTGATCGCCGAGCGCTTGCAGCGGCAGATCGACGATCTGCTCGATGGCGTGGGCGGGATGATCGAGGCCGACACCTCCCCCCTTACCCCCCAGGCGATCAAGGACCTCTTTAACACGATCCCCTCCCTCCGCGCCCGCGGACAGGAGCTCGGGGTGAGCGAGGCGGACTTCATGCGGGCCGCGGGGAGAATGGCACAGGGAGCTGAGACAAGGGCCCGCGCCGCCCTGGGCGATGCCTACAATCGGATGGGTGAGAGCGCCTACCACCAGCTCGGGAGAATCCGCGCCGACCCCACGGACTCCACCGACCCGACCTCCCCGGGAACCGAGGATGAGTTAACCGAGGAGGAGAAGCAGGAAATCCAGATGGCCTGGGAGGCCATCGCCAAGAAACCCGAAGCGGCCGCGCAGATCCGCGCCCGCTTCAAAACCAGAACCGGACGGGACCTTCCCTCGGTCCATCATCACGGCCATCCCTCGGGGTCTCGCCCCTCGGGGTCTCGCCTTCCACCGGGAGTTTGGTGACGAAAGGTGACGAACCCCTACCTTGACGAGCTCGAGGACAACCCGTACCTCACCGAGCTCCGCCCCACGACCACGCTCGGCCAGCGGCCATCGTTCTTTCGCCGAGCCGCCCAGTCCGCGGCGCGAGTGGGGGCGGGCGTGGTTGGCACCGGGGAAGTGATCCCTGAGACCGTGCTCCGTGGGGTCGATGCGCTCCTCGGGTGGGACGCTCTCAACGCCTACAAGCAGAGGCAGAGGATCAGACGGGAGCGCTGGGACGCGGCCACGCAGGACGCCTTCGCCCCCGAGGCCATGGATCTGGCCGGCAATCTGGTGGGGACCGCGTTACTGATCAAGGCGCTCGGGCCCGCCGCGGCTGCGAAGCTCTCCGGCATCCCGATGCTCGGCAGGCTGTTTCAGGCCCGCCAGGGGCTGAAGGGGCTTCTGGCGAGGAACGTCGCCGGTGCGGTCGCTACCTCCCCGCTCGCCGCGGCGCAGGCTATCGACCCCGCCACCAGCACCTCGACCATGATCGGGGAGCTGACCGGCAATGAGAGGATGCGGAACCTCTCCTACCCGGGGCGGTTGGCAACGGAGCTGGGAGCGGAGGTGGCCGCCGGCAGTACCCTGGAGGGGGCGTTGCGCGGCGTAGCCAAGGGAGCCCGAGGGCTCAGACAGCTGTCGAGGAACCTCAGGGCCCCGAGGGTCGATCTCGAGGACGCCATGTTCCCCGGGATGGTGGAGGCGGATACCCCCCTTCAAACCGCCAGGATGCGCCTCCCCGAGCCCCCGCGGACCCCGGGCTTCGAGCGCTACCTGGAGGCCGAGGCCCGCCAGGCTGAGTTGGAGCCCTCAGGGATCTCGCAGACCGTCGACCGGTTTGACGACGAGCGGCGGGCTGTGTTAGCACGACAGCGTGAGCTATTCGACGCGACCCGGGAGGGGCAGGCACGCCCCGAGCCCGGGATACGGGAGATCCGTGACCTGGCCGACAGCTACCGCAGCAGCCGGGGCTTCCGCTCTCCAGGTCCCCGGGTGACGAAGGTCGATGAGCTGGAGCATACGGACATCGACGCCGCCCCCAAGGCCCGGGCCACGGTCACCGTGCCTACGGGCGAGGTGCGCCCCAAGCGTCCCCTCACCGCCACCGGGTACGAGAAGGCGGCGAGCGCCGGGAATGTCGGGACGGCAAAGAACGAAACCGTCCTCACTCCCGGTGCCTATGAGCTCGACCCCACCGGGAGGAGCTGGGTAGAGGAACGTCTCCGCGAGTCCAAGACCTCCCCGAAGCGCTACTCTGTTTCAGATAAGGAAGCCCAGGCCCTGGCCGGCTGGGTGGATACGGATCGGCTCATCGGCAGCAAGAAGGTTTCGCTCGACAACATCGAGATGCGTGCCCTGGCTCAGGTCGCGGTCGACGGCAAAAGAGCGCTGCAACAGCTGACGACGGAGATAGAGGCCGCCGCCTTCCGCGACCCTGAGAAGGTCCCGGAGCTGAACAAGCGGTACTCGGCCGCCATGGCCCAGCTCGACGCGGCCCTAGCCAAGCTCGGGTTGGGGGCGAACGAGGCCGGGCGGACGCTGCGTGCTGTCCGCTTCCTTTCCAAGGAAATCGACGACCCGGTGTTCTGGCTGAACGTGCTGCGCCGGAAGGCTGGCGTGCCGGCGGGGATGAATGTCCCCACCCACCTCCGTACCGAGCTCGAGAGCATCATCGCCAAGCGCACCCCCGATGGCCTACCGATAGACGCCCAGCGTGAGCTCGTCGACCTCATGCGCCGGGCCCAGCCCAAGAGCTCCCTGGTGCGACGGCTATTGGACTTCACCCGTGCCGGCCTGTTGACCAGCCCGGGCGTCCATATCGGCCAGCTCAGCGGCAATACCCTCAAGTTCGCGGTCGACCGGTTAGTCGCCAAGCCCATCGCGGTGGCGATGGATCGGCTGCTGCCCGGAGGGCGGACTACGGCCTACTCCGGAGACCTGCTGGGGGCAGCGGCGGCCGGCGTGGAGAGAGTAGTAGGCAGCGAGGCCAGCTCGATGTGGAAGCGCGCCACCGGGATTCGGGAGAAGCTGAAGGCCGGGAAGGCCGCGGCCCGCAACATCCTCCAGGCCGACGAGGGACTGCTCGCGCTCATCGACCAGCCGGGGAGGGTGAACTACGGGGAAAGCCTCGGCGGGAGGTTGGTCGAGAAGTGGGTCTCCGGCATTTATGGGACCCTCGGGGCCGAGGACCGGCTGTTTAAAGGGGCCGCCTTCCACCTGGCGCTGCAGGAGCGGGCCATCGTCCGGGCGCTGAACGAGGTGGGACGCAAGTCCCCGGACTTCAAGCGGCTCGTGCAGCAGTACTCGAACGGCTCCACCGCCCACGAGGCGGACGTGGCTGACGCCATCCTGGCGGGCGAGCTCGCCACCTTCACCGAGAAGAACGTCTTGGCCGAGAGGTTCAACAAATTGAAGCAGATCCCCTACTGGGGCCCGGCGATCGAGGCGCACTTCCTGTTCGTCAAGAGCCCAACAAACATCATCAAGCAAACCCTCGTGGACTACACCCCGGTCGGGATTGCGAAGACCCTCTGGGAGGATGGGGTGAAGGGGCTGAGCGGGAAGGACCTCAAGGCCAAGCAGCGGATTGTGGAGGCCATTGGGAAGGGGTCCGCGGGCGCGGGAATCCTGGCCATTGGGGCGATGCTCTACCTCGACGGGAAGCTGTCGCCCTCGAAGCAGCTCTCCGACAAGGACCTCTCCTCGGCCCGTCTCGAGTCCCTCCCCCCATCGGCCCTCCGCACCGGGGACGGGAAGGCGATCACCCTCTCGCGCTACGGCCCCATCGGGATGCTGCTGGCGATGGGGGCAGACATTGCCCACGCGGTCGAGCACGACAACATCCCCGCCACGATCCTCTCCCCCTTCCGTACCGCCAAAGAGCTCCCCATGCTCAAGGGCGCGAACACCCTGACCGAGGTCTTTTCCGCCGAAGGGGACGAGAGCGGCAATAAGCTGCACCGGTGGGCCGGGGACCTGGCCGGAAGGGTGGTGCCGAGCGCCGTGCACGCGGTCTCCCGCGCCAGCGACCCGGTGCAGCGCAAAACCGAGACCGTGGACGACATCATCAGGGAGCGTATCCCCGGATTGAGGAAGTCCCTCCCCGAGAAGCTGAACGCCCTCGGTCAACCTGTCCCGGGGGCCGGAAAGGTGGGGTCACTGGTGGGCGGGGTGGCGCAGTTGAATGAGACCTCGGTCGTGAAAGAGGTCCTGCGCTCTGGGGCGACCGTCTCCGCCGTCGAGAAGCTCAAGGGGGAAAGTGACGAGGCCTATGCTCTTCGCCGCCCCGAGGTCGACCGGGCCGTTGAGCGAGCGCTCAAGAAGCTCATCCGCTCTCCCCACTACACCCGTAGCAAGAAGAAGGAAGAGCTGATCGAGGACCTTATCCGCAACACCCGTCGCACCGCCTCCCGCCACTTCGTTGCCCGCCACCACTCTCTCTACTTCCGCCAGGACCGGACGAACCCCTACCTTGAATAGCCTCATGTCAATCGAGTTCGCCGCGAAGGTCTCATCCCTCGCCTCCGCCACGCTCTCCGGGGCGCTCATGTTTTCGGTGCAGTCTGCCCAGACACCCTCGTCTACGGTACTCTCCAGCGACTCCCTGATCCCCGTGGGGTTGGCGGTGGCGATAGGTGGGGTCCTCTGGGGGTTCGGGGTGAAGGTCGGGGCGTTCATCACCCAATCCCAGGAGCAGATCAAGGAGCTTCAGCGTCGGGTGACGGAACTGGAAGAGCATGAGCACGAGGACCGGCGCTAGTATGCAGCGCTTCCTGTCGGCCCTGAAGCAGGTCCTGGAGGACGAGGGCGGGTGGTACCCTGGCACCTCGGCCTTCGACCCCAACCCCACCATGAACGGGGTGACGCAATCTCGCTACGACCAGTACCGGGGGTCCGTGGGTTTACCAACACGCAGCGTCCGGGAGATCACCCCCGACGAGCGTACCGCCATCTACCTCACCTACTGGCGGGGGGTCCACGCGGACGAGATCGGGGAGCTGACCGCCCCCCAGGTCTTCGACCACGCCGTAAACCGTGGCATTGTCCCCGGCATACGGGTCTTACAGCGGGCCCTAGGCATACCCGCAGACGGCCTGTGGGGCCCGCAGACGCGTCAAAAGCTGCGGGAGACCCCAGACTCCCTCCTCCAGTGGAAAGTGCTCGTAGAGCGCCTCCTGGACTACAGGGAAGTGGTGAGGAGGAACCCCACCAAGCGCCCGGCCCTCTCGACCTGGGTGGGGAGGGTAGCCGGGTACGGGAAGCGGGCGGCAGATTCTGCCCCCCTTGACAAATCCACGGTGGTGGTGTAGTTTCGCGGGTGCGGGAGTAGTGTAATGTAACACGATTGGCCAGGCGCTATCGTCTAAATGGAAGACTCCAGGGTCGAACCTGGAAATGCGGGGCCCACCGACATCCTCGGCAGGGCACACACCCTCCCGCTATCCCCGCGCCGAAGATGTTGGTTCGACTCCAGCCTCCTGCACCCTCAGGTTTCCTCCCTACCGTCACCCCCTTCGACCCTCCCTCCCCAGACGGGGACCCTAGCGTGGAGCCGGCAAGAAGGAAGGCGGTAGCGGAGGAAGCCTGGTCAACCCCCATACCTGACTGAGGCAACGTGCATGAAGATCAACCTGAAGTCCCTTCTCTCGAAGGCCGCGAAGACCCTGAAGGAGCTGGTGCTGAAGTACGCGACCAGGCGAAAGTCTTCCGAGTCGAACCCCTAGCTCCCCCGGATCGGCCCCCGCTAGAGGCACTACCCCTCTCCCGCCGGATGCGGGAGGACGGGGCACGGTGGGTGGTGTGGCACCCGGTCCCCGGGATGGCGAGGAAGTTGCAGGCCGCCGGCAGTACCCTCCCGTTCCGTGTCCTGAAGCAAGGTCTGACCTCTCAGTTCCGCAGGACCCGACTGCCGGTGACCCTCTATGCCCCGTAAACCCCCGCTCGACGAGGTGGCCGCGGTCCTCCGTGAGGAGACCCGGCCACTTTCCTTACCGGTCCCCCAGCTCCCCAAGGTCAAGCTCGACTGGAAGGGGCTCAGGCGGACGGTGGTGGCCAGCGACTTCCACTTCCCCAACAGCGACCCCAGGGTCGAGAGTATCCTCCTCCAGGTCATCAAGGACTGGAGGCCGCATCGGTTCATCGGGAACGGCGATTTGCCGGACATGAACGTCATCTCCTCCCACCCGAAGGACCTCAGCGAAACCTGGGGGCTCAAGGAGGAGCGGGTGGCCATGCACCGGTTCCTCTTCCGGCTGCACGAGGCCATGCCGAAGGACGCGGAGATCCTTGAAACCAATGCCAACCACTCGGGGCAGGGGGCCGAGTCCCGCTGGAGGAGATATCTGAGCGAGCGTATCCGCGAGCTCGCCTCCCTTGAGGACCTGCTCGACGAGCTGCACTACGCCAGGATCTTCTACCCCCGGGAGAAGTGGAGCAGGATCAAGCTGGTGGATACCTCGACGATCACCCGCGGCCTGATCGCCATCCACGGCGACATCGTGCGCCGGGACGCCGGGAGTAGCGCCAAGGCCATGCTCGAGAAGTACCGGGTCAACCTGATCCACGGCCACACCCACCGCATGGGCAGCGCTGGGTACAGGGTCCCCGGGGTGGGGGGACAAGGAGAACATCAGATGCGGGCCTACGAGGGGGGCTGCATGTGTACCCTCTCTCCCACCTACACCCGCACCCCGAACTGGCAGCAGGGGTTCTGTCTCGTGACCTCGGACGATGAGGGCTGGTTTAATGTCGAGCAGGTCCTGGTGCATCAGGGCCGCGCTATCGTCAACGCCACCGGGAACAGCTACCGTGCCTAAGAAGATGTCGCGCCGCGCCAAGGCCAAGCAGATCCTCGCCACCATCGAGCGGATGAAGGTGGTGTTGCAGCTTGAACGCTGGGATCTGCACGTCCAGATTGTCCCCGCCCGCGCCGACACGTCCCCCGAGCCCTCGCAGCAGATGGCGGCCGGGTGTCACGCCTCCCCCCAGTACCAGCACGCCGAGCTGCTGTTCGCGCTGGACGAGATCCTGGACGAGGACATCGACGCCACCGTCATCCACGAGCTGTGCCACGCGCTGGTGTGGGATCAGGTGGCGCTGATCGACCAGCTCACCAAAGAGCTCATCACCCGCACCCCCGACATCAAACCCGCCCTTGAGCTCCTGGCCGAGGGGGCGGTGGAGAGGGTGGCCACGAGACTCGACCGGATCTTCTGCTCGCTGCTGCTCGACAAGCCCCCGCAGAAATAGGTAGGGTAGAAACAAAAAAGCCGCCCCCGAAAGAGGGCGGCTTTTTTGTTAGGTTTCTGTAGCCTTGGCCGCATCAGCCATGGCCGCATCGACCGCATCCCGGGGGGTCTTGAACGCTCCGGGATTGTGCTTGCCTGCGAACTCCCTGAACTTCCCGCTCGCGATCGGCCAGCGAATTCGGCTCGGGGCGTCGGCTCCGGCTCGCTCGGCCGGCAAGGTGACCGCGGCCAAGGTCCACGTGGTTCGGCGCGGCGAGACCCTGTCCGCGGTGGCCCGGCGATATGGAGTGTCGGTCCAACGGCTGATGGAGGCCAACGGTCTGGTCCGGGGCAACTCGATCCGAGCCGGCGCCAGGCTCAAGGTCCCGGCCTGAGTTTTTCGAGGCCGGGCTAGTCCGCCCGGCCGGCCCGTCCTCGTTTCAGTCCGCTCATCACCCGTTCCGCGTATAGCGTGGCCTTGGCGTCCGCGGTGGAGTCCGCCAACGACATCAGCGCGCCGGTCGGACCCATGTTGTACGCCCTGAGGGCGAGCTCGAGGTCCTGGTCGAACTGCCTCAACAACCGCTTCAGGATTCGGAAACCGATCCGGAGATTGGTCTCGGTTCGGTAGAGATCCGCCTCGGTGATGTCGCGGTCGATCTCGCGGGCCGTGAGGAGGCGGACCTGGGTATAACCAATCGCCGCCCGGGCGGAGCGGGCACCTCGGCGGAACCCACTTTCCACTTTGATCAGTTGATAGCCGAGCGAGGGGTGGAGTCCTTCGGCGAGGGCGGCGTCGTAGATCTGCCCGGAGAGGTCCGCGGGAATGCGGTAGACCGCGGAGTACTGCGCCACCGCACGGAGCCGCTCCACCTCGAGCCGCGTCACCGACAGGGTGCCTTTGAGCCGAGTGACCTCGTCGCTCAGGGCAGCGATCTCGACGTTCGCCGCGGTTGGGGTCACCGGATCGGGTCGATCGGCCTCGAGGAGAGGCGGCCCGGCGAGGCCCAACCCGACCAGCACCCCGCTGCCTACCAGCCCGACGGCCGTGCCCAGCAATCGTTCCAACGTCAGTCGTTTCATCGTTTACCTCCCGAGGAACGCGGCCGGCGGTAATCGCCCCGCTGTCCCCCACGTTTTTCCACCGGTCGGATTTTCCCGATCTCCATCCCCCGGTCGATCGCCTTGACCATGTCGTAAACCGCGAGACAGCCGACGGCAACCGCGACCAGGGCCTCCATCTCCACGCCGGGCTTCCCGCCTAACGTGACTTGAGCGGAAAGTCGGACGCCCGGCAGGGCAGGGTCGAGCACCGCCTCGACCGCGATCCCCTCGATCGCGAGCGGGTGGCAGAGCGGAATCAGATCGGCGGTCCGCTTGGCACCCATGGTCGCCGCCAGGCAGGCCACGGCGAGCACGTCGCCTTTGGCGACGTGGCGTTCAATGACCTCCTGCTCGGTGGGCCAGTCGTCCGGTGGGTTGGGGCTGGCAACCGTACCGGGGAGGAAGGAGTAGGTCTTCGTCCACCCGGAGATGACGGGGTCGTGCTCGTAGACGTGCCTCGTCCCGTGCTCATCCACTAGTTCCACCCTCTTCACCGTCGACCCTTCCATGCTCATCTTGGCGATGATCGTGTCGATGAACGTGGGGTCAGGGGGTGAGGGGTAGTTGTACTGCAACGTCAGCACCCCTCCCCCCTGCACCACCTGCCCGATCTGCCCTGGCGGGTTGATGAGGATGGGCTGACCGGTGTTATTGGTGTAGATGGTGTGCTGCACCCCGTTCTGGTCGGTGGAGACTTCGACCTGGACCGATCCCCCGTACATCGAGGCCTGGTCCACCACGGCCACCTTACTCTCGTCGTAGACCGGGAAACCTCCATGGAAACCTGGGAGACCTGGGGTGCCTGGGATACCGTGGAAGGTCGTTACCCCTGCGTTGAGCCGCTGGGCCATGGGAACCTCTCGAGAAAGTCGGGGGACGGGGGAAGGGTCAGGACGTGGTTGGCGAGCATCTCCGCGGTGACGCTCGTCACCCCGAGCGAGCGGGAGCGTTGCAGGAACCCGAGGATTTCCTGCGAGACCTGCTCCGTCGCCACCTTCCACACCTGGGTGGGGTCGATCTCGGGGGAGGGGGCGGCCACCGCCACCCCCTCGTGCTGGTTGCCGAACACCTTGCTCATGATTTCTTCTTCTTTCCCTTGGGGAGGGGAGCGGGGAAGGTGAGGGGGGTGAGGTTCCCCTCCTTGTCGTAGCGAGCGTACCCGCAGAGGACGCTCATCTTCCCGCCCATCCGCATCCACCCGATCCCCGCCTTCCCGAGGCACCACTCCAGGGCCTCGCGTTCGGTGGGGTTGGAGGCGAGGAACGCCCTCCAGATGTCGTACTTCTTCATGGTTACTCCTCAGCTGGGGTGACCTTCACATCCAACCGGTGGTAGCCCTTTCCGAGCGTCTGGTGCTGACGAAGGACCGACTTCGGGATACCCTCATTCCCGTAGGCCTCGTTGGCCAGGGCCTCCCAGTCGACGGTGAGCTTGCCCTTGACCTGGGTCAGCTTCACGCTCCCACCAGGGAACTCGTACCTGCCGTCGTACTTTTCGACGATCTCCTCCAGCTCCCGGCGAAGAACAGCCTTGTCCTCCTCCAGCTCATCCAGCTGGTCCACGGTCTGGCGGTAGGCGACGGCCAGGTTCGCCACCCTGTCCAGCTCGCTCTGCTCAACCGTGTCGAGCTCCTCCTCCACGAGGTTCCTTTGCCACTCGGGGGGCTCCTTCCCCTCGGTGACCGCATTCCAGAACAAGGTCGCCCGGGCGATCAGGATACCCTCGACCTGGAGGTCCCGCTCGATGACGTAGGTGCGGAGGTCGTGCCCCGCGATGAGGACCGCGACGTGGGCGCGGGGAACGTCGCAGACCAGCATCTGCCAGCGCACCTGGGCCTCGACGTCGGGAGGGATCTCGCTCCCCCCGTCCGGGCCCCAGCCATTCGAGGACACCCGGGCCTTGCACTCCAGGATCGCGACCCCATCCCCCTCCACCTCGTACTCCCGGTCGGGGGAGGCGGTGAAGTGCTTGAGATTCTTGTCCTGGTGGAACGGGGGACGAGCCCTCTCCATCCAGCTCCCACCCTTCAGGACCTTCTCCGTCCAGGCCTGGGCGATGTCGTCCTCGAGCCTGTGTCCCCAGTCCGAGAACGAGCTGGTGGAGAAGTCCGGCTCGACCTGCCCGGTCTTCTCCCTCCAGAGCTGGGTGGCGGTCTTGTACTTACTCACCCCGATGATGATCGGGATGTCGCTGGCCCCGATCCGCTTGCTGCGCTCACGGATCTGGGTGGGGGTGAGAGCGGAGCTAGTCATCTGAGGCCTCTTCCTTGGTGAGCTGGGAGATACGGGTAGACCCTTCCATCCTCTTGAGGAACGCCCTCCAGATGGCACCGAAGAAGACCGAGGGGCTGAGTCCCCCATCCTCAGCCAGCTGTTTCAGCTCCTCGTAGACGGCGGGCGGGAGGGTGACCTCGAACGTGACCTTCATATGGCCTCCCCATCCGGTGGGGTGTTGGGTTGGTAGCCTGGCGGCAGGCCGATGTAGCGGGTCCCGCCCTGTCCGGTGGTGCGGCGGGCTACCTCCAGGCCGTGCTCGAAGAGCCTCGCCAGCTTGTGGGGGTCGAACTCCATGGTACCCTGCTCCACCATCCCCAGGTCGGGGGCGAACAGGCGGGCGTTGATCGAGATGTCGCCCTCGTTCTTCATGCTGTTCCGCCACTCCAGCTCATCCAGGTCCCCGCTGTAGACCTCGTGGGTGTGGATGGAGAGGGCCCGCTGAACCAGCTGAATGGGGTTCCGCGGGTTCCCCGCCCAGTAGCTCATCTGCTTTGGGCTGGCGAGAATCACATCCAACTCCAGGTGCTCTGCCCCCATGGCCTTCGCGTAGTAGATGACGTCGCCCAGGGGGGTGATGTTCCTCACCCCACCGTCCACCCAGTGTCTCCCCCAAATCTCAACCGCCGGCAGGACCCCAGGAACCGAGGCACTGGCGAGGATGAAGTCGTGGGTGATGGAGGAGCCGGCGATCCGGTGGTACATCCCGCTCTCCAGCTCCGTCACCCCGATGACCGTGAAGGCCTCGCTCCCGATCAGCTGCGAGAGGCTGACGTTCTCCTCGATCAGCTTGCGGAGGGGGGCGTTGCCGTACAGGGCCCCGGTGCGGAGAAGGCGGGCCACATTGCCAACGTTCCCCATCGGCCCGCTGACGTACACATCCTGGTTGCGGAGCGGGAGGATGAGCTCGGTGAGCTGGGAGGCGGCGGTATGCTGGCCGGCCGCATCTCCGTACTGCCCCAGCATCGCCACCGTCAGGGCCCCGGCGCTCACCCCACCCAGGACGTGATACCCAGGGCTCTCCTGGTAGTAGCGCACCGCGGTGAGGTGCGTCAGCACCCCCGCCTCGAAGGCGATCTTGCTCCCGCCGCCGCTGACGACGAGTCCGTGTATGGTCTTCATGATCGTAGAATCTCCTCGACCTCTCGGCGGGCCCGCTCGGCCTCTCGGGCGAGCTCGGCGCGGACCCTGGTTTGCTTGCTGATGGAGCGGCGTGCGGCGTCGAACATCCCCTTGTAGCTGAGGACAATGACCGTGAGGATCATGTCGTCTCCTTGTCTTGAATCGTGTAGTGTTTCGGGGACAGGTTCGCGTACTGGTCCTTCACCCGCTTGACCTCTGGGGTGAGGGCTTTGATGGACTCCCTGTATCCACCCGGGTAGGAGCGGTCATCGGTCAGCATCCCGGCCGCCTCCGCGTCCACGAGGATCGCGAGGCAGGCGAGCGCGTGCCCGAGATGTGGAATGCCGCTGTCGGGGTCAAGATCTTCTCCTTCCATCCAGGCTTGCAGGTGGCGGAGCGCGGCGTCGTAGTAGATCGAGGCCCGCACCCCCACCACCCGCCAGTTCGACCGGCCGTACTTCAGGGCCCCCTCCAGCAGCCCCAGTGCCCCCAGGACCGTCGCAGCTGGGGGCCAGAGGTGCAGCGGTACCTTGTCGCTCCCCACCAGGTCCTTCGGGTTGGTGGGTTTGATGGGGCAATCATTGACCGGACGGGAGAGCGGGTTGTCCGGGTAGACAGACCGCAACCCAGGGGGCATTACCGGGGGACCGGGAAAAGAGTAGCGAGGGAGAGGGGGAAGACTATTGTCGAGCGGGAGGCTCGGGTTCAGCTGCTCCATTGGAGAGTCCTCGAAGTAGGGAGGGATGGTCATGGCTTCAACCTCCCCTGGCTCCACAGCCAGGGCTCGAGCACGTCGGGCAGCTCGGCCGGGGAGAGCTCGTACTTCTCCCCCAGGGTCTTCCCGGTTTCCTTTAGCTCGAAGGCCCCTAGCCCCAGCCACCGGGCAACGGCGACCTCAGTGAGCGCCTTCCTGCTTGCCTGCCACCCCTCCAGCAGCACCACCCCATCGACCTGCAACAGCAGGTGGACGTCGAAGCGGGCGTAGAGCTGAGCCGGTAATCCAGGGTCCCCGCCGAACGCCTCGACCGGGGAGTGTACGCCGTACCCGTGCTGACGCAGGAAGCGGGCGGCCTCGTTGTACACGGGAACTTCGGCCCCACCGCCGCAGAGATACAGTCTCATGCCGTTTGGTTTCACGTTCCCTCCGCCGCTCGGCCCTTCCCAAGGCCGTTCTGTGACACGTTGCGGTACATCCAGGTCCCTCTCTTTCTGGTGATGAGTACGACCTCGTGGGCCCAGTAGAGGGCGGAGGTGATCTTGAGCTTGATCGCCGCGTCCTCCATCATGAAACCCTTGGTCTCGTGGATTTGCAGTGTCCCGTCCGCCAGGACAACTATGAAGTCTGGGGTGTACCAGGTCTTGTCCGCCAGCTTGAACTTCATGCTCTCGAACCACCAGTCCGCCACCTCCCCGTTGAGCTTGCGCCCGTCGAGGGCCTTGGCGTAGGCAGCTTCGAGCGTGTTCATCTCCCCGGGCTTGCGGCGGACGTAGCTCTTAAGCCTGGGGAAACGACGCCTCATGCCTTCCGCTGCTGGGCACGTCGCCCGAGCAGCGTTCGCAGCTGGTGGATGAGGTACCTAGTCCCCTGCCGGTTGCGGGGGGACGCCTTCCCGCTTGCCTGGAACTCCAGCAGCAGCGTCAACAGGGTTTCGAGTTTGGTTGCCGACATGAAAGATCCCTCGGGCACGTTCCTCCTCGGTTTCGTAGAGCCGGCCTCCGCCGACGTAGAAGCGGAACGACTGGTCCCGCACAGTCCCATCCAACCTGAACTTGGCGACGTGCGCCACCATCGTCCCGTCCTCCGCCACCGCCGAGATGGAGCGCTGTCCTCGGCGCACGAGCGCCAGGTCTCCCTCGGTTGCGGTCGCACGGAGGGCACGGTGTAGCATGATGATCGCATCCGCCACCTCTTCCGCCGCCCCGGATTGCTTGATCGCCGACTGGGGCGGGACCATGTAGTCTTCGAGCGGGTCGAACTGTCCCCGCTTGAGCTGGGCGGCGACGAGCAGTCTTACCTGCTCTCGCTTCGCCATCACCTTCATCTCCCGCAGCCCCTCGCTCATGGCGGCGGTCAGGGTCTCTCCCCCTCCACCCCAATCCATCTGGTGGATGTGGTCCACGACGATGACGTGGAAACCGTTCTTCCTGGCGTAGGCCGCCCAGTCTTGCAGCTTGCTCAGCGAGACCCGCTCGTCGGGGATGAGGACGAGGGACCGTGACTTGGACTTGAGGTAGGCGAGCTTCTGCTCGACCACGGTCCTGGCTCCGGTAGGGAGCCGATCCCAGTTCCCACGCACGACGAAGGGGACATGGTACCCGGCGAGGGCGGCGGCCAGCTGCAACCGCATCCTCCCGGGGCTCATCTCCATGCCGGCGTAGATCACACGCCAGTCATGATGCACCATGTGTAGCGTCTGCTCGGTGAGGAAGGTTGTCTTCCCCCCACCCGGCCGCGCTCCCACGATCACGAGATCGCCCTCTAGCAGGGGCCCAAGGGCCCCGACATCTTGGAGGCGTGGCGAGAACCAGGTGGGTTGGGAGGAGTAGTCGGCGTCGAGCAGGTCGAGCGCCTGCCTCGACTGCTCCTCGGCGAGCTGATCCAGGTCCGGGGAAAAGCCCTTCACAATCCCGGCCTGCTTTGCGAAACGATCAAGGGCTTGCTGTGGGAGCGTCATGGCCCTCCTGTGATGTCGAGGCCGAGAGCACTGCCCGCGCCCGTTGCAGGCAGGTCTCGGCGTAGTCGGTGTTGCCTGCCCGCCAGGCTGCTACCGCCGCCGCCTCCCAGCACGCCGCCCGCCAGAGGTCATCCTTCACCCAGGTCGAGTGCGAGCTGGCCTTCTGTCCCTGCCACCCGCTGTCCAGGCGCTCCTCCCAGAGCGCCAGGGCAGGGGTGTCCGGTGGGGAGAGGCTTTGCCACGTCATTGCTTCACCGGCTGGGAGTACAACACCCAGACCTTCAGGTCCCTGAAGAACCCTTTGACCGAGCGCTCCGTCCGGTAGTTGATGGCGTACCACTCCAGGGCCTTCTCAATCTCCTCCCGGGAGTAGGTGGGGTGCGGCTTGATGAACAGCCGGGCGGCCTCTAGAAAGGGAGGTCCTCGCTCCCCTCCGCGGCCGCACCGGTGGTGAGGGTCCACGGCAGGGCGTCCTTCCACACATCCACCCCGATCTGCTTCAGGGTCTTCCCGTTCGAGAGGCTCTTGACCCCGTTGAAGGACAGGCGCATCAGCTTGCCGACGTGCTGCACCGGGTCGATGGCGTCGTCGATGGCCTTGCTCCCCGCCACCGCCACCGTCTCCCCGGTCGGGCCGACGTTCGGGTCGACCACCACCTGCAAGTCGTGCAGCAGGCCGTAGGTTCCCTGCCGGCTGCCGACGTACACCCCCATCACCCCGGCGATGTGCTTCGGACCATTGCCCAGCGTGACGACGCGGTTGCTGCTCGTGTTTTCCCAGCTCATACTGGTTGTTCTCCTTGACTGGTTTTCCCGAGCTGGCGGAATACCGCCCGGGCCTTCGGTGTTACCCTCCACCCATCCACCAACCGTCCCTGTACCCTGGCCCCGAAGGGCACCCGCTCCACGATCTCGAGCCCAGCGAGCCGTGAGAGCGCGGAGCGGGTCACCCCGAGGGGAAGCTCGGTGAGCTGCGCGACCTGCGAGCTCGACCGGGGCCCCTCCCATACCGCCCACACCACCTTCCAGGTCTCGTGGCTCTCGCTTGCCTTGTCGACCTCGACCTCCCCGGTCAGGAGGTTGAGCTGACCGGGGACAGACACGTCGCTCACGAGAGCAGGTCGTCGATGGCGTTCGCGTTCTGCTTCGTTTGCAGGAAGTCGAGGATCGCCCGGGCCTTGGCCACGGGGTTCGGGTAGTCCGCCTCCACCACCTTCGCCAGCTCGCGGGCCCATATCGTGGAGGCCTTGACCGCCTCGTCCCCGTACATGATGTGACGGTCGCACACCATGTAGTCCACGAAGAACCCGCTCATCCACTTGCCGAAGGCCGCCATCATCGCGAGCGTCTGCTGAAGAGCATACAGCTCCTCGTTGGTCATCTTCTCGGCGATGGCGCGGAGCCGGGGGAACGGGGCGGTGGTTTCGAGCTTGAGCTTCTCCTCATCCATCTTGGCGTAGTCGGCGTAGTCCTGCTCCCGGGCGGCGTGGAGGTCGGGGAAGTGGCGCATCTGGTTGATGGTGTCCACGAGGTAGCGGGTCTCGTTCCCGGCCTCGTCGGTGAAGACCGCCTCCCGGTGGAAGAAGCTCAGCGTGTCCCCATCCCCCACCACCACCAGCTGGGACTTCTTCACCCCCTCCAGCCCCACCTCCATCTGGGCCCGGTTGGGGAACTCCATCTTCCCCTCCATCTTCTGGAAGTTCTTCAGCCCGTCTGGCATGGCGCGGATCAGGTCCTCCAGCTTGATGTCGTCAAGGTCCTTGAAGTCATCGATCATTGTGTGGCTCCTTGTGCGTGAGTGCTGTTCCTACCAGGACCGCGAGGGCGGGGGGCCTGGGGGACGGAAGTTGATGAAGCTGACGACGTACACTATCGCCGCCAGACAGACAACGATGATGACTCCCTCGATCATGGCTTCCTCTCGGGGTCGCGGGTGATGTAGAGCACGGCGAGTAGCCCGACGAAAATGATGACCGCAAAGCTCATGTCTTCTTCCTCTTGCTGGGGTGGCCGGCGGGCGGTGGGGGGAGGTCGTCTCCCCCGTGTCCGCTCCACCGGAAGTTCGGGCGCACCAGCCCCTCGTCCCGCAGCTCCTCGGTCATCACCTCCCGGACGGACTGCTGCCGGATGGTGCGGGCCTCGTTCAACACCTCGGCGCAGTCCTCGCAGTCGCGGGCATGCACCGTCCTGTTGGCGGTGGCGAGATCGAGCAGTGCCTCCCAGAGATCATTCAATCCGCGCTCGGCCTCCTGCACGAGGAGGGTGTCCTTCTCCCTATCACCCGTGACCGGCAGGGCGAACGTCATCCCCTGCGACCCCTTCATCTGGTCCCGCAGCATCATCTCCATCTTGAGGGAGATCGCGAGCGGTAGGGTGACCGTCACCATGCGGCGGTCGGATAGCAGTTGCTGTCTGTGTCGGAAAAACATTGCCCCTCCAGGCCTCTCGGGCGTTGCGGGTTGTGGGGTAGAGCCAGACCTTATCCAGATGGTGGTCGACGAGGTTGACGGCAACGATGCAGCACACCAGCTCGCCGGAGGAGGGGAGGGTCTCGTTCGCCAGCAGCGACAGAAACCAGTCACCCTCCTCGCGCTCCTCCTCCCCTCCGACCACGAGCGCCAACCCAACCAGGTCATCGAACTTCGCGTCGGAGAGGGGTCCTGCGGTCAGAGGCTTCATGCGTCCACCTCGACCCGGTGGGGGGCGAGCATATACAGGATGGCTTGTTGCTCGTTCGGGGGAAGGCTCAGCCTCCCGGAGGGAGTGAGCCTCGTCCACTGGAACTGCTGCAACTGCTCGACCGCTCGGCGGACGCCGAGAGATGATTTCACCGGGTCGTACCGTCCGGTGGCCAGCTCGTAGAGCGCCACCCCCAGTACCTGGGGGGTGAGCGCGGGAAGTCGTCGTGCCATTAGAGAGTCCTTGCTCGGGTGAGTCGTACCTCGCGGAGTAGCGTGCTAACCAAACGGGACTGCACCTGCTGGGTGAGGGCCAGGACGTTGCTGGCGTAGAGGACGTTGTCCTGCCCGAACCACTCGGGCATACGCCGCGAGGCCCCCTCCCCCAACCCAAAGGCGGTGATGAAGATGTTGCGTTTCCTCGCATCCGCCCGCAGCCCGGGGAGCATCGCGTCCATCTTCTCGTGGCGATCCGGGTCACCGTCGGTCACGAAGAACAGCAGCTTGCGTCGCTCGGGGCGGGGGGCGAGGGCACGGTAGGCGGCGAGCAGCCCCTCGGCCATGGGTGTCCCCCCGTTCCCACCCCACCGGCGTATCCGGAGGGGAATCCGCGGGTCCGAGGGCCCCTCGCTCCAGGACTTGAGCGGCAGCACGCCGGAGGTATCCCAGCTCTGTACCGCGAGCGCCGCCCCCACTCTCCCGACCGCCTCGACGGTCGACAGCATCAGCACCCGCATCAGCCGCACCCACCCGTCCATGCTCCCGCTCCCGTCCACCGACAGCATCACCGCCAGGCTCTCGGTGATATCCTCCCGCCGGCGGCGGAAGACGTTAGGGGCGTGCCTCACCACCATGTCGGTGATGCGGCTCATGTCCAGCTCCCCGTACTCCTGCCTATGTCTCCACGAGGGCGCGGGAACCCGCAGCAGCTGCGCCAGCGAGCGCGAGAGCGAGCCCACCAGCTGTCGATCGGTTCCCTCCAGCCCGTCCCGTACCACCCTCGGCGCGGGCGTGTCGCCGGCCCCGAGCCTCGGCTCCCACTGGAGGGGGCGCGTCTGGGAGTAGCTCTGGCTTTCCTGCGGCAGGGAGGCGACGGCCTCCCCCAGCGTCTCGGCCAGCCCCTGCTCGGCGGTTCCGTACCGCCCGGTGGTAAGGGGCGGCTGGTCGGGCGACGGCTCCAGCAGGTCGAGCGCCCGCTTCATGGCGTCCGAGGCCCGCAGCACCGCTGCCTCGTCCGTCCAGTCGGTGGGCATGTGGGGGGCAATGACCTCCAGCTCGCGCCGCAGATAGGGGTAGGCCCGCTGCATCCCCGCCAGGTCCGCCACCCCGTCCCCCACCCACCGGAGTATCCGGCCGAGGCTGCCGTAGCTTCGGTCGATCTCCGTCAGCGGGTAGCGGCAGTCCCTGTCCACCTCCTTCCAGATATCCACCCCGGCCCCGGGCCACTGGTCGAGCACCCGCTTGTCGACCAGCACGTCCATCATCCCGGCCGCCAGGTGCTGCCGCTGCTCGAAGTAGGTCTTGAGGTTCTCGGCCCCCGTCACCGTGGCGGGGACCTTGAGCTGCCGCCCCTTCCACCCCGCCGCCCCCCGCTCCCCGGCCTCGTGGGCCAGGAAGGCGGAGAAGCGCTCCTTTAGCGCCGGCTCGATCTCCCCGAGCGGGATGCCGGGGAGGGCGAGCGTGTCGGTCTTCTCGTCGTAGCCCGGCGGGGTGTGCGGGTTGACGACGATCTTCATCTCGGAGAACTCCTTGCCGCTCAAGATGCCGGCCAGCGCGGTCCCGAGGAGCGACGAGTTAGTGACGCCGATTGCGGGCACGGGTTGTCCTTTCGCGGAGGTAGTCGTAGAGGAAGTAGAAGCACACTCCCCCCAGCGCACCAAAGAGGAACGAGCTGATCATGGCTTGAGGACCGCCTCGACGATCCGCCGCTGCATCTCGGCGGGGATCGCCCCGACTTGCAGGTACAGCCACCGGTCGCGGAAGGCGGCGTTCGTGGGGTTCGTCCCGACGTACTCGGAGCGCTCCCCCAGCCCGACCGTGTTGTCGCACACCACCGGGGCGAACCCTGGGGCGGGGAAGATCTTCTCCCCGCCGTGCTTGAGCAGCACGAGCGGCTTCCCTTCCAGTGCGGCGTGGAACTCGAAGGTCACCTCGCTCGGGAGCGCAGAGCCCTCATCCAGGGCCAGCACCGCACCCTGGCGCATCCCCTCGGGCACCACCCCGTAGTTGAAGACCGTGCCCTTCTCGGGCAGGTAGGTCCACCCGCCGACCATGTCGTCGACCGTCCGCTCGCGGGTCCCCTGGAAGCGGATGAAGGGGCGAGACAGGCTTGCCGCCACCATCTCGGCGATGACGGTCTTGCCGTTCCCGGCGTCCCCGTGCATCCAGAGCGGCATCCCGGCCTCGATCAGCACCCCGGCCAGCCCCGCGGTCGGGTGCCAGAACTGCCCGTCGCTGGGGGTGGGGACCGTGGGGAGCGGGTAGAGCGAGGCGTTCATCCGCACCCGCCACAGCTCCTCGTAGAACTTCCGCTCCTCGGGGGTGGCCCGCTCGGAGGCGCAGAGCGCGAACCCCAGCCGGAAGGCGTCGTTCGCCCCCAGCCCGGCCTCGACCAGCACCTTGAAGGCCTTGGCCCACATCACCCGCCGCCGCAGCGAGAACCCGCTCTCGAGCTTCCCCTCCTGGTGGCTCCTATCCACCCCGTCCGCCAGGGTGAACGCGATGGTGGTGTCGAAGCTCGACACCTCGACCCCCTTGACCGGCGGGGAGGAGGAGCTGGCGGTTCGGTTGGAGGGGCGCACGCGCTGGGATTTCATAGCCTCTTTCAGCTGGGTGGAGTAGGGAACGGAGGAGGCAGAGGGCGCAACCGCGCCCCCTGAACTCTTCCCCCGCATGAACGGCTGCTGCCTGGTCGGCTGCCAGCCCGAGGACGCATCCGGTTTCAGCAGCCCCTGGAAAGCCGGGGTCGACTTCCCCAGGTCCGCCGCGAGCGCCTCCTCCTCCCACCGCTGCACCTCCTGAAACCACCTGACCGTATCATTAAGCGCCTGGTTGTCGCTCACGGGAGCCTCTCAACCAGCGTGCCGCTGGAGTAGACCGCCGCCGGCTCGCGGCGCACGAAGGTCGCCGGCTTCCCATCTTTGCCGACGACGTGGACGATGCTCTCCCGGTCGAGCCGGGCCTTGCTCCCCGACAGCCCGTGGGAGATCAGCTGCCCGGTGACGTCGGGCAACGCTGCCAGCCTAAAGCGCTCCCCGGGGGCGAGCGACGAGAGCGGGAGCTGCTTCGGGGGAACTCGAAACACGTTTGCCACGGGTGACTCCTTGCGAGTGGGTACGGAGCGAGTGAACCAGCATGCGATGCTCCCGCAGCGGCTGCTTGCGGGGGTTGGTGAGCAGGTCGATCACCCGCTCGTAGGTGGCGCGCCCGAGGTACTCAGCGGCGGGCCAGCTGCGCCTCGCCGCTGAGTACCGCGAGCAGTGCGGTGTCGGTCACGCCCCAACCGCCTTGGTGCGGAGGATGACGGTGTGCCCCTGCCGCTTCAGCTCCGGCCGGAAGGCCTTCAGCCAGGTGCGGGCCCGCGCTTCAGGGCAATGGCACGGGTCGCCCCGTAGCCGAGCAGCCGGGGCCCGTCCACGGTGACCGTGTAGGCCGTGTAGCCGCGAACCTTCTTGACGATCTTTCTCATGAGGACTTCTCCCTGGTGTGGTGTTGAATGGCCCACGGGTGAGAGTGGGGGGTGACGTAGAAGGTGGAGCGAACACTATCCAGCGCATCTTGCAGGCCGTCGTAGGACGGCTTGAACCCAAACCGCTGCAACGTCCGCCGCAGGGTCTGTTCGAGCACGATCGCTCGCCCCCCGCTCACCATCGCTCGCGAGAGCCACCGATCGGTCATGCGCTCAGCGTAAGCTTGCCAGGTCTCCCCTGCCGCTAGCGGGTAGCGAGAGGGGCGGGCACGCACAGCCGCGCCGAAGATGTCGGTGAAGGTGGAGAGAAGGGTGCGGTACCCGGGGAGCGGGTGGGTGGTGCGGTGGTTGTAGGTCACATACTACCTCCGTGGGTCAACAGCGTCTTGAGTGAGGGGGACAGGCTCCGGGTCAGCCGGACTCGAACCGACACCTCCTGAGTCTAAGGGTAGGCGGGCTAACATTACCCTATGACCCGAAGCTTCCGGTACAGCACTCGCGCCAGCCGGCGTCGAACCGGCATCTCCCCACGAAGGGGCGTGCTGCATTGCACCATGGCGCGACAGGTTACTCGTCCTCGGCCGGCTCGTAGCTGGTGGAGCAGGAGGTGGTGCCGCAGCTACGGCAGCGGCTCCACAGCAGCTTCCCCAGCCAGCCCAGCACATACAGCGGGCCCCCGCAGAGTGAGCAGGTCATGCGTTGTACCCCGAGATCCCGACCACCCGAGGCTCGGGGGTGATGGAGGTGCAGTAGAAGTCCAGCACGACCTCGCGGGTGGCCTCCTCCTCCGAGGCCTCGGTCGAGCAGGCCGGCTCGTCCCAGTCCGAGACCCGGTCGATCACCCGGTCGGCCACCTTCAGGGCCTCTGCCTCGCTGTCGTGCTCCGCTACCACCGACTCGATGAAGCCGATCTCATCCTTGGTCAGCCCGTAGCGCTTGTAGAGCTTGGCGTCTGTCCACTCTTGGTTGGGCGCAAGGTCCGGGACGAATGCATACACGGAGCGCGCAGCGTCTTGCGTTGGCTTACGAAGCGAGACCAAGAAACGAACGAAGCGGGTGCGAAGATACGTCGCGTAGTAATCGGCCTCTTCCTCGTCATCGAAATGCCCGGCGACTAGGTAAGTCTCGGTGCATGCGGTGCCTGGCTCGGCGATGATCGGCTTGCTGAGGAACTTCGTCTCGACCGCCGCGCTCGTCCCCTGAACCCTCGTCATCAGTACCTTCCACTCGTCAATCCATTCGGGGTTGACGGTGATGTCTTTTCGCTCAATCCAGGCAATCCGCTGGTTTGCGAAGAGCTTCACCGGCTTCCTCAGGCCGGTCTTCGCTGGTTTGCCCCTGAAGTTGGTGGCAAGGCCGAACGGCTTTCGACTCGACACCCGCTTGTCGAGCGTCGGTTCCTTCTTCGCCCTCACCTTCTCCAGGATCGGCACCGCCTCGTTCCGCCGCACGAGAATGTCGTAGTCGTCCAGGTGGCGTGCCACCGCCGGGCCAGTTGGCTGCCCGTCCCAGATCGTCTGCACCTCGCACGGGCCTTTGTGTTCCCGGTCCCAGAGGAAGTAAGAGATCCCGCCGCGGATCTTTACGCCCGGGAAGCCCTCGTAGAGCTTCGGGTAGTCGACGATGCGCCGCATCCGCTCGTCGGACAGCATGCGCTCGCGGTACTGGTCGAGCCCCTTTCCACCGGCCATCCAGCGTGACGGCGTCACGAATACCGCGTAGCGCGGATCTAGTTCGAGCGCCTTCTCCACGAACAACTGGTAGATGGGCGCCGCGCTCGCGCCGTAGCCGGCGTCTTCCAACTGGTACGGTGGGTTGCCAATGATCACGTCAAACTGCATCTCGCCTCCAAACAACTCGGCAACCCGAGTCTTGATGTCGCTTGTGTGAATGAACGCATATGCGTGGCTCTCAAGTCCTTCGCCACGGTCGAGCGCCTTCTGGCTTGCCCCGCAGTAGGTGCACTTGCCATCCGCCCACGTGTGCTCCATGCGTTCGAACCAGATGTTGCCGGCGTCACTGGCAAATCCCTTGGCGATCGAGTGCTTGCCTTGGGCATGCTTCGAGCAGTACACGCTCCGCCGCGCCAGCAAGCTCGTGAGATAAGTAATCCCGATGCCGAACACCTGATTGGTCATAATGTGATTGACGCGCTCTTCGAGGTCCGGCACTTCGGCCGCCAGCCCCTTCGTGAGACGGATGGTGATCTCGCGCAGGAAGACGCCCGACTTGGTGCACGGGTCGAGGAACCTCACCGTCTTGTCCGCCCAGATGTCCGCGCCACCGTTGGCCGCCGCCCACGCATCGGCCAGCGTATCCAGCATGCGATTCGCGAACTCAGGCGGCGTGAACACTTCGTCGTTCGAGAGATTCGCGATGCACGTTAGAACATCCGGGTTGCGACCGCGGAGCGCAAAGCTGGCCTGGACGCTCATACGGCGGCCTCCGCAGCATCACCGGCGATGGCAGCGGCCAGCTCACTCACTGTCATCGGCGGGTAGGTCTTGGTCGGGGTGAAGATCTCATGCTTCCCAAGATGCGCGAAGAGGGATCCCTCCGCGCTGAAGGTGGACGACATGGCGAGGTCATGGAGACGGAAGTCGCGTCGCTGGAACTTGCCTTTGCCGAGGTAGCCCCATTCCGCGAAGGTGATGGGCTGATCGTCGGTGGTGCGCATCTTCAGGGCATCGCCGTGGACAAGGTTTTGAGACAGCACGTAGGAAGCAGCCCGATAGAGATCGTCCGACTCTGCGACCTTGAGGTAGTCGGCGAGGATCTCCAGCATGTTCGCGCGGCACTCGGCGATGTTGTCCTCCAAGAGCTCAATCCCGTAGGTGCACATCACAGCGAGAAGGGCGTAGTGCCGCCTTTCAAAGTCGGACTTCCCGAACTTGAGCTCGACGGCGGCGAGCTTCCGTTGCAGGATGCGGACAAGAAAGTTGCCACTCCCGCACGCCGGCTCCAGGAAGCGGGAGTCGATGCGCTCCGTCTCGTCCTTCACGAGGTCGAGCATCGCCTCGACCAACCACGGCGGGGTGAAGACCTCCCCGTGGTCGGCGACGCGTTGTTTGGACTTGACGTAGTTCATGGGCCGATCCACTTCCGGCTACACACCCTGGCTAGCTGTACCGCTGGCAGCGAATGACCCCGTAGTCGTCGAGCGGATACCCTGCCGCCCGGATGAGCCCCAAGGCCTGCTCCAGCTTCTGCACCTCGTGCTGCTGCCAGTCGCGGAAGCTCTGGCTTCCGCCGAAGCTGACCATGACCTTCTTGCACACCCCGACCCGCTGGACGAGTATTCCGGGGTAGACATGTTGCCTGGGGTACCGGTCAACGACCTCGTAGATCGGCAGCCCGGCCGCCCGAAGCAGCTTGCGGATGCGGGCGGCAACGTATCGCGGGTTGGAGAGCGATGGGGGGCGGGTCATCGGTACAGCCGGCGGTTGGCGTTGCCCGGACGATCCGCTCCGGCGGCGGCCAGGAAGTCGTTGCTGGCCTTGGTCCAGCGGTTCAGGGCCGCATCCAGGGCATAGAGCGCGTCCTGATAGGCTGCCGCATCCTCCTCCCCGTACTTGTCGTCGCAGGAGTTGAGGTGGGCCTGGGTTAGGGCGGCCTTCACCGACCTTGACCCGGTAGACGGTTTGCTTCATGGCGCGTTCCTCTTGTTAGGTGTTAGGTACTGCGAGAGACTACAACAGCCAAGGAGGGATTCGAACCCCCATCCTCTCCCATCGTGGGGAGCGCTCTACATTGAGCTACCTGGCTCTCCAATTCCGGGCCTTAGCACCCCCCGGCTAGGTGGTTAGCGGCGGCGTCGGTGAGTTCACCTAAGAGCTTGTCCCCAAGGCGGTTGCGAAGCTTCAACCCGATGTCAAGGCAAAGTTTATAGATCCGCTCGGCGTCGCGGGAATCGGTATCGTAGCCGTACTCACTCGCCCACGACTCGAAGGTATCATGGTTTAAGGCGCTGGCGTCCATGACAAGGCTGTGCAGTACGTCCGCCTCATCGGGGGCGGCATCCTTTCATGTAATCGTACCCGTCGAACCAAGCCCCGGGGCCGTTGCTGTGGCTAGAAGTATCCTCCCGCGAGCAGTGAGCTTGCGCCTCGGACAAGGTGACATTGCTCCGAATGGTGCGCCGCTTCCCCTCGAACCAAAACCGGACGATGCGGTAGATCCTCGGCTCCCCGTAGCGCTCATAACCAAACGTCCCCACGACGTTCCCGTTCACGTCCCTGGCGTTCTGATAGTGGGGCCAGAGCGGTTCCGCTTCGATGCGGCTGGCCATATCCCGGAGGATGCGGGCGATCTCTCGCCCGTCTCCCCCCTCAAAGGCGGCATTGTCGCAGTCGATGGTGCACTTAAACTGATTCACTTGGTCCCCCCTTTAGTAGTTAGAAGCCTCTTGGATCAATTCGGCTAATACCGCTTCCCCCAGCCCGTTCCGCAGTTTGAGGGCAATATCAAGGCAGGCTTTATAGATGCCTTCCGCCTTGCGGGAGTCGAGATCATAGTCGTATGATCTCGCCCACTTTTCAAACGTCGGATAATCAAGGACGGTAGCGTCCCAGGCGAGGTTTGCCAGCACTTCGTCCCCTTCTGGCGCGGGGATTCGGGTTCCTCGGGGGTGGCAGGCAAGTCGGCCGCCGACCGTGCCGGTTTCGCATTGCGCTCGCACCTCGGCGTCGCAATCGATCGTCGGGCTTGCGACGTTCCATGCGCCCAGCCAGCCGTTCGGCGCCACGCAATGCCCGATTCCCTGCTGGTAGTCGGTCGTCAGGATGACACGATCGCCTTTCTTGACCGTCACTTCCCAATTCAGCGAGAGGTCTTTGAGTTTGGGGTTGGGGACGGCGTTGCGGGACTTCGAGAATGGGACAAACACGCTGTCCACGGTCAGCCCGTTTTGGGAGATCAATGCTGGTAAGGTCACTTGCTCCCCCTTTCTGGTATCCAATGCCACCCGCTGAGGTCGGCCTCGGTTTGCAGCGACCGGAACTCCAGGGCCACGAACCAGCAGCCCTGCGGCCTCCGGCTTCTCCATCTCCGCCCGGGTCAGCTTCTCCCAGGCGGTTGCCTCGCCATACTCTGTCCACCTGAAGCCGTCCCGCTGGCGAGTGAGTACGGCTACGATACGGTGGCGGTCAGTTCGCACCGAGACGTTCCTGCCGATGACGCTGCGGATTTTGGAGCGCAGCCGCTTGGCCTGGTGGGTCATCTTCTTCCTCCGGGTTGTTGTGGTTGTCCTGCAAACCGGCGTGGGGCTTGACCCCCAGGTACCACGTTCATACCGCCGACTCTCGTCTCGCTGTCTGCCGGTGCCAGGCGCGGCAACCGCTATCGCTCACCTGGGGTCAATTCCGGAACAGGAAACAGCGTCATCGTTCCCCGCTGTCGTGGGCTCGGTGTCGGGAGGAGCGCGACCCCGTCAGGGCCGTCAGTGTCCTCCGCGCTCAGGGCGAGCCGCGAGAGCATGTGGGTATGGCCGGGGTTCCGATACTGGTGCGGTACCTGGGGCTGGGATCGATCAGGGGTCTGCTCACCCTCTCCCGCCTTGCCATCCGCCAGCCAGTCTACACTTCGCTGCCTGCCTCTGCAAGCTGCTCGGCTCGGTTCGGCCCCCGTCGGGCCGGTCACCGGTGTCGCAGTGACGGGGGACAAGATGGGGGCAGCCGAAACCAGGCGCAAGAGCCCCTGAGACCTCGTTACACGTTCGTTACACTCTGTTCCAGGCTGAAACGGTTTCCGGGGCTTGACCTGGCGACCAGGGTCTTTCGAGCGCCTCCCGGCGCACCCCTGTCCTGTTTCACGGTGTTTCACAACGTACCCCCAGCTAACTCGTTGCCCTGTATAGCCGAGTTGACAACCCTCCGGGGGGTGTGCTATATCAGTAAACTGTGAACTGGTTGACTGTCCTACATGTTACCCGGTGAACATTGAAAACATTGAAAACATTGAAACCCGGTAGTCAATGGTAAGTTGTCCACTGGTCACCAGTTAACTGTACACTGGTATCAGGCAACACCGCTCCATCTGTTGGGTTGCCTCTCCCCTCCCGATCTCTCCCCCGCGGTTCGCAATTTGCAAGGGTTTTTCGCGTTCTGCCACCTGGGCAGATTCCCCTCAGTTCCGGAACCAAGTGGCCAGTCTATCTGTCTTCGGAAAACACCTCCGCGCCGACCGCCAGCGCACCAGGACACTGAGCACCGCAGCCGCTGATCCGGAGAACCTGCAAGCGCTTCGTAGCGTTCGGGTTCGGGCACGGGCGGCCTTCGAGAAGCACATGGGGGTGCTGGAAGATATTGCCACCGGGAACTTCGAGGTGGACAGCGTGTCCCGGACGACGCTGCCGGACGGCAGGGTGCAAGAGACAGTCACCACCATCCGGCCCACCCCAAAGGACCGCCTGGCAGCCCTGGAGCAACTGGGTCGGTATGGGCGTATCCCCACGTCCCCGGACGGCGAGGGGGTGGGGGGGTCGGTCGACCCGGGCAAGATGCTGGTGCTACTGGTGACCGCGCTCCGGGACCCCGCCGTCCGCCGCTGGGTGGAGGAAACCCACCCCGAGGCTGTCGCAGGGCTCAGGGCGGTGGCGGCGGAAGAGGTCGAGGCGCAGGTCCTGCCCACGGTCGAGGGCTAGCGCATGTGGAGAGACAGGCTGCGGTGGGCGGCGCTCAGGCTGCGGTGGACGGCGGCCAGCAACCAGGCCCCCCCACCCCCTCGCGCCCGCGCACGCGCTCGAGCCCGCGCCCCCGCCTCCACCCCCCACATCCGGGGCGCCGGCCCGAGGCCGCGTAGGGGGACCCATTTTTCTTGCGGCCCAATTTTCCGGGCAACCCCCCTCCGACTCGTGACCCCAGCGACCGCGGTGTACATGGCCATGGCCAGGCTGTCTCAGCGCCCAGGAACCCTGGCGGTGGGGCAGATCCACAACCCCCACCTGCTGGCGGACTTTGCCCGGGACTTCTGCGACGAGTTCAAGCTAGGTGGCCCGGACTTCGACACCGTGTACCCGCTCGAGCCCCTGGAAGCCCCGCTAAGCGACGATCCCATGACCCTGTACTTCGAGCCCCTCCCGCGCACGAAGAAGCGATCCTAGGGCATCCTCGTGGCCCAGGCAATGACATTAGACCCCGCCGTGCTGGCGGGGATACTGGGGAAGCTCGAGCAGGTGAAGGGGGACCCTGAGCGGTTCGGGGTGTACGAGGACGACCCCCTGGGGTTTGCGCTCGACATCCTCGGCGTTCCACAGTGGGACGAGAAGAATCCCCTGGTTCCTGGCCTCACCCCGGATCAGGTGGCGCTGCTGACCGCCGCGGCCGAGAACAGGCTCACGGTGGCGAGATCGGGGCACGGGGTCGGGAAGAGCTTTGCGCTGGCGATCCTGGTGATCTGGTGGACCTACGCACGACGTGGACTTGTCGTGACGACGGCGACGACCTGGAACCAGATCGAGAAGGTGCTGTGGCGGGAGATCGCGAGCCTCGTCCTCAAGGCCAAGGTTCCCCTCCCCGGGGAGATGTTGCAGACGGAGCTGCGTGTCCGCCCGGACTGGTATGCCGTGGGGCTCTCGACCTCCGAACCAACGGCCTTCCACGGCCGGCACCACGCACGGCTGCTGGTGGTAGTGGACGAGGCCCCCGGCGTGAGCGAGGAGATCTACCACGCGATCTACTCCCTCGCCACCGGTGAGAGGAATGCCATCGTCCTGGTCGGCAATCCGACCGAGTCCGCGGGCTCCTTCTACGACGCCTTCCAGAAGGGCAACTGGAAGAGGCTGCACCTCTCTTGCTTGACTCACCCGAACGTGCTGCTCGGGAAAGAGGTCATCCCCGGGGCGGTGACAAGGGTCTGGGTCGAGGAGAGCAAGGCCCGCTACGGTGAGCACTCCCCGATCTACCAGTCCCGCGTGCTCGGGGAGTTCCCCTCGACCGGGACACAGAGCGTCTGCCCGACCCCGTGGGTTGACCGGGCTATGGAACAGAGCGCCTACCAGGGGGCCCTGAAGTCCCTGACCGAGGGCAAGACCCGCATCCTGGCCTGCGACGTGGCACGCTACGGCGACAACCGCACCGTACTCATCGAGCGCCGCGGGGATGTGCTGCTCGAGCCGGAGATGTGGGGCGGGGTGGACACGATGGAAACCACCGGACGGATCGTGCGGGCCTGGAAGAGGAGCGGCGCGGACGCGGTGGTGGTCGACGAGGTTGGGCTTGGAGCTGGGGTACTGGATAGGCTGCTTGAGCTTGGCGTTCCCGTGGTTGGGTTTCACTCGGGGAAGAGAGCCGCCACCCCCTCGCTCTACCAGAACCGCCGGGCCGAGGCCTGGTGGCACATGCGGGAGAGGCTCGAGCAAGGCCGCGTGTTCCTGCCGCAGAACGACGCCCTACGCCGGGACCTCACCTCCCCAACCTACAAGGTGCGCTCCACCGGGCAGATCGCGGTGGAGATGAAAGAGGAGATGCGCCGACGCGGCGTCGACTCCCCCGACTACGCGGACGCGGCGATCATGGCGTTCGCCTACGACCTTGACCCGGATATCTTCGATTCCGCCACCCCTGCCGCTCCCCCTCCCCACCAGGACCCCCCCTACGCCACCGTCCTCACCGAGACCTGGCGGGACGGGGTGTCAGACTACCAAGGATACTAGCGTGCCCGCCATCCTGATCACCGATCCCGTCACCGGGCAGACCTTCGGCGTCTCCTCCGGAATTACGGTCTCCGTCGCCTCCGACCTGAATGCCGTCGTCTGGGGGTTTGATCACCCCTCCACCAGCTTCACATCAAGGTCGGGGACCCGGCCCTGCAACTCAAGCTGGTGGCCTTCAACGCCCAGAACGATCTGCTCTCCGTGCCGGATACGGCCTGGGTGATCGTGAACAGCAACCCCACCGTCGCCAGTGTGCGTGTCCAGAACGGGTACGCCATCATCACCCCGCTCAAGGCGGGTAACGTGCAGTTCGACGCCCAAGATCCGGCGTAACCCTTTCTCTCCTCAGGAGTACTTCGATGGCTGACCGTTACGAGATCGCGACCCCGACCAACGGCGAGAACTGCCAGGTGGGCCGACAACAAGTGGGTCTGTCTCGCGGTGTGCTGGGCGATCGGCCTGACGGACGGCGACCAGAAGCTCTACATGGGTGACCAGGCATTGGGGATGGCGGGCTCTACGTCCTTGGTGTCTCGAGCGTGATTGCCGGCGAGCCCGATCCCCCGTCGCCTCCGATTAGCGGCGACTTCCAATTCTTCCTCCAGACCCGAGACAACTAGTGAACGCCAACGAGCTGAAGTTCCTCAACGCGAAGAACCTCGCGGATACGCAAACCAATGCCGACATCACGATCTCTGTCACGGGGAAGACCTCGGCCCGGCATGTCGCGCTCGGGTTGACAATCTCCGCCAACACCGCCCCCAGCTCCTCGCTGACCGCGGAGCTCCGCTCCGCCTCCAACGTGCTGCGGCGCATCCAGATCCCGGCCGCCGCGTTCCCGGCGATCCGCATCAACTACCCCTATGGGGTGTTCGCGAACAGCGGCGAGGCTCTCTCGCTCGTCGTGTCCGGGAGCGGCAAGGGTGCCACCTTCTCGGTTGACATGGACTACGGCACCGTCCGCTAGTGTACGACCTTCTGTCAACGCTCGCGCTCTGCGCGACCGTCATCTGGGTGTTTGAGCGGTGGAACGCACGAAAAGCCGTGCTGCCCCCTGACCCGGTGGTGGAGAAGCCCTCGACCCCCGAGCCCCAGATCCCCCTCCCGGACGACCTCGAGCGCTACGCGCAGCGGTGGACCGAGCCCTGGGCACAGGAGTCGGTACGGGAGGCGGCCCGCGAGGCCTACGGACAACTCGGAAGCTGGGGGAAGGTCTCCTCGGCTCTCATCAAAGGATAGCCCGTGACCGCCCCACCGTTTGATCTTGAGCCCGAAGAGGAGATGGTTCCTCAGGCTGCTGTCCCGATGCAGTCCGGACTGACTACCCCTGCTGATCCCGACACCCCCCAGACGCCCGAGGAGCTAGACGAGCTTCGGGTGGCGGGGATGCGGGCGCTGTATGGCGACCTCTTTCCGCTGGCGGACGAGATCGAGGGCCGGACGATTGAGCAGGGCGCGTGGGTACGGTGGGCCGAGAAGCTGTGGGACATGCACCAGCCCGCCAAGCGCCGTCCCGTCGCCGTCGCCAAGCGCAACCGGCTTCTGCGGAAGGGCATTCAGTGGATTGCCCAATCCCCGGATGGGAGCTATCAGGAGCCCCCGCGCCCGAAGGGCGCTTCGCGTGTCACCAACAACATCATCGGCCCAGCGCTCGACCAGCGGGCCTGGCTGATGAGCGAGCAGCGTCCCGGATTCAGGACCCGCCCCGTCACCCAGGACCAGGACGACCTCCGCAAGGCGGAGGCGCAGCAGCTCCTGGTCGAGTATGAACACGACGAGCAGGACATGGCCGCCATCCTCCAAGAAACCGCCTACTGGACCGGGACCGATGGGGTCGCGTTCTGGATGGTGTACTGGGATGGGGACGCGGGTCCGTGGCACCAGGAGTACCAGACCTCCCAGGATGGCAGTCAAAGGTTCATGTCCTCCTACCCGATGGGGGATGCCCGCACCAAGGTCTACCGGATTGATCAGGTAGTGGTGAGCGCCAACGCGACCGCCACCCAGAAGCCCTACTACTGGGTGATCAAGGAAACCCTCCCCGTCTCCGAGGCCATGGCCTTCCACGGGACCGCGGCCATTACCCGCCGGGCCGCCCAGAACGAGGTAACACGCTCGTTCGGGTGGATGAGTGATTCAGACAGCGATGAGCGGCTGGAGGGGCAGGACACGGTCGACCGGTACATCGTCTTCTGCGAGCCCTCCGAGTACCTGCCCGAGGGGCTGATGATGGTGGCGGTGAACGGCAAGGAGATGATCGTCACCGAGATCCCGGTCAAGTGTGTCCCGATGGTCAGGGTGACGGATGGCTCCACCGATCCGGCCTTCTTCCTCACCCCGAACATGAACGACTGGGTAGACCATCAGCTCCGGATCAACGCCACCCTCTCGAAGTGGGTGGATACGGTGAGGCTGAACGGGGGTGGAAGGTTCTTCGGGAAGCCGAGAGCCCTGGGCCAGGAGACCCTGGTTGGCGGGTTGCACTCCATGGTCGAGGTTCGCACTCCGGGCCCGATTGGGGAGGCCGTCGAGGTCATCCCCCCGTTCTCCATTGGCAACGACGCCAAGGAGCTGATTGCCTCGGACATGCGGGCCTTCGAGCGCAAGTCCGGGTGGAGCGAGGAGTCGGCCGGGCAGATGTCCGGGGAGACCTCGGGCCGCGCCATCCTGGCGAGCCGGGAGATGCTGGAGCGGGTCTTCGCCCCACCGATCCGTGCCGCCGCGAAGGCGATGACCCGGTGGGCCAAGCTCACCCTCAAGTGGTGCCAGTGGGGGTTTGACCTCCCGCGCTCCCTGGGGGTTATGGGCGCGGGTCGGCCCGACCTGGCCCGGGAGATCTCGAGCGACGATCTCGATGGCGTCACCGACGTCCAGGTGGACGCGGAGACGATGATGCCGATGCCCTACTCGCTCAAGATGTTCGTCCTCGACCAGTACCTGGAGAAGGGCGCGATTGACATCACCGAGTACCGTCGCCGCTCCCCGTTTGCCCTGGTCAGGAACATCGACACCCCCGACGAGGATCACTACGCCCGCGCCCGTAGAGTGGCCGAGGCGCTCCTCGTCATGCAGCCCCCGCCGCCGTTGCGGTGGGTCGACAACGAAAAGATTCATCAGGACGTCCTTGAGCGCAGTATCCTGCTCCGCGACGACCTGGACCCGCAGGTGATAGCCATGGCGCAGATGCGCTGGGACGAGCTCGCCATGCTGGGTCAATACAAAATGGGAGTTCCGGGAGCGCAGCTTCCACCCTCTCTTGCACAGCCGCAGCAGCCCGCGAATCTCCCACCCTCTATGTTCGCTCCCTCACCCTCAACCCAGCCGCTACTGTTGAACTCACCCTCTGTGCCAACCAATACCGCGGACGTCCTGTCCGGGTATGCGGGGGAGCGAATGGCACAGGAGTTCGACTCCACCAGACCCTTCTAGGAGAACATGAGCACCACAACCGCTGCCCAGAACGCCAGCCCGGACAACAACCCGTTCAATGCCATGAGCGATGACGAGCTGCTGACCTCGCTGGGGATCGACATCAGCGACGGTGACGACAAGGCCTCGAGTGATGAGGCACCCCCGCCGTCCGACGCTGACCCCGCTCCCGACGCAGAACCCGCCGAAGGCGAACCAGCCGAAGGCGAACCAGCCGCCGAACCAGCCGCCGAACCAGCCGCCGAACCAGCCGAAGGCGACCCAGAGCCCACGAAGCTCGACGCCACCCCTCCGGCGGACGAGAAGCGCAACTTCACCGCGGTCGACAAGGACGGCAAGTTCGTGGAGGCGAGCGAGGATATCCGCTACCGCTTCACGATGAACAAGAAGGCCCGCACCGCCACGATCAGCGAGCTGGTCAGGATGGCGCAGAGCGGGGGGTACAACGAGCAGCTCCACAGCGAGCTCGACGACCTGCGTACCCGTATTCCGAAGGTGGAGGAGGAAATCGAGCGCAGCCTCAGCGAGCTCGAAGACCAGCGAGCCCTCAATCTCCGTCTCCTCCAGGACGATGAGTTCCTCGAGAATACGCGACGTCAGCTTGCCGAGCACCTGACCCCGGACGCCCGGGCTCGACGTGCCGAGCAGGAGGTGCAGGAACTTCGCCGGGAGCGGCAAGACCGTGCCGTGGCCGCCGAAGGCAAGCAGTTTTTCGAGTCCCAGATCTCCCCAGTGCTCTCGGCGATTGTCGACAAGTACAAGTCCACGATCTCTGAGGACGAGCTGTTAGGCAAGTTCACCCGCACAATCGCGCCGATTACGCGGAACGGAACGGTGCCCCGTCAGCACTGGGGGAAAGTAGCACAGCTTCTCGAGAGCGACATCGGCCCCTGGGCCGCCCAGCTCCACAGTGATCGGGCCGCCGCTAAGGCGCACCTCGAGGGGGAAGCCAAGCAGAAGGTCACCAAGGCGCAGGAGGCGGCGACGAAGGCCAAGCGGACCCTGACCAAGGCGATGAAGCCTTCGGCGGGTGGGGAACCGCTTCGCACCGTCAAGCCCATCGTCAACACCGACGACGCGGCTGAGAGCATTTTGGCCGGGGTCAAGTTCCCGGACTAGCCTCCACCACTCCCCTCCCGTACCGCTCCCCACGGTACACCCCTATCAGCTAGGACACTACAGTGGCTTACGATCCTACTTTCATCAACGATGCCGAAATCGCCGGCTTGCTGATGAACGTGTACGAGGGCGTCCGAGAGAAGCTCGTGCCGATCTCGACCCCCGTGCTCGCCAACATCCAGAAGGCCCGCGCAGGCGGACCTCGGAACTTCCAGTGGGGCGGCAATGGCGTCCGCTTCAACGCTCGCGTCGGACGACCGGTGGGTATGGTTGCCTCCAGCTCGGGCTACTTCCCGAACCACGCCACCGCGCTCGAAACTCAGGGCCTGCTCGACATCAAGCGGATGTACGTCACCCGCGAGGTCGACGGTCTGGCGGTCCTGGGTACGCAGTCCAAAAAGGCTGCCTACCAGAGCCTGGTGAAAAAGGTGATCGAAGAGGCCAAGGACGCCATCGAGCTCGGTATGGCCGAGATCGTCCAAGGCAACGGGACCGGCATCAAGGGTCTCATCACCGCCGTGGGCTCCACCACCTCGATCACCGTCTCCTCGCCCTACGGGGTTGCGGGTGCGGGTGAAGGTGGGTTGCACCTCGACGTCGGCATGCAGATCGCGGTCCTCGACACCTCGGGTGCCGACGCGGTCCTGGGCCGGGCGACGATCACCGTGGCCGCAAACAGCGGCGACAGCGTGGTTCTGACCCTCGGAACGGCGATTCCCGGCATGGCCTCCACCGACAAGGTGGTTGCCTGCACCGACAGCGACACCTCGTACAACGCCTACCCGAACGGTTTGATCAACATCACGAACCGGGGTAACGCCTACACCTCGCTGCACGGCATCGACGCCGCGACCGCTGGCTACTCGCGGTGGAACTCGGTTCGGCTCACCAGCGCCGACGTCATCGACGTCGAGGTTGTGAGCGAGAGCGACATCTTCGACCTGATCCACAAGATCAAGGGCCGCAGCGGTAAGGACGCCAAGTCCAAGCCCGGCGAGTTCTTGCTCGTCGGTACGGTGGGCCTGGAGAAGAAGCTCGTCGAGCAGTTCTACCCCTCGCGGAATCTGACCCCGCAGGACTTCATCGAGATCAAGGGTGGGTATAAGGCCGTCAGCATCTTCGGCCTTCCGTTCATCTCCGATCCGATGGTGCCCGCTGGGACGATCTACCTGATCCACTTGCCCTCGCTGGTGTGGGTGGACAGCAAGGATTGGGGTGAGGTTCGCTTCCAGTCCGCCCCGGCCTGGCGGTTCATCCCGGGCCAGGACGCCTTCCAGTACACCTTCGGCGCGTACCTCAACCTGGGGACCACGAACCGAGCGGCGCACGGGTCGATTGTCGGCTACACCGACGCGAACCGGTACTCGTTGGTCATCTAATCTCTTTCACGAATACCCTCTCCTGCTTCCTCTGGGGGCAGGAGGGGCCCCTCCTCAGGAGCTGAAACATGGATACCACTTTTCGTCCCCGCGAGCCCTATCGGGCAAAGTCGGAGATCGTCACGGTTACCGCGGCGATCCCCACTCTCACCGCCAACACCACGACCACGGTACACGTTCCCACCCCGGCGCGACGGAGCTTTCTCTTGTCCGCGTCGATTCAGTGCTCCACTATCCCCGCGGACGCGGATGGCGCGATTACCGCCACCGTCAAGCGATACGATGTGTCTGGGGCAGCGGCTGTGAGCATGAGCTCCGCGTTGGATTGTGAGGCCCTGGTGGCGCTCACGGCGACCCGGTTCACGATGCTCTCCGGTTCGACCCGAATCAAAGCCCGCGAGGACACGCTGCGCGTGGACTTCGTGAACGACTCGGCAGCCATCGACACCCAGTTCGCCAATGGGTTTGTGGTTCTCGAGCTGGCGTTGCTCGACTAGTTCTTCCCCTACCGGGTGGCAGGGATTTGCAAGTCCCTGTCACCTTTCCCCCCTACACCCTGAGACCATGATCCTCGACATCAACGGTACCCCTGTCGCCCCCCTGGAGATCGTCACCCGGTTGCAGCAGATCAACCCGAGGCTTGGGTTGAAGTTCGCGCAGCTCTGGGGAC
>Ga0194121_10001242_pt1 | contig 44142 bp, 44 predicted proteins | sample TA2MahCa50mmetaG_FD_148609 | JGI IMG/M metagenome (GOLD analysis project Ga0194121, IMG submission 148609) | Freshwater microbial communities from Lake Tanganyika, Tanzania - TA2015020 Mahale Deep Cast 50m | ecosystem: Environmental > Aquatic > Freshwater > Lake | place: Tanzania: Lake...
CCTCGGTGCGGCCAGCCCTGGTTCTGGTCCAGCCGGAGACGCTAGAGCGAGTTCCCTGAAACGCGAGTCAGGGGGATTCCCACGGGCCGCGAATAATGATTCCTTGTTTCCTCCTGAGTCGGGAGGACGGGATGGGCAAGCCGTACAGCATGGATTTGCGTGAGCGGGTGGTTTCGGCGATCGAGGGCGGTATGTCGACGCGAGCTGCGGCGGCCCGGTTTTCGATTGGCATTGCAACGGCGGGAGCCTGGGCGCGGCTGAAGCGGGCGACGGGCAGCGTGGCGCCGCCCAAGCAAGGCAAGCCGAAGGGCTCGGTGCTCGATGTGCATGCGGATTTCATTCTGGGCATAATCAAAGAGGCGCCTGACACCACGCTCGATGAGATGGTCGAGCGCTTGCGGGCGGAGCGTGCCGTGACCGTGGTCCGCACGGCGGTCTGGAAGTTTCTCGACCGGCGCGAGCAGACGCACAAAAAAAGACGGCTCACGCCAGCGAGCAGGAGCGCGCCGATGTGAAGGCGGCTCGCGAAGCTTGGTTCGAAGGCCAAGCCGATCTGGATCCCGAACGCCTGATCTTCATCGACGAAAGCGGCCTTTCGACCAAGATGGCCCGTCTGAGGGGCTGGGCGCCGAAGGGAGAACGCTGTCGGGCCGCGATCCCGCACGGACATTGGAAAACCATCACCTTTGTCGGCGGTCTCAGGCTCGACGGCTTTGTCGCTCCGATGCTTCTTGACGGCCCGATGGATGGAGAATGCTTCCTTGCCTGGGTTGAACAGATGCTGGTGCCGACCTTGCGGCCTGGTGACCTCGTCGTCATGGATAATCTGTCCGCTCACAAGGTCGTCGGCGTCGAGGAAGCCATCACGGCGCGCGGCGCCGAGCTTCTCTATCTCCCGCCCTACAGTCCCGACTTCAATCCCATCGAAAATGCTTTCGCGAAATTCAAAGCCCTTGTCCGAAAAGCCGCCGCCCGAACCTTCGACACCCTCGAAACTGCCGCCGCCGATGCTCTTCGACAGTTCAACCCTAGCCAATGCGTCAACTTCTTCGCCAACGCAGGATATGACCGGCATTAACGGGAATCTGCTCTAGTGCCGCAAGAGCGATTTGAATTCCTTGCTCTGGAGCTTCGGCCACCGCTGTTCGCGGACCAGGATGCAATTCGAATCGATCTCGTGCGACACCACAATCTCCCCGGCGCCGATGACGGTGCGTCAGCCTGCCACCAGCTCGATTGCTACATTGAATGCCTGACCCGGCGAGATCCGCAACGAATTTCCATCCTGTTCGAATATTACGTTGCGTGCGGTCAACAATGCCGCGCTGCGCTCGACGTCGGCGACCGCGACGCTGAAGCCTGCGAAGTATGGCGACGATGGTGCGTTGGCGATTCGGGTTCCGCGCAACCGGTCGGACAGACGTTGTGGCGTCATCAGCGCGATACGGCCGGCGCCTGCCGCGACGTGCACCATGCCATCGCCGACGCTCACCGCGTCGGCGCCCTGCAAACGTGCAAAGAACTCTCCGTAGCGCTGCGGCTCGTCCGCGGCCATGACCACCTCGACGACACCGCGTGCGCCGTTAGCGTGAAGCTGGTACTCCGGCTTCCAGAAGTATTGGGGCGCGTGCTGCTGGCAAACGAAGAACACCGATTCCGGCATGCGACGATCGGTCACGAAGGCGAGCGAGAAGGATACGGTCGCGCTGCTGCCATCGGGCAATCGCGCCTGCCGCGAGAAGTCGAAGGGCGCATAAGTTTCGAGACCGGCGCGGGCAAAGGCCCGCTGGTCGGCGCGGGCGTCGCTGCTGGCGAGGACCAGCATGGAGAAGCCTTCACGGCGCGCCAGGAAGTCGCGGTTGTAGGCGCCGAAGCCAAAGACGCCCGGGGTCGCCGGCGGGATCTGCGCGGGCGTGGCGACCGTCAGCAGTTCGAGGAAATTGTCCTGAAACTGGACCAGCGAGTTCGCCGTGCCCCAGGGATGGATGGCGCGCGGCGTGGTCGTGAAGCCGAACCGCTCATAGCAGGCGCGGGCGCCTTCGAGGTCGCCGACGCAAAGGACGATATGATCGATGGCGCGCGCCACGGGCGCAGCCGCGTCGTCAGGCGGTGAGCGCCGCCAGTTTGGCCTCGGCGACCGCGATGGCGGCTTCGGCCGACAGCCGCTCCGCATCGGTCTTTGCCTCGGCCGCATCCTCGCGCAGGCGCTTGAGGTCGGCCTCGACCTTGCCGCGGTCGATGTCCTTGACGGGCATGGCTTCGTCGGCCAGCACGGTGCAGCGCTCGGGCGTCACCTCTGCGAAACCGCCGCCGACAAAGATACGCTCGTCGATGGCGCCGTTCTCATAGACGTCGATGACGCCGGGATTGAGCGTCGAGACGAGCGGCGCGTGACCGGGCAGCACGCCGAAATAGCCCTCGCTGCCGGGCACGACCACCATCTCGACCGCGCGGCTCAACAGCAGCCGCTCGGGCGAGACCAGCTCGAAATCAACCTTGTCGGCCATGTCCCTTGCCTACTCTTCTCCGGTGCGCAGTTCAGGCGGCCTCGGCCGCCATCTTCTTCGCCTTGTCGACGGCTTCCTCGATGGTGCCGACCATGTAGAAGGCCGCCTCGGGCAGGTCGTCGTACTCGCCGGCGCAGATCCCCTTGAAGCCCTTGATCGTGTCCTCGAGCTTGACCAGCACGCCGGGCGTGCCGGTGAAGACCTCGGCGACGTGGAAGGGCTGGCTGAGGAAGCGCTGGATCTTGCGCGCGCGCGCGACGGTCAGCTTGTCCTCTTCGGACAGCTCGTCCATGCCCAAGATCGCGATGATGTCCTGCAGCGACTTGTAGGTCTGCAGCACGCGTTGCACCTCGCGCGCGACGCCATAGTGCTCCTTGCCGACGACGCGCGGGTCGAGCATGCGCGAGGTCGAGTCGAGCGGGTCAACCGCCGGGTAGATGCCGAGCTCGGCGATCTGGCGCGACAGAACGGTGGTGGCGTCCAAGTGCGAGAACGAGGTGGCCGGCGCCGGGTCGGTCAAATCGTCGGCCGGGACGTAGATCGCCTGCACCGACGTGATCGAGCCCTTCTTGGTCGTGGTGATGCGTTCCTGCAAGGTCCCCATGTCGGTGGCGAGCGTCGGCTGATATCCGACCGCCGAGGGGATGCGGCCCAGCAGCGCCGACACCTCCGAGCCAGCCTGGGTGAAACGGAAGATGTTGTCGATGAACAGCAGCACGTCCTGGCCTTCCTGGTCGCGGAAGTACTCCGCAAGGGTCAGGCCGGTCAGGCCGACGCGCGCCCGCGCGCCCGGCGGCTCGTTCATCTGGCCGTAGACGAGTGCGGCCTTGGATCCGCCGCCGTCGAGCTTGATGACGCCCGATTCGATCATCTCGTGATAGAGGTCGTTGCCCTCGCGCGTGCGCTCGCCGACGCCGGCAAACACCGAGTATCCGCCATGGGCCTTCGCGATGTTGTTGATCAGCTCCATGATGATCACGGTCTTGCCGACGCCCGCGCCGCCGAACAGGCCGATCTTGCCGCCGCGCGCATAGGGCGCCAGCAGATCGACGACCTTGATGCCAGTGACCAGGATCTGCGCTTCCGTCGACTGGTCGATGAAGGGTGGAGCAGGACGATGGATCGGCAGGGTCATCTTGGTCGTGACCGGGCCGCGTTCATCGACCGGCTCGCCGATGACGTTAATGATGCGGCCGAGCGTCTCGGGGCCGACCGGCACCACGATCGGACCACCCGTGTCGACCGCATCCTGGCCGCGCACGAGGCCGTCGGTCGTATCCATGGCAACCGTGCGCACGGTGTTCTCGCCCAGGTGCTGCGCCACTTCGAGCACCAGGGTCCGGCCCTGGTTCTGAACGTGCAGCGCATTCAGGATCGCCGGCAGATCGCCGTCGAACTGCACGTCGCAGACGGCGCCGATGACCTGGGTGATCTTGCCGATGGTATTCTTTGCCATGGTTTGCTCCACTTTCCCCGCTGTCGGGGCTGCTCGTCGATTGTCGGTTCGCCGTTGTCCAGGCCTGGCGCCTAGACCGCCTCGGCGCCGGAGATGATCTCGATCAGCTCCTTGGTGATGTAGGCCTGGCGGCTGCGGTTGTAGGTCTGCGTCAGCTTGGCGATCATTTCGCCGGCGTTGCGCGTCGCGTTGTCCATCGCGGTCATGCGCGCGCCCTGCTCGCTGGCAGCGTTCTCGAGCAGCGCGCGGAACACCTGGATCGCCAGGTTGCGCGGCAGAAGATGGGCGAGGATCGCCTCCTCCTCCGGCTCGTAGTCGTAGACCGAGTCGCTGGTTTCCGCTTGACCGGCAGGCTTCTCCTCGACGGGAACCGGAACCAGCTGCTGGATCGTGACGATCTGGGTCATCGCCGATTTGAATCGGTTGTAGATGATCGTCGCGACGTCGAACTCGCCCGCCTCGAACATCTCGGCGATCTTGGCGGCAACCCGTTCCGCGGCCGCGAAGGCAAGACGCGGCTTGGCCACGTCCTCGACCGTGCCGACGATCAGCCTGGCGTACTCGCGCCGGAGCTGATCCCGGCCCTTGCGGCCGACGCACAGAAGCTTGATCGTCTTGCCCTCGCTCTGCAGGCGGCGGATCGCGCGCCGTGCTTCGCGCACGATGGTTGTGTTGAAGCCGCCGCACAGGCCGCGGTCGGCGGTCGCCACCACGATCAGGTGCACATCCTGCTTGCCTGTGCCTGCGAGCAGCTTCGGCGCGCCTTCCATCATCGCGACCCCGCCGGCGAGCTGCGCAACCATGCGCGCCATGCGCTCGGCATAGGGACGCGCCGCGATCGCCTGATCCTGGGCACGGCGCAGCTTGGCCGCCGCCACCATCTTCATGGCCGCCGTGATCTTTCGCGTCGATTGGACGCTGTTGATCCGGATCTTGAGGTCCTTGAGGCTGGGCATTGCGCGCCTTGTCTCTTGTCCTGCGTGTCGCCGGGCCGCTCAGGGGGCGCCGGGATGGCGCCCTGCCGGCTCAGGCAAAGGTCCGCGCGTATCCCTCGACAACCGTCTTGAGCTTGTCCTCGGTCGCCTTGGACAGCTCCTTCTCGTTGCGGATGGCATCGAGAATATCGGCGTGCTTGGCCCGGATTTCCGACAGAAGACCGGTCTCGAAGCGCACGACGTCCTCGACCTTGACGTTGTCGACGTAGCCGCGCACGCCGGCGAAGATCGCAACCACCTGCTCCTCGACCGGCAGGGGCTGATACTGGCCCTGCTTCAGGAGCTCGGTCAGGCGCGCACCGCGCGCCAGAAGCCGCTGGGTCGAGGCGTCGAGATCGGAGGCAAACTGGGCGAAGGCAGCCATCTCACGGTACTGGGCGAGCTCGAGCTTGATGCGGCCGGCGACCTGCTTCATTGCCTTGATCTGTGCGGCCGAGCCGACCCGGCTGACCGACAGGCCGACATTGATGGCGGGCCGGATGCCCTTATAGAACAGGCCGGTTTCCAAAAAGATCTGGCCGTCTGTGATCGAGATGACGTTGGTCGGGATGTAGGCCGAGACGTCGCCCGCCTGGGTCTCGATCACGGGCAGCGCGGTCAGCGAGCCGGCGCCGTTCTTGTCGTTCATCTTGGCGGCGCGCTCGAGCAGGCGCGAGTGCAGATAGAACACGTCGCCCGGATAGGCCTCACGGCCCGGCGGACGACGCAGCAGCAGCGACATCTGGCGATAGGCGACCGCCTGCTTCGACAGGTCATCGTAGAAGATGACGGCGTGCATGCCGTTGTCGCGGAAGAACTCGCCCATGGTGCAGCCGGTGTAGGGCGCCAGGAACTGCAGCGGCGCCGGCTCGGACGCCGTCGCCGACACGACGATCGAGTATTCGAGCGCGCCATAGTCCTGCAACGTCTTGACGATCTGCGCGACCGTCGATCGCTTCTGGCCGACTGCGACATAGACGCAGTAGAGCTTCTTCGATTCGTCGCCCGCCGCGTTGATCTTCTTCTGGTTGATGATGGTGTCGACGATCACCGCGGTCTTGCCGGTCTGACGGTCGCCGATGATCAGCTCGCGCTGGCCGCGGCCGACCGGCACCAGGCTGTCGATCGCCTTGAGGCCGGTCTGCATCGGCTCGTGCACCGACTTGCGCGGAATGATGCCCGGCGCCTTGACTTCGACGCGCATGCGCTTGACGTCGGTGAGCGGTCCCTTGCCGTCGATCGGGTTGCCGAGCGCGTCGACGACGCGGCCGAGCAGTCCCTTGCCGACCGGCACGTCGACGATGGCGCCGGTGCGCTTGACCGTGTCGCCTTCCTTGATGTCGCGGTCGTCGCCGAAGATGACGACGCCGACATTGTCGCTCTCCAGATTGAGCGCCATGCCGCGGATGCCGCCGGGGAATTCGACCATCTCGCCGGCCTGGACCTTGTCGAGCCCGTAGACGCGCGCGATGCCGTCGCCGACCGACAGCACCTGCCCGACTTCGGCGACTTCGGCCTCGGTGCCGAAATTCGCGATCTGGTTCTTCAGGATGGCGGAAATTTCCGCCGCGCGGATATCCATCTAAGCTACCCCTTTCATCGCCAGCTGCAGTCGCTGCAGCTTGGTCCGAATGGAACTGTCGACCATGCGCGAGCCGACGCGCACGACCAGCCCGCCGATCAGCGCGGGATCGACCTTGAGGTCGACTGAAATCTTGGCGCCGACCACCTTGCGGAGATTGTCCGTGACGGCCGAGACCTGCGCGTCGCTCAGCTTGCGTGCCGAGGTGACCTCGGCCGCGATTTCGCCGCGCCGTCCGGCCAACTCGGCCAGATAAGCCTTGATCATCGCGCCCAGCGCAAACAGGCGCCGGTTTTGCGCGACGGTGCCGACGAAGCAGCGGGTCAGCTCGTTAGCCTTGGCCAGCACGGCGGTGATCGCCTTGACCTGGTCGGCGCGCGACAGCACCGGGCTGCGGATGAGACGCGCCAGGTCGGTTGATTCGCCGATCAGATCGCGCAGCCGACGCAGATCGTCGGCCACTGCATCCAGTGATTTTTCAGCTTCGGCGAGTTCATAGAGCGCCGCCGCGTAACGCTCGGCAAGTCCGGTCAGACCCGTGGTTTCCGATGCCACCTGGGAGCGCCCCCATCGCCCGACAACCCGCCCGCGCGGTCACTCGACCGGCCAGCCATTTCATGATCACGCGCAGTGAGCCGCCGGCTCGTTCCCTCACGCCGCCTAACCCTTTGCGACGAAGAGCTTTTGTAGCCTCAACCATGGCCGCAACACGCGACAAAACGACGCCCGGGCGGAGCCTCCCCACCCCCGACCGGCGGAGTCGTAACATAGTCATTGGTGCAGCGCAAGATTGCTCGGCCCGACGCAGCGCGACACGACCAAGTTCCGGCCGTAAGCCAGCTCACAGGAAGCTGTAGGGGTCGACATCGACCTGGATCCGAACGCTGGCCGGGGTCTTGTTGGCGCCGATCCAGGCTCGGACCAGGGCCTGGACATTGACCCGGCGCGGCGCCTTCAGCAGCAGTCGACGGCGATGCTGGCCGCGCAAGACGGCAAACGGCGCCGGAGCCGGCCCCAGCACCTCGACCTCGTCCGATCGTGGCGCCGTCCGGCCGAGACCACGCGCGGCAGCCTCGACCGCCTCGACATCGTGGCCGCTGACGATGATGGCGACAAGCCGTCCGAAGGGCGGCATGCCGCGCTCGCGCCGCGCCTCGGCTTCCTCCGCCAGGAAGCGGTCCCGATTGCCCGATGTCAGAGCGCCGATCACGGGATGTTCGGGCATAAAGGTCTGAAGCAGGACGCGACCGGGATGCGCCGCACGGCCGGCGCGGCCGGCAACCTGATGGAGCAGCTGGTAGGTGCGCTCGGCCGCGCGTAGGTCCCCGCCGGCGAGACCCAGGTCGGCATCGACCACCCCGACCAGCGTCAGCATCGGGAAGTGATGCCCCTTGGCCACCACTTGCGTGCCGATGATGACGTCGACCTCGCGCTCGCGGATCGATCGCATGATCTCCGCCGCCTGGCGCGGACCGGCGATCGTGTCGCTGGCGAGCACCAGGAATCGCGCATCGGGGAACGCGCCGAGCACCTCCTCGGCGACCCGTTCGATACCCGGGCCGCAGGGCGCCATCGAATCGGGCGCCGCACAGGACGGGCAATGGCGCGGCACCGGCATGGCGTAGCCGCAGTGGTGGCACTGCAGGCGTCCGGCCAGCCTGTGCTCGACCAGCCACGCCGTGCAGTGCGGGCATTGCATGCGATGTCCGCAGGCACGGCACAAGGTGAGCGGCGCATAGCCGCGGCGATTGAGAAAGAGCAGCGCCTGCTCGCCGGCCGTCAGCGCCTGGGAAAGCGCGCCATGCAAGAGCGGAGACAGCCAGCGCCCACGCTCGGGCGGCTGTCGCTTCATGTCGACCACTTCGATTTCGGGCAGCTCGGCATCGCCGTGCCGATCCGGCAGCTCGAGCCGCGCATAACGGCCGGCCTGAACGTTGACGACGGATTCGAGCGACGGCGTGGCGGAGACCAGGACGGCCGGAATTCCCGTCAGCTGCGCGCGCACGATTGCCATGTCGCGCGCGTGATAGACGACGCCATCCTCCTGCTTGAAGCCGCCGTCATGTTCCTCGTCGATCACGATCAAACCCAGTTCGGCCAAGGGCAGGAACAATGCCGAACGCGCGCCGACCACGACGCGGGCGCGACCTTCGGCGATGGCGCGCCATGTCTTGCGTCGAGCCGCGCCCGTCAGGTCGGAATGCCACTCGGCGGGACGCGCACCAAAGCGCTGCTCGAACCGCTCGAGCCACTGCGCGGACAAGGCGATTTCGGGCAGCAGCACCAGCGCCTGCCGGCCGCGACGGAGCGCTTCGGCGATCGCCTCGAAATAGACCTCGGTCTTGCCCGCGCCTGTGACGCCGTCGAGCAGCGTCACCGAGAATGCATCGGCCAGCCTCGCACGCAGCGAGTCGGCCGCCGTCTGCTGTGCCACCGACAGCGCAGGCGATGGCCGCTGCCAGTCCGGGCCCGCGAAAGGCGCGCGCGCCGGCAAGGCAACCGGCACGACGGCCCCGGCAGCGATCAGGGCGCTGACAACGCCCGCGCCGACGCCGGCCTCGTGGGCGATCTCACTCGCCCCCCGCGGCGGGCCATCCGACAAGAGCTCGAGAACGCGCCGGCGTGCCGGCGTCATGCGGATGGCGCACTGGTCGGCGATCATGTCGGGTGTGCCGCCGGCGCTCGCGTAGGCCAGCCGCGGTGGCAACGGTACGAGCGCAGCCGGCACGCTCATCGCCATGCGCAGCACCGCGCCGGGCGGCGAGACAGTGTAGCTCGCGACCCAGTCGACGAGTCGACGGACAGGTTCCGGCATCGACGGGGCATCGAGTCGCTCGATCACCGACTTCAGCTTGGCCGCTTCGACCTCGCCCGTTGCGGGTCCCCAGACGACTCCGATCACCTCGCGCCGGCCGAGCGGCACGCTGACGAAATCGCCGGCTGCCAGCGACATTCCCGGCGGTGCGAGATAGTCGTACGCGCCGCCGAGCGGCAAGGGCAGCAGGATTGCCAGGCGCTGCGCCTCGTCCGACCGCGCCGCCGAAGCGTCGCGTGACGGCTCAGAACTGGCGCCTGGAGCGGTCATGGGATAGAGTGGCGGAGGAGTCGATTCGGTCGCAAAATCGAGGTCTGCATGTCATGAAATTCTTCGTCGACACCGCTGAAATCAAGGAGATCGAGGCGCTTGCGGCGACTGGACTACTCGACGGCGTGACCACCAATCCGTCCCTGGTCGCGAAATCGGGCCGCAAGTTCGTCGACGTGCTGAAGGACATCTGTGCCGTCGTCAAGGGGCCGGTCAGCGCCGAAGTCACCGCGACCGAGCACAAGACCATGCTGGCCGAAGGCCGCAAGCTTGCCAAGGTGGCGGACAACATCGCGGTCAAGGTGCCGCTGACGCCGGACGGATTGCGGGCATGCAAGGCGCTCAGCTCCGAAGGCACGATGGTCAATGTCACGCTGTGCTTCTCGGCTGCACAGGCGATTCTCGCCGCCAAAGCGGGGGCGACCTTCATCTCGCCCTTCGTCGGCAGGCTCGATGACATCGGCAGCGACGGCATGTCGTTGATCGCCGACATCGTCACCATCTACCGGCAATACGAGGAGTTCGACACCGAAGTGCTGGTTGCTTCCGTGCGCGGCCCGCAACACGTCGTGACTGCGGCCAAGCTCGGGGCGCACGTCGCGACGATGCCGCCAACGGTGCTGTGGCAGATGTTCAAGCATCCGCTTACCGACAACGGGCTCGCCGCCTTCCTGGCCGACTGGAAGAAGACCGGCCAGTCGATCCTCGACTAGCGCGATCCGATGGCACGCAACCCCACCGATATCTCCCCGGCTGAGCCGCCCGGTCCGACCGCCCAAGAGGTCGCCGCCTATTTGCGCGCGCATCCGGATTTCCTCGTCGAGCATCCCGATCTCGTCCAGGTCCTGGCGCCGCCGGCGCGCATGGCGCCCGACGCCGGCCCGCGCAGCGTGGTCGACATGCAGCAGTTCATGCTCAAGCGGCTGCAAGTTGAGATCGACCGGCTCAAGCGCGATCAGCGCGACCTGGTACAGACCGGGCGAAGCAATCTCGCCATCCAGTCGCGCGTTCATGCCGCGTCGCTGGCGCTCCTGAGCGCCACCTCCTTCGAGCATCTCATCCAGACCGTCACCACCGACTTCGCCGTGCTGCTCGACGTCGATGTGGTCATGCTCTGCCTGGAGCCGAGCGCGTCGTCTGTTCCCGGCATGCGTGCGGCCGGCGTACAGGTTCTGGCCACGAACGCCGTCGACCGGCTGATCGGCGAGAATCGGGACGTCATCCTCAGGCCCGACGTGGCCGGTGACCCGGCCATCTTCGGCGCCGCGGCAGGTTTGGTGCGCTCCGACGCCTTCATACGTCTGCGCATCAGCGCGAAGGCGCCGTCGGGCCTGCTCGCATTCGGCTCGCGTCGCGTCGGCGCCTTCCACGCCAACCAGGGCACCGAGTTGCTCGGCTATTTGGCGCGGGTGCTCGAAAGCTGCATCCGCGCATGGCTCGACCTTCCCGCATAGCCGCGTCCGGCGCCCGGACGATCGACGTTCCGGCGCAATCTGACGTCGGCAGGGCCGCCGGCGCATGGTTGGCCTGGCTGGCCGACCAGCGCCGTGCATCGCCTCACACGGTGGCCGCCTATCGGCGCGACCTGACAGGCTTCCTCGCCTTCGTTGCCAAGCACACGGGACAGCAGGCCGATCTGCCCGCGCTCGCCGCATTGGGTCTGACGGAATTTCGCGCCTATCTGGCGCAGCGCGCCGACGCCGGCGGGGCCAGAACGTCGACGGCGCGCGCACTTTCCGTGCTGCGCGGATTTTTCCGCTTCCTGGAGCGTCGTGGCCTCGCAATCAACACTGCACTGGCCGGCATCTCCGGCCTGCGGCTGCCGCGATCGGTGCCGAAAGCGTTGTCCGTCGAGGAAGCGGGCGAGGCGGTCGGAGCGGTCGCGGCACTGGCGGGCGCGCCATGGCTCGGCCGACGCGACGTCGCGGTGCTCACGCTGCTCTATGGGGCAGGGCTACGCATCGGCGAGGCCATCGGACTGGCGCGCCGCGATCTGCCGCGCGATCCTGCTGCGCCGCTCGTCATCACCGGCAAGGGTCGCAAGCAGCGCGTGGTACCGCTGCTGGCACCGGTGCGCTCCGCCATCGAATCTTACTTGTCGCTCTGCCCCTACCAGCTGGGCCCCGATGACCCACTGTTCGTCGGCGCACGCGGCGAGCGGCTCAGCGCGCGAGTCGTGCAGCGACAGATGGAGCGCCTGCGCGGCTGGCTCGGCCTGCCGGACAGCGCGACGCCGCATGCGCTCAGGCACAGCTTCGCCACCCATCTCCTGGCCGGCGGCGGCGATCTGCGCGCGATCCAGGAGCTGCTCGGCCACGCATCCCTATCGACGACGCAACGGTACACCTCCGTCGACGCGGCGCGACTGATGGCCGTTCACGCTGCGGCCCATCCGCGCGCCAAGACGTGACCCGTCAGGCAGATCAACAACGGGACGGCGTCGCCGAGATGGATTTCCTTTTGCACTACGAGATCGTCGTCCGCGACTTCATTGCCGCACACCACGACTGGGCGGGCCCGATCGCCCTCGGTCTCGCCTTCGGCGAATCGCTGGCGTTCATCGGCATTCTGCTGCCGGCGACCGCGGCCATGGTCTTCATCGGCGTTCTGATCAGCAAGGGCCTGCTCGACTGGTGGTACATCCTGCTCTGGGCCATTCCCGGTGCGGCGCTCGGCGATTGGGTCAGCTATTGGATCGGTCGCAAGTTCGATCGCGCCGTCGGCCGCCTGTGGCCATTCAGCAGCCATCCGGACATGCTCGAGAAAGGCCACACCTTCTTCGAGAAATGGGGTGTGGCGAGCGTGTTCCTCGGCCGCTTCTTCGGGCCCGTCCGTGCCGTCATCCCGCTGGTCGCTGGCATGATGGACATGCCGCGCGGCCCGTTCCAGCTCGCCAACTGGACGTCGGCCGTTATCTGGGCGTTCTATTGGCTGGCTGTCGGCGTGTTCGGCGACCGCCTGTTCAGCTGGATCGCGCAGACCTTCGGACCCTGGACCTTGGCTGCCTTAGGTGCCGCGGCGCTGGCGATCGGGCTCGTCGCTTGGCGCTGGCGCCGGCGCAGCTGAGTTCGGACCGCGGCCCGAATTGCCGGGCGCAGAAGGCGCGACCCAGCGAACGAAGAGCAAGCCCGCGGCCGAGCCCGCGCCCATCACGGCGAAAGCGCAGACCCATGCCGTGCCGTTTGCGGTGCCGCCCATGGCGTCGAGCGCCGCACCGACCGCCAGCGGACCGGCAAAACTGGCAGCGAAACCGAGCAGGGAATGGACGGCAAGCGTCGCGCCCTGCTCGCCTGGCCTTGCGCCGGCGACGGCGCCGGCAGTCAGGGCTGCCGAATCGCCCATGACGATCACGTTGTAGGCAATGGCGAACGCGATCACCAGCATGAAGGGGAGCGACGCGCTCGCGCCGGTCGCCAATGCGACGACGACGGTGATCGCCATGACCCAGCTCACCACGCGCTTGCGGCCATGCTTGAGCGAGAGCTCGGCGCCGATGATGGTCGCGGGCATGCCGGCGATGACGGCAATGGCGGCGATCGTCGTCAGATTCCAGCCACGGCTCCCCTCGGGCTGAAGACTCTCGGCGAAGCCAAGGAATACGACGAGCCAGCCGCGGATCGCCATGAGCTCATAGGAATGCCCGGCATAGCCGAGCGTGAATCCCATCGCCGCACGATTCTTCAGCACGGGCCGGAAGTCGAGCAGATTGCGCGACGGCGCCGCGCCGGCCGGCACGGGCTTGGCCGCAACGCCGAAGATCACGAGCAACGCGCACAGCAAGTTGCCGCAGCCCGCGACAAAGAACGCCATCCGCCACCCCGCCAGCGGCTCGATCAGACCGCCCAGGAAGAAGGACAGGGCGATGCCCAGACTGAAGCCCTGCGTGTAGTACGGGACAGCACGCAGCTTCGCCTGCCCGTCGAGCCGGTCGGTCAGCATCTTCAATCCGGGCATGTAGGTGCCGGCGAGCCCGATTCCGGCCACGGCGTGGCAGACCAGCGCGCTCCAGAAACCGCCGGCAAGCCACGCAAACGCGATGAATGCCAGGCCGCCGATCACGGCCGAGGCGATGTGGATGCCTCGGGCGTCGACGCGATCCGTAAGCGCCACCAGCACGGCGACGACCGTCGCATAGCCGCCGTAATACATGCCCGTGATCCAGCCAATCTCCGTGTTGGTCAGCTGCCACGCTTCGGCAAACACCGGCGCCAGCGCAGCGAAGATCGAAGACCCGGCCATGCTGGCAACGTTGGCGAGAAGAATGACGGTGGTCAGTTGGAAGGTGGAACTCACGGGGATCAACGCTAATCGCCCCCCGGCGTCGCGGCAACCGCCGGCGGCGATCGAGGCGGCTTCAAGGCGCGGCCATGTTGGCCTAGATTGGCAAGGTTGCCACAGAGTCCGAGCGTCCTCTTGCAACTCGACCCGTCGATCATCGCCTTCGTCTTGCTTGCGGCAGGGATGCATGCGGGCTGGAACGCCCTGATGAAGGTTGCCACCGACCGCGTCGTCGCCATGGTCTTGGTCAATGCGATGTGTGCGGCGCTCGGCCTGATACTCATTCTGATGACGGACGCGCCCCACCGGGACAGCTGGCCCTATCTCGCGGCAACCGCGGCCGTGCATCAGTTCTATTTCGTCTTTCTCGTCATGGCGTATCAGGCAGGCGACCTCAGCCATGTCTACCCGATCGCACGCGGCTCGGGGCCGTTGCTGGTCGCGCTTCTGTCGGGTCCGCTGGTCGGCGAATCGTTGGCGACCGGCCAAGCGGTCGGTGTCGTGCTAACCTCGCTCGGCATCGCCAGTCTCGCCTTGGCCCAACGGGGGGTGGTCCGCGTCCAAAACCTGAGCCCCGCGTTGTGGGCGCTGGCGGTCGGCCTGACCATCGCGATGTACACGATCATCGATGCGCGCGGCGTGCGCGCCTCACATAGCCCGCTCGGTTATGTCGGCTGGCTGTTCGTCCTCAACGGCCTGTGCTTCGTTTTCTGGATCGGCGCGCGCCCGCCTTCCCTGTTCGCTGCAGCGGTCCGTCAGACCTGGCGCCAATGGATGGGCGGCGGCCTGCTCACGACGGGCTCCTATGGCATCACGCTCTGGTGCTACTCAATCGGCGCCGTCGCGCCGATTGCGGCGCTGCGCGAAACCTCGGTGATCTTCGCGGCCTTTATCGGCTCACGGCTGCTGGGCGAGTCCTTCGGGGCGCGGCGGGTCTTCGCGGCGGCGATCGTTGCCGCCGGCGTCATCGCGATGAGCATCCGGACCTGAGCGCGCGGTCGACGCTGCCGGCCTCACGCCGACGGATTGCAACCGGCCGGGAACTGCTTCTGGCCCAGGCTCGCGCGAAAATGTTCGAGCGCCCAATGGACCGACGGGAAGGCGATGTCCGCCCAGGGTATGTCGTCCCAGCGGAACAACGCGACCTCCAGGCTCTCCGGGCCCGCTGTCACATCGGGCGCGAGGAGCCGGGCGCGATAGATGATCTGAACCTGCGACAGCCGGGGAATGTTGTAAACGCCGAGCACGCCCTCGAGCGCAATACGCGCGCGTGCTTCCTCCCACGCCTCGCGCGCTGCGCCAGCTTCCGTTGTTTCCCTCTCTTCGAGATACCCGGCGGGCAGCGTCCAAAATCCCTTGCGCGGGTTGATGGCGCGCCGGCAGAGGAGGATCGTCTCCTGCCACGTGCACACGGCGCCGACCACGACCTTGGGATTGACGTAGTTGATGAAGCCGCAATCGGTGCACACCAGGCGCTCGCGGTCGTCACCATCGGGCACCATGCGCACGACCGGGCCCTTGGCCGGACGCTCCGCATCGCCGGCCGACGCCTCTGACGGCGCAGGCACCGCGGTCGCGTCAGGAAGATCGCTGCGTGAAGCCATCAGCGAAGTTTGAACCCCGGCCCGGGGCCCCGCAAGGCCCCGGGTCGGGGTGCCCTCACGCAGCCGCAGCGTGCCGGGCTGCGAAGCCTGCTTCACCGTCGAGCACGGCGGCGACCGCATGCACGACCGCCGCAATGCGCACCGCCGCCTGCACGGCTTCGGCGCCGAGGCCGGCCTGCCGCACGGCGCGCTCATGGGCGTCGAGGCAGGTGCCGCAGCCGTTGATGGCCGACACCACGAGCGACCAGAGCTCGAAATTGACCTTGTCGACGCCAGGCTTGCCGATGACGTTCATGCGCAGCTTGGCCGGCATGCCCGCATAGTCCTTGGCCGCAACGAGATGCACGAAGCGATAGTAGATATTGTTCATGGCCATGACGGCGGCAGCCGCCTTGACAGCCTGAAGGGCTTCGGGCGACAGCTGCGCGCCGAACTCGACGGTCAGCGCCTGAATGACGGCGGGGTTGCGCGACGCCAAGGCGGCGGCGATGAAGCAGCCGGCGCGCTGCTCCCGATCGAGAGCCGTCTCATCGGCGAGGCTCGACAGATTGAGGCGGATGTCACGCGCATAGTCCGGCAGCGCCATCTTCAGCGCTTCGATCGACATGGGTATCTCCTTTCATGAGAGTCAGGCGGCGGCGCCGGGCGGGCGCCGCCGCTTCCGGTTTTCAGGCGGCTTTCAGAACCGCGTCGCCCTTCTGCCAGTTGCACGGGCACAGCTCGTCGGTCTGCAAGGCATCAAGCACGCGCAGCACCTCCTGAGGGTTGCGACCCACGTTCAAGTCGTTGACCGCGACGAAGCGGATCACGCCTTCGGGATCGACGATGAAAGTCGCGCGCAGCGCGACCCCTTCCTGACGGTCGAGGACGCCGAGCGCCGCCGACAGCTCGCGCTTGATGTCGCTCAGCATCGGAATCGACAGCGCTTTGAGGTCGGCATGGTTCTGGCGCCATGCCAGGTGGACGAACTCGCTGTCGGTGCTGACGCCGTAGACCACCGCATCGCGCTCCGCGAACTGACCTGCCAGCTTGCCGAACGCGGCGATCTCAGTCGGGCATACGAAGGTGAAGTCCTTGGGCCAGAAGAAAACGACCTTCCACGATCCGGGCGCCGACTGGTCGCTGATCGCGGTGAAGGCCGAGGCGGGGTCGTTTGTCACGACCGCCTTGAGGTTGAATGCCGGGAACTTGTCGCCGACGGTTAGCATGGTCGATCTCCTTGCCTGGTTGCGCCGCGCCGGGACCGCCCTGCGCCGCTTAGGCCCCTGATTTAAGGTGCGACGTTCAATCGATCCAATGATAAATTATGATCGTTTCGATCGGAGAATTCGATGAACGCTCTCCCCGGCTTACGCCAGCTCCGCTACCTCGTCGCCCTCGACGACGCACGACATTTCGGCCGCGCCGCCAAGAACTGCCACGTCACCCAGTCGACGCTGAGTGCGGGCATCAAGGAGCTCGAAACCCAGCTCGGCGTCACGCTGGTCGATCGCAGCCGGCGGCGGGCGGCGCTGACCGCGCTCGGCGCCGAAGCCGTTCTGCGCGCGCGCCGCATGCTGGCCGAGGCGGCCGACCTCGTCGAGGCGATGCGCGGCGCGGCGGAGCCGCTCACCGGCACGCTGCGGCTCGGAGTCATTCCGACGGTCGGTCCGTTCCTGCTGCCGCGCACGCTGCCCGGCCTTCGCCGTGCGTTTCCTCGCCTCAAGCTCTATCTGACCGAGGATCTGACCGAGCGGCTGGTCGATCAACTGGAGGCGGGCAGGCTCGACGCCGTCGTCCTGGCGCTGCCCTGCGACTGCGGACCGATCGAGGTCCATCCGTTGTTCGAGGACCGGTTCAGCCTGGCGCTCCGGCCCGACCATTCATTGGCGCACGCGCGTCGGATCTCGCGCCGGCAACTCGAGGGACAGACGCTGTTGCTCTTGGCGGACGGCCACTGCTTGCGTGCGCAGGCTCTCGAAGCTTGCGCGCTCGTCGACAATCGGGCGCATGACAGCTTCGCCGCCACGAGCTTGCACACGCTGGTTCAGATGGTCGAGAACGGTCTCGGCATCACGCTGTTGCCCGCGCTCGCAATCGAGGCCGGCATCCTCAAGGGCACCCAGCTGACGACCCGCCCGCTCGAGGGCGCGGCCGCCCATCGCATCGTCGGCCTCGGATGGCGCAAGGGTTCTCCGCGGACCGCCGAGTTCGCGCTGCTGGGACGCTGGCTCGCGCGTCACCAGACGCAAGACGCCGCGCTCGGGGGGAAGCGCGGCGTGAAGTCGAGATCAGGGATAGATGCTAGACGTTGATGTCGAGGTTGAGCCCGCGGTGTTTCCGTCCGGAGACGGGGCCTTGCACCTGCGGCGTACTGGAATTGACCTGTTCCGACCGGTCGTTCCGTTCGCGCTGAGCCTCGGAATTCCGCGACTCACGCGCCGGCTGAACGGCGACGCGCGTAATCTGCCGCGTCTCCTGGTATTCGACCACCGGTCGAACCAAGGCGAACTGCGGTAGCACTGGCGTCGTTTGCGCCGGAGGGGGAACAAGCATTTCTGCACACCTCTCGTAACTACATGGTACGCCCTCGGAAACGATTCAACAATGAGATTCTTAACGCAAATTCAATGCGATAGAGGCAAATTTAGCTAAAATCCTACGGGTTTCCTCCGGCGTGCGACAGCGCGGCAACTCCCGGCAATTCCTTGCCTTCCAGCCATTCCAGAAAGGCACCCCCGGCCGTCGAGACATAGGTGAAGTCACCCTCCACGCCGGCATGGATCAGTGCCGCGACCGTATCGCCCCCGCCGGCCACGCTCAGCAGGTGACCGGCCCTGGTTGCGTCGGCCGCCGCCCGGGCGACCGCCATTGTTCCCCGATCAAAGGGCGCCGTCTCGAAGGCACCGAGCGGACCGTTCCAGACCAAGGTCCGGCACGCCCGTATGGCGCTGACGAAGCGCTCGATCGTCGCCGGTCCAATGTCGAGCATCATCTGATCGGGCGGCATCAGCCACTTGCCGCCGGAATCGGCCGACACGATGCTCGTCGCGGCGCCAGCCTCGAGCTTGTTCGCCACGACCGCATCGGTCTGCAACAGAAGCTCGCAGCCGCGATCGCGCGCGCGCGCCACAATGTCGCGTGCGGTGCCGGCGAGATCGCGTTCGCACAGCGACTTGCCGACCTCGATGCCCTGGGCGTGGAGGAAGGTGTTGGCCATGCCGCCGCCGATCAGCAGCTTGTCGACGCGGGCGACCAGATTGCCCAGCAGGTCGAGCTTGGTCGACACCTTGGCGCCGCCGACGACCGCTGCGACCGGCTTCCTGGGGTGACCGAGCGCGGCTTGGAGCGCGTCGAGCTCTGCCTGCATCAGGCGACCGGCAGCGGCTGGCAACAGACGAGCGATGGCCGCGGTCGACGCATGGGCGCGATGGGCCGCCGAGAACGCATCGTTGACATAGACGTCGCCGAGCCGCGCGAGCTGGGCGGCAAAGCTCGCGTCGTTGGCCTCCTCCTCCGGATGAAACCGCAGGTTCTCCAGCAGCAGGACGGCGCCGGAGCCGAGGTTCGCCACCGCTGCTTCGGCCGTGGCGCCGACGCAATCGTCAACGAATTCGACGGGCGCGGACTTGAGCGCGCGTGCCAGTGCCGCGGCCAATGGCTTGAGCGAGAAGGCCGGATTGCGCCTGCCGTCGGGCCGGCCGAAATGAGACATGACGACGACCCTGGCACCCTTGCCGATCAATTCGCCGATCGTCGGGGCGACGCGCTCGATGCGCGTCCCATCGGTGACCTTGCCGTCCTTCATGGGAACGTTGAGGTCTGCGCGCAGGAGCACGCGCTTGCCGGCCACCGCTACGTCGTCGAGGGTGTTGAAGTTACGCATGAATCCGTCGCTCCGCAGGGATCAGGGCGCAAGAACCAATCACGACGATTCGAATTTGGCAACCCGAGCATGGCCAAATTCGGCTCTTATGTTATGATCCTCGTGGTTGAGTGACAGTGCTCGGCTATCCCCCAAAAACTCGCTCCAGACAACTGGCGACCGGGGATCACCGTTCCCTGTAAGTCAACGCACTGACACCTTGGCGGCGGGCGGCGGGTGCGACAACCGGGCAACGGCACGATTGAAATCGGCGGCGATCGCCTCGTCATGGTGGTCGATGACGACCCCGTGCAATGCGAGATCCTGTCGGCCTTTTTCCGGGAACGCGGCATACCCTGCGTCACCGAGACCAACAGCTTTGCCGCCGTCAGCACCATGAAAAGGCGCCATCCGCGCGTCGTCATCATGGACATCCGCATGCCAGGCCTCGACGGCATCGCGGTCGCCAAGCTGGCGTCATCCATGCAGCCGAAGCCGGTGATCCTGCTGATGTCGGCCGAGGGCCAGGCAATCGTCGAGGCCAATCGCGCCGGCATCGAAGTCTTCGCAGTGCTGGAAAAGCCGTTGCCGCTGAAGCACCTCGGCACGTTCATCCAGCGCGCACTCGACCGCGCCGCGCGCGCTTAGCAGGCGCGCTTCCAATCAGGCTTTCTTAGTTGCCGCCGCAGCGCGCAGCCGACGTCACTTGTAGGGATCGGCCGCGTCGCGCAGCCCGTCGCCCATGAAATTGAAGGCGAGGACCACGATGATGACGGGCACGACCGGCAGCATCAGCCAGGGATATTCGGCCACCACGTTGATGTTCTGCGCCTCGTTCAACAGCACGCCCCAACTCGTCACCGGCGGGCGCAGGCCGAGACCGAGGAAGCTCAGCGCCGTCTCGCCGAGGATCATGCTGGGAATCGACAAAGTCGCCGAGGCGATCAGGTGGCTCATGAAGCTCGGCAGAAGATGACGGCCGATGATGCGGCTGGGCTTGGCGCCCATCAGGATCGCCGCCGTGCAGAAGTCCTCTTCGCGCAGTGACAGGAGCTTGGAGCGCACGGCGCGCGCGAGGCCCGTCCACTCGATCAGGCCCAAGATGACGGTGATGCCGAAGAATACGAGGATCGGGCTCCACGTCACCGGCAGCGCCGCCGAGAGCGCCAGCCACAGCGGCAGCGAGGGGAAGGAGCGGATGATCTCGATCATGCGCTGGATCGCTAGGTCGGCGACACCGCCGTAATAGCCGGCGATACCGCCGATCACCAATCCGAGCGTGAAACTGATGGTGATGCCGATCAGGCCCACGGTCAGCGAAATGCGCGTCCCGTAGATGACCCGGCTCAGCATGTCGCGGCCGAGCCGGTCAGTGCCCAACAGGAAAAGCGTCCCGCCTTGCGCCGGACAGATCAGATGGAAGCGCGCCGGCACCGTGCCCCAGAACAGGTAGGGATCGCCCTGGCAGAGGAAGCGGATCGGATAGACCTGCGCCGGATCCTCCGTGTACTCCCTGTGCAGGTTCTCCATGTTCAAGCTGTATTTGAGCCCGTAGACGAACGGACCGACCAGCCTGCCGTCGTGGAACAGGTGTATCGATTGCGGACTGGCATAGACGTATTCCGTGTTGCGCGTTTGTAGCGCATAGGGCGCGAAGACCTCGGCCAGCACGACCATCAGGTAGAAGAACGCGAGTATCCAGAGCGACACCACGGCGATGCGGTGACGCCTGAACTTCCACCACATCATCTGCCACTGCGACGCGAGGAAGTATCGCTCCTGCAGCGGCGTGAGCGCCGGCTCCGTCACCGGATCGAAGGGGGCGGTCGAGACGTAGTGCTCGAGCCTTCCGTTGCCGCGACGGTCGCCTGAGGTGACGGTCATCGCGATACCCCGCCGTGCAGCCGGATACGCGGGTCGAATGCGGCGAGCGCGAGGTCCGACAGAAACACGCCGAGCACCGTCAGCAGCGCCAGAAACATCAGGAACGAGCCCGCGAGGTACATATCCTGGCTGCGCAGCGCCTCGAGCAGGACCGGGCCAGTGGTCGGCAGCGACATCACGACCGAGACGATGGTGGCGCTCGAGACCAGTTCCGGCAGGTAGTCGCCGATGTCCGAGATGAATGGGTTGAGCGACATGCGCAGCGGATATTTCACCAGAAGCTTGAATGGCGGCAGCCCCTTGGCGCGGCCGGTCGTGACGTACTGCTTCTGCAGCTCGTCCAGCAGATTGGCGCGCAGACGACGGATCATGCCGGCCGTGCCCGAGGTGCCGATGACGATGATCGGGATCCAAAGGTGCTCAAGCACCGACTTGAACTTGGGCCAGCTCCAGGGCTGCCCGATGAACTGCTCGTCCATCAAGCCGCCGATCGACGTGCCGAACCACACATTGGCGAAATAGAGCATGACAAGCGCCAGCAGGAAGTGCGGTGTGGCGAGACCGAGAAAGCCGAGGAGCGTCAAGCTGTAGTCCGACCAGCTGTACTGGTGCGTCGCCGAATAGACGCCGATCGGAAAGGCGACGATCCAGGTGAAGAGAATTGTGCAGAACGACACCAGGATGGTCAGCCACAACCGGTCGCCGATCACGTCGGTGACCGGCAGATTGTGCTCGAAGGAGTAGCCGAAATCGCCCTGAACGACCCCGAAGATCCAGTACAGGTATTGCTCGTGCATGGGCCGGTCGAGGCCATATTGCTGGCGCAGGAACTCGATCTTTTTCGGATCGACCGCCTCGCCCTGCGCCTGCAGCTCGGCGATATACGTCGTCAGGTAGTCGCCCGGTGGCAGCTGGATGATGATGAAGGTGATCACGCTGATGGCGAGCAGCGTAGGCACCATGATCAGCAGACGGCGGACGAGATAGGCGAGCATGCCGGCGCCTGCTACTGGCTCAGCGCCGTATGGGTCGCCGCGCGCGGCGGCGACCCGTCGAAATAGAAAGTGTCCGGCCGGTAGACGCCGAAATGGGCTCCCGGATCCCAATTATAGATCCCCGCGACCGGCACGTTCTTCAATCGCTTGTGGACCACGACCGGCTGGAGCACGCCCGACACAATGCCGATCGTATAGACCTCCTCGGCATGGATCTGGAGCATCCGCGTCCAGATCTTGCCGCGTTCGGCGGATGAGGCGGCCGTGCGCCACTGGCCATAGAGATCGAGCAGCTCCTTGGCCTCAGGCAGATCGACCGCCTCTCCTGCCCGGCCCTTGGTCTCGACGAACTGCCCCCATTTCGGCCATTGCAGGAGCTGCTGATCGACCGGCGCCAGCTCATGCGGGCTCGAATCCGGCACGACGAGGCCGTTCTCCAGCCCGAACCAGATCGACATCACCGTCTCGCCGGCGAAGATCCGGTTGCGGAAGACCTCGCGCTGGGACGGCTTGATGTAGAGCTTGATGCCGAGCTTGAGCCAGGAGTCGGTGATGAGCTGCAGCACGTCGACCTGCTCGGTGCTTTCGCCTGCCGTTTCAACGATGAGGTTGAGCGGCCGTCCATCGGGCAACAGCCGGATATCTCGACCGTCGCGCTTGGTCAGCCCGATCTCGTCGAGCAGCTTGTTTGCCTTGTCGATGTCGTACTGGGCCCAAGCGGTCTGGAATTTCTGCTGGAACAGCTTGCTGTCGGGCAGCACAGTGTTGTTGCCCTCGCGCGCGAGGCCGTAGAAGATCACCTGATTGATCTCTCGCCGATTGATGCCGAGCGAGAGTGCGCGGCGCCATCGGACATCGCGATTGAGCGCGCGCCAGGCTGGATCGTTGGCGTTCAGGTTGGGATAAATCGCGAGATCCGCGCCGCGCGCCGTGCGCCACAGCCGCACCGTGAAGTCGTTGCGCTTCTCCGCGCTTTTCAGAAAGGTGTAATTGTCGAACCGGATCGAGCGGGCCTGCAGGTCCGATTCGCCGCCGCCGACCTTGGCCGGAATGATCTTGTTGTCCGCGATCTGGATCACGACCTCGTCGAGGTATGGCAGCTGCAGCCCGTTGGCGTCGACGCGGTGAAAATAGGGGTTGCGCACGCTGACGTACCGCTCAGACGGCGGCTTGGTGACGAGAACCCAGGGCTGCAAGCTGGGCAGCTCGGGATTATCGTTGTTGTACATGTTGCTGACACGGGTGAAGAGGGCGGCCCAGTTACGCAGCCGCGCGTCCCTCACCTTGCGTTCGAGCGCAGCGCCGTCGGCATACTTCCGATGATATTGCTTGAGGAAGTGCGCCGGCTTCACCAGATCGAGCGGCCGCGGCCCGGCGATCGCGGGCAGGAAGTTGGGATTGGGTTTCGACCAGGTGTAACGCACCGCGGTCGGGCTCAACACCTCGACGGCCGGCGCTTCGCCATCGACCATGAACTCGATGGACGCACCGGTCGGTGCCAGTTCGTCGTTGAGCTGGATGTCCTCCCAGGCGAAGCGGAAGTCTTCCGTGGTCAACGGATGTCCGTCCGACCAGCGGTGCCCGGGCCGGAGATGAAACGTAAAGATGCGCCCGTCCTGCACCTCGTAGCGCTCGAGGAGATCGGGCATGAGTTCGAGCTCGGAATTGTAGCCGATCAGCCGTGCATAGCCGTAGACGACCAAATAGCGAAGGTCGCGCGCGGTCCCCATGAGCATACGGATCGATCCGCCATGCACGCCCGGCGACAGGTTGGGCCCGGTCAGATCGGCGACCGCCGGCACCTTGGGCAGCCGCTCCGCCACAGGAGGAAGCCTACCGGCGCCGACCAGCGGGGCAAGAATGGGCGGCTCGACCGGTGGAGCGCCATGAGTCGGCATGACCATGGCGCCGGCCAGCGTCACCGAGGCGAGCATGAGGGCGGCAATCCGGCGCGTCACGACACCGCCTCCATGACCTTGGCGGCGGGCATTCCGGTCGGATCGGCGCGCACGAAATGGCCGCCGCCGATGTCGAGCAGAGTCGGGCGTCGCACCCCATCGACGGTGAACGGCGCCGCCCAGGCGGCCGGCACCGACGCCTTGCCGTCAAGCACGGCGGTGAAGTCGAGCTTGTGCGCCAGATCGGGCTCGGGAACGGCCGCCAGCAGCGCTTTGGTGTACGGGTGGACCGGGTTGCGGAACAGCTCCGCCCGCGGCGCCAGCTCGACCAGGCGACCGGCGCACATCACCGCGATTCGGTCGGCGACATAGTCGACGACTGCGAGATTGTGCGAGATGAAGATGTAGGTGAGCCCCAGCTCCTTCTGCAAATCCTTCATCAGATTGAGGATCTGCGCCTGGATCGAGACGTCGAGCGCTGAGACCGGCTCGTCACAGATCAGCAAGTCGGGTCGGAGCGCCAGCGCGCGCGCGATGCCGATGCGCTGGCGCTGTCCGCCGGAGAAACTGTGCGGGTATCGCTTGAGATAGCGAACGTCGAGGCCGACCAGGCGCATGAGCTCCTTGACCATCTCTGCGCGCGAGGCGGCATCACCGATGCCGTGGATGACCAGCGGCTCGCTCAAGATGTCGAAAACGGTCATGCGCGGATTGAGCGAGCTGAAAGGATCCTGGAAGATGAATTGCATCTTCTGGCGGAAGCGGATCATTTCATCACCTTGGATCGCGAGCAGATCGACCTGGCGCCCGCGGTCGTTGAAACGAATGCTGCCGGCATCGGGCGTCAGCGCGCGCATCAGCACTTTCGACAGCGTGGTCTTGCCGCAGCCGGACTCGCCAACCAGTCCCAGGCATTCGCCGCGCGCCACGTCGAAACTGACGTCGTCGACCGCGAGCACGGCGTCGTGGACCTTGCCACCCCCGAACAATGCGGATTTTCGGATGCTGAAGCTCTTGGTGATGCCGCGAACCGAGATCAGAGGACCGGCATCATCAGCACCTTCGGGCCAGGCCTCTTTCTTGACCATGAGCTGACCGCTCTCGTGCTTGATCTCGCGCAACGGCACCAGCCGCTCGCCAGGCTTCATGTTGAAGCGCGGCACGGCGCGCATCAGCGCCTTGAGGTAGGGATGCTTGGGCGCTTCGAAGATCTCGTCGAGCGGTCCCGACTCCATGACCTTGCCGCGATACATGACCACGACTTCCTCGGCGACGTTGGCAACCACGCCCAGGTCGTGCGTGATGATCAGCACGGCCATGCCGAGCTCGCCCTGCAGATCGGCGATCAGCTTCAGGATCTGCGCCTGGATGGTCACGTCGAGCGCAGTCGTCGGCTCGTCGGCGATCAGAAGGGCGGGACGGCAGATCAGCGCCATGGCGATCATGGCGCGCTGACGCAGACCGCCGGACAATTCGAACGGATAGGTGTCGAGCGCCTTGCGTGGGTCGGGAAAACCGACCAGCCGCAGCATTTCCTGGGTCAGCTGCCGTCCTTCGGCCGTGGAAGCCTTGTGATGCAGGTGTAGCGCTTCGCCCACCTGGTCGCCGACCGTATGGAGCGGCGACAGCGAGGTCATCGGCTCCTGGAAGATGATGGAAATGCGGCCGCCGCGGATCGCGCGCATGGACCGGCTGTCGGGCGGCAAGAGCGCGATGTCGGTGATGGTGCCGGGATGGTCGGGATCGGCGAACAGGATCTGGCCCTGCGCGACGCGCGCAACCTGCGGCAGGATGCTCATGATCGCCTGGGAGACAACCGACTTGCCCGAGCCGGATTCCCCGACGAGCGCCAGCGTCGAGCCCGGCCGGATGCGGAACGATACGCCGTCCACCGCCGTCAGCGGACCTTCCGGAAGGTCGAACACGACCTTGAGGTCGCGCACGCGGAGCAGCGGCGTTGTCATGCCAGTCTCATCCCGGATTTGATCCGGTGCGCGCTTCGTCATCGCCGCCGAGACCGGTCCGATCGATGCCAAGCGCGCCAAGATTGTCGAGCGTGGTCGGGTTCAACTTCAAACCGGCGGCGCGCGCCGCCGTGGCCGCTCGCCTGACCAGTTCGTCGAAGCCATCGAGGTTGGAGTCGAAGCTCAGCGAGCCTGCCGGGCCGGCAAGCCGAAGCTGCATCCAGCCATGGGCACGGTCGCGGCGGGTCGAGTAATAGCGCAGTCTAAGGTCTCGGATCGATTGCCATTCTAGCGACATTGATCTCAAACCCGAAACCGAGACTCCTTGATCGGACATCTCGACCGACGACATCTGGCGCAGACCCGTTCGCAGGCCAAAGAGCAGGAAAAGTCCGGCCAATCCGCCAAGCACCACGATAATGGCAGTATTTGGCGGCACGAACAACAATGGAAGCCCGGTCGCGACGAATCCGACGCTCGCCCTGGCATAGTCGGCGAGCAGAGCGCGAGCAGGATAGCGGTAGAGTGTCATGCATGAACCTCGAAGACGTCGGGCGGCGCCAGCCAGTGTGCCGCGGGATGTTTGCGCGTCTCGTCCAGCAAACGGCGCATGAAATTCCAGCACGGTTCATCGTGCACGAGGTGATGAGTCAGCAAACCGGTCGGCTCCGCGCCGTCCGCCATTCCCGTTCGACGCGCGGCAAGATGACCTACGGCAAGCCCGAGGGCAGCACCAGCGCCGACGAACTTCCGGCCGCCACGCCAATCGACGATGTCGACATGGGTATTGGCTATCCGAAGGCCCGGCGCGGCCTGCGCTGACCTGCGCGCCCGGTAGACCGATATCCCGACAAAGCCGATCGATGGCAAGGCGGGCAGAAGATCGCCCGCGATGCGGTTCCAGGGCGGCACCAGCACCGGCATCGCGCATGCGCCGAACAACTTCTTCAGGCGCATTTCGCCCCGCCTCAACTCGTCGAGCCTGATCGACAGCGGTCGCTCGCTGCCGAGCTCCGACTTCGTTCCAACCGCGTGGTTGTGATGGGCGTAGCCGTGTTGCAGCACGGCGCATGGGCTGCCCGATCCCGGCGCGGAACGAAGGCGATCGGCCAGTGCGCCAGACGCATGCGCAGGGATGACGGCGAGCGCGGGCACCACGCGCGCCGTCCCCGCCAGGTCAATCAACCGGTCGAGCTCGACCGATGGCTCGACCGCATCGTCGTCTCGCCACCAAAAGGTGGCACGCCGGCCGGCGGCGGCCCAGGCGTCGAGCTCCCGCTCGAGATCGGACCAGCTTGCCGGGACGTCTTCAGCCCCGCGGCGCGATGCATCGGGGTCACGCGCGGTCATGGGGCGGCTCACGCCGCACCCCGCGTCTGGCGCCGAGCCAGCAGTTCTCCAACCAGCCGGGCCGTCGTCGCCGCTCCGGTCATGTCGGGGGTCGTGGCCGCGCGCCGCTGTCCCAGCGCCTCGGCGATGCCGCGCGCGAGCGTCGCACCGTCAAGCTCGGCATCGGGCACGACCGTCAGCAGGTTGCGCTCGGCAAAATGCCGGGCGCGGAACCCCTGTTCAGTCTCGCCCGCGTCCGCGAAGGGCACGACGACCGCGGGAACGCCGGCCGATACGATCTCCATAACCGTATTGTAGCCGGCCTGCGAGATCGTCAGTGCCGCGCGTGCGATCCGGTCGGGCAGATCGTCGCGCCAGCGCTCGACGACCACGCCGCTGGGCGCTACGGCCCGAAAGCGGGCGTAGGCGGCGTCATCCAGGTTCTCGCCGGCGATGATCCGCCAAGTGCGCTCTGCCAGGGGCGTCAGCGCGCGCGATGCCAGCGCCGCCTCGATCAGCCGGGCGCCGACCGCCCCGCCGCCCGCCGAGACGATGACCTCGCCATCGGACGATGCGCCCTGGGCCGGCTGCGGCCGGGCGACATAGCCGGTGTAGAGCAATTTGGCCGCAATGCGCAGGGCAGCCGGGAAGCTTGCCTCGAACGGAATGAAGGCAGGGTCTCCATGGACGAGCACGGCGTCGAAATGGCGCTCGACGAGGCGCACCGCTTCGTCGGCGCGCGCCGGATTCGACTTGGCGACGAGCACGTCGCGCACCGAGCTGAGCAGGAGCGGCCGGGGGCCCGCCGCATCGACAGCCGCAATCAAGGCGTCCAGCTCGAAGCGCATCTGGCGCCGGCCGAATGGATACATCTCGAGCATCACCACTTCGGGCCGAACGCTGTCGAAGATCTCGAGAACGCGACGGCGGCGTGCATCGCGCCAGCGGTCGTCGATCGGCTCGCCCCGTTCGTCGATCAGCGTCTTGAACGACGAATCAGCCGATTTGACCGGCGCCAGTTGGATCAGCCTGGCACGTCCGACATCGAGGCCAGGCACGGGAAATCCACCGGTCAGCAGCGTCGTCTCGAGGCCATGGTCGGCGAGTGCCTGCGCCAGCAGGGCCGCGCGGCGCAAATGGCCGATGCCGAGCAGATGCTGAACGTAGAAGAGCACACGTGGCACGGACATGGGTCAGCCGGACTTCAGGGAGATGTTGAGACGGTCGACGCTGAGACCGCCGGTCTCCAGCAGGTTGAACAGGTGCAACGCCGACCAGTCAAGCTTGGCCGGCGGCGGGCCGGTCATGGTCCATCCGGTGGCCAGCGCAAGGACGGCGCGGACGATGCCGCGATGGACGACCGCGACGGCGGGCCGCTCCGCGGCGCGGCGCTCGGCGAGCCATGGCCTGACCCGCTCGATCACGTCGCGCGGGCTCTCGCCGCCGGGCGGACGGAAGTCGAGCCCGCGCGCCTCGTTGTCGATCAGTTCAGCGCCGTCGCGCGCCTGCAACTCGTCATGGGTGTGACCTTGGTAGTCGCCCCAATCCATCTCGATCAGTCGCGGCTCGATGCGCGGCTCGAGCGCCGTCAGCAGACGCGCCGTCTGGATAGCGCGCAACAAGGGACTGGAGAACCAGTCGAAGCTGCGGAACGGCTCGGGCACACGCCACGCACTGACGATCGCGCGGCCGGCGTCGCTGAGCGGCGTATCCACGCGGCCCTGGTAACGATGCGCCTCCGACCACTCGGTTGGGCCGTGACGGATCAGCGCTAGGGCGATCATCGGCGCAGCCGCGCGAGCGCGGCATCGAGCGCCGTCACGGCGCCGGCCAAGCCGTGCTGGCTCGTCACCCGGTGAGCGGCGGCGGCGCCCGCGGCGCGCCGAGCCTCCGGCTCGTCGAGGAAGCCGGCAACCGCCTGTGCAAAGGCAGCGACATCATGGCGCGCCACGAGGCGGCCGGCGATGCCATCGGCGACGACATCGGGCACGCCGCCCCAGCGTCCGGCGACGACCGGCAGGCCCGCGGCCTGCGCCTCGAGGAGCGACATGCCGAAGGCCTCGTTGACGGCCGGCCAGACGCAGAGATCAGCCGCGGCATAAATGCCGGCAAGCAAAGCGGGCTCACATCGTCCGAGGAATAGCGCACGCTGCGTCGCCGCCTCCTTAATTGCCGCTTCGACCTCGGGCCGCGCGATGCCGTCGCCGACCACGAGCAAACGCCAGGCGCGATCCTTGATGAGGCGCAGCGACTGCGCGAGCTCGCGATAGGATGCGAGCTTGTCGCCCGGCCGCATCATGCCTACCGCGATGAGCCACGGCACGGAGGTGTCGAGGCCGTGCGCCGCGGCGAGGGCGGCGCGATGGCGCGAGCGCTCGAGAGCGGCCGCCGCGAATGGTGCGTCATCGACGAAAGGCTTGAGCGGCTGCCAGCGCTGCGGCGAGGACAAATAAGGCGCCACACCCGCGTGATCAGCCGAGTTGAGGCCGAGCACCAGGCTTGCCTGGCTCAGCGCCGCGGTCACGGCGGCATGGCTGCCGGCCCAGGCGCCGTTCGCGCGCCGCGCCGCCACGGAGGCCTCGGCCACGATGTAGGGGATGCCGAGCGCGGCAGACACGGACGGCCCGACCCGGTCGGGCGCCTTGTAGTAGAGGTGGTAAGTGAACCAGGCGTCGGGGGCGCCGTCCGGACGGCCGCGGTAGCGGCGCACCAGATGATCGGCAAGCCGCTTTCCGGCCGCGGCAAAGCGCGCCTGGCGCTCGGGATCGCCGCCCGCGTCGCGGCTGCGCAGCCGGACGGCGAGTTCGACCTGGTGCCCGGCGCGCGTCATGGCGGCCATCAAAAGCCGCGCCATCGCCCGGTCGCCCGACGGCACCGGATGCGTCGGCGGCTTCAGGGGCGCATGGAAGGCGATGCGCATGGTCAGCTCACGCGCTGGCGCGCTGCCGGTCGGCGCCCCTTGCCATGTCCCGGGTGATGTCGTCCTTCGCGCCGCCGCCAACACCGAACTTGGCGGCGAGCTGTTCGATGCCGCGCTGGTGGCCGAAGTCGCGCCGGACGCGGGCGGCGCCGGCGTCGCCCAGGCGCGCACGGTAGCCCGGATCGGCAATGAGCCGCGCAAGGCCATTGGCGAGCCCCGTGACATCGCCCGGTTCGGCCAGCAGGCCGGTCCGTTCGTCTTCGATCAGCTCGAGCACGCCCGGCATCCGCGTCGACAGGCAGGCAAGGCCCTGGCTCAGCGCCTCCATGAGCACGTTCGGTAGACCGTCGCGATCGCCGTCGGCGGCAACGCGCGGCGCAAGCGCGAAGAGGTCTGCTTCACGATAGGCGGCGATCACGACTTCCTGCGGTTGGGCACCACGCCAGGCGATCCGGTCCTGCAAGCCGCGGAGCTTGGCGCGGTGTTGCAGATCCTTGCCGAGCGACCCGCCGCCAATGTGCACGAGGCGCCAGTGCAGCCCCGAAGGCACGCGTGCCAGCGCGTCGATCAGATCCTCGTAGCCCTTCTTGGCCACCGCACGCCCAACCGAGAGGATCACGACCGGGTCGTCCGCGCGGCTGCCGTCGCGCATCTGGACGGTCGACGGCGGTTCAGGAAAGCGCGCCAGGTCGATCCCGTGATAGACGAGTTGGACCCTGTTCCCGGCGGGGGCCAGTTCGGCGAGATGGCGCCGGCCGTTCTCCGTGCAGGTGACCGCCCATGCACACGCCGCCAGCTTCTCGCGTTTCTCCCAGTCGGGCGTCGTCCAGATGTCCTTGGCGTGGGCCGACACTGACCACGGCAGGCCGGTCATCATTGCGGCATAGCGTGCGACGGAGGCGGGCGTGTGCAGGAAATGCGCGTGCAGACGGTCGATGCCGGCCGGCAGCTCATGCGCCAGGACCAATGCCTGGCCGAACCGGCGGATCCGGTTGGGCGTCGGGTCGCGTGCAAGATCCTTGAGCCACTGTGCCCGCGCATCTGCATAGGCGGCCGAGCCTCTGAGCCTCTGCCACGCGCCGAGCACACGCATCGGCTCGCGGTGAAGGTATTCCGGCAGGTAAAGCACCGGCGCCTTGATTTCGCGATGGACCGGATGCACGTGACGATCGGTCGGATGGCGCAGGCTGACGATGCGGATATCGAGGCCGCACGCCTCGAGCGCCCGGATCTCCTGGGCGATGAAACTTTCCGAGAGGCGCGGATAGCCCTTGAGAACAAAGGCGACGGCGGCCACGGATGCCGGTTCCCTGAACTCGGCTTGCCGACTCAGGCGTGCCGGCTGACCAGGCTGATGTCGGCGGCCGAGGGCTTCGTCAACCACCGACCGATCAGACGGCTGACCTCGCCGAAGCCGTCGAGCAGGCCATGCAACTCGGCTTCCGACGGCAGGCGCTGCTCGGGCAACCGCCGCAGGGCCACCGCCATGACGCGCGGGTCACGGCCGCCATCATCGACCAGCATATTGACCAGACCCAGATCGCGCGCGCGCGCCGCACGCAGGTACTGCTCCATGCGCGGTGCCGTGCGCGGCACGATGAGCGCGCGCTTGTCGAAGGACAGGATCTCGCAGAACGTGTTGTAGCCGCCCATAGCCACAACGCCGACGGCGCGACCCATCAGGATCTCGAGGTGGGCATTGAAGGTGATCGCCTCGACCTTGGGCAGGCGCGCACAACGCTGCAGGAATTCCGCCTGGCGCTCGGGCTGCATGAACGGGCCGAGGACGATCAGCGCCTGATGGGGCAGCCTGTCGTCGTGCTCGTAGGCGCGCAGCACCCAATCGATCAGGCCCTCGCCGTCGCCACCGCCGCCGGTGGTCACCAGAATGTAGGGCTGGTCGGCGAGCCGCAGGTTGAAGTTCGTGTGCGCGCTGGGCGGCACCGGCCCGATGGTGCGCCGGAGATAGCCGGTATAGTGGATCTTGCGCCGCGTCGAGGCGGGCACATTAATGCCGGCCAGCGGGTCGCAAATCTGCGGCAGGCCGTAGACCCAGATCTCATCGTAGAGTTGACGCAGAGCGGGCAGGACGTTCTTGCGCTCCCACTCCGGCGCCAGCAGCGCCGGCTCGTCCATGACGTCGCGCAGGCCGAGGATGAGCGGGGTGCCGCGCGCCTTCAGCATGCTCAGCGTGTCTTTGACCTCGCCACGCAGGCCGAGCGGCTCCTTGTCGACCAGAAAGAGGTCGGGATCGAAGCTCTCGGCCGTGTGGCGGATGATCGAGGCGCGCAGCGCCAGGGTCTCGTCGATATTGAGGTGCAGGTTAAGCGGCGTGTACTCGCCGTTGCGCAGCTTGATAACGCCGGGAATGCGCACGAAATCGACGCGCGTGCAGAAATCGAAGCTGCCGATGATCGGCGAGCCCGACAGGATCAGAACCGAGAGATCCTTGTTCTCTTCGACGAGCGAATGGGCAATCGCGCGGCAGCGGCGCAAGTGCCCAAGGCCCATCGTGTCGTGGCTGTAAATCAGCACACGCGCATGGTTACGGCGCATGGCCATTCCCTTCAAAGCCCCCCGCGCGTCCCGATGTCGTTGTAATTGCTCAAGACTATGGCACAGCGATGGGACCGCCTAAAGTCGAATCTCGGTGAACCACTCGTGATCGGCGAACTTAGGTAGGAGCGTTTACCCGGAAAGGCGACCTGCGATATTGTCGCAGCGGGGGGCGCCGCTGTTTCCGGGGCTGCGCCGTAACGCTCTGAGCGGAAACGAAAAATGGAAACCAACCTGTTCCGGTTCATCTTCAGGCACAGCTACCGACAACAGATATATCTACTGATCATCACGGGCATTTCGTTTCCGTTTCTTTATTATTCGTATGATTTGCCGAAAATGATCGTCAACCAGGCGATCAACGGAAAGGACTTCCCGAAGAATTTTTTCGGCCTGTCGTTTGACCAGATTCCCTATCTCTTTCTGTTGTGCGGCTTGTTCCTCTTGCTCGTCTGCATCAATGGCGGCTTCAAATTCTACATCAACGTATATCAGGGCCGCATGGGCGAGCGCATGCTACGCCGCCTGCGTTACGAGCTTTATGCCCGCATTCTCCGGTTTCCGCTGCCGCACTTCAAAAAGGTCTCTCAAGGCGAGCTGATCCCCATGATCACCGCCGAGGTCGAGCCGATCGGCGGTTTCATCGGCGAGGCGATCAACGGCTCTGTCTTTCAGGCCGGCCAGCTCATCACCGTCATCATTTTTCTGTTCGTCCAGGACTGGAAGCTGGGCCTCGCCGCGACGGCGCTCTATCCGTTCCAGGGCTGGATCATTCCCCGCCTGCAGAAACGGGTGAACCAGCTCGGCAAGGAGCGCGTGCGCACGGTGCGCAAGCTCTCCGAGCGTATCGGCGAATCGGTCTCTGGCATCCACGAGGTCCATGCGCACAACGCCGCGCGCATCAAGCTCGCCGAGTTCAGCGACCGGCTCAACACCATCTTCGGCATCCGGTTCGAGATCTACAATCGGAAGTTCTTCGTCAAATTCCTCAACAACTTCATCAATCAGCTGACCCCGTTCTTCTTCTTCAGCATCGGCGGCTACCTCGTCATCATCGGCGACATGAGCGCCGGCGCGCTGCTGGCGGCACTGGTCGCCTACAAGGACATGTCGGCGCCCTGGCGCGAGTTGCTCAACTACTACCAGCAAAAGGAAGACATCCGGATCAAGTACGAGCAGGTCGTCGAGCAGTTCATGCCCCAGGGCATGATGGAGGAGAAGCAGCAGCTCGAGGAGCCTGAAACGATCGAGCCGCTGAGCGGTCAGCTCGTGGCGAGCAACGTCAGCCTGACCGAGGATGGCAAGGTCGCCGTCATCGATTCCGCGTCATTCTCGTTCCCGCTGACCGAACACGTGGCCATCGTCGGTCCATCGGGCTCGGGCAAGGACGCGCTGGCCATGCTGATTGCCCGTCTGCTCATGCCGACATCGGGCCAGATTACCGTCGACGGCAGAGACCTGACCGCGCTGCCCGAAGCGATCATCGGACGCCGCTTCGCCTATGTCGGCGGCAATGCCTACGTTTTCTCGGCCAGCCTCGGCGAGAATCTGCTGATGGGTATCATGCACCGACCGATCAGGTCAGTCGGCGGCGAATCAGAGGAGCGGCTCCGGCGCAAATTGAGCGCCGAGGCCGAGATCACCGGCAACAGCACCGACGATATCAACGCGGACTGGATCGACTACCAAGCGGCCGGCGTCGGCGACCATAGGGGTCTGATCCGCCGCGTGACCGAGGTCCTGCATCGGGTCGATCTCGAGGACGACGTGTACCAGCTCGGCCTGCGCGGAACGATCGATCCGTCGCACCAGCCCGAGATGGCAACCCAGGTTCTCGCCGCGCGGAGCGCGCTGCGCGTTCGGCTCGCCGATGATGCTTATAGGGGCCTGGTCGAGCCGTTCGACGTCGCTGCCTTCAACCAGAACGCCACTGTCGCCGAGAACCTGCTGTTCGGCACGCCGGTCGGCGACGTATTCGACATCGACAGGCTCGCCGAGAATGCATATGTGCGGGAGGTCTTGGACAAAACCGGACTGACCGAGGATCTAATCGGCATCGGGCGCGAAGTTGCCAAGACCATGGTCGAGTTGTTCGCCGACCTGCCGCCCGGCCACGAGTTCTTCGCCCAGTACAGCTTCATCAGCTCCGACGATCTGCCCGATTTCCAGGCAATCCTGGCGCGCGCCGAACGCGCCGGCGTGGCCGGCCTCAATCCGGCGGACCGCCAGCGCCTGCTCACCCTGCCCTTCAAGCTATCGCTGGCGCGCCACCGCCTGGGCTTGATCGACGCAGCGATGCAGGCACGCCTGCTGGAGGCACGACGAGCCTTTGCCCAGGACATCCCCGAGGATCTGCGCCGCAACGTCGAGTTCTTCGACCCCAACCAGTACAATTCGGCATCGACGCTGCAGGACAACATCCTGTTCGGCAAGCTCGCCTATGGGCAGGCACAAGCCGGCCAGCGGGTTGGCGAGCTGGTCGCCGAGGTGGTCCGCTCGCTCGGATTACGCGAGGCGGTCGTCGAGGTCGGGCTGAGCTACCAAGTCGGCGTGGCCGGCGCGCGGCTGTCGGCCGCGCAGCGCCAGAAGATCGGCATTGCGCGCTGCCTGCTGCGCCGTCCCGACGCGCTGATCGTCAACGAAGCAACCGCACTGCTCGACAGCGCGACGCAGACCCGCATCTTCGACAATCTCATGGCCGAGCAGGCCGGCAGAGGCCTGATCTGGGTCCTGCACCGGGCCGGCCAAGCCAAATCATTCCCGCGCGTCCTGGTCGTATCGGAGGGCCGCGTCGTTCAGCAGGGAACTTTTGACGAGGTCAATCGTGACGGTTCGGCAATGGCCGGGCTGTTGGCTAAGGAATAGGTTGGTCGGAGGCCGCCCAGCATGAGCTTGAACGAAGAAGTCGACGTTCTGCGAGCCATCCCGCTGTTCTCGAAGATCGAGCCAGCCAAGCTGAAGCTGCTCGCCTTCACCAGCGAGCGCATCACCTACGAGTCCGGCCAGGCGCTATTCAAGCAAGGCGATATGGGCGACGCCGCCTACATCATCATGGACGGCGAAGCGGCGGTGCTGATCGATACGGCCCAGGGCAGGATCCAGGTCGCCAAGTTCAAGCGCGGCGACATCGTCGGCGAGATCGCCATCCTGTGCGACATGCCGCGCACGGCGACCGTCGAGGCCGTCGGCAAGCTGACGACGCTCCGCATCTCGAAGGAGCTGTTCTTCCGCCTCGTGACCGAGTTCCCGCAGATGGCGATCCAGATCATGCGTGAGCTGGCGCACCGAGTCGAACGCATGAACATCCAGCTGCGCGAGATGGTCAACAAATCCCGCAACTGAGGCCGGGCATAGCCATTTCGGTCGAAGCGCCGTGAGCCGGCTCGACAGCGCGATCCGCAGGCTGACGGCACAGCGCGTCTGCCTCGACCGGGCGATCGAGCTCACCGCCGGCCTGTACGGACCAGTGCTCGAATTCGGTCTCGGCAACGGCCGGACCTACGATCACCTGCGCGAGAAACTGCCCGGGCGCGCGATCTACGTTTTCGAACGCGAGGTGATGGCGCATCCGGACTCCCGTCCCGATGCCGATCATCTGGTGCTCGGCGACTTGGCGGAGACGCTGCCGCGCGCCCGGGCGCGCATCGGGACCGCGGCGGCCTTGGCACATATCGACATCGGTTCGGGCGACCGGGCGGCCACCGCCCGGACTGCGGCACTCATTTCGCAGGCCTTGCCTGACCTTCTGGCGGCCGGCGCCGTGGTGGCCAGCGACCAGCAACTGAACATCCCCGGAGCCAGCGGACTGTGCTTGCCGGAGGGTGTCGCGGCCGGCCGCTATTTCATGTACCGGATGGACTAGCTGGTTCGACCGGAGAGCGCCGTCGGTCGTTCCGTTCCGGCCGCGGCCAGGCGCGCTTCGCCATAGCGCGCCACAAGACCGGCCGCTTCGGCCATCGCCTCGACATCATTGAACATCGGCACGCCCGCCGACTCCATGGCACGGAACCACTCGGCCTTGCCCGGCAGCGTGCCCATCATGCTGTGCATGATCGGCAGCTTGGCCGCACGGCACAGCTCGGCCAGCCGGGCGATGACCGGTCCGGCATCGACCATGAATGGCACGACGTGGATCATCAGGATGGAGTCGTAGGTGCCGGCCGCCGATTCGAGCGCCGCGGTCAGCGTCATGGCGAAACGGTCCTCGCGTGCATCGGCCAACAGGTCGAGCGGATTGGCGACCGAAGCTTCGCCCGGCAGGTTGGCGCGCAGCGTCGAGGCGAAGGCATTGGGCAGCGGCGGCAGCTCGAGCCCCTCGACCGTTGCGCGGTCGGTGCAGATCACGCCGGGCCCGCCGGAGTTGGACAGGATCAGCGCGCGCCGGCCGAAGCCGTCGGGAAAGAAACCGAACCCTTTGGCGGCAAGCAGCAGGCGGCGCAGGCTCTTGACCCGGATCATGCCGCAATCGCGCACGAACTCCTCGATGGCGGCGTCGTCGTTGACGGTGGCGCCGGTATGGGCGGCGGCGGCCCGGCCGCCCGGCCCGGTCGCGCCGCCGATCAGCGCCACGACCGGCTTTCGCTGGGTGACCGCGCGGGCAATGCGGCGGAAGCGCTGGGGATCGTCGATCGATTCGATGTAGAGCAGCACGCAGGTGATCGACGGATCCTGTCCGAGGTGATCGAGATAGTCATCGACCCCGAGATGCACGGCATTGCCGACCGAAACGACGGTGCCGACGCGCAACGGCATCTCGTTGGCCTTGGCGATGACTTCTTCGGCGAGCGCACCCGACTGGGAGATGAACGCGATACCGCCTCCGGGCGGCATGTCGCGCAGGAAGGTCGCGCCGAACCGGCGCTGCGGATCGAGGTGAATGATGCCGGCGCAGTTCGGGCCCGCGATGGTCAGGCCGCCTTCGGCCGCGATCCGACGCAGGTCTTGATCGCGAACCTTGCCCTCGGGACCCGCCTCGGCGAAGCCGCCGGGCAGAATCAGAAGATTCTTGTGGCCGGTCGCCACGGCCTCGCGCACGGCATCGAGGATCAGATCGGGCCGGATGACGATGACGGCAAGTTCGGCCGGGGCCGTGAGCTCGCGCAGCGAGCGGCGCGTGGCCAGCCCGAACATCGGCTCGCCCTTGGGATTGACCGGGATGATCTCGCCGTCATAGCCGCAGATGCGGAGATTTTGCAGGACTGCGCCGCCGGAGGAGGTCGGACGCTCTGCCGCGCCGACCACGGCAACCGAACGGGGCGAGAAGAACGGCTTCAGATCGCGCCGATCCGTCACGTGTCCAACTCGATCGTGACGGGCACGTGGTCGGACGCGCGCTGCCAGCCGCGCGCATCGCGCAGCACCGAGGCCGATCGCAGATTCTTGCGCAGCGGCGGCGTGACCCAGACATGGTCGAGGCGGCGGCCGCGATCGCTCGCCAGCCAGTCGCGCGCACGGTAGCTCCACCAGGTGTAGAGCTTGCCCGGCGGCGGCGCGAAATGGCGCACCGCATCGACCCACTCCACCGTCCCCTGCAGCCGGCTCAGCTTCTCGACCTCGATCGGCGTGTGGCTGACGACGTCGAGCAGCTGCTTGTGGGACCAGACATCGCATTCGAGCGGCGCGATATTGAGGTCGCCCACCAGGATCATGGGCCGCGAGCGCTTGCGTTCGGCGCCGAGCCAATCCGTCACCTGGTCGAGAAATTGCAGCTTGTGGGCAAATTTCGCGTTCTGCACCGGATCGGGAATATCGCCGCCCGAGGGAATGTAGAAATTGTGCAGCTCGATGTTGCCCGGCAGCATGGCAATGGCGTGACGGCTGTCGGCGCGATCGCACCAGCTGCGGTCCTCGCCGCGCTCGAGCGGGATGCGCGACAGGATGGCGACGCCATTGTAGCCCTTCATGCCGCGCACGATCTGGTGCTCGTAGCCGGCGGCGGCGATCGCCTCGCGCGGGAAGAGTCCGTCCTCGACCTTGATCTCCTGCAGGCAGATCACATCGGGCTTCTCCTGCTGCATCAGCCGGAGCAGGAGCGGCAGGCGCAGGCGCACCGAGTTGATGTTCCAGGTGGTCAGGCGCAGCGGCATGTCTGTTCCGTTAGAACAGGAAGAAGTGGCCGCCGACCAATCCGAGCGGCCAGCGCCCGGCGGCAAACAGGCGGTATTTTGCCGTGAAGGCGTGGTCGCGTTCCGCTTCGGCGGCCAGCGCGAGGGCGGCCTGGTAGCAGGCTTGCGTCGCTGCACCGGCCGCTGCCCGCACCAGCGCCTGGTCGGCCACGCCGTCGCGCTGCGCCGCCGATGCCGCCAAACCATGCACCCGGTCCGAGGCGCCTTCCGTCACGCGCGTGAGGGCCGCCATTGCCCGGCCTTGCCCCAGTCTGGCGATTGCCTGCTGCAGCGCGGCCTGGCGCAGCGCTTCCTCGCCGTTCCACCAACGCCGGTCCCAGTCCGGTGCGTCGGCAATCCGCTTGGCCGACGGCCAGTCGGCCACGATGTCGATGGCCACATCGGCAAGTCCGGGAATGGCGAGGCCGGCAAGATAGGTCCGGACGTCTGCGTCCTCGCCGGCGCTCAGCGGCGCGCCAAGCGCGGCGAACCACGACGCCTGCACAATGCTTCGTGCAAATACATCGATCGCGCCGGCATCCGGCCGGTCGAGCGGGCGCGCCGCTGCGAGCGCCGTCATGAACGACCGCGTTCCTCGCGCCACAGCCCCAGCTTGTCGTGCACCGGACGGTCCGAGAAGCTGAAGATGACCGCGTCCTCGGTCGCCTCATGCCGGTGCGAGGTCCAACCCGGCACGACGAAGATGTCGCGCGGTCCCCAGGCAAACACCTGGTCGCCAACCTTGGTCGTGCCGCGGCCTTCAACGACGGAGAAGACAGTGCCGTCGGTCGAGCGGTAGGGCGCGCCTTTGAAGCCCTTGGGCAGAAGCTGCATGAAGGTGCCGATGGTCGGCATCGCCCAGCCGCCGGTCAGCGGGTTGACGTACTGCATCTTGAGTCCGTGGCACGGGTCCCACTGGTCGCGGCGGCGCATGGCTTCCAGGGCCTCGCGCGTGCGGTCGTAGGGATAGTTGAAGACCGGGCTCGTCAGCGAGGTTGGCCGCTCGCCGAGCGGCAGCATGCCTCTTCCATAGCGCGCCGGCGAATCGCCCTCCGGCCGCGTGATCGCCTGCTCGTCGGCGCCGTATTTCTCGGCAAAGCTGCCGTTGAGCAGGCGCACGATCGGAATGTCGAGGCCGTCCATCCACACCATGGGCGTGTTGCCCGGATTGCCGTGATCGTGCCAGGTCCAGGACGGCGTGATGACGAAATCGCCCGGCCGCATGGTCGTGCGTTCGCCGTCGACGGCGGTATAGGCACCCTCGCCCTCGATGACGAAGCGCAGCGCCGACTGGGTATGGCGGTGGCTCGGCGCCACTTCGCCGGGCAGGATGTACTGCAGGCCGCAAAACAGGCTGGTCGTGATGCAGCGCTGACCCGGCAGGCCCGGGTTCTCCAGGATCAGGACGCGGCGCTCGGCTTCCTTGGCGGTGATCAGCTCGCCCGCCTCGTCGATGAAACCGCGGATGTCCGCATAGCGCCACATGGCCGGAACCGCCGTCGTCACGGGCTGCGGCGTCACGAGGTTGTGCAGAACCTCCCACAGCGGAGCGAGGCTGTGCGCGCCGATCCGCTCATAGAAGTCGGCGCGCGCATTGCTGGGCGTCGGCTTGACATGTGTCGCCATGGTTTCCTCCCGGGCCCCCTGGACCCAAAACGGCGGACCCAACTCCGCGGACCCGGCGATGCCGCCCGGTCCGATCCGCGCTAGGCAGCTTCGGCCGGCAGGGCCGGCCATTTGAGCTTCAAATGATCTTCCACCAAGGCCCGCGCGCGCTCAAGGAAATCGGCGCGCATCTCTTCGTTCTTGCGCTGCTTGATCGACCAGTGGCGGAACCGCTCGTTGTTGCGCGAGCCTGACTTTCCGAAGAAAGCGGGCAACAGGGGCAGGTAGCGGTCGATCGCATCCTGCACCTGGCGGCGCCCATCCGCGGTCCGGCACAGCTCGGTGCACAGGTCCTTGCCGAACTGCGCGTGGAAGCGCTCCTCCGGCATGGTCATGCGCGCGAGATTGCGCAGCGGGTGGAAGGAGCAATGCAGCAGGTCCTCGACCTGCAGGATCTCCGCCAGATCGGCCAGCAGCTTGATGACGCAGAACTCCGGCCAGGTCTTGAGCGGGAAGGCGAAGATCGAAAGCGGCTTCTTGCTCGAGGGTGTCATCGCCTCCTCGGGAATCCCCATGTCGACGCCGAGTTCCTTGAAGCGGACATGGTGACCGTATTCCTCCATGGCAACCCGGCAGGTCAGCCACTTGGTATAGGGTGTGGGCGCCAGAGCGATGGCCGGCTCGTCGAATACCTGGGCGCCGTAGAGCTCGTTGACGGCGTGGCTGACCACGATCTTGCGCAACAGCTCCTGAAATTCCGGGTCCTGGTTCTTGAGCTCGGCAGAGGTCTTGACCTGGGGCCTGGATTTTTCGGACATGGATCGGGTTCCTCAGAGAACAGGTTCGCTATTGAACGATTCGAGATCGGTGAGCGCGTCGGTGAAGCTGCCCGCCAGCTCGGATTGGATGGCGTCGGCCAGCATCTCCTCGCCATTGGGCGCCACCAGCTTCGCCACCGGCCGGGGCTGCGAAAATAGGAAGATCTCGCGGCCGCGCACGCCGAACAGCTGTCCCGTCACGTTCTGCGCGCGCGATCCGCACAGATAGCCGACGAGACGCGCCACATGGGACGGCGCGGCCTTGAGCGCGCGCTCCTTGTAGGTTACCTGCGCCGGATTGGCCGGCTGGATCGTGTCGGTCACGCGTGTCGCGGCGAAGGGAGCGACCGCGTTGCAGGTGACGCGCGAGCGCGCCATGTCGAGGGCGACCACGCGGGTCAGGCCGAACAGACCGGCCTTGGCGCTCGCATAGGCCGATTGCCCGTAATTGCCGTAGAGGCCGGCGCTCGACACGATATTCACGATGCGACCCCAGCCATAGGGCTTGCCGCCGCGTTCGGCCTTCGCCTGGTCGCGCAGCACGGGCGTGGCCGCCGCCAGCACGTGGAAGGCACCGGACAGGTTGTTTCGGATGACCGCTTCCCAATCGCCCGGATTGGCCTTGAAGATGAAGGCGTCGCGCAGGATCGCCGCATTGTTGACGACGATGTCGAGGCCGCCGAAGCGCTCGAGTGCTGCGGCGACCGCGGCCGCCGCCGCGGCCGGGCTGGCAATGCTGTCGGAGAAAGCTGCGGCGCGGTCGCCGAGCTTGGCCGCCTGGTCGCGCGCCACGGCCGGATCGGGTGCCGACCCCGCGATCGACACGCCGCTGTCGGCAATCAGCACCGAGGCGCCGCGGGACCAGAGGTGCTGGACGATGGCCGCGCCAATGCCCCGGCCCCCGCCCGTCACGAGCGCCACGCGGCCGTCCAGCGCCTTGCCCTGATCGTTCATGATGCCGCCCTCAGCTTCAGCTTGTCGGCTTCGGTGTAGAAAGCGTCCGCGTGGATGTCTTCGCGGCGGGCGCCCAACTCGATCGCCGTTGCGGTCATGGCTTCGACCATGACCGGCGGCCCGGCCGTATAGACCTTGCAGCCATCGAGGCTCGTCATGTCCGCGGCAACCGCGTCGGTGACCAGGCCCGTCCGACGAGCCGTGGCGCCGCGGGGCTCAGACAGAACGGGCACAAAGTGAAGGTTGGCATGACGTGCCGCAAGACCGGCCAGATGATCTTCGAGATAGAGGTCACGTTCGCTACGCACGCCAAAATAGAGATGGATCGGCTGCCCGGCACCGCGGCTCAGGACCGCTTCGACGATCGACTTGATCGGGGCGAGCCCGGAACCGCCGGCCACGGCAATGATCGGCCCGGCATGCAATTCGCGCAAATAGGCCGTGCCAAACGGCCCTTCAGCGGACACGCTGTCGCCGAGCGACAGGCGATCGAAAGCATAAGCGCTGGCATTGCGTGCCGGATCGGTGCCGTCCAGCCGGCGGATATGGAATTCGAGCTCGTCCTCGTCCGGGCGGTTGGCCATGGAGTAGTCGCGTGCCGCCAGGCCATCGAACGTCAGCGCGCAATACTGTCCTGCCGAGAAGGTGAAAGGGCCGCCGGCCGTGATCGCCAGGCGCAGCCTCACGATGTCGTGGGTGACCGTCGCGCGGCCGATGACCCGGCAGGTCAGCTGGCGCCGCGGATGCACCATCATGTCCTCGGTTTCGAGCCAAGCGACTTCGGCATCGTCCCACACGGTCGACCGGCATGCGAGGATCAGCCCCGCCCTGCGCTCGGATTCGGTCAGGGCGTATTCGGAATACGGCGTCATTTCGACTTCGCCCGACAGCAGCCGCGACTTGCAGGCGCCGCAGTTGCCGGAGCGGCAGCCATGCGGATAGGGTACGCCTGCTGCGAGAGCCGCCTCAAGAATGGTGGCTCCCGGCTCGACCGCGACCGGCTCGGCCCACTGGCGGATGACGACGCGTGTCGTCATGTGCCGTTTCCCTGCTATGTTGGTGATGCGAGGCCAATTTTATTATAATCAGTTGGCCTGTCAAATTGTTTGCTACGCAAACAATAATGGCCGATGGGGGCGCGGGTTCATGGCGGCGAGACGGGGCAAGATCGGGCTTCAGCACGGCACCTTGGATTCGCTGCTCGGCTACCATTTACGCCGTGCGCAAGTCGCCGCGTTTGCCGACTTCGCCCGCACCATGTCCTCGATCGACCTGACACCCGGGCAATTCGGCGTGCTCGTGCTGATCGCAGCCAATGCGGGATTGAGTCAAAGCGCCCTGGGCACCGCGCTGGGCCTTGACCGCTCGACGGTGGTGGGCGTCATCGACCGGCTCGAGCGGCGCGGGCTGGTTGTGCGCGCGCCGGCGCCCAATGACCGCCGTTCCTACGCACTGAAATTGACCGACAAGGGCGAAGGGGTGCGCCAGGAGATGGCGCAACGCGTGCGCGGCCACGAACGGCGCATCGCAAGGCGACTGTCGGGCGCCGAACGCGAACGACTGATCGAGCTCTTGAAGCTGGTCGCCGGCTAGGCACTAAGCTGAACTTTGCCCGAATTTTGACCAAGCCACTGATGTGACTCGCGTTTGTCTGCGGGTCCTGACTACCAGGGGAATCGGGTGAAGCAGTTATGCGGCGATGAGACTGGCGAGGAAGTCGTCGTCCCAGGCTGCGACCTTGCGCCTGAGGCGTAGCGAATCCTTGCCGGGCGCGGTTCGGATCAG
>Ga0194121_10001246_pt1 | contig 44061 bp, 42 predicted proteins | sample TA2MahCa50mmetaG_FD_148609 | JGI IMG/M metagenome (GOLD analysis project Ga0194121, IMG submission 148609) | Freshwater microbial communities from Lake Tanganyika, Tanzania - TA2015020 Mahale Deep Cast 50m | ecosystem: Environmental > Aquatic > Freshwater > Lake | place: Tanzania: Lake...
ATCAAAATCTGCTGAACACCCTGCCTTTTCGCCGACTGAATTACCTCATCCAGATCCGCATCGAAATGCTTCAAATACACATGGCAATGCGTATCTATAAGGCTCACCATTTGATTTTCTCCTTGTTCAGAAAAGAATCTATACCCTTAACACAATCGGCGCTGCTACGGACCTCCGCATTGAGCGAGGCGGCATATTCCAGGGCTTCATCCATATGCATTCCGGGTAGTTTGCGCAGCAACTGCTTGATATAACTAACCGAGCCGCCGGAAACGGTATCGCAAAGCTGTTCTGCAAAAGCCGAAACTTCTTGTGCAATGTGGTCATCGGAAACGACTTTGTTTACAAGTCCGAGTGCATGGGCTTCTTCAGCCGCAATTACTTTCCCGGTAAGCAGTAGTTCACGCATGTGGTGGCCTGCAATTCTGTATTGCAAATAAACCGCCACCAAGGCCGGCACAAATCCGATTTTGCTTTCTGTATAGCCAAACGTAGCTTCGGGTGTGGCATAACAAAAATCGCAGAGCGTTGCCAGTCCGCAACCACCCGCCAACGCCGGGCCTTCAACCTGTGAAATAAACACCTTGTTGCCGCGATGTATCAAATCAAACAAATCGCGCAGGCGGCGTGAATCTGCCAGGTTCTCTTCGCGGCTGAAATGCCTGAGTTCCTGCAAATACTCCAGATCGGCGCCCGCACAGAAGGGTTTATCAGCCGATTTCAGCACAATCACTTTCACGGCATCATCGTGCAGCAGGTTCTGAATGGCAGCGGTAAGTTCGCCCACCAGCTGCGGACTCAGCGCATTGCGCTTTTCGGGGCGGTTGAGCACCACATAACCCACGCGGTTTTTAATTTCGGTTATAACCAGTTCCACAGCACAAAGGTAATTAACCCCGCCCGATTCCGTTACAAGCCCGCATCATGCCCCGGCCGCACAAAATCGCCTTTCAGCAAAACCACATTTTTCCCTTCCAGAAAACGCCGGTATGATTGCCTGGAAAAATTCTGCGCAGGCATCCATGCCGCGGTATCGGGCAGCCACAAAAGGTTGGCAATCGGCTTATTTCCGTTATACAGACAACTGCTGTGCGCAGCATGCCTCCACATCTTATTTCCGGGCAACAGCAAAGAATCGCCGGGTGTGAAAAAGTGCCAGTGAATACTGCTGATTCGGTGTGCATTTTCATAGTTGCGCATCAGCTGACGCAAGGTGTCCACCCTGCCTGCTGTGATTGGCGTTGAAAGCACATCCATTCTTTGACCGCTCTTAACTACCGAGGCTATTACTCCGCGGCTTTCAAATACAATAATCTCGTTTGTCTTTTTTTCAAGCACCCAAAATGCTGTTCGTTTGCCAAAATACGCCACCAGTGCCAGTCCCAGCCATAGGCTGTTGCGGGCTTTAAATCCTACAAAAAGTACATACCCAAAAACCATAACCAGCAGAAAAACCAGCACCATATCCCAGGCATCAAAACCAAATCCGGTGTAGGAAGCGCCTGGAATTTTCGCCATAAACCGTGCCGGAACCATCAGCACATCCAGTGCATAAGAAGTAAGCCAGGCAAGAAATACACCCACATACGGCACCCAACTGAACATCACCACTGCAATTCCCATAAAGATAACGATGGTACTAACGGGAACAATAAACAAATTGGCAGGAATAAACAATAAAGGAAAACTTTTAAAGACAAACAAAGTCACCGGTAAGGTACCCAGCGTGGCCGAAATGCTCACCAGCGAAAGTTGCCAGACACCGCGCAAAATCCGGTTTTTGGGCTCGTATTTTTCGTTCAGCAACGGATAAAAAAATAAAATGCCCAACACAGCCAGATAGGACAGCTGAAAACCCACATCAAGCAGGTCATACGGCGATATGAGCAACTGAATGTAAGCCGCGGCAAACAGCGAGTTATAAGTATTGCCCCTGGCCCCCAGAAACGTTCGTCCGGCCTCCATGATGCTGAACATGAGCGTGGCACGCACCACCGATGCCGACAAGCCCGTGAGCACCGCATACGCCCATAAAAAAACCAGCACGCTCACACCCTGCCAGAATTTAAGCCGACCGGGATGCAACGAACCGGTAAACAAAAACAGCAGCGCCATATATATCAATCCCACGTGCATACCGGAAACGGCCAGCACATGGATGGTTCCCGTGATGCTGAATGCCTTTAAATCTTCTTCGGCAATATCGGCCTTGTAACCCAGCAGCAGCGACGACATCAAAGCTGCTTTTTCCGGTGTGAAATGCTTTTGCAAAACCCTATTGATGGTCGCTACCCCGGCATGGGAAGCCTTGATCAGCGGGTTGGGCGAGGCATCCACTTTTTGATAACTGCCCTGAGTTAAGTAGGCCTGAAAGGTAACCTGAGAGGGTCTCAGTACATTGCGGAATGAAAATGCCTCGGGGAAAGCCGCATCCGGTATGGGTGTGAGCACATTCGGAATCAGGATTACATCGCCGTATTGCAGAGAGGTTCCGGCAGGGTTGCTCTTTTGAGGCCAGTAGAGCAGTATTCTGCCGCTTACAACCTGCGAATTTCCCGCGCTGTCCGTTGCCTGCAATACTTCCGCCATAGCGCGTTGCGAGGCAGGCCGTTGCTGAACGGGCTCGATAATTCTAGCGTGAAAATATCGGATATTGTTATTGTCATTCCCTATATTTTGTTTGCTCGCCCTAGCTAGTGTAAGCAAATAACCCAGTAATACGTAAAGTATGAGCAACAGAGGCAGTCTCAACTTTAGCAAACGGGGCTGCGGCTTTCTAATTAGAAGAAAAGCGCCGGCAAAGGCAAGCACCAGCAGCGCTGAAAATACGGGTACTAATAAATGAATGTCGGGGAAGGCCAGCCCAAGCCCTACACCCAAACCAAGCGGCAGCAGCAACCTGATAAAGGGGAATGCGCCCGCGTTCATGGCATGGATTTAATTAACAGGAACGCTGCAGCAGGCGCTTAAATTCCATCGCCGATTCCTGACGTCGCTGCCAGTTTTTTTCGTTGTAGTGATTGTCGAAAATCTCCATGGCATGGGCCGTGTCGCGGCTGTATCCCATTTCATCTAAAAACTCCATAAACAACTCTGTTTTCCCACCAAAAAACTGGTTTATATATTCAAAACGGCGTGTGAAGGATATCTGTGAGGCAATTTGTTCAGAAGTAATGCGTGGCCGCTTGAAATCGTGCTGCTCCTGCAGTTCTAAGGAGGGTTCGTGGGTATCTATCTGCCCATCGAGGGGCAATTCTGTTTGTATCGGTTCCTCAACGGGTATATATTTGGGTTTGGATTCAGTAACCGGTGCGGGAACTGGTTCGGCATGTGTTTCAACAATCACTTCCTCAACCAGAGGAGGAGGAACGGCGATAGGCTCGGGAATTATTTCGGATCCCGGCTCTACCATCATGGGTTCTATCGAAACAGGAACGGGCAATTCTTCTTCATTAACCGATGTTTCTTCAACCTCAACAACTTCCTGCACAGCGATTTCAGGTTCGGGCTGGACTTCCTCTGCCACAGGCTCAGCAACCAGCCTTACTTCAGACTCAGTTTCTGTATTAGCTTGCGTTGCAAGATTGCTGTTTAGGTATAATTCGGCAGCCAACGAACGAATTCTCAACAAATCTTTGTGTGGATACAAGATTTTGTTTCCCGTTTGTTCGGGTTGGTTTAATATTGACAGTTCGTTAAGAATTAATCTGATTTTTTCTGAAACTTTGTTTTCCATATAGATGCGGCAGCAATTTACAACAAACCTCGCGATTGTATGAGTGATTTTACGATAATCTATGGCAGCATGTTTTCGGGCAAAACCACCCGGCTAATTGAGGAATACAATCAAAGTCCGCTGCCGGAAACGGAAAAAATCGCCATTAAACCCCTGCTCGACAATCGCTATGCCGCGCACCGCATCAGCAGCCACGGAGGGCTACAGCTCCCGGGTCACAGGGTTTCCAAGGCTGAAGAAATTTATCCGATTTGTTCAGATACCATCAAAGAAGTTTACATCGATGAAATCCAGTTTCTGGGTAAAGGCATTCCCGATGTAGTTCTGGGAATTCTCATGCAGGGAATTAAGGTAGTGGCCTCCGGCCTTGACCGTGATTATCTGGGCAGGCCTTTTGGAGAAATGCCCCGTTTGATGCGCATGGCCAACCAAAAAGTTCAGCTGCAGGCAAAGTGTTTTGTGTGCGGGAAGGCCGCGCACTACACGTACCGCACCTCAGGCGGTGATAATCTGGTACTTGTGGGGCATACCGACATGTATGAATCCCGCTGTAAACCCCATTGGGAAGATGGAATGGGGCATCCCCTACCCGAGTGGTAAAAATGCCACGGGCAGCAGTGCATCCAGCCACCAGCGATAGGTATTTTCCCTAAATTTCGATTCATTCATTAGGATAATTATCGATAAAAATGCATATACCGATAGACCCAATCCGCCCTTTACAAAGAAAATCCACTGCATTATCATTCCGGCAGCAAAAACAATTACAAGAACCAGCATAAGTCTTTTTTTAGTGAAACCGACATCAAAAAGATTGGCATTACTAAGTTCTGCATCCTTGTTTCGCTCCATACAGGCGAATACCAGCACATTAACCCAACACAACAGAGGGGCAATCAGGGTTTTCAATTGCATGCACGGAAATGAAATGGCAAAACCCACGCCCAGCACTATCAGGAGGCTCTTTAGAATCAGAAAACCTTTGGCTGTTGTGCTGCGCAACAAAACATAAAGCACTGCTGTTACCAGTGTCGGCCAAAACCTCAGCATGAAACTTAACAGGCTTTCCATGAATCCGAAGTAAAAAAGCACTCCCCCAAAAGCCAATACAGAAAGGCAACACAGCATTATGCATATTTTCAAATAATAGCTGAGTGATGCAGCGCGAAACCTGAGTGCATCCAAACTGTGATCCATTGCGTAATATGCCAGGGTTGACAGAAAAAGCAGCAGCGCGTTGGCATCAAACTGACCCTGCAGCCCGTAACTCAGCGCTACTGCCCAGGCTGTAACAAAAATGCCGATTAATTCGGTCAAAGGATAAAAATGCCGGAATTCAGTTTTTGAGTGCAACAATGGAACCTAAGCCTGGAATGGCCCTGCGAAGTGTTTCTTCAATACCGGCAGTCATAGTCATATCGCTCATTTCGCATGAACTGCAGGCGCCCGTTAATCTCAATACCACATCTCCCTTACCTTTAACTTCCACCAACTCTACATTGCCGCCATCGGCTTGTAAATAAGGTCTGATGCTGCTAAGCGCCTCTTCTATTCGGGAATTTAGGGTGTCGGTTTCAGCCATGGTATGTTGTTCAAAATTACTAAATAGCCGTTGAATTTACAATACTTACCCTGCGGGCTACTTCTGCCGCCAATAATAAATAGGGTTTGAACACTTCAGAATCAGCATTGATACGGCCTTCATCGGCCATAGCCATATAGTCCTGAATCAGGGGTAGTTCACCCAGAAAATCGATTCCGGTTTCTTCGGCCAGTCTTTTGCCACCGCCCTGCCCAAAAATGTAATATTTTTTATCGGGCATGTCATCAGGTACAAAATATGACATATTCTCCACCACACCCAAAATGGGCTTGGCAATGGAAGGCATTTTAAACATGGATGCGGCGCGTCTGGCATCGGCCATGGCCACTTCTTGCGGGGTAGTTACCAGCACCAGACCGGTTAGCGGCACCATCTGACTCAAAGTAATCTGTACATCGCCAGTACCTGGCGGCAAATCAATAATCAAATAATCCAGTTCGCCCCATTCCGTATCATCAACAAACTGCCTGAAAGCGCTGCTGATCATAGGTCCGCGCCACACAATGGCCTGATCGGGGGCAGCCATAAATCCGATGCTCAGCAATTTGATACCTTGTTTTTCAATGGGTACAATCCACTGCTTTCCATCCCGCAGAATCATAGGCGGAGCTTCTTTTACGCCAAACATAGTGGGTATGGAAGGACCGTAAATATCCGCATCAAGCAACCCTACGGTGGCCCCTAATTGCCTTAATGCCAGTGCTAGTGAAACCGCAACAGAGCTCTTTCCCACACCACCTTTACCACTGCCCACGGCAATCACATTTTTCACACCAGGCAAAACGGCATCTTCGCTGCGGGCACTGCTTACCTTACTTGTTACATTAATTTCAACAGGTATATTGGGATCCACCATCATGCGGATGGCGGTTTTACAGGCGTTGACCATCATGTCTTTCATCGGACATGCGGGTGTGGTGAGCACCAGGTCAAATGAAATTTTATCGTCAATCTTCAATTGCTGAATCATACCAAGCGATACCAGATCTTTTTTTAAATCAGGATCGTCAACATGGCTCAGTGCTGACAGCACTTTTTCTTCGGTAATCATGATCTTCTCTTAAAAATACTAAAAAGTCTGCGAAAAAAACGTTTTTCAAATTCGCAGAAAAAACGGAATTGCCCGAAAATGGCTCCGTACATTAGTAAAAGCACATTGTAAAAAGGCAATATCAGCCAATAATAGCTGTAGGTAAACCATCTTTCTTGGGCCCAGTCAAATTCTGATTTCAGAAAACGCCTCAAGAACATCACCGTTGTTCCAGTAAGGGCAAAAACACATAAGATAATGCAAACTTTTCCTGCGGAATCCACATTCCAGCGACGCTTTAGTTTTTCAATCCAAACCACGGCACAAAGGTAATCCTAAAATGCGGCGCTGCCTTAACGCATCAGGTAAATTACACCCACCTGCTATTTAAATGACGCATCCCCCTTGCTGGCGCACAGTTTTAGCTCTTCGCCTCCATCTTTTACCGACACTTTATAAAAATAGGTACCATTACCTCGGTTGTATGCATTGTCTAAACCTCGCCAAATAAGCAACAGGAACTTAGGTTGCGAATTAGGACTGCTTTTATCAATCAGGAACTAGCAGTAATTGCCTATTGCCCCTGCGGTTTTGCAAGTCCATAACTGAAATATTCATATAAATCCTGAACCAGGTTGAGCTGAACGCCGCAGCAGTTTTCAAGCAGTGCCTTGCAATCGTTTAATTCACCTTTGGGGCTGACCAGCGTGCGGCTGGAGTCCATTAAAAACTCGCAATTCCCAACATGGTAATTGTAATTGATTTGTGAGACGGTATCTACCCTGAAAAATGGCAGCATTTCCACACGGCTTTCATCTATGAGTGAAACCCTTCCCCGCTGGGGCATGGGTGGCAGCAGAATCATAAGATTGCGTGTCAAGGGATCCTCTATTCCCGTATATCTTAAGCCATTGATTTCGTCATAAAAAACAGGCTCATTCCCGAGATTATTGCCATAGATACTACAGATTTCCGTGGGGCGCCGTATAAGGTGTCTGCATAAAAGTAATATCTTACCGAATCTTTTACATTGTTTTTCGGGGATAGTACAGCACCGTGTGGGAATGCCCATACACAATGCTTGTGGAACCATTCACGAACTTAGGATTTAAAACAAGAAGGGACTGATCTGTCCCCATATCGGAGGCCTTAAACCGAAACCCCTGGGTAAACCGGGCGAATGCCCGACAAATTCAATATAATCAAAAGCGTCCAGACGCTTGTTGCCATTTTGATACTAAACGTAGACCGGAACTTGTCTTCCCGTGTTTTACATGGTAAAATCATCGATGAAAATGGTATTCAGATAAAGACCTTGGGCCGTAAACCGGGGTTCAATGGAAAAGTAACCTAGTTGGTAAACATTATCCTACCAGATTTAAATTTTACCATGAAACTGCGCCCAATCTAACCACTCATTTCCGTAGGTTTGCGAATAGGAAGAAGAAATTCCTGCAAACTGCAAAGGTCAAAAAAAAGACCCAGCACCAAATTTCTTACACCTGAAACCATACCAAAACAATATGGAAAATATTCCAAATAAAAGTCACGGTAAAGCCACTCTGGTAATGATGCCGATGCCACTGGGCAGCTTGTCTCTGAACAGTATGAACCACTCCGATTTTATGGCCCAAATTGGCGCAATACAGTGCTGGGTGGTCGAAAATGCGCGCACTTTCAGACGTTTTGTTTCCTCGCTTCAACTTTCCATCAATATTGACAGCCTGAGAATATTTGAGCTACACAGGGATTATGACAGAAAGTCACTCACTATTTTCCTTCAGGAAAACATCAAAAAAGGCAACATTGGGTTGGCTAGTGAAGCCGGTGTGCCAGGCATGGCAGACCCGGGTGCTGAAATTGCAGCGTGGGCGCATGAAAACGAAGTTCGTGTAATCAGCATCTGCGGGCCTTCCAGCATTATACTCGCACTGAGTTCCGGCGGCCTGAACGGACAGAATTTCACCTTCCATGGCTACGCGCCGGTAAAGGAAGATGAACTGCGCAGTTTTCTAGGGAAACTGGGAAAAGATTGCGAAAAAACCGGTTATACACAAGCCCTCATCGAAGCCCCTTATCGCTCCGACAGGCTTTTGTCTGCTTTGCTCAGTGTTTTGCCGCATTCACTTAAAATATGCGTGGCATGCAACTTACATGAACCCGACGAATTCACACAAACCCGAACCGTGGCTGAGTGGGGAAAAAACAAACCTGTTTTAGGGAAAAATCCCTGCATTTTCCTTGTTGGCCGATAGCGCCGTAAAATGACCAAATCATTATACCTTTGCAGCGAAAACCTTATATCATTTCATGGTAAACGATATCTTTAAAAAAGTAGTAAACCGCATGGGGCCGCTGGGCGAACATGCTGATGACGCTCACGGCTATTTTACATTCCCAAAACTCGAAGGCCCAATTGGTCCGCGCATGGTTTTCAATGGAAAAATGAAGTTGAACTGGAGTTTAAACAATTACCTTGGACTTGCCAACCATCCTGAGGTAATGAAGGCAGATGCAGATGCAGCCGCTCAGTTTGGCATGGCATATCCCATGGGAGCCCGCATGATGAGCGGAAACAGTAACTACCATGAACAGCTGGAAAAAGATCTTGCCGATTTTATCGGCAAACCCGATGTGATTCTCCTCAATTTTGGTTATCAGGGCGTGGTTTCAGCCATTGATGCGCTGGTGGACCGCCATGATATAATAGTCTACGATGCAGAATCGCACGCCTGCATAATTGATGGCATGCGCCTGCACATTGGGAAGCGTTTCATGTATCAGCACAACAATATTGAAAGTCTTGAGAAACAACTTACCCATGCTACCAAACTGGCTGAGAAAACCGGGGGTGCCATTATGGTTATCACCGAAGGCGTTTTTGGAATGAGCGGATCACAGGGTAAACTCAAAGAAATTGTTGCCCTGAAAGAAAAATTCAATTTCCGCCTGTTTGTAGATGATGCACACGGATTCGGCACCATGGGCAAAACGGGTGCAGGCACAGGCGAAGAGCAAAACTGCATGGACGGCATCGATGTGTATTTCAGTACGTTTGCCAAAAGCATGGCAGGTATCGGCGCTTTTATTGGATCAACAAAAGAAGTAATCAAATATTTGCGTTACAACATGCGCAGTCAGATATACGCAAAAGCTCTTCCCATGCCGCTAACCATTGGGTCTATCAAACGTTTGGAACTAATCAGAACCCGCCCCGAACTGAAAGACAACCTGTGGAAAATTGTGAATGCCCTGCAAAACGGACTCCGAGAGGCAGGCTTCAATATTGGCATCACCACCACACCGGTTACACCTGTGCTGCTGAACGGCACCATTCCCGAAGCCACCCACATGACCTTCGACCTGCGCGAAAATTTCGACATTTTCTGCAGCATTGTGGTATATCCTGTTGTCCCCAAAGGTGTAATCATGCTTCGCCTGATACCTACTGCGGTGCATACTCTGGCCGATGTGGAAGAAACCATCAACGCATTCAAAGCTATCAAGCATAAACTGGACAGCGGACAATACCGTCAGGAAAAACTGGCTACCGCGAAACCTTAATAAACGCTATGCGCAAACAAAGCCCCGGCCCGTGGGTGTCTCTTACCAGGAGCGAATATGCCGGGGCTTTTTTTATGCTTTTGCTGGCCGTATTGCTGGCGCTCATTCCTGCCATTTTCAGTATGAAAGGGCAATCCGGGATTATCTACCATGCAGACAGCGCCCAGCGTGCCGTATTGATGGCAAGGCACCTCGCCGCCACAGATTCGTTCTTTAAAAAGCGGAAAAATAAATTCATTCCTTGGCAGCGATTAAAATCAGGTGACCTTGAAAACATGGGCCTCAAGGCAGAAGATGCAGACCGTATTTATCAAAAAATAAAAATGGGGCACAAATACACCTCACTGTCTGAATTGAGTCGGGAAACCGGAATTGATACCGAAGCACTTAAAAATGTAGTAAGCATTTATTCCTTCAAGCAAAGGAAAACAGAAAAACAAAAACCGGAAACGGTAGAATTAAACAGCTGCGACACAACCGCCCTGATTGCCCTTCCGGGGATTGGCAGCAAAACAGCACAAAGAATTATCCGTTTTCGGGATGCGCTCGGAGGATTCTATAAAAAAGAACAATTGCTGGAAACACGCTTCACTGATACCGTAATGCTGCGCAAATTATTGCCTGAATTAACGTTAAACCTTTCACTGGTGAAGAAAATACCCATCCAAAGTGCAAATTTGGAGACGCTAAAAAAACACCCTTACCTAAGCGAAAGACAGGCTAAGGTTATATTATCATTTCGAGAACAGCATGGAAAATTGACAGAAAATTTGCTGAAAGAAATAAAAATTATTTCGGCAGGCGAACTGGCTAAAATATTGCCTTATTTAAATTTAAACGAATAATCCGTTTTTTTTACCCAAATATATCTTTGGGTAAACATACATGCAACATAGATACCTATTTTTGCAGTATTATATGGAATTTTCATCTGACGAAAACGTGCAAATGATTAGGCAGACCGTTAAGGATTTTGCCGAAAAGAATATCAAACCCCAATTTATGGAATGGGATGAAAGTCAGGAATTTCCTGTGCATGTTTTCAAGGCCCTTGGTGAGCTGGGATTAATGGGTGTGCTTATTCCTGAAGAATACGGCGGATCAGGGCTGGGCTACCACGAATATGTGGCTGCTATTGAAGAATTGGCCAAGGTTTGCGGTAGTATTGGACTGAGTATGGCAGCGCACAATAGTCTTTGCACTGGACATATCATGATGTTTGGTAATGAAGATCAGAAAAAACGCTGGTTGCCCAAACTGGCTACCGCCGAATGGATTGGTGCCTGGGGACTTACGGAAGCAAATACCGGCTCAGACGCCCTGCGCATGCAGTGCGTAGCCAAGAAAGATGGCGATGATTGGATTTTGAACGGCACCAAAAACTGGATCACACACGGAATTACTGGCAATGTAGCTGTGGTGCTTGCCCGCACCGGAGATTTACTCGACAGCCATGGCATTACTGCTTTTGTGGTAGAGCGTGGCACACCCGGTTTTAGGGGCGGCAAAAAAGAAAATAAACTGGGAATGCGTGCCAGCGAAACTGCAGAATTAATATTTGAAGACTGCCGAATTCCTGATGCCAACCGTTTGGGAAAAGTGGGTGACGGATTTATACAAGCAATGAAAATTTTAGATGGCGGCAGAATTTCCATTGCGGCACTGTCATTAGGCATCGCTAAAGGCGCCTATGAAGCCAGCATCAAATACAGCAAGGAACGCCAGCAGTTTGGACAGCCCATCGCCAATTTCCAGGCCATTGGTTTCAAACTCGCCGATATGGCTACCCGCATTGAAGCTGCAGAGTTGCTTACACACCAGGCTGCAAATCTTAAAAATAAAGGTAAAAGTGTAAACAGGGAAAGTGCCATGGCCAAGTATTACGCCAGTGAAGTGAGTGTTTACTGCAGCAATGAGGCCGTGCAGATCTTTGGCGGCTATGGATACACCAAAGACTTTCCCGTAGAAAAATTTTACCGCGATTGTAAACTATGCACCATTGGTGAAGGAACCAGCGAAATTCAAAAGCTAGTTATCAGCCGTGCTGTTTTGAAAGCGTAATTAATTTGAAATATTATTGATTTTTTGTACATTTGTACTCCCAAAAAAGAAAGTAGTTAGGAAAATACATGATACTTATCAACGTAAAAGAAAGCGATTCGCTTGACAAAGCGCTGAAGAAATTCAAAAAGAAGTTCGAAAAAACCGGCGTTGTTAAAGAACTTCGCGCCCGTCAGTCTTTTGAGAAGCCTTGTATCACCAAGCGTATGCAAAAGATTCGTGCTTCATACCGTCAGCAAATGCAGCGTCAGGAACTGGAACCATAACCTTAAGATTAATTATCATACAAAAGTCGCTAAGTAGCGGCTTTTTTTATTCATCAAGCAAGTAGGCGGCTTTTCGAACTTCGTTTGTGCCATTGCAGTTTACGGAGTACACAAATCCGGGCATGAGGCTGAATGCACCCGCATTGCCGGCATTATCCATCGCCAGCAGGCACACCTGTTTGCCATGTGCTTTATCTCCACGTCTTTTGTAATAACGCCTAATAACAGCCTCACACGCCGCTTGTGCGCTTTTACCGCTACGCATGGCTTCAACAACACTGTGTGATGCTGCAATTCTTATCATTTCTTCACCCAACCCGGAACAGGTGGCGCCGCCCACCTCACCATCCACATACAAACCTGCGCCTATAATGGGTGAATCTCCCACCCTGCCGTGCATTTTCCAGGCCATACCGCTTGTGGTACACACGCCGGCAAGCCGGCTTTGCTGATCAAGTGCAAGCATACCGATAGTGTCATGGTTGAGTTCCCAATTGGGTTTTGGCTCATATTCAGCCTTCTTCAGCCATTCCTTCCACGCGGCTTCCGCTTGAGGTGTCAGCAGATTCTCCTTTTTAAAACCCTGCTCAAGCGCAAACCTGAGGGCACCTTCACCTGTTAGCATCACATGCGGGGTTTTTTCCATTACCAGTCTGGCAACCGCCGCAGGATGGACAATATATTCTAAACACGCCACAGAGCCGCAATTAAGCTGTTCATCCATAATACAGGCATCCAGGGTAACACGTCCGTCTCTGTCCGGAAAACCTCCCAGACCAACCGTATTCACTTTGGGATCTCTTTCCGGAACGGCAACCCCTTCAACAATGGCGTCCAGCGAATACCCTCCACTGCTTAATATCGCCCAAGCAGCTGCATTGGCTTCCATCCCAAAATCCCATGTAGAAACCACCACCGGCCCCTTTTTTCTATTGGGTGTTCCGGATTGAAGTTTGCTCGCCACACTGGCAACCGAAACCGCTGCGCCTAACTTGATAAAATCTTTTCTGGAAAGCATGCGGACGAAGGTATTTATTAATTTTCATTTTGTCTGGTTTTATACACAGCGGTTCATAAGTATTCGCAATAAAATAACCTCGGCATCGTTTGATTTGTATAAGTGCACAATACAGCGATCGATTTTCTGGATTATCTGGCACTGAACAGGCGCATGTCGGTTCATACCGTTTCAGCGTATGAAATCGATTTGCAGCAGTTTGAAGCCTACTGCCAAAACGATGCACTGGATATCATCTCAGGCCTTAACTCAATGACCGTGAGAGGATGGATGGCCGATTTAATGGAAGCCGGACTGCAGGCGCGCTCCGTTCATCGAAAAATTTCGGTCCTGCGTTCATTCACCCGCTATCTGCGAAAGCAGGGAAAACTTAAATCTGACCCACTTTCCAAAATCAGCGTGCCAAAAATGCCCAAACGCATAGTGCAGGACATCCCCGCCCGCGATTTGAAAAACATGTTTACCTATTTCCCATGGGGAGAGCAAGAGAATGGTCAGCGTGACAAATTACTGCTGCTGCTATTTTATTCTACCGGTATGCGCCTAAGTGAGCTTGCCGCCATTCATTGCACCGATGTGGATTTGAACCGAAAAACCGTGCAGGTGACCGGAAAACGCAACAAACAAAGGCTAATTCCTTTGCACGATGAAATTCTAGCAAGTTTAACCTTGTGGATACAAGGCCGGAAAGGCTTGCTTTTCCCGCTGGGCAATGGCAAACCCATGTACCGCATGTATATATACCGGCTTGTAAATCATTACCTAAGGCTCTTCAGCGATGCCCTTAAAACCAGTCCGCACGTGTTGCGACACTCATTTGCAACCCATATGCTCAACAATGGAGCCCAGCTTATGGCAATTAAGGAAATCCTTGGGCACGCCAGCCTGGCCGCTACACAGGTGTATACCAAAAACAGCTTTGAAAAGCTAAAAAAAATTCACGCGCTACATCCTAGAAACTAGAATTCAATGTTTCATTTACGATTAAAAAAATCAGTCGGATTTATACGGCTGTTTATCTATTGTGTGACACAAATCACTTTCTTTTTTGTCATTACATTATAAATTGTTTGTCAATGCCGAAATGAGCGTAAAAACCTAATGTAAAAAAACACCATGAATATTCATTTTAAAACCATTGGCCTTAAGGCAGAACCCAAGATTATGGATGTAATCTCCAGTAAACTGGAAAGATTGAACCGCATGTATCAACGCATGCAGGAAGTGAAAGTGATAATGAAAGAAGAGAAGTCCGATACCAAAAGAAATAAAACCCTGGAAATACGCATCAAAGTACCCGAAAAGGAACTCTTCGTGATGCAGCAGGATCAATCATTTGAAAATGCCATGGACAAAGCGGTGGATGCCTTAAAACAGCAGATATCGCGTTTGAAAGGCAAACTGCAGGACCATTAATCAATAGTGGCCAGCACCTTCAGCTCAATTCCAATAGGTGTGGGAAGACAATTGATTTCTATGGTGGTTCGGCAAGGTGGATTTTCGGCGAAATATTCCGCCCAGAGCCGGTTATAGGTTTTAAAATCATCCTTCATGTTGGTTAAAAAAACAGTTACATCCACAATATTCTCCCATTTGCTGCCAGCATCTTCCAGAATCCACCTAACATTCTGAAACACGCTTCGGCACTGGGTTTCAATGTCGTATGAAATTATATTCCCTACTTCATCCAATTCAACTCCAGGAATTTTTTTGGTTCCTTTTTCGCGGGGACCTACGCCGCTCAAAAACAAAAGATTGCCTACGCGCCTAGCATGGGGATACAAACCCACGGGCTCAGGAGCCCTGCCGGAATTGATAATTTCACTCATAAATATTCAGAGTACAAAGTTACAATTGATAAAACATTATACGCCAGATTTCAATCGCTAAATTCGGTGTGCTCTGCAAACCGAATACCCATTTGTTCAAGAAGGGGCAAAATACCGTTGTACCAGTATTTGCTTACGGGAATAATCACGCCCGTTTCGGGGCAATTCCCTGAGAGCACTAGTTCCACACCCAAAGCCAGCGGCAATCCTACGGTTTTTGCCATAGCCGTATGCATTTCATCTTCGCCCGTGACACTCAACACGGAATGAAGCTGTTGTTTTCTGCCGTCTTTCACAAATCCGATTCGATGGTACATGACCACTTCGTCACAATCTCCCGGCATCAGTTTCCATTTATCCAGCAATACTGACTCGAGCACTTCTGAAGCCTTATTTGGCTTAAAACCCAGTGCTTGCTTGCTTTCCAGGTTCAGAAAATCAAACCATGCTGTTTGTTCAAGACGTATCCAGTTATTCTCTATTAGCCATCCTGAAAGCAGCTGATTGGATCCTTTTCCTGTGAGCGCACAGCACAAATCATTCACACTGCACACAGAATCAGGCAACGTAGACTGTGCATCTGTGAAACCAAGTTCTACCAGCACCTGCCAGTTTTTGCAATAATTTTCGCGCCTCAGTGTTCCCCTCAACAATGTAGAAACTTCATCCAGCCTGTACAACGACGTATAGGAAAGGCTGTCGCGGTTGGCGTAGGCATCAAATTCACCCAGCCCGGGAATAGACAGGGTTTTTGCCTCGGCAAACAAACGGTGCCAGGGAACGCTTCTCAGCTGATGATTTTGCCTGAACAAGCTATTCCCCCCCTGTCCCGCAAGAACCACGCTGCGTGGATTCCAGCTGAACTTGTATTTCCATGGATTGCCTGCGCAATGCGCCTCGCTGACAAGTCCGCCGCAGTAACTCTCAAATGATGTTATTTCCCCGCCACTTTCCCGGATTTCATCCATCGCCTTCATCGCGCTGAGATGATCGATGCCCGGATCGAGCCCCAGTTCATTGAGAAACACTAGTCCTGATGAATGCGCCTCAAAATTCAGGGCCCGCATGGCATCTCCCACGTAAGAGGCAGAGGCAAAATGGGCTTTGTGCTTAAGGCACAAAGCGGCTATGGCGGGGTGCATCAATGGCGGCAGCAGGGAAACCACCATTTCCTTCCCCTCTATAAGTTGCTCAAGTGCCGCTGAATCTGATGCATCTAGCACTTTACCTTCAAGCGATAAACAAGCCGTGTGTTTATCCAGTTCCTGTTGGCTGGCATCGCAAACGGTAAGTATACGGCCGGTTTTTCCGCAAAATTCAGCAAACTGTTTCAGCAGAAAGCGAGAACTTCTGCCGGCACCCAGCACCAAAATACCGTTACCCACGAATACCTCCTGCAGTCTGGCGCTGCCTGGCCATTTCAAACATTATCAAAGCGGCTGCTGAAGATACATTGAGGCTGTCGACCAAGCCAAACATAGGAATATTTACACTGGTTCCCGCGGACTTCCAGAAATCGCTCAGGCCGGTGCTTTCCGTGCCGACTACGACTGCCGAAGGCACGGTTAAATCACAGTTCCAGATACTTACAGATTGTCCCATAAATGTGGTATACACCGCAATTTTATTATCCTGCAAGAACTTCATTGCTTCCTGCGGACTCATCACCATAACCGGCACACTGAACACACACCCAACGCTGCTGCGTATTACATTGGGATTATAAATATCAACGGCAGAATCGCACAAAATAACAGCTGTGGTTCCGGATGCATCAGCGCTTCGCAGCAAAGCGCCTAGGTTTCCGGGCTTTTCCACCGATTCTGCTATCAGGTAAAAAGGATTCACGGATTTCACCGGTGGCTCATATGCTCTCTTTTTCGATTCAACAACAGCCACGGCGTTTTTCACACCCGAACGATAAGCCAGTTTATTCATTACTTCGGGGGCAACAGAATATAAATCTGCCTCGGTCTTTAGCGGAGAAAACCAGCCAAACAGCTCTTCTGCGGTAATATCCTCTTCGCAGAAAAATAAATACCGTAGCCGGTAACCGCCCTTCAGACACATTTTTAACTCATTGAGGCCTTCCGCCACAAAAAGTCCGCGAGATTTTCGCAGACGACTTTTTTCCAGCAGTTGAAGGGCTTCCTTAACCGCGAGATTTTGCAGGCTGCTAATGTATTTCATGAAACGCATTGTACCACACCACTCAGGCGTTTCTAACCGCAGGGGTGGTGGCGAAACACACACCGGCCTTTACCGTTCCTGTTACCATACCTTTCAGCGTTTTTCCAAGCAGTGGCTGATTAACGCCCTTGCTGTAGTTCACGGATGGTTCAAAAACCCACTCGGCTGTGGGACTGAACAGGGTTATATCGGCCGGCTGCCCGGGGTTCAGGCTCACTTTGGGCAGACCCATAAGCTTACGAGGGCCGGAAGAAAGTGCAGAAGCAATCAAATTCAAATCGGGTCTTCCGCCGCCTGTCATGGCCTGTAGCACGGTTTGAACAGAGGAAGCTCCCCAACCTGCATATTCGAATTCCACGGCCTTGTTTTCTATATCCTGCGGGTGGTGATTGCTCATTACCGCATCGATTGTACCATCTGAAAGCCCTTGCCAGAGCGCTGTTCTGTCTTTTTCAGTGCGGTAGGGTGGCAAAACCTTATGATTTTCATTGAATGTTTCCAGATGTTCATCGGTAAACAACAAATTCAGTACAGGTACTGCCGCTTTCACATCTATACCTGCGGCTTTGGCTTTTCTGATGATGTCCACAGTTTCGGCACTACTTACCCGAACCATGCGCACAGGCACTTTCAGCCAGGCAGCAATTTGCAGAATCTGATCGAGTGCCGTGCTTTCACTGACGGCCGGCATTCCTTTCAATCCAAGGGATGTGCTTACAATGCCGTCATGCATCCTGCCGCCGGGTGCCAGTTTTTTATCGTATGGAAAAAATAGAATGGGGGGTTTCAAACCCGACGCATATTCCATCAGCCTTGAAATCAGCCCGGTATCGGAAATGGGATTATCACCGTCGCTGAAACCTGCAGCACCGGCATTGACCATGTCGTTCAGTTCGGCCATCTCTTGCCCTTTTCCTTCTCGGGTTATGTTTCCCAGCGGTAGAATATGTACCGGCAAACCATCGCCTGATTTACGGATGGAAGATATAGCAGCAGCATGATCCGGCAGTGGATTGTTTCCCGCCAAAACACCGACGTGCGTAAAGCCACCGGCTTGTGCAGCAGCAGAAAGACTTTTCAGGTCTTCCTTCCATTCTTCACCGGGTTCTCCGCAGTAGGATATCACATCAAGCCACCCGGTATTGGCAATCTGCCCGCTGCCATTAACCTCGCTATCGGCGGTGACTCCCAAATCTGAACCCATGGATTCTATGATTCCATTCTTAATGAAAATGTCTGTTTGCTTTCCGTGGTAAGCAGATTCGGGGTCTATGATTTGCACCGAGCTGATTAAAATACTTGTCATGTTAACTTCCTTTTTGTTATTTTTTTGAACCGTGAATCCCAGAATACCAGAACCAAAACTTCCAATGCGAAAAAAACAGCAGCGAGCCAAATAAACAAGCGCCATTTTGTAGTGTCCGATATTTTGGCCTGAAAGGCTGCCAATGCATTGTCTCCTTGCATCCAAACTATATTGTTTGCACTGGTCCAGGCTTCCATAACATCTGCAGAGGCCATACTCGGATTGCTTTCCAGTCTGTTGTCATTCACTGCGATGTTTGACAGCAAGCGATTACTGCCATTTTCCAGCAATTTATAGTTACCCGCTTTTTCTGGCTGAGCACCCAGATAAACACCCATTCCACCTGCAGAGGCGCTAATCTCAGCCAAACCTTCCCAGCCATCACTTTTGAGCACCGGAGGTTTTTCTGATAATTTTCTGATATTATTTACCATTAATACAGCATTGGAATTACAGATTCCATACAATGGTGAGCCCTGATTACCTGCAATCATAGCCTGTGTGAGCAGTGGTAAAAACAGAGGGCTCTTTACCAAATTTCCATTTAAATCGCTAAAAGGTGTTGTAAAAAAATACAAACTGCCAGAACCAACCTGAAATTTCAAAAGCAGAGGATCCCCATTTTCCAGTGACAAAATGGTTTCACCCGAACCACTGCCACCCGAAGTACTTAGATAATTTTTTACATCCGGAACATTCATATTTCTCGGTATACGCTCAAAAATACCCAAGAAAAAGGGATGTGAAAATCCACTTTCAGAAATACGCCTTGCGACATTAACCGGCTCCGTTTCCGGGAGACCAAAAACTTTTTGCAGAGCATCCGAACTGCTGTTAACATCAGCCGCCACTATAGCAGTCGCGCCTGAACTATTAAGCCAGTCTTTTAGGGATTGTGCCAGGGCTTGCGACAGATTACCGGGGCCAACCCACACATAGATATCATTTACCGAAGCAGACTGACCGCCAAAAGGCCCAATATTGATTTTCTCTTGCAGGAATGATTGTGCTTCAATTACCTGTTTAACAAAACGATTGTATGAACTTATACCCACTAAGCGAAATGCGGTGCTGCCTAGATTCAAATACAAAACATTATCAAATGCGGCACCGGGTTCTTCAATAACAAGCTTCCCTGAATTTAACGGCCTGTTTTCAACCATAAATTCAATAGAAGAAACTGCCGAACCCCCACCTGAAACAGAAACGCTTCCAGTGCCCATCAATCCGGTTTCAGTGTAGAACTTCGCCGGAAAATTCTCAAGCGGCTCTCTTGTGTAATTGGTTAATTTAAATTGAATGGAATTTTTTTCACCCGGTATTAGATAGGGCTTTTGTAACCATGCTGAATCTATGCTGATGTTTTCCCTTTTTTCTGAGGCAATCTTAACGAAAGTAACCGACAAACCTCGGGTTTCAGCAATGGTTTCGGGCTCCCCGACAAATCCTGACTGAAAATCGGATATAATAAAAGCCGCATGACTACTACCTTCCTGTTTTAAATCTTCTGAAATTTCTTTTAACAATGACGCCAGTGGAACCGAACCCGACCTGATTTTAAGTACGTCAATGTAGGAGACAGCCACCATTGCCGATACAAATCTCATATGAGAACCATCTGTCTGCTGTGAACGAATCTGAAACTCTGCGTTATTCCCAAAAGAATTCACAATTTCTCTTGCGCGCTGCTTTGCTGTCTCAAGCAGAATCTGTCCGTCACGGCCATTATCCATGCTGTAGGAGTTATCAATAAAGATACTAACCCGTGTCTTTCCGGTACCCTGATGGCCTTGCCTTTGGCAGGTGGGTATTGCAAATGCCAGCACCATAAAGCCTATGGCCAGCATTCGACATGCCAGAGTAATAAGATGTTTAAGTCTTTTTCGATTTTTTGTTTCTATTTCAACTTCCTTCAAAAGGCGAACGCGTGTGAAGCGTATCTCTTTGTGTTTTCTGAAACGAAAAAGGTGCACCACCAGTGGAATAAGCAGCAACAAGAGTGCTGATAAAAACACCGGGTACAAAAAGGACATATTGCAAAGTTACGAAATTGGGTCGTCAGGCAGCGAATATCGCTGTATAATCCATTCCGGAATGGGCTTGGGCTTACCGGATTTCAAATCCACCAGCACATATTCAGCCCACCCTTTACAAATTGTTTTACCACCGGCAGCCAAAAAGATGTTAAATTCTACCCGCACGGAAGCCGTTCCCATGTCTACAATGCAGGTCTGAACATCCATAAAATCTCCCATTTTCAGTGGCCGCAGAAACCGCAATTCTGTAGCAGAAAGATACCAGCCAAGATTATGCTCCAGAAATTCCTGCATAGACATGCGATAGCAACGTTCCATTTGCTCAAAACGGGCGGCCAGGACAAAATCCATGTATCGGCTACTGTGAACATGTCCGAACATGTCAATATCGTCGGGGCGAACCTGAAGTCGTGTGGTGTAGGTACCTGTGTTTACAGGCATCAGAAAAGCCCGTTTAGGGTGCTCTCTACCTGCTGAACTATCTGAGCGGCATGATCGGGATTGTCTGAAAAATCCATATCATCTACATTAAAGACAAGCATTTTACCCTTGTACTCACTGATCCATGCCTCATAGCGCTCATTGAGTCTTTTCAGATAATCAAGGCGAATGGCATCCTCGAAGTCGCGGCCGCGCATCTGAATCTGATGAACAAGCTTGGGAATTCCAGCTCTGAGGTAAATAAGTAGATTCGGTAGTGTAATCTGCTGACTGATATTCTCAAACAAAGCATTGTAATTTTCGTAGTCACGGGTGCTCATCAGACCCATGGCATGAAGATTAGGGGCAAAAATGTGCGCGTCCTCGTAAATGGTTCTGTCTTGGATGACATTTTTCTTACCATTGCGAATATCTTGAATATGCTTCCAACGGGTATTGAGAAAATATACCTGGAGATTGAAGCTCCAGCGCTGCATATCTTCATAAAAATCAGATATGTACGGATTATCATCCATATCTTCAAGCTGCATTTCCCAGTCGTAATGCTTGGCAAGTAAATGCGTTAAAGTTGTCTTTCCTGCTCCTATATTTCCCGCTATTGCGATATGCATGGCCATAGTGCAATATTACGATGGCTGAAAAAAGGTGTGCAAGTGGTTTGCGAAATAAAGTTTTACACAAATTCGGTGCCCTAACTTTGCAGCGCTTCAATCCTTGAAAAGCCCCAAAAAATTCAATCTCGGCCTACTGGGACGCATCATGAAACTGGCTCTCCCGAAACGGGGAACTTTTTACGCTACCATTGCCCTTACCCTTACCCAAGGCTGCCTTTCCGCCATACAACCCAACTTCTACAGCCATGCAATAGATAATTATATAATGAAAGGCACGTCGGAAGGCCTTGGCTTATGGTGCATTCTGATACTGGCTTTGCTCATCACCCAGACTTTTTTAGGATTTCTGAACAGCTGGTTATCGGAAAAAATCGGGCAGGATGTAATTCTGCGCATGCGCAATTACACCTATAAACACCTCATACATCTACGACAAAGTTTCTTCGATAAGACACCGGTGGGGACATCTGTCACCCGCACCATCAGTGATATTGAAACTGTGACCGAACTTTTCTCGGCTGGGCTTATAAACATAGCAGGAGACGCTTTCCAGATTCTCATCATACTGGTATGTATGTTCATTATCAGCTGGAAATTGACACTTTTAACCCTCCTAGTGCTCCCCTTTTTGTTGTGGGCAGCCAATTTTTTCCGAAAAGGGGTACGCGATAGTTTTCAGCAGGTTCGAAATGAGGTTTCCAGGCTCAATTCTTTCATTCAGGAGCATGTTACGGGCATGCACATCGTGCAATTATTTAACCGACAAGAAAAGGAATTTTCCAAATTCAACAAGATAAATGCATCGCACAGAGACGCGCACATACGGGGAATATTTTATTATGCAGTGTTCTTTCCCATAGTGGAATTTCTGGTAGCCATAGCCCTTGCCATTATTCTGCTATACGGAACCAGCGGTATCATGAAAAACAGGATTCAGCCGGGCGAATTGACCGCCTTTATCATGTTTGTGAACCTGTTTTTCCGGCCTGTGCGCGCTATTGCGGACCGGTTCAACAACATTCAGATGGGTATGGTGGCCGCAGAAAGGATTTTTCAGTTGCTGGATGATGCAGATAATACCGAAACATCAGACATTATTATGCCGGATACAATGAAAGGTGAGATCCGTTTTGAGAATGTATGGTTTGCCTATGAAGCTGAAAACTGGGTTATAAGGAACTTGTCGTTTACTGTAAAACCCGGAGAAACCTTTGCCATTGTAGGGCATACCGGCAGCGGCAAAACCACCGTCATCGGTCTTATTTCACGTTTTTACCGACATCAGCGCGGCAAAATCTATATTGATGGTATTGAAATTGAATCATATAACCTCGAAAGTCTGAGAAAACGAATTGTTCCCGTGCTTCAGGATGTTTTTCTTTTCAGTGGAAGTATTGCAGACAATATCCGTCTTAAAAATGAGGTAATCAGCGATGAAGAAATTGCAGAATCGGCCCGAATGATAGGAGCCTACGATTTCATAGACCATTTGCCCGGTAAATTTGAATTCAATGTCATGGAAAGAGGCATGTCTCTTAGCCTAGGTCAAAGACAACTTATCAGTTTCATAAGGGCGCTGGCATGCAAACCGGAAATCATTATTTTGGATGAAGCCACCAGCAATATTGACAGCGAAACAGAACTCATAATTCAAAAAGCAATTCTTGAGTTGCTCAATAACCGCACTGCAGTGGTTATTGCCCACAGATTAAGCACCATTAGGCACGCAGACCGTATTTTCTACATGAAAAATGGTGAAAACTGCGAGGAAGGCACACACACTGAATTAATGAAACTAAACGGGCTATATGCCTCTATGTACAAGGCTCAACAGCTATCCGGTGATAATATTATAACATAAAAAAGCCGCCCATAAAGATCGGCTTTTCGATATTTCAAAAAATTAAGCTTCCTCCGATTCAGATTCCATTTTGGAGGCCATCAAACGTTGGTACTCTTCCTTGGAACCTGTAATCACGTTATCCCAGTTGCGCATGCCGGTACCTGCAGGAATGAGGTGACCTACGATTACGTTTTCCTTGAGCCCTTTCAGTTCGTCAATCTTACCGGAAATGGCAGCTTCGTTCAGTACTTTGGTGGTTTCCTGAAACGATGCGGCACTCATGAAGCTCTGCGTACCCAGTGAAGCCTTTGTAATACCCATCAGCACTGGCTGAGCGGTAGCAGAAACAGCATCGCGAAATTCCACCAGTTTTTTATCCTGACGGCGCAGTGCACTGTTTTCCTGCCTCAGATCTTTCAGGCTTACAATCTGTCCCGGGTGCATCTGATCGCTCTCACCGGCATCGGTTACCACTTTTTTGTCCCAGATCCAGTCATTTTCAAACTGCAGATTCCATCTGTCAGTGATTTCGCCTTCGAGGAAACGGCTATCTCCGGGATCGTTTACTTCCATCTTCTGCATCATCTGCCTAACAATGGTTTCAATGTGCTTGTCATTGATTTTTACGCCCTGCAGGCGGTAAACTTCCTGAATACCGTTTAGCACATAGCGCTGCACAGCACCGGGACCTTCAATGCGAAGGATATCCTGAGGGGTTATGGCACCGTCACTGAGTGGCTGGCCGGCACGCACAAAGTCACCGTCATGTGCAAGAATATGCTTACTCAAAGCAACCTGGTAGTTCTTTTTCTCGCCGTCTTTACTGGTTACGATAATTTCCTGGTTACCGCGTTTGCTTACACCGTATTCCACCACACCATCAATTTCACTTACTACGGCTGGGTTTGAAGGATTACGTGCTTCGAACAATTCGGTTACACGGGGCAGACCACCAGTAATATCGCGTGTACGTGTAGCGCTTCTGGGTATTTTAGCCAGAATATCACCGGCTTTGACAGAGGAACCTGCCTTGGCCACCAGAATAGAACCCACTGGCATATTGAAGTGTTTATTCAAATCGCCTTTGCCGTCAACAGCAATTACAGGAACTATGGTTCGGTCTTTACTTTCAACGATAACCAGTTCACTCAGGCCTGTTTGTTCATCGCCTTCTTCACGCATGTTCACCCCTTCAACGATGTTTTTGTACTTGACGGTTCCGTCAATGTCTGAGATAATCAACGTATTGAAAGGATCCCAGGTGCAAAGCTTTTCGCCTTTTTTAACCGCGGCACCGTCTTTCACCATAAGCTGAGCGCCATAAGGCACATTATAGCTGGTGATTACATTATTGTTGCGGGCATCCAGAATTCTGATTTCACCGCTTCTGCCAAGAACGATATCAACTCTCTTTTTCTTACCGGATTCATCATCTACCATTTCCTTGGACACTGTGCGCATGCTGTCGAAATTAACTGCACCCTCATACTTGGTTTCAAGTGTATTTTCGGCAGCAATGTTCATCGCAGCACCGCCAGTATGGAATGTACGCAGGGTGAGCTGCGTTCCGGGTTCACCGATTGACTGGGCAGCAATTACACCCACAGCTTCACCAATCTGAACCATGCGACCTGTTGCCAGATTGCGGCCGTAGCATTTGGCGCAAACGCCGGTAAAGGTTTCGCAGGTAAGTACACTGCGTATTTCAACCTCTTCAATACCCGCAGCATCGATAGCAACAGCTATTTTTTCTGTTACTTCCTCACCGCCTTTACCCAAAACTTCGCCGGTAGCGGGATCTACAACATCATCCACCAGACAGCGGCCCAGAATACGTTCGTGCAAACTTTCTGCAACCTCATCATTGTTGATGATGGCAGACATAGCGATACCTCTGAGGGTACCACAATCCGTCTCGGTGATTACAACGTCCTGCGCTACGTCATGCAGACGACGGGTCAGATAACCTGCGTCAGCCGTTTTCAAAGCCGTATCTGCGAGACCCTTACGGGCACCGTGTGTAGAAATAAAGTATTCCAATACATTCAAACCTTCTTTGAAGTTTGAAATAATGGGGTTTTCAATGGTATCGCCAGTTCCACCACTGCTCTTCTGAGGCTTAGCCATCAGACCGCGCATACCGCCAAGCTGACGAATCTGCTCGTTAGAACCACGGGCACCTGAATCCAGCATCATGTAAATCGGGTTGAAGCCCTGATCATCTGAGCTGAGTTCCTTTATAAGAACACGGGCAAGCTGATTGTTTACGCGGGTCCAGAGGTCAATTACCTGGTTGTAGCGTTCGTTGTTGGTAATGAAACCCATGTCTGCATTAGACTGAATTTCCTGAACTTCCTCGTACGCTTTACTTACCAGTTGATCCTTCTCATCAGGGATTTTCACGTAGCTCATGTTAAAGCTAAGACCACCACAGAATGCATAGTGGAATCCAAGTCCTTTTATGGCATCGAGAAAGTTTGCGGCTTTAGCCACACCGGCCACTCTAATCATGCCTGAGATGATATCACGGAGATTCTTTTTCTTCAGAACTTCATTGATGTAGCCATATTCTTCGGGAACAACCTGATTGAAAAGGATACGTCCCATAGAAGTATCTATTACTTTCCAGATAAACTCTTCGTTTTCTTTTACACGGACACGGCATTTTACCTTAGCGTGCAGGTCGACACGCCCTTCGTTGTAAGCGATTATGGCTTCTTCGGCAGCGTAGAAGGTAAGTCCTTCACCTTTTACAAGATTTTGTTTTGTACCAACACGCTCTTTGGAAATGTAATACAATCCCAAAATCATATCCTGAGAAGGCACTGTCACCGGTGAACCGTTTGCAGGGTTCAGGATGTTGTGCGATGCCAGCATCAGCAGCTGAGCTTCAGCAATAGCAGCATTTCCAAGTGGAACGTGCACGGCCATTTGGTCACCGTCAAAGTCGGCGTTGAAACCGGTACAAACAAGCGGATGTAATTGGATAGCCTTACCTTCCACCAGTTTTGGCTGGAAAGCCTGTATGCCTAAACGGTGCAGCGTAGGAGCACGGTTGAGCAGAACAGGATGGCCTTTAAGTATATTTTCGAGAATGTCCCAAATAATGGGGTCTTTCTTTTCAACTATCTTCTTGGCCGTTTTTACGGTTTTCACAATACCCCTTTCAATCAGTTTACGGATGATAAACGGCTTGAAAAGTTCAGCAGCCATGTTTTTAGGCAGACCACATTCGTTCAGTTTGAGGGTAGGTCCTACCACAATTACAGAACGACCAGAATAGTCCACACGTTTACCGAGCAGATTTTGACGGAAACGACCCTGTTTGCCTTTAAGCATATCGCTGAGCGACTTCAAAGGACGGTTACCTTCGCTCTTAACTGCGCTGGCACGGCGTGTGTTATCCAGCAGTGAATCCACCGCCTCCTGAAGCATACGCTTTTCATTACGCAGAATCACTTCAGGTGCTTTGATTTCAATAAGGCGCTTCAAACGGTTATTGCGGATTATTACCCTGCGGTACAAATCATTTAAATCTGAAGTAGCGAATCTGCCGCCCTCAAGGGGAACTAGCGGACGCAGTTCAGGTGGAATTACAGGCAATATTTTCATTATCATCCACTCAGGATGATTCTCTCCGGTACGCTGTGAACCACGGAACCCTTCAATAACCTTCAGGCGTTTAAGGGCTTCCTGTTTACGCTGCTGGCTGGTTTCTGTAGCTGCCTGATTCCTGAGATTGTAGCTCAGTTTATCAAGGTTGATGCGGCTAAGTAGATCATTCAAGGCATCAGCACCCATCCGGGCGATGAATTTGTTGGGGTCATTGTCATCCAGCATCTGGTTTTCTTTGGGAAGAGAATCGATGATATCGAGGTATTCTTCTTCTGTCAAAAGATCCAGGTAATTACTATTGGAAGCGGCACCGGGCTGAACAACCACATAACGCTCATAGTAAATAACCATGTCGAGCTTTTTGGTAGGCAGACCAAGCAGATAGCCAATCTTATTGGGCAATGAACGGAAATACCATATGTGTGCAACAGGAACTACCAGATTTATATGTCCCATGCGTTCGCGACGAACTTTTTTCTCGGTTACTTCTACACCGCAACGGTCACAAACTATGCCTTTATAGCGGATACGTTTATACTTACCGCAATGGCATTCGTAATCCTTAATAGGACCAAAAATACGCTCGCAGAAAAGTCCGCCCATTTCGGGCTTATAGCTGCGATAATTAATGGTTTCGGGCTTGGTAACCTCTCCAAAACTACGGCGAAGTATGTTTTCCGGTGAAGCCAGCGAGATTCTGATCTTGCTGAAATTGCTTCCGATTTTTTGAACTTTCTTTTGTGTTTGCATATCTACTGACTTTCTTTCAGAATTATTCGATGAATGAAACTTCCAAACCCAGACCTCTCAATTCATGTACAAGTACATTAAATGATTCAGGGGTTCCGATATTACTTAGGTTTTCACCTTTAACGATGGCTTCATATGCCTTGGCCCTTCCAATGATGTCGTCAGACTTAACCGTAAGCATTTCGCGAAGGATATTGGACGCACCGAATGCTTCCAGCGCCCACACTTCCATCTCACCGAAACGCTGACCACCGAACTGTGCCTTACCACCCAAGGGCTGCTGGGTAATGAGGCTGTAAGGCCCGATAGATCGTGCATGCATCTTGTCATCAACCATGTGACCCAGTTTCAGCATGTAGATAATGCCTACTGTCGTGGGTTGGTCAAACTTCTGACCCGACAAACCATCGTTCAGGTAAACCAAACCATTGGTGGGAATGCCTGCCTTGTTGGTCCAATCCTCAATCTCGGCATTGCTGGCGCCATCAAAAATCGGAGTTGCAAATTTCACACCCAACTCTTTACCTGCCCATCCCAGAACGGTTTCGTAAATCTGTCCCAGGTTCATACGGGAAGGTACACCCAGGGGATTCAGTACGATGTCCACGGGTGTTCCGTCATCTAGGAACGGCATGTCTTCTTCACGTACAATTCGCGCTACAATACCTTTGTTTCCGTGACGACCCGCCATCTTGTCACCCACTTTCAACTTACGCTTGGTGGCAACGTATACTTTGGCCATCTGCAATATTCCGGTAGGTAATTCATCACCCACACTGATGGAGTAATGGTCGCGCTTGAAGTTGGTTACCTTGTCATTGTAGACATTGATAAAGTTGGTAAGGGCGCGAACAATCAGTTCATTTTTCCCCGAATCTGCAGTCCAGTTGTAGTAGTTTACGTTGCTGTAATCTATGCTCATCAGGTTTTTCTGGGTAAACTTGGTTCCCTTACTGATCAGTTCCTCGCTGTACATATTGAAAACACCCTGACTGGTTTTACCATTCACAATCTGAAACAGTTTCTTAACAAGCTCATCTTTGAACTCTGCGAGTTCGCGTTTGTGCTCATCTTCCAGTTTCTGCAACCTTCCTTTGTCGCCGGCGCGAACGGTTTTGTCTTTTTTGCTCTTGCTGAAGAGTTTTTTCTCAATAACCACGCCATCAGTACCGGGTGGTGCCTTCAAAGAAGCATCCTTCACATCACCCGCTTTGTCCCCAAAAATGGCACGGAGCAGTTTCTCTTCGGGTGAAGGCTCAGTTTCTCCTTTGGGAGTAATTTTACCGATTAGGATATCACCTTCTTTCACTTCGGCACCAATGCGAATCAGACCATTTTCATCGAGGTTTCTGGTCATTTCATCACTCACATTGGGAATATCGTTGGTAAGCTCTTCTTCACCGCGTTTGGTGTCGCGAACTTCCAGGCCAAACTCAGTGATATAAACGGTGGTATACCAGTCGTCCTTAACAACCTTTTCAGAAATCACAATCGCATCTTCAAAGTTGTAACCCTGCCATGGCATGAAAGCCACTTTTAGGTTGCGTCCAAGGGCAAGTTCGCCGCTCTGAGTGGCATAACCTTCGCAAATTACCTGACCCTTGTAAACCTTGTCACCTTTTTTCACAATCGGATGCAGGTTGATACATGAATTCTGGTTGGTTCTGCGGAATTTGGTCAGCTGATAAGTTTTGGTGTTGCCTGTAAAGCTTACCAGATCATCGTCTGAATTGTGCTCATAACGGATTCTGATTTCGCGGGCATCCACATATTCCACCACACCATTGCCTTCGGCATTGATGAGTGAGCGGCTGTCGCGGGCTACTTTCTCTTCAAGCCCAGTACCAACGATAGGTGCTTCAGGCTTAACCAGCGGCACAGCCTGACGTTGCATGTTAGACCCCATCAGTGCGCGGTTGGCGTCATCGTGCTCAAGGAAGGGAATCAAAGATGCTGCAATAGATACAATCTGGTTTGGTGCAACATCCATATAATCCAATTTGGAAGGATCCACTAGCGGGAAGTCACCTTCCTTACGGCTTTTTACCAAGGCTGTTTTAAAGTTACCTTTGCCATCCACTTCGGCATTTGCTTGAGCAATGGTTTTACCATCTTCTTCCTCGGCGCTCAGATAGGTAATACCTTCTTCAATTTTGCCATCAACAACTTTACGGTATGGAGTTTCGATGAAACCCATATTATTGATTTTGGCATGAACGCACAGCGAAGAAATGAGACCAATGTTCGGACCTTCCGGAGTTTCGATGGTGCACAAACGTCCATAGTGGGTATAGTGTACGTCGCGAACTTCGAAACCAGCTCTTTCGCGGCTCAACCCACCCGGACCCAGTGCTGACAGACGACGCTTGTGCGTAATTTCTGCCAAGGGATTAATCTGATCCAGAAACTGAGAGAGCTGATTGGTTCCAAAAAACGTGTTAATTACACTGCTCAGTGTTCTGGCATTCACAAGGTCCTGAGGTGTAAATACTTCGTTGTCACGAATGTTCATTTTTTCGCGGATGGTGCGAGCCATACGGGCCAGACCTACTCCAAACTGGGCATAAAGCTGCTCACCAACGGTACGAATACGACGGTTGCTCAGGTGATCGATATCATCCAGCGCTTCCTGTCCGTTGTAAAGATGGATCAGGAATTTGATGATGCTGATGATATCTTCTTTGGTAAGAACCTTGACATCCATCGGAGTGTTCATGTTCAGCTTCTGGTTGATACGGTAGCGACCTACATCACCTAGGTCATATCGTTTGTCGGAGAAGAACAAGCGCTCAATGATACCGCGGGCGGTTTCTTCATCAGGCGGATCTGCATTCCTCAACTGGCGGTAAATAACTTCCAGAGCTTCTTTACCGTTGTTTGAGGTATCCTTCTGAAGGGTGTTGTAGATAATATCGAAATCGATATTGCCTGTATTATCTGTATTCAGAATAACGGTTTTTACACCTGCATCCAAAATTACATCAATATGTTCATCCGCAAGAATGGTGTCACGCTCAAGGATTACTTCGTTTCTTTCAATAGAAACAACCTCACCGGTATCTTCGTCAACGAAGTCTTCAATCCAGGTGCGCAGAACCCTTGCGGCAAGTTTACGGCCTATTACCTTTTTCAGGCCGGTTTTGCTGACTTTCACTTCTTCGCTCAGTCCGAAAATGTCAAGTATGTCCTTGTCACTTTCAAAACCAATGGCGCGGAGAAGCGTAGTCACCGGGAACTTCTTTTTACGGTCGATGTATGCATACATCACGGCATTGACATCGGTAGCAAATTCAATCCAGGAGCCCTTGAAAGGAATTACACGGGCAGAATAAAGCTTGGTCCCGTTTGAGTGGATGCTCTGACCAAAGAAAACACCGGGTGAACGGTGAAGCTGGCTCACAATAACCCTTTCAGCTCCATTGATGATAAAGGTACCATTGGGGGTCATGTAGGGAATAGTTCCCAAGTAAACATCCTGCACGATGGTTTTAAAATCTTCGTGCTCGGGATCGTTACAACTCAATTTCAGTTTAGCTTTCAACGGAACGGCATGGGTAAGGCCGCGCTCAATGCATTCCTGAATGGTATATCTTGGCGGATCTACGAAATAGTCAAGGAATTCCAGAACAAATATGTTTCTGGTATCTGTAATAGGGAAGTTTTCACGGAAAACCATAAAAAGGCCTTCACCTTCGCGTTTATCGGCAGGTGTGTCGAGCTGAAAAAACTCCTGGAACGACTGCAGCTGCACATCAAGAAAATCGGGATATTCAATGGCGTGTTTTACTTTGCCAAAAGAAACCCTGCTGTTTTGTAGTGTGCTCAATTTTTTTATTTTTTAGGGTAAGACAATGGATGTTTAACTCAATAAACGCCCAAAAGGCCCGCGGAAATCCGGGGCCGTTTGGGGTTGTGTTCGTTGGAAATTACTTGACCTCAACTTCAGCGCCCGCCTCTTTAAGTTTAGCTGCAAAATCTTCGGCTTCGGCTTTCGAAACTTTTTCTTTAACAGCTTTGGGGGCAGCGTCAACAAGGTCTTTGGCTTCTTTCAAACCGAGTCCGGTCAAATCTTTTACGATTTTAACCACACTCAGCTTGTTAGCACCAGCGTTTTTGATAATTACATCAAACTCTGTCTGTTCCTCAGCGGCGGCGGCGGGACCGGCACCACCAGCGGGTGCGGCTACGGCAGCAGCAGCAGCAGCAGCAGGCTCAATACCATGCTCTTCCTTCAGGATTTGAGCAAGTTCATTTACCTCTTTTACAGTGAGATTTACCAACTGATTCGCGAATTCTTTCAGATCTACCATTGTTTTATTGTTTTTTGAGTTGTTTTAAATTTTGTCAATTATGCTTTTGAATCGGCTACTGCCTTAACCAGACCAGCGATTTTCTGACCGGCATTGCCCTGCAGAGCGCTGATAACGTTACGTGCAGGAGATTGCAACAGACCGATAATTTCACCGATAAGTTCATTTTTGGATTTGAGTTTGATAATTTCTTTTAACGCTCCGTTTCCGAGGAAAACACTGCTGTCAATCCAGGCTCCTTTCAATATAGAAAGGTCGCCTTTGTCACAGAAAGATTTTATAGCAATAGCAGGGGCTTTCATTTGCTCAGAAACCATCACGCATGTGGAGCCTGCAAGAGTATTTTTCAAATCGCCAAAATCTTTACCGCTATTGACCATAGCGATGTTAATCAGTGTGTTTTTAGCCATGCGCATGCTTACACCGCTGTTGAATAACGCACGGCGAAAAGCATTGGTTGCATTGGCGCTCAGACCAGTAGTGTCGGCCAGGTATACCACATCATTATTTTTAAAGGTTTCCGTAAGTTCGGCAACAACAGCTTGTTTTTGTTCTTTGTTCATAATCAGATTTCGGGAATGGATTTAACATCAATACTCACACCGGGGCTCATGGTGCTGCTCATGGTAATACTCTTAAGGTAAGTACCTTTTGCGGCAGAGGGTTTCAGTTTATTGAGAACCTGAACCAGTTCCAGTGCATTTTCACTCAGTTTATCGGCATCAAAGGAAACCTTACCCACAGAAGTGTGAATGATGCCGGCTTTGTCAACTTTAAAGTCAATTTTACCAGCCTTAACTTCGGTAACTGCTTTGCCCACTTCTGCAGTAACAGTGCCGCTCTTGGGGTTTGGCATCAGGTTCCTTGGACCCAGCACTTTACCCAGACGACCCAGTTTGGCCATAACTGCTGGCAGCGCAATAATGATATCAATATCAGTCCAGCCACCGGCAATCTTTTCGATGTAGTCATCCAGACCTACGTGGTCGGCACCGGCGTCTTTGGCTTCCTGTTCCTTGTCGGGCGTACAGAGAACCAATACACGAACGGTTTTGCCCAGACCATGCGGCAGGCTGGCTACACCACGTACCATTTGATTGGCCTGACGAGGATCAACGCCCAGACGGACGTCAATATCTACAGACGCATCAAATTTGGTGGTTGTAATGTTTTTAACGATTTCGCAAGCCTCTTTCAGCGTATACGACTTGCTGTTGTCATATTTGCTGAGCGCTTCTTTTCTTTTTTTACCAACTTTCACTTTCTTGATTCTTTAAAAATTTTAAAAGGGTACATCACCCGAGATGGTGATTCCCATGCTTCTTGCCGTTCCTGCTACGAGTTTCATGGCAGACTCAACAGTAAAACAGTTGAGATCGGGCATTTTCTCTGTAGCGATGGTTTTTACCTGATCCCAGTTAACGGAACCCACTTTCTTGCGGTTGGGCTCTGCAGAGCCTTTCTGCAATTTGGAAGCTTCGAGCAACTGAATTGCAACCGGAGGTGTTTTGATAATAAAATCAAAGGATTTATCGGAGTAAACGGTAATTATTACAGGCAATACCTTGCCCATTTTGTCTTGAGTGCGCGCATTGAATTGCTTGCAAAAATCCATGATGTTAACACCTTTGGAACCGAGTGCGGGACCAATGGGGGGCGCAGGGTTTGCCTGTCCTCCTTTAACCTGGAGTTTTACGAAGCCTGATATTTGTTTTGCCATTGCTGTTACAATTTCTGTACTTGGTTATAATTTAGTTCAAGCGGAGTGCGGCGTCCAAAGATTTTCACCATCACCTTCAGCTTTTTCTTTTCGTCGTTGATTTCTTCTATTACACCATCAAAGTCATTGAACGGGCCGTCAATAACTTTCACTGCCTCTCCCACCATGTAGTGTTCTTCAGGTGCTGCATCGGTTTCACTGAGTTCATCAGCTGTACCCAGTATTCTGCCAAGTTCGGCAGATCTAAGTGCCACGGGAGTATCTTTGCTCCCCAAAAAGCCAACTACACCGGAAACAGATTTAATTAGAGGAATAACTTCCGGATCAGAAAAATCAGCGTTTACGAGTATGTATCCGGGAAAGGCATTGCGTTCCTTGGCGATTTTTTTGCCATTTTTAATCTGGTAAACTTTTTCGGTAGGAATCAAAATGTCGGGCACAAAAGACTGCTTGCGGGCTCTCTCGAGCTCCACTTCAATGTTGTGCTTCACCTTCTTTTCCTGTCCGGTGATGGCACGCACAACATACCACTTATGTTTTTCTTCAACAGTTGTCATAGTCAGAATAGTTCGTAAAAATTGGTAATTACAAAGCCCAGTCCCTGGTCCATAATCCAAATAACCAAGGCAAAAAGTATGGATGCTATGAGAACAATCCAGGTACTTTCCGTGAGTTCGTTCCACGAGGGCCACGACACCTTGTTCAGGAGTTCGTCGCGGGTTTCGCGGAAGTAATTGCCTATTCTTTCAAACATTGCGCTTCTATTAGCACGGGCACCAGGATTCGAACCCAGATCAAAGGTTTTGGAGACCTCTATTCTACCATTGAACTATGCCCGTATCAAGAAGGCGGCGAACTGCCTTCTTTTGGTCCAAAATTATGCGATGATTTCAGTTACCTGCCCGGCACCTACGGTACGGCCACCTTCACGAATCGCGAAGCGGAGACCTTTTTCCATAGCGATGGGCTGAATCAGCTCAACAGTGATGGAAATGTTGTCGCCGGGCATTACCATTTCAGTACCTGCGGGTAGCATGATTTCACCTGTAACATCTGTAGTACGGAAATAGAACTGAGGACGGTATTTATTGAAGAAAGGAGTGTGACGACCACCTTCTTCTTTGCTCAATACATAAACCTCAGCTTTAAACTTCATGTGGGGAGATACGGATTTAGGAGCACAAATAACCATACCACGACGGATATCGGTTTTTTCGATACCACGCAGCAGGATACCTGCATTATCACCGGCTTCACCGCGATCCAACAGTTTACGGAACATTTCCACACCTGTGCAGGTAGAAGAAAGGTTAGCGCCGAAACCTATGATATCTACTGACTCACCAACTTTGATTACACCACGCTCGATACGACCGGTGGCAACAGTACCACGACCGGTGATTGAGAACACGTCTTCCACGGGCATCAGGAAAGGTTGGTCAACCAGACGGGGAGGAATGGGAATCCAGTTGTCAACGGCATCCATCAGCTGGTGGATGGCATCAACCCACTTGGCATCACCATTCAATCCACCCAGTGCAGAACCACGGATGATGGGGGTGTTCTCAGAATCGAACTCATAGAATTTTAGCAGGTCGCGAATTTCCAGTTCAACCAAGTCAAGCAGTTCTTCGTCGTCCACCACGTCTACTTTGTTCATGAAAACCACCAAACGGGGTACACCTACCTGACGGGCAAGCAGGATGTGCTCGCGGGTCTGGGGCATAGGGCCATCGGTAGAGGCTACTACGAGGATAGCGCCGTCCATCTGGGCGGCACCTGTTACCATGTTTTTCACATAGTCAGCATGACCCGGACAGTCAACGTGTGCGTAGTGGCGGTTACCGGTCTGGTATTCCACGTGAGCCGTGTTGATGGTGATACCTCGTTCTTTTTCTTCAGGAGCTGAGTCGATAGAATCGAAAGATCTCTTTTCAGAAAGACCAGCAACAGCCAGTACGGTAGTGATTGCAGCGGTAAGAGTAGTCTTACCATGATCGACGTGACCGATGGTACCAATGTTTACGTGAGGTTTGGAACGGTCAAATGTTTCTTTTGCCATATTTTTTTGTTTTAGTTTGTCTGTTTCTGGAGCCAATGATGGGATTTGAACCCATGACCTCTTCCTTACCAAGGAAGTGCTCTACCTCTGAGCTACATCGGCTTTTGGTACCTTGCGGAACCTGGAATTCCGGAGAATCCCGTTTTGAAGCAAATCAGTGCCCCGGCTTGCTTCAACCGGAGCGGGAGACGAGGCTCGAACCCGCGACCTACAGCTTGGAAGGCTGTCGCTCTACCAACTGAGCTACTCCCGCATAGCATCTGCTGATGTTTAGTGGGGAAAGAAGGATTCGAACCTCCGAAGTCGTAAGACAGCAGATTTACAGTCTGCCCCATTTGGCCACTCTGGTATTTCCCCTGAGTTAGGCCAGCAAATGCTTTGAGCCACCTGTCGGGATCGAACCAACGGCCTACTGATTACAAGTCAGTTGCTCTACCAGCTGAGCTAAGGTGGCATGTTAAAGAACGCGGCTCCATAGGCATGGACCGTAAAAAGGACTGCAAAAATAGTCCTTTTTTTTGAATTCTCAAAACCTTATCCGCACTTTTTTTATTAGCCCCTTTTTCCCATTCCCCTGTCAACTTTTTTTGCCCCATCCCTCCACTTCCAAATTCATACCTAACTTTGCAGTTTCAATGAAACGCATAGTTATTCTTGTTGCTTCAATAGCCTTACTCATCCTTGTGTTTATTCTGTTTAAGAAAAACATCAACAAAACCGATGCAACAGATACCCGGGCCTTTTGTATTGAAAGTCCGGAGAAGATTGACAAAATCCTGCTTTCGCCCAACAATAAAAAACTCAACTACATTATACTATACCGCGAAAACGAAAAATGGTTCGTTAAAAACGACAAATATACAGAACCCGCCGACACCCACAGTATACGTGAACTTTTGTACTGGGTTTTGAAAAAAGCTCAGGTTAAATCGCCGGTATCCGATGCAGAAAAAGAGCCTGTGACACGTGAAATCGCGCTGAACGGGGTAAAGGCCATTTTCTACGATGGCAATGCTGAGGTAAAGACATTTTATGCAGGCAACCCTACTCCCAATCAGGAAGCTACATACATGTATCATCCGGATATGGAACGACCTTGCATTATGGAAATTGCCGGTTTTAAAGGATACCTGACACCATATTTTACCCTAGATTTTGACGCTTGGCGCTCCCCTGTTATTCTAGACGTCCCGGCAGAGCAAATACAAAAAGTAGAACTTGTTTGGCAGGAGTCGCCCGACAAAGGTTTCAGTATCAGCCGGGAAAACAATGCTCTTGTATTGAGAAAGGTAAGTGGAAACGCTGTAAGAAACGTGAACAGCACCAAATTACTGGCCTTTTTGGAAAGATTTCAGAACATTGCCCGCGAGTACGGTGAAACCGCCGGCATTAATCGCAAACTTGCGTTGCGCGACAGCGTAATTCGGAATGGACATTTCTTCTCAATTGAAATAACGGATGTGAACGGCAAAAAGCACGGAATACGCATGTTCCGTATGAAAACAGGAACAGAAACCTATGCCCCCGACAGGCGGGATGGCAGTGTACCCAATTTTGAAACCGACACTTACTGGGTGCAGGTGGCGGGGAAAAAAGAGCTTTGGGTTATACAGGGCGCCATTATGAACAGCCGCATGAAAACCTTGAATGACATAGCTCCCGGACAATAACAAACTAGGCAAACTTGAAAATTTCTATCGCCATCATTGGAGCTGTCATAGGTCTGATTTCAGGGGGACCTGTCGGGGCTGTAGTTGGTTTTTTAATCGGCATGTACATTGAATATGCCGGAAGCGAAAGTGCCCGGCAGGATAATGGGGCCGGTTACAGAGAAGCACCGCCGACGGATTTTGCACGCCATCTGCTGATTTTGATTGCCGCTGTGATGAATGCGGACGGATCGGCGATGCGAAGCGAACTAGACCTGGTGAAACGCATGCTGATCAGAACCTACGGAGAACAGCGGGCGGCCCATCTCCTGCTGATTTTGCGCGAGATGCTGAAGGAAAAACAGGAAGTGGGATTTGTATGCCGCCAAATACGCAGCGAGATGGCCTACAGCCAGCGCCTGGAATTGTTGCACATTTTATTTCGCATATCCAGAGCCGATTCTGATATAAACCCATCCGAACTTCAGCTGCTGCAGCAAATTGCCACACAAATGGGCATTACCACTCCCGACTTCCTATCGCTGAGGGCTATGTTTGTTACCTCACCGGATTCTGACTATAAAATTCTGGATGTGGCAACCGATGCCGGCGAAGATGAAGTAAAAAAAGCCTACCGGAAAATGGCCATGCGTTTTCACCCCGACCGGCTGCTGGGACTGACTGACAGCGAGAAAAAGGCTGCCGAAGAAAAGTTTTTATCGGTGCAGAAGGCGTATGAAAACATCAAGAGAAAGCGGGGTTGGTCTTGAAAGTTCACAGCGCCTTGTTGCTCGTTTCGCTGTTATATGCCATATTATTTTCCTGGGCCGGCGAAATCATGCCCGCCTACATCAGTGCCGAAGGATTTGTGTGGTTGCGCATTCTCACCGCATTCACCCTGTTTAGCCTCTGCTCCCTATTTATTACTGATAAAGCCATAGACTGGCGCAATGACTGGAAACGATTTGCCGTTTGCGCTTTTTTTGGCACAGCTGCAAACATGTTTATGTTTTTTAAAGGCCTGAGCATGACCAAACCCATCAATGGCGCCGTTTTAATGCTCGTTACTCCACTGTTTGTGGCCATCATTGAACATTGGGTTCAAAAAAAACGTCCTTCTGCAACCATGACCGCCGGAATCAGTATTGGTGCGCTGGGTGCATTTCTTCTCATGCGGGGCAAAGGAACTCAATTCAGCACTGAAACACTGGAAGGCGATATCTGGGTTTCTGTAAATGCGCTGTTTTATGCCGTTTATCTGGTTCTGGCGAAAAAACTTGCCAATAAGTACCATGCCATCACGGTAAACAAGGTAATGTTTGGCATGGGGCTGATTTACATCGCTCCGCTCGGTGCCATACCGCTCTGGCACACTGCATTCACAGTCATCCCAGGCGATATCTGGCTGAAAATTAGTTATGTATTGTTCTTCACCAGTTTTTTGGTGTATCTTCTGAATACATATGGCATCAAACACGCCTCGGGATCGATGGTTGGCATTTACATCTATCTGCAGCCCCTGCTGGCCACGCTCATTGCCGTTTTGCTGGGAAGGGATGAACTGACAGCCGAAAAAACCATGTACGCACTTATGATTATCATGGGCGTTTGGCTGGTAAGCAGAAAATACAACCTTAAAATGAGTCTGCGTCCGAAGAAAGACTAACATTAACATACTTTAATTATATTTGCACTTCAATCAACAAAAAGATATGCGCACCGCGGAAGCCAATACAATCCTTGAAAAAATTCAGAAACAGGTAGAAAAAAACGGGATCCAGCCGGATAAACTCATCCCTTTGTTGCAGCGAGCCAGAGAACATGCCCTGAAAGAGGAAGACCCCTTGCTTACCCGCGCGTTGCGTCTTTGCTGGCAACACCTGGAAGCCAATGAAGGCTTCGATCTAAACTATCTGGAAGATGGTGAAAGCACCGAAGAAAATTTTACCTACCTGATTTCACTGGCTATCAAATCTGAAAACACCTACAACCGGGATGAAATCCGGGAAATGACCAATATGCTGCAGGCCATTGCCTAATGAGAACATTGCGCAGACATATCGCATTTCTTTTCATCTTTTGTACACTCATTGTGCAAACCCCCAGGTCATGGCTGCACGATTGCCATGGTACTGAATTCAGCACATTCAGTCATGCAGGTTCCACCATGGAGGAAGATTGTGACATTTGTAACCAGCCTGCCTTGCTTAGTGATGATAACACCGCCCCTGAAATCAACTGTTTAGGCAGTTATAACTACGTTTTTTATTCTGATTTAATTGCGTCAGTCCCCTTTATTGTAATTGGTCTGATTCAAAACAAGGCCCCGCCTGTACTGCCCTGTTAATTCGTAAACAGGGCGCTGATACTTCGCCTGCGAAAAGTATCAATACAGGTAAAACATGAAACATATCACGCTGGGATTTATTATCCTGCTTGCTTTTGGGCCGCTTACGGCTCAAAAAAGATGCAATGCAGTGGTTCGGGGGCAAATTCTGAATGTCCACAACACCCTCCCTGTGCCAATGGCTGAAGTATTCATAGAGGCTGGACATTTGCATGCAACATCCGACGCGGGAGGCCGTTTTGTACTTGCCGGTGTTTGCAACGGACCGGTTCTGATTGAAATTGACAGACACGGTTTTCAGCACCTGCACGTAGATCTTATTTTACGGGGCGATACACAAATCTTAGTTTTTCTAACAACAGTTGCGGAGTGGACAGACACTATTACCATTCACGTCAGAAAAGAAAGGTCAGGTGCTATGACGCTTAACAGTCAAGGCATCTTAGAACAAAACGACCGCGATCTCAGCAATATCAGTGCAACATTACCCGGCATTCAAACCCTGCAGAGCGGCCGCAATCAGAGCAAACCCATGGCACATGGGCTTTACGGCCTGCGCTTCCCTATTATCAGCCAGCAATTCAGGCTGGAGGGTCAGTCGTGGGGAAATGACCATAACCCGGAGGCCGATGCAAGGGGATTCGACGAGATAGAATGGTTGAAAGACGCTTCTTTGCTCAAATTCGGGCATGATGGCATTGGCGGAGCGCTGCGATTGCAAAGACATTCCGCAGCCCATGAAGGAGAGCAAAACCTTGAACAGGCCTTTTCCTACAACAGCAATGGTCACCAGACCGGCTATTCCGCCCGTTTCATCCAGAAGGCAGACAGTGCAGCACCCATTGTATATGGCAATGCTGCATTAAGGATATCCGGAAACTACCGCACACCGGATGTGTGGCTGGAAAATACTCCCTTGTCTGAGTTGTCTCTTTCCAGCGGTTACGCGCAAACCCACAATGGCAAAGAAACCCGCTGGGATGGAGAATTTTACCGGTTTGAAAGCGGCATATTCCGCGGGACCCGCATCGGAAGCGTGGATGATTTGCTTAATGCCATAAACCGCAGTGAGCCAATAACAAACAATCGTTTTGCTTTCCGGATTGAACAGCCCAGGCAGGTTGCTGCGCATGCCACCCTTCAAGGCTCAACGACATGCAAAACCGAAAAAGGCCGGGAAGAGTGGCATTATGCCATGCAATATGACCAGCGAAGAGAATTTGATTTCCACCGCAACAGCGCCAACCATTTTCCACAGCTGGATTTGATTTTAATTACACCTTCGGTTATTTACAGACGAATTATTAAAACCAACGCCGCAACCCAGTGGGAATGGGGCAATCAGGCAACCGGCCATTTGCACCGATACGGCGGATATTATTTTTTGCCTGATTTTCAGGGATGGAGCCATGGAAACTATGGAATCCTGCACAAACATAGCAAGCGTATTGCGCATACCTTCAGCCTGCGCCTGGATGAAAAATACATTTCGGCAAGAGAGCGGATCAATGGTGCCTGGCAACAGCAGTCCAGGTTTTTTATCAATTACAGTGCAGCCTACACCGGTTTGATTCAAACAGAAAACCATTTGCTTCAATGGCATATATCGCGCATGTGGCGTGCCCCCTGGGTCAATGAACTTTATTCATCAGGTGTGCACCATGGTGCGGCCTCTTTTGAAAAGGGAAACAGCAACCTGGAAACAGAAAAAAGCTACCGCGCCGAACTGGAATGGGAATACGACCACAACAGGCGGATAACAGCCTATCTGTCACCATTCTTCAATTACTTGCCCGGATTTATAAATCTCACTCCCATGAAGGAACCCATGCTGACCGTTCGCGGAGCCTTCCCCGGTTTTGAATACCTGCAGGGCAATGCCATCTTCACCGGTGTGGATGCTCAAACAAAACTTTCGCTTGCAAACAACCTGAATATCCGGGTTGGTATACAATATGTTCACGCCCGGTATACTAAAACAGAGCGGTATCCCGCATTTGTTCCCCCGTTCCGGAGCCAGAATATACTTACCTGGAAACGCCAAAGACTGCTATTTCAACTGCAGCATGAATTTGTAGCCCGACAGCATTCGTACACAACCGGCAGTGATTTTCTTCCACCACCTCCTGCATATCATTTATGGCACATAAAAATAAAATCCTCGCACGAACAACAAAATGGCTGGCAATGGATCCTGGAAGGGAATAACCTGCTGAACCAAAACTACCGCAGTTATATGGATCGTTTCCGATACTTTATGGATATGCCCGGACGCAACGTTCGCATTGTTATTATCAAACCTCTGCATCATCACCACAAAAAACACCTTTAACCAATATACAAAAACCATGAAAAAAACAAATTTCATTATCGCAATGGCAGCTACAACAGCCGCCCTTTTGAATCTTTCATCCTGCCGCAAGCAAGACGAAAGCGAACTCATCACTAAGGTGATGTTGACACTTAAGCCTGCCGCAGGCGGATCAGCCAAAACATTTGTTTGGAGTGACCCTGACGGGATTGGCGGGAATTCACCAAAACAGACCGACACCATTGTGTGCGACAGCGGTGTTAATTACAACGGTGATCTTCAATTTTTCAACGGGGATGAGGACATTACCTCAGAAATCAAAAATGAAGGAGAAGAGCACTTTGTATGCTTTACGGGTCCTGCTTCCGATGTGCTGGAAATCATTTACAAAGACAACGACGGCAAGTACCCGATAGGTCTTTCAACCGAGTGGAAAGCAAAAAGAAAATCTGCGGGACTGATTCGAATTGCACTCAAACACCAGCCCAAAAGCAAAGATGGGACATGCGATCCCGGAGAAACGGACGTAGATGTGACATTCCCGTTATTTCTTAAGTAAGTAATTATTAATTGATGGCATATTGAAGCAATGATGGCATGGATGCTATAATTTTGCAGGGCATGTCAACAGAATCAGCAAATCTAAGAAGCACCACACTCTCAGAACTTCATATTTCACTGGGAGCCAAAATGGTGCCATTTGCGGGCTTCAATATGCCTGTTTTATATACTAACCTCATTCAGGAACACCATACCGTCCGCAATGACGTTGGGGTTTTTGATGTGAGCCATATGGGGGAATTCTATGTGGAAGGACCCAAGGCACACGATCTGGTCGAATATGTTACCAGCAACGATGTTTCTGCCCTTACAGACGGCCGCGTGCAATATTCCTGCATGCCCAACGAAACCGGCGGTATTGTAGATGATCTACTTGTATACCGCGTGAATGCCGAAAAATACCTGCTGGTGGTAAATGCCGGCAACATTGACAAGGATTTCGCCTGGATTTCCAGACATAATGAGAGATTCGGTGCTACCCTCAGCGACCACAGCGATGCATATAGTCTGCTGGCTGTCCAGGGTCCCAAAGCTACCGCAACTTTACAGAAAATCACTTCCGTAAACCTTTCAGATATACCGTATTATCATTTCACCATTGGAGAAATGGCAGGGTTGAAAGATGTAATCATCAGCAATACGGGTTATACAGGCGCTGGTGGTTTTGAGATTTACGTAAAAAATACGTGCGCAAAGGCCATGTGGGATGCCATTTTCGCAGCAGGTTCCGATGCCGGCATCAAGCCGATAGGATTGGGTGCCAGGGATACGCTGCGTCTGGAAAAAGGATTCTGCCTTTACGGGAATGACATTGATGATACCACATCCCCTATTGAGGCCGGTCTGGGCTGGATTACCAAATTCAACCATCCGTTTGTAAACAGCGACTATCACCTGAAAATAAAAGAAAACAAGCCTACCAAAAAACTGGTGGGCTTCAAACTTATTGACAAAGGCATTCCCCGCCAGCATTACCCTGTTTGCAATGAAAGCGGCACCTATATTGGAGAAGTAACCAGCGGCACCATGTCGCCTACCCTCAATGAAGCCATTGGTCTTGCATACGTGCCTTCAGCACATTCGGCCCTTGGAAGCACCATCTATGTTGAGGTTCGCGGCAAACTTCTGAAAGGCGAGGTTTGCAAACTGCCTTTTGTATAAGTTCAGTTGGTTATTGGCTCTGTGGACAGCACGTTTCA
>Ga0194121_10001260_pt1 | contig 43813 bp, 53 predicted proteins | sample TA2MahCa50mmetaG_FD_148609 | JGI IMG/M metagenome (GOLD analysis project Ga0194121, IMG submission 148609) | Freshwater microbial communities from Lake Tanganyika, Tanzania - TA2015020 Mahale Deep Cast 50m | ecosystem: Environmental > Aquatic > Freshwater > Lake | place: Tanzania: Lake...
CCGTGTCACGCCCGCGCCGGCGGCCGCGCTGCCCGCGTACCTCGTGCGCGCCGACGTGCCCGCGCCCGGGGCCGTGCTCGCGCGCGCCGACGGCGTCACCAGGCGCTTCGACGACTTCACCGCGGTCGACCGCGTGACGCTCGACGTGCGTCACGGCCGCCTGCAGGCGCTCATCGGACCGAACGGCGCCGGCAAGACCACGCTCTTCAACCTGCTGTCCGGGCTGTACCCGCCCGACACCGGCCGCATCCTGCTCGACGGCCGGGACCTCACCGGCGCCTCGCCGGACCGTTACGCGGCCCGCGGCATCGCGCGCTCCTTCCAGATCACGAACCTCTTCCAGGGCCTCAGCGTCTGGGAGAACATCCGGCTCGGCGTGCAGGCGACGGCGCCCGAGCGCTTCGCTCTCTGGCGACGCGCCTCGGACCTCGCGGACGTGGCGCGCGACACACGGGCGCTCCTCGAATTCCTGGGCCTCGAGGACATCGAGGCCGCGCCGGTGTCGAGCCTCTCCTACGGCGGCCAGCGACTGCTGGAGATCGGCCTGGCGCTGACGGCACGGCCGCGCGTGCTCCTGCTCGACGAGCCCCTGGCGGGGCTGGCGCCGGCCGAGCGCCAGCGCATCGTCGGGCTGATCCGGCTGCTCGCGCGGCAGATGGGCGTCCTGCTCGTGGAGCACGACATCGACCGGGTCTTCGAGTTCGCCGACGGCGTCACCGTGATGGCGAACGGGGCCGTGCTCGCCGACGGCACGGCCGCGGAGGTGGCGGCCGACCGCCGCGTCCGCGAGGTGTATCTCGGCTCCGGCCGCAGGGTCACCGCGGCGCCGCGCGGGCCCGCGGCCGCCGGGCCGGTGCTGCTCGAACTGGAGGGCGTCAACACCTTCTACGGCAAGAGCCACATCCTCCACGATGTGTCGCTCGCGGCGCGTGCCGGTGAGGTCACCGCGCTCCTTGGCCGCAACGGGGCGGGGAAGTCGTCGACGCTCAAGAGTATCGTGGGGCTGGCGCCGCCGGCGAGCGGCGCGATCCGCTTCGAGGGCCGGCTGATCAGCGGGCGCACGCCGGAGTCGATCGCGCGCGCGGGCGTCGGTCTCGTGCCGCAGGGGCGGCGGCTGTTCCCGGGGCTGACGGTGCGCGAGAACCTGGCCCTCGGCCGCCTCGCCCGCTCGCGGGGCCCGGGCGTGCGCTGGGACGACGACAAGATCTTCGTCTACTTCCCGGCGATCCGCGCGCGCCTCGACACCAAGGCCGACCAGCTCTCCGGCGGTGAGCAGCAGATGGTGGCCATCGCCCGCGCGCTCTGCGGCAACGTCAAGCTCCTGCTCCTCGACGAGCCGTTCGAGGGGCTGGCCCCGGCGGTCGTGGAGGACGTGTTCCGCTCGCTGGACCAGCTCCGCCGCGAGATCCCCGTGCTCATCATCGAGCACGACCTGGACCTCGTCCTGGCGCTGGCCGACCGCGTCTACGTGCTCGATCGCGGCCGCGTGTCCCACGAGGGGCCCGCCGGGCCGCTGCGGACCGACCTGGAATTCCGCCGCCGCGTCTTGTGGCGTTAGGCGCGACCGCGCCCCGGCGCGGCAGCTGTGTTACAACGCCGGCATGGGCCCGGCGGATCTCCGGCGCTGGCGATTGCTCGTCACCGAGCCCGCCGACGGCGCGACCAACATGGCGGTCGACGAGGCGCTCTGGCGCGGGCGCCTCGCCGGCACCTCGCCGCCGACGGTCCGCTTCTTCGCCTGGCGCCCGCCGACGGTCTCGCTCGGCTACGGCCAGCCGCTGGATCGCCACGTCGACGTCGGCGCCTGTACCAAGGGCCAACATGAACGCGGACGGGGCACCGACGGTTGCCGAGCGCCGATAAGGGCCTTTCTACCTATCCGGTTGACTCAGCATCGCGCGATATGTTGTGGTGGCGCGCGAGGAAACCCTGTTGCCTCGGCCCGACTTCCCGAAGACCCTCGCCGAGGTGCCGTCCGGGTGCCGGACGAGGCGCACGAGATCGAGGGTCCAGACGATGCGACCGTCGGCGGCGATCACCCGGTATTCGAGATCGTGATCGGAGGCGCTCGCCCGCGCCGCGCGGCTCTGGATCGCGGAGCGCTCCCGTCGCGACCGCGACGGGAGCGTCGAGCGAATCCGCGACGATCGTGCTGATGTCGGCGAGGAAGGCGGCGCGCTCGTGGTCGATACGCGCGCGCGACGATCGTGGCTCTGGCGCAGCTCGTCGGTCGTGCGAAGCAACGCGCGCGAGCGGCGCCAGCATCGGACCTCCGTTTCTTCGGTAGCCCGGCTGTCAGGGGGTATTCCCTGACCCGTGGCTTTGCGTCCCAGCCTCGCGACTGGTTTGCCGTTGTCGGAAAGGAGCGACTACAGGATACCGTACTCCTTCAACCGTCGATAGATCGTTCGGCGCGAGAGCCCGAGCGCGCGCGCGACGGCTTCCTTGTCGTTGCTGAACAGCGACAAGGCCTTGAGAATCAATTCCTTCTCCACCGCGGCCAGCGTCGGCAGCGTGCCGCCGCTCGTCTCCACCGGAGCGATCATGCCCGCCGCGCCGCGCGAGAGGCTCGGAAGGTCGCTGAGCGAGATGAGCTCGCGCGCGCCCATGGCGAACGCGCGCTCGATGAGGTTCTCGAGCTCGCGCACGTTCCCCGGGAACTCGTAGGCGGTGAGCGCGGCCAGCGCGTCGGGCGCGATGCCGCGCACGTCGCGACGGAACCGGCGGTTGAAGCGGCGCACGAACTGGTTCACGAGCGCGGGGATGTCCTCGCGGCGCTCGCGCAGCGGCGGAAGCTGGATGCGGACGACGTTCAGCCGGTAGAAGAGGGCCTGGCGGAACGTGCCGGCGTTCATGGCCTGCTCGAGGTTGCGGTTGGTGGCCGCGACCACGCGCACGTCGACGCTGAACGCCTTGGTCGACCCGACGGGCCGCACCTGCATCTCCTGCAGCACGCGCAGCAGCTTCACCTGGAGCGCGGGCGGCAGCTCCGCGATCTCGTCGAGGAAGATCGTGCCCTCGTGCGCCCCGCGGAACAGGCCCTGGGCATCCGCGACCGCGCCGGTGAACGCGCCGCGCACGTGCCCGAAGAATTCCGACTCGAGGAGATCGCTCGGGATCGCGCTGCAGTTCACCGGAATGAACGGCCGCCGGGCGCGGGACGACAGGCGGTGGATGGCGGCGGCGACCAGCTCCTTGCCCGTCCCGCTCTCCCCCTCGACGAGCACCGGCGAGTCGGTGACCGCGACCTTGCCGATGATCTCCTTCACGCGCTCCATCACCGGCGAGCTCCCGATGAGCTCGTTGAGCGTCAGCTCCTCGCCGAGGCGCGTGCGCAGCGAGTGCACCTCGCCGCGCAGGAAGCGGCGCTCCATCATGCGCGTCATGAGGTGCTGGATCTCGTCGAGGATCAGGGGCTTCGAGAGGTAGTCGTAGGCGCCTTCCTTCAGCGCCTCGACCGCGGACGAGATGGCCGGGTAGCCGGTCATCACGACGACTTCGACGGACTCGTCGAGCTTCTTGATCTCGCGCAGCAGGTCGAGCCCGCTCATGTCCGGCATGCGGATGTCGGTCATGGCGACGTGGAAGACGTTCGTTTTGAGGGCTTCGAGGGCATCGGCGCCGGTCCCGGCCGTCGTGACCTGATAGCCCCAGCGGCTGAGCGCCTCGTGCAGGAGCTGGAGAATGGAGCGCTCGTCATCCACCACCAATACGCGCGCGCTTTCCATCGTGGCCCGACTGTAGCACGAGGCGGTGTCAATATGACAAGCAATACTGCTCGGTCGCCTGGACGTTCCTTGCGCCGTGCGGTGTGCCATGTTAGCGTAAGCGTTGACTTTTTCCACCGAGGGAGAACCCCGAATGGCTGACGCCCTCCACCTGACCGAAAAGAATTTCGATGAAGCTCTGGTCGCGAGCCAGGGTGTGCTCATGGTGGACTTCTGGGCGGAGTGGTGCGGCCCGTGTCGGGCCGTCGCGCCCGTCCTCGATGAGCTGGCGAAAGAATCCGGCGGCACGGTCACGCTGGCCAAGGTGAACGTGGACGAGAACCCGGGACTCGCCGCCCGCTACGGCATCCGGTCGATCCCCACGATCCTCTTCGTCAAGCAGGGCAAGGTCGCCGACCAGGTGATCGGCGCCGTGCCGAAGGTCCAGCTCAAGAAGAAGCTGGACGCGCTCGCCTGAGCGCGAGCCTCGCATTAGTTCTCCCCTGTCAGAAGACGACCTAGTCCGGCGCATCAGGGCCGCCACCGCGCGCGATCGCGACGGTGTGCTCGTCGGCATCGGTGACGACTGCGCGGTCCTCGAGCCCTCGCCCGGCACGCGTCTCGTCGCAACGACGGACCTCCTGATCGAAGACGTCCACTTCCGGCGCCGCTACACCGAGGCCGCGGACATCGGCTGGAAGGCGCTCGCCGTCAACATCTCCGACATCGCGGCGATGGGGGGCCGGCCTCGGTGGGCGCTGGTCGCGCTCGCCTGCCCGGCGGGCACGACGCCGGGAGAGATCGACGCCTTCTACGAGGGGGTGCTCGCCCTCGCGCGGGAGCACGGCACCGCGGTGGTCGGTGGCGACACCTCGTCCTCGCCGCAGGGCTGGATCGTGAACGTGACGCTGCTCGGGGAGGCGACGCGCGCGGTGCTGCGGGGCACGGCACATCCGGACGACGTGATCGCCGTGACGGGCACGCTCGGCCGCTCGGCCGCAGGGCTCACGATCCTGGAGCGCGATGCCGCGCCGCGCGATGTCGACCCCGATACGCTCGCTGAGATGACCGCCGCGCACCTCAGGCCGCGCCCGCGGGTCGCCGAGGGCCGCTGGCTCGGCGCCGCGGAGGGCGTGACCGCGATGATGGACCTCTCCGACGGGCTCGCGACCGACCTCGCGCGGCTCACCGCCGAGAGCGGCGCCGGCGCGACGGTGCGGGTCGACGCCGTGCCGATCGCGAACGGCACGCGACGCGTCGCCGGGGCGCTCGGGCGCAATGCGGTCGCCTGGGCCACGGGCGGCGGCGAGGACTACGAGCTGCTCGTCGCGTGCGCGCCCGACGCGTTCGGCGGGCTCGCGACGGGTCTCGCCCAGGCGACCGGGACCACGCTGACGCGCGTCGGGACGGTGGAGCGCGCCGAGGGCGTGCGCTTCGTCGACGATCACGGCCGCCCGGTCGAGGTCGCGCGCGGCTGGGAACACTTCGTCACGGGGCGCTAGGTCATGGATTCGATCGTGCTCGAGCTGCTGGTCCTCGCGTTTCTCGTCGGCTGCTCCGCGCTGCTGACGGGCGCGGAGGCCGCGTACTTCTCGCTCGGCCGCTCGCGGCTCAAGCACGTGCACGGCGAGGGCGCAGCGCGCAGCGTGCCGCTCATCGAGCGGCCCCACGACCTCCTGGTCACGCTGCTCATCGGCATCACGCTCATCAACATCGGCGCCTCCGCGATCGCCGCGACCATCGCCGTGCAGCTTTTCGGCGAGCGCTTCGGGCTCATCGCGGAGATGATCGGCATGATCATCGCGCTCACGACGTTCGGCGAAGTGCTGCCGATGACGATCGCGGTGAAGTATCCGGAGCAGTTCCTGCGCGTGGTGGGCCGGCCGGTGAGCTGGCTCGGCGCGGTCCTGAAGCCCGTGCGCGCGGTGCTCGCCGCCTTCACGACGCTGACCGTCAAGACGGTGGGCGGCGGCGGCAAGGCCGAGCAGCCGGAGCTCTCGGAGGAAGAGCTGCGCACGCTCGTGGACGTCGGCGCGAGCGAGGGCGTGGTCGAGCGCGACGAGCGCGAGATGATCCACAAGGTGTTCGAGTTCGAGGACACGCCGGTGCGCTCGGTCATGGTGCCGCGCACCGACATGTTCTGCCTCGACGTCGAGATGCCGGTCGACGAGATCCTGCCGGCGCTCCGCGAGAACCTCCACTCGCGCGTGCCCGTCTACGAAGGGTCGATCGACGTCATCGTCGGCGTGCTCTACACGAAGGACCTCCTGCCCTACGTCGCGACCGGCCTGCCGCCCACCTTCGACCTGCGGGCGCACCTCCACCCGCCGTACTTCGTGCCCGAGTCGAAGCGCGCGGACGCGCTGCTGCAGGAGTTCCAGGCCAAGCGCCTGCACATGGCGATCGTGGTGGACGAGTACGGCGGCACCGCGGGGCTCGTCTCGCTCGAAGACCTGCTCGAAGAGCTCGTGGGCGAGATCGCGGACGAATACGACGAGCCCGAGCGGCTGATCCAGCGGGTCGACGAGACGACGTACCGGGTCTCGGGCAAGCTCCCGATCGACGAGCTGAACACGGTCGCCGGGCTCGCGATCTCGAGCCAGGATTACGAGACGGTGGGCGGCTGGGTCCTCGACCTGTTCGGCCGCGTCCCGCGGAAGGCCGAGCGCGTGGAGACGCCCGAGGTCGTGGTGACGGTCGAGAAGATCGAGCGGACGCGGATCGTGGAGGTGCTCATCGCCCTCCGCAAGCCCGCGACGAGCCAGGCCGCCGCATGACGCTCGTCTGGCTCGCGGTGTTCTGCCTCGCCGCCACGATGTTCTTCTCGGCGGCGGAGATGGCCTTCATCGCGGCCAACCGGCTGCGCCTGCGCCACCTCGCCGAGGAAGGCAACCGCACCGCGGCCGCGTACCTCGAGGCCTTCCGCAATCCCGCGCGCGTGCTCTCGACCGCGATGATGGGCGTGACGATCGCCCACATCGTCGCGTCGTCCGCGGTGACGTTCGCGCTGTTGCCGAGGTACGGCGGCGCGGCGGCGCTGGTGGCGACGGCGGTGCTGACGCCGGCGATGCTCGTGTTCGGCGAGATCATCCCCAAGGCGGTCGCGCGCGAGTGGGCCACGCGGCTCATCTTGACACTCTACCGGCCGCTCGCGTGGGCGTCGATGCTGCTCGCGCCGTTCGTGGCGTTCGCCCAGTCCGTGGTGACCCTCCTCATGCGGGCCTTCGGCGGCGAGCAGGCGGACATCCGGCACTTCGTCTCACGCGAGGAGCTGAAGAACCTCCTGCAGATGGAGCCCGGCGAAGCGAACGTGACGACGCAGGAAGCCGAGATGATCGACGCCATCTTCGACCTCGGCGAGACGACCGTGCGCGAGGTGATGGTGCCGCTCGTCGACGTGGTGATGCTGCCGGAGACCGCGGCCGTCATGGACGGTGTGGCCCTCGTCCAGCAGAAGGGCTTCTCGCGGCTGCCCGTCTACGGCGAGCGCGAGACGAACCTCACCGGCGTGATCACGGCGATGGATCTCCTGCGCGGCGGCGCGACGGCGCGCACGCTGCGCGAGCTCATGCGCCAGCCCCTGTACGTGCCGGAGGCGAAGCTCCTCGACGAGCTGTTGCGCGAGATGCAGAAGGCGCGGGTCCACCTGGCCGTGGTCGTCGACGAGTACGGCGGCGCGACGGGCATCGTCACGCTCGAGGACGTCGTCGAGGAGATCGTGGGCGAGATCGAGGACGAGCACGACCGCACGCCGGCGTCGGTCTCGCGGCTCCCCGACGGCAGCTACTGGGCCGCGGCGCGCACGAACATCGACGAGCTGAACGAAGCGCTCGACTGGACGCTGCCGAAGCGCGACTACGAGACGATCGCCGGGCTGGTCCTCTCGACGCTCGGCCGCATCCCCAGAACGGGCGAGGAGTTCCAGGTCCCCGGCTATACCATTACGGTCCTGGAGGCGGACAACCGGCGGGTCATCGCGGTGAAGATCGCCGCGACGAAGCCGCTCCTTCCCGAGCACGCGACATAGGACGAGGGGTTCGTCCAAGGAGGCTTGACATGGCAGGCACGATGGTGAAGTTCGCCGCGAACGGCGGCCAGACCGACGGATATCTCGCGACGCCGGCCTCGAGCAAGGGCCCGGGCGTCCTCGTCATCCAGGAGTGGTGGGGCCTCGTCGGGCACATCAAGAACGTGGCCGATCGCTTCGCCGCCGAGGGGTTCACCGCGCTCGCGCCGGATCTCTATCACGGCAAGACGGCGAACGAGCCCGACACGGCGGGCAAGCTCTTCATGGCGCTGAACATCGCGCAGGCGGAGAAGGACCTGAAGGGCGCGATCGCCCACCTCGCGCAGCACTCGTCCACGCCGAAGCTCGGCGCCGTCGGCTTCTGCATGGGCGGCCAGCTCGCGCTGTTCTCGGCGACGCTGAACCCCTCGATCGCCGCCACCGTGAACTTCTACGGCGTGCACCCGAACGTGAAGCCGGACTACTCGAAGCTGGCGGGCCCGGTGCTCGGCCTCTTCGCGGAGAAGGACGCGTTCGTGACGCCGGACGTCGCCCGGCAGGTCGACGCGGACATCAAGAAGGCCGGCAAGCAGATCGAGACGCACATCTACCCGAACGTCGACCACGCGTTCTTCAACGACGAGAACAAGGGCGCGTACAACAAGGCATCCGCCGACGACGCCTGGCGCCGCACCCTCGCGTTCTTTCGAACGAACCTGAAGTAGCGGCCGCCGGAGAGGGGACGGCCGGGCCGTCCCCTCTCCCGCTCACCCCGCGAGGATCATCGACGCCGCTGTCTCCGCGATCATGATGGTCGGCGCGTTGGTGTTGCCGCCGATCAGCGTCGGCATGATCGACGCGTCCACGACACGGAGCCCCTCGAGGCCGCGCACGCGCAGCGACGGATCGACGACGGCGTTCGCATCGCTTCCCATGCGGCACGTGCCGACCGGATGGAAGACCGTGCCCGAGCCGCGCTCGCGCACGTAGGTGCCGATCGCCTCGTCCGTCTCGGTGTCGGGGCCGGGACCGAGCTCGCGCCCGAGGATCTCGCCGAGCGGCTTCTTCGCCAGGACCTCGCGCATCTGACGAATGCCCGCGATGAACTGCGGGAGATCGGCGGGGTCGCTGAGGTAATTCGGATCGATCGCCGGCTGCGCGAGCGGATCGGCCGAGGCGAGCGTGATGCGGCCGCGGCTCGCGGGGCGCGTGACGTAGAACGCGTAGGTCACGCCGTGAGACGTCGGCCGCCACGACTCCGACGGCGCCTCGGTGAGCAGGTACGGCACGAAGAACCCCTGGAGATTCGCGCGCGCCATCGACGGATCCGTCTTGAGGAACGCGCCCGTCTCGGCGACGTTGGACGTGAGCGGGCCCTGCCGGGAGCGGTCGTAGAGCTCCTGCACCATCTGCCGCAGCTCCGGCGTGACGCCGTAGAGCGACAGCGGCTGCGTGATCTCGTAACGCAGCGCCGCGCCGAGGTGGTCCTGCAGATTCGCGCCGACGTCGGCGTGCGCAAGCACGACGTCGATGCCGTGCGCCCTCAGGTGATCGGCGGGCCCGACGCCGGAGAGCATGAGCAGCTGCGGCGAGTTGATCGCGCCCCCGCAGAGGACGATCTCGCCGCCCTCGGCCGACTCGGCCTTCCCGTGCCTGACGTAGTCCACCGCGACGGCACGTCGCGTGTCGAACCTCACGCGGCACGCGAGCGCGTTCGTGACCACCGTGAGGTTCGGGCGGCCGAGCGCGGGGCGGAGGTACGCGGCGGCCGTGCTGCACCGCTCGCCGTTCTTCTGGGTCACCTGGTAGACACCGCACCCGTCCTGCGTCGCGCCGTTGAAGTCGTCGTTCCGCGCGATGCCGGCGCTCTCGGCCGACTGCAGGAACATCACCGAGAGCGGATGCTGGAAGCGGAGATCCGCCACGTTCAGCGGGCCGCCGCGTCCGTGGAACGGCTCGCCGAGACGCTCGTTCGTCTCGGCCTTCTTGAAGTACGGGAGAACGTCCTGCCAGCCCCAGCCCGGGCACCCGGCGTCGCGCCACTCGTCGTAGTCCCGCGCGTCGCCGCGGATGTAGACCATGTAGTTGATCGAGCTCGAGCCGCCGAGCGTGCGGCCGCGCGGCCAGAAGAACCGCCGCAGGTTGCAGTGGACCTGCGGGGTGGTGCGGTAGCGCCAGTCGAAGACGGAGTCCGAGAGAAATCCCATCATCGCGGGCGTGCTGATGAGCGGCGAGTCGTCCGGCCCTCCGGCTTCGAGGAGCAGCACCCGCGCCGGGGATCGTTCCGAAAGACGGTGGGCGAGCACGCAGCCGGCCGAGCCCGCTCCGACGATCACGTAGTCGTACGTCATGGGCCACCTCCGAGTCCGGATCGTGCTCCGGGAGCGTAGCCCATCAGGGCAGCGCGACGAGAAGGAACTTCCGGTCGCCGCCGAGCACGCGCGTGCCGTCGAGCAGGAAATCGCGCACGCGTCCGAGGCGGGCGACGTTCTCGGCGTGCGGCAGGCGGTCGTCCACGAGCACCGAGCGCGCGGGGTCGAACAGGATGTCGTGCCGCACGAAGACGTGCGTGATCCCCTCGCGGCGCGCCCATCGGCGCAACGCCACGTCGTCGAACCCGTTCCGGAGGTGCTCCCGCAGCGTGTAGTCCTCGAAGAGATAGTCGCCGCGATACGACCGCGTGAGGTGATACGTGTCCCGCCGCACGTCGATCAGCCACACGCGCGCGTCGCGCGGGAGCTGCTCGTCGATGATCCGGTAGTAGGGGTAGTAATCGAGACGCCGCGACAGGTACTCCGCGCGGGACTCGGCGCCCGTCACCGCGAACATCGGCGCGTCGGCCAGGAACCACGTGACGCCGACGAGCATGGCCGCCGCTGCCGGGAGCAGCATCGCCGCGCGGAGCCAGCGTCCGGCCGACGATGCTTCGCGAGACGAGGCGGTCTCTCCGGCCAGCGCGGCCGCGGCGCGGACCGCGACGACCGCTGCCAGCGGGAGGACCGGAACGAGGTAGCGCATCACCTGCGCGCTCGCCGCCCACCAGACGAACATCACGGCCGCGACGGCCGTGACGACGGCCGTCTCGGCGCCCGCCCGCCGGCGCCACAGCGCCCACACGACCGCCGGCACGGCGGCCAGGAACGCCACGCCGAGCACGTTCTCGTAGTACGCGGCGACCTCGCGCTGTCCCATGAGCGACACGCGGAACGGCAGCACGGCGAGCGCGAGCGGATCCTTGCCGCCGCCGTACGCGTCGTTGAACGCGCGGACCATCGCCGAGCGTGCGACGTCCCACCCCGGCGCGTGCCCGGGCCAGAGGTCGAGGTAGTACGGAAAGAAGGGGCTGCCGGTCAGCGCCCAGGTGCGCACGTACCACGGGGCGCCGACGACGACGGCGCCGGCGAGGGCCAGCAGCGTGACGCCGACGCGCGCGCCCGCGCGCCGCGCGCCGAGCAAGGCCACGAGCGCGAGCGTCGCGAACGGGAAGATCGCGAGGACCTTCACGCCCAGCGCGAAGCCCGACGCGAGCGCGAGCGTGGCGAGCGCTCGCGGCGCGCCGCTCGTCCACCAGCGCGCGGCGGCGCGGACGGCCACCGCGAGCAGCAGCGCGAGCGCGAGGTCGACGTAACCGCTGCTCGCGACGTCGATCACGACGGGCACCGTCGCGACGAGCGCCGCGGCGATCAGCGGCCAGGAGCGCGACTCGGCAGCCCACCCGTGGACGAACGCGAGCAGCAGCGGAAGGAAGGCGAACATCGTCGCGCCGAACGCCGCTTCGCCGACCCGCGGGCTGACGACGCGGCCGACGAGCATCGCCCAGAGTCCGTGCATCTCGGCACCGAGGGGCGAATACGCGACGATGCTCTCGCCGACGACGGTCAGCCGGCCCGCCTCGATGAACGCCTGCGGCAGGGCGAGGTGATACTGCAGCGTGTCCTTCGCCGTCGGCGGCGCGAGCGCCGCGACCCCGGCGATCACCAGCGCCACGACGAGGAGCACGGCGGCCGCGATCGCCGTGGCCTGCCATCGGGCTGTGGGTGCGCCGGCGTCCGCGGCGGTCGCTCGGGGAGTCGCACGCGCCACCGCGAGGCCCGCGAGCACGAGGCCGAGCACGAGCGTCGCGAGCGCGACGCGCGTCACGTAGCCGCCCGCGACGCCGATGAAGAACCACGCGAGCGACCATGCGCCGGCGCCGAGCGCGCACGTGATGGCGACCTCCAGCGGCGCGCGGCGCGCGGGCCAGCGGCCGTCGATCAGGCGACGGAGCGGCGCGCCCGCGCCGTACCACGCGACGACGATCAGCGCGGCGACGACGAGACCCGCGGCGCTCTCCACGAGCGCGGGGCCGCGGACCACTCCGCGCGCGCGGACGAACGCGGCGACGGCGCCCAGCGCGGGCGTGATGAGCGACAGCTCGGCGCGGTGGAACGACAGAAACGCCGCCGTCAGCGCGAGGCTGGCGGCGGCGGAGAGTCCGACGAGGGCGCGGGCGCCCAGGTTACGCGGAGGCGGCGGCCGCCTTCTCCTTCTTCCTGCGGCGCGACGGCGCGGCGGCCTCGCCCTTCGGCGGCTTCTCCTTCTTTTCCTTGCCCTTCGGCTTGTCGCCGTCCGTCGTCTCCGCGCGGTCGACGAGCTCCAGGTACACCATGGGCGCGGCGTCGCCCGGGCGCGGGCCCACGCGCACGATCCGCGTGTAGCCGCCGGGCCGGTCGGCGAAGCGGGCCGCGATCGTGTCGAACAGCCGCCCGACGACGACCGTGTCGTTCACCATCGACAGCACCTGCCGGCGCGCGTGCAGGCTCTCGCGCTTGGCGAGCGTGACCATCTCGTCGGCCGTCGGACGGATCGCCTTCGCCTTCGCCTCGGTGGTCAGCACGCGCTCGTGCCGGAACAGCGACGTGAGGAGGTTGCGGAACATGGCGAGGCGGTGGTCGCTCCGCCGGCCGAGCTTGTAGTTGCCCCTGCGGTGCCTCATTTCGTCGTGGCTCCCCTGCCGAGCGCGCCCAGCAGATTCGGATCGATGCGCATGCCGAGCGAGAGGCCGAGGCCCGCGAGGGCGGCCTTGATCTCGTCGATGGTCTTCTCGCCGAGGTTCTTCACGCCGACGAGGTCGCTTTCCGTCTTCTGCGCGAGGTCCGCGACGAGCGTGATGTCGGCGGCCTTCAGCGCGTTGACGGCGCGCGCGGGCAGGTCGAGCTCCTCGAGCGTCTTGCCGAGCGCGTCGCGCAGATACGCGCCGTCGGCGTCCTCGCTCTCGTCGTCGTCGGGCGGCGCCGCGCGCAGCGGCGAGAAGTGATCGCGCAGGAACGTCGCCGAGCGCTCGAGGGCCTCCTCGGGGCTCACCGCGCCGTTGGTCCAGATCTCGACCACGAGCTTCTCGTAGTCGGTGATCTTGCCGAGCCGCGACATCTCCACGTTGTACGACACGCGCGTGATCGGCGAGAACGCCGAGTCCAGCGCGAGCGTGCCGGCGGGGATGTTCGTCTTCCGGTCCGCCGCTTCATAGCCCCGGCCGATGCCGACGCCGAGCTCGATCGACACGCGCCCGCTCTCGAGCGTGAAGAGATGCACCTCGGGATTGATCACCTCGAGGTCGGTCTCCGGCACGTCCGCGCCGGTCACGATCTTCGGGCCCGACACGTCGACGCGCACGGTGCGCGGCTCGCCGGACGGCACCTGGATCGACAGCTTCTTGAGGTTGAGGAGCACGTCGGCCGTGCTCTCCTTCACGCCGGGGATCGGCGTCTCGACCGAGCGGACGCCGTCGATCTTCACCCACGTGACGGCCGCGCCGGGGACGATGGAGAGGAGCGTGCGCCTGAGCGAGTTGCCGACCGTCAGCGCGTAGCCCTTCTCGAAGGGCTCCGCCACGAGCCGGCCGTACCGCTCGCTCGCGATCTCCCACTCGACCTTCTTCGGCTTCTGAAATGGAATGCGTGGCATGGCGCCTCTGTGTCCTACTTGCTGTACAGCTCGACGATGAGCTGCTCGCTGACCGGGATCTGGATGTCTTCGCGCAGCGGGAGGCCGCGGACGACGCCGCGCCGGCCCGCCGGGTCCACCTCGAGCCACTGCGGGACCGCCCCGCGGCCCGCGTTCATGTTGTCGTCCAGGCGCGCCTCGTACTTGGTGCCGCGGAGCGCGACCGCGTCGCCGACCTTCACGAGATACGACGGCACGGTGACCTTGCGGCCGTTCACCGCGTAGTGGCCGTGCGCCACCATCTGCCGCGACTCGCGGCGGGAGGCCGCGAAGCCCAGCCGGTAGACGACGTTGTCGAGCCGGAGCTCGAGCAGGCGCAGCAGGTTCTCGCCGGTGACGCCCTTCTCACGCTCGGCCGCGTGGAAGTAGCGCCGGAACTGGTTCTCGAGCACGCCGTAGATCCGCTTGGCCTTCTGCTTCTCCCGGAGCTGCACGCCGTACGGTGTCAACTTGCCGCGGTTCAGACCGTGCTGGCCGGGCGGGTAGTTACGGCGCTCGATCGCGCACTTGTCGGTGAAGCAGCGGGCGCCCTTCAGGAAGAGCTTCATGCCTTCACGGCGGCACAGCCGGCACTTCGCATCCGCGTAACGCGCCATGCCGGCCTCCTACACCCGCCGCCGCTTGGGCGGGCGGCAGCCGTCGTGCGGGATCGGCGTGACGTCGCGGATGGCGGTGATCTCGAGCCCCACGGCCTGCAGCGAGCGGATGGCCGCCTCGCGGCCGGCGCCCGGCCCCTTCACGAAGACCTCCACCTGCTTCAGCCCGAACTCCATCGCCTTGCGCGCCGCGATCTCCGCGGCCGTCTGCGCGGCGAACGGCGTGCTCTTGCGCGAGCCCTTGAACCCGGCGCTGCCCGCGCTCGACCACGAGACCACGTTGCCGGTCTTGTCGGTGAGGGTCACGATCGTGTTGTTGAAGGACGCCTGCACGTGCGCGACCCCGGTGCGGACTTCGCGCCGTTCGCGCCGCTTGCCGCCCTTCTTCCTGGGGGCTGGCTTTGCCTTTTCGTCTGCCATCGAGTCGGTCTCCTACGCTTTCTTGGCCGCGGCGGCTGCGGGGGCGGCCGGCGCGGCCGCGGGGGCGGCGGCGGCCACGGGCTTCTTCTTGATCATCACGCCGCGCGACTTGCCCTTGCGCGTGCGCGCGTTGGTGTGGGTGCGCTGGCCGCGCACGGGCAGGCCGCGGCGATGCCGGATGCCGCGGTACGAGCCGATGTCCATCAGGCGCTTGACGTTCATGGAGATCTCGCGGCGCAGGTCGCCTTCCACCTTGATCTCGCGCTCGATCAGGTCGCGCACGCGCGCGGTCTCGGCCTCGTCCCACGCCTTGACCCGCTTGTTGGCGTCGACGCGCGCCTGCGCCAGCACGGTGCGCGCGGTCTGCGTCCCGATGCCGTAGATGTACGTGAGCGCCACTTCACCGCGCTTTTCCCTCGGAAGGTCCACCCCCGCCACTCGTGCCATGTCTCGTCTCCGTCTAACCCTGGCGTTGCTTGTGCCGCGGGTTCTTGCAGATGATGCGGATCACCCGGTTGCGCCGCACGACCTTGCAGTGCTCGCAGCGCGCCTTGACGCTCGGTCTCACTTTCATGGGAATCCCTACTTGAACCTGTAAGTGATTCGGCCCCTGGTGAGGTCGTACGGCGACAGCTCCACCTTCACGCGGTCGCCCGGCAGGATGCGGATGAAGTTCATGCGCATCTTGCCGCTCACGTGCGCCAGCACCCGGTGGCCGTTCTCCAGCTCCACCCGGAACATCGCGTTCGGCAGCGGCTCCACCACCGTGCCCTCGACCTCGATCGCGTCTTCTTTCGCCATTACGGTTGTCTCGTCCCCGTTCGAGCGCCGGCAAAGCCGGCGCAATCCCTCCTGGGGGAGGCCTCGGAGGGGGCCGTCGAGGCCCCCTCCGAGTGGTTCTTGCTGGTCAGCACTTCCGGCCCGTTTTCGGTCACCGCCACCGTGTGCTCGAAGTGCGCCGCGAGGCTTCCGTCGCGCGTCACCGCGGTCCAGCCGTCGTCGAGGATCTTCACGTCGTGGCTGCCCAGCGTGACCATCGGCTCGATCGCGAGCACCATCCCCGGCTTGAGCTGCGGGCCCCGCCCCGGGTCGCCGAAGTTCGGCACCTGCGGCTCCTCGTGCAGCGCGCGGCCGATCCCATGGCCCACGAACGTGCGCACGATGCCGAAGCCGTGGGGGTCGACGTGCCGCTGCACGGCGTGGGAGACGTCGGAGAGTCGACGGCCCGGCCGGCACTCGGCGATCGCCCGCTCGAGACTCTCGCGGGTGACGTCGAGCAATTCCTGCACGCGCGGCGGGATCTCGCCCAGGGGCAGCGTGACCGCGCAGTCGGCGTAATACCCTTCCACGATACAGCCGAGGTCAAACCCGACGATGTCGCCTTCCTTCATGCGCCGGTGCGCGGAGGGGATGCCGTGCACGACCTCTTCGTTGATCGAGATGCAGACCGTCGCCGGAAAGCCGCGATAGCCCTTGAACGCCGGCAGTGCGCCGCACTCGCGGATGAAGGCTTCGACCGCGTCGTCGACCTCGAGCGTCGACATGCCGGGCTTGACCATGTCGCGGATGAGCTGGACGACATCCGCGAGGATGTGACCGCTGCGACGCATCAGGCCGATCTCGCGCTCGGACTTGAGCACGATCACAGGGCCACTCCGGTGGCCCTCACCGGTGCGCCCCGGCGAGCTCGCGCAGCGTCTGGCGGATCTTGTCGACCGCGCCCTCGGCCGCGATCGTCTTCAGCACGCCGCGCTTGCGGTAGTAGTCGAGCAGCGGCGCGGTTTGCCGCTCGTACACCTGCAGCCGGTTCAGCACCGTGGCCTCGTCGTCGTCCTTCCGCTGGTAGAGCTCGCCGCCGCACTTGTCGCAGACGCCCGCCTTGCGCGGCGGCGCCGACACGAGGTGGTACGGCGTCTGGCACTGCCGGCAGAGACGCCGGCCGGTGAGCCGCCGCACGAGCTCCGGCTGCGCGACGTCGAAGTAGATGACGCTGTCGAGCTTCTGCCCGAGCTGCTGGAGCATCTTCGCGAGGCCGTCCGCCTGCGCGTTCGTGCGCGGAAAGCCGTCGAGGATGAAGCCCTTCGCCGCGTCCGGGCGGCGAAAGCGCTCGCCGACCATGCGCAGGATGACGTCGTCGGGCACGAGGTCGCCCTTGTCGTAGTACTGCTTGGCCTCGATCCCGAGCGGCGTCCCCGCGGCCATCTCCTCGCGCAGCATGTCGCCCGTCGCCACCTGCGGGATCCCCCACTCGCGCGCGAGCTCGCTCGCCTGCGTGCCCTTGCCGGCGCCGGGAGGCCCGAGGAACAGCAGACGCACCGTCAGGTTCTCCGCCCGAACGCGCTCGCGGGACGCGTGCGCGACTTCTTGAGGAACCCCTCGTAGTTGCGCATCAGCAGGTGCGACTCCATCTGGCGCACGGTGTCGAGCGCGACGCCGACCACGATCAGCAGGCTCGTGCCGCCGAAGTAGAAGGGCACGTTGAACCACTGGATCAGGAAGTCGGGCAAGACGGAGATCAACGCCAGGAAGAGCGCCCCGGGGAGCGTGATGCGGGTCAGGGTCCGGTCGATGTACTCGGCGGTCTTCTTGCCCGGTCTCACACCCGGGATGAAGCCGCCGTACTTCTTCATGTTGTCGGCGAGGTCGACCGGGTTGAAGACGATCGCCGTGTAGAAGTAGGCGAAGAAGACGATCAGGCCCATGTAGAGCACGGTGTAGGTCATGCGGCCCGGGGAGAGCGCGTCCGAGATCGCCTGCATCCACGGGTGCGGCACGAAGCGCGTCAGCGTGGCCGGGAACAGGATCAGCGACGACGCGAAGATCACCGGGATGACGCCCGCGGTGTTGATGCGCAGCGGGATGTGCGTCGACTGGCCGCCGTAGACGCGGCGCCCGACCACGCGCTTGGCGTACTGGACCGGAATCTTCCGCTGGCCCTCCTGCATCAGGACGACCGCCGCGGTCACCGCGATCATCATCGCCACGAGCGCGCCGAAGACGAAGAGCTTGAGCTCGCCGGTGGTGATCAGCGTGTAGGACGCGACGATGGCCGACGGCAGGCGCACGACGATGCCCGCCATGATGATCAGCGAGATGCCGTTGCCGATGCCCTTCTCCGAGATCTGCTCGCCGATCCACATGATCAGCGCGGTACCGGCGGTGAGCGTGATCATGCAGAGCAGCCGGAAGCCCCAGCCCGGGTTCGGGACGATGAGCGCGCCCGTCGGGCTGTTCATCCCCTCGAGCCCGTAGGCGATGCCCATCGACTGCACGAGCGCCAGCACGATCGTGCCGTAGCGCGTGTACTGCGTGATCTTCTTGCGCCCGGCCTCGCCTTCCTTGGCGAGCCGCTCGAGGGCCGGGATCACGACCGTGAGCAGCTGCAGGATGATCGACGCCGAGATGTACGGCATGATCCCGAGCGCGAAGATCGACAGCCGTCTGAGATTGCCGCCCGAGAACAGGTCGACCATGCCGAGCAGCGTGCCCTGGACCTGGTCGAAGAACTGCGCGAGTGCCGCACCGTCGATGCCCGGCGTCGGCACGTGGGCGCCGATGCGATACGCGATGAGCAGCACCGCCGTCATGAGGACGCGGCGCTTCAACTCGGGGATCTTGAAGACGTTGCCGAAGCTGTGCAGGCCTTCGATCACGAAGCGGCGTCCTGCGCGGCGCCGAGCAATTCGACCCGGCCGCCCTTGCCTTCGATCTTCGCGCGCGCCGATTCACTGACCGCGTGCACCCTCAGGGTCAGCGCGTGCGGCACTTCACCCGACCCGAGGACCTTCACGCGGTCGCGGCCGCTGCGCCGGATGAGGCGCGCCTCCGCGAGCGCGTCGGGATCGACGGTGCTGTTGGCCGCGAAGCGCTCGAGCGACTTGAGATTGACGATCGCGTACTCGGTCTTGCCGCCGTGGGGCAGGAAGCCGCGCTTCGGGATCCGCCGGTAGAGCGGCATCTGCCCGCCCTCGAAGCCGGGGCGCGTGCCGCCGCCCGAGCGGGATTTCAGCCCCTTCTGGCCCTTCGTCGACGTCTTGCCGTGCCCGGAGCCGGGCCCGCGGCCCACGCGCTTGCGACGCTTGACCGACCCGGGAGCCGGACGGAGATCTTCAAGCCTCATCGGACACCTGCACCGCGTGCTGGACGTGATGGATCATCCAGCGAATGGTCGGCGTGTCGTCGTGGACCGCCGACTGGTTGATCCGGCGCAGCCCGAGCGACTTCACCGTCGCCTCCTGCTTCGGGCTCATGCCGATGATGCTCTTCCTGAGCGTGACCTTAAGCTTCTTGCCGGGCACCCGCCGCCTCCGCTCCATCGCCGTCGGCGCGCCGCCGCACGGCGTGCAGGTCTTGCAGCCGCTTGATGCGCCGGAGCGCGTCGATCGTCGCCTTGAGGACGTTGTGAGGATTGTTCGTGCCGAGCGTCTTCGTGAGGATGTCCTGCACGCCCGCCGCCTCGAGGACGGGCCGCACCGCGCCGCCCGCGATGACGCCCGTGCCGGGGACCGCGGGCTTGAGGAACACGCGACCCGCGCCGAAGTGGCCGGTGATCTCGCACGGAATCGTGGTGTCGCGCAGCGGGACGAAGATCAGGTCCTTCTTCGCGTGCTCGACCGCCTTGCGGATCGCCTCCGGCACCTCGTGCGCCTTGCCGAGTCCGACTCCCACGTGCCCGCGTCCATCTCCGACGACGACCAGCGCGGTGAAGGAGAACCGCCGGCCGCCCTTCACGACCTTGGCGACACGGTTGATGGCGACGACGCGATCGTTCAGCTCGAGCGCACTGGGATCGATCTTGGCTTCCGCCACTAGGCTCCTCTTTTCCCCTTAAAACGTGAGGCCGCCGGCGCGCGCGGCGTCGGCGAGGGCTTTCACACGTCCGTGGTACTTGTAGCCGCCGCGGTCGAAGACGACGATCTGCACGCCCGCGGCCTTGGCCTTCTGCGCCAGCAGCTCGCCCACGGCCTTCGCCGCCGCGACGTTGCCGCCGCTCTTGTGGCCCTCGCGAAACGCCTTGCTGCGGCTGTCCACCGCGAGCACGGTCTTGCCGGCGTCGTCGTCCACGAGCTGCGCGTAGATGTGGTTGATGGAGCGGAACACCGCCAGCCGCGGACGCGCCGCGGAGCCGCGCACCTTCTCGCGCAGCCGGATGTGGCGGATGTCGCGCGGACCGCGCCGATCGCGCAGGATCATTACTTGGCCCCCGCCTTCTTGCCGACCTTGCGGCGGATGAACTCGTCGGCGTACTTGATGCCCTTGCCCTTGTACGGATCCGGCTTCCGGAGCGCGCGGAGCTTCGCCGCCGTCTGGCCGAGCAGCGCCTTGTCCGCGCCTTTCAACGTCACCGCCACCTGCTTCTCGATCTCGGCGGTGATGCCCTCGGGCAGCGGGAAGATCACCGGGTGCGAGTAGCCGAGTGCCAGCTGGATGTTCTTGCCCTGCATCTGCGCGCGATAGCCGATGCCGACGATCTCGAGCTTCTTCTCGTAGCCGTCCTTCACGCCGTGGACCATGTTGGCCACGAGCGAGCGGCAGAGACCGTGGAGCGCGCGCGCCGTGCGGCTGTCGTCGCCGCGGGCGATCGTGAGCACCTTCCCGTCCACCTTCGCCGTCATCCCGACCGAGAGCGGCTGCGCGAGCTTCCCCTTGGGGCCTTCCGCGCGGACGAGGTTGCCGTCCACGGAGACCTTCACCCCGTCGGGAATCGGAATGGGCTTCTTGCCGATCCGGGACATGAGTGGCTCCCTACCACACGTAGGCGAGGACTTCCCCGCCCACCTTCTGCTGCCGCGCGGTGCGGTCGGTCACCACACCGCGCGAGGTCGAGACGATGGCCACGCCCATCCCCGCGAGGATGGACGGCACCTTGTCGTGGGTGACGTAGACGCGCCGCCCGGGCTTCGACACGCGCACGAGGCCGGAGATCACCTTCTCGTTGCCGGGCCCGTACTTCATGTAGACGCGCAGCACGTTTTGCTTCTGGTCCTCGAGGACGCGGAAGTTCTTGATGAACCCCTCGTCCTTCAGGATCTCGCAGACGCGCACCTTCAGCTTGGAGCTGGGGATGTCGCACTTCTCGTGCTCGGCGCGGCTGGCGTTACGGATGCGGGTCAGGAGGTCGGCGACGGGATCGCTCTTCATGCCGCTACCAGCTCGCCTTCACGATGCCGGGTATCTCGCCCTTGAGCGCGAGCTCCCGGAAGCACAGGCGGCACAGCTCGAACTTGCGGATGTAGCCGCGCGGCCGGCCGCAGAGCTTGCAGCGGTGGTACTTCCGCGTGGGAAACTTGGGCGGACGCTGCGACTTCGCGATGAGCGAGGTCTTCGCCATGGTGCTTACGACTCCCTGAACGGCATGCCGAGATGCGTGAGGAGCGCCTTGGCGTCCTCGTCCGTCCGCGCCGTCGTGACGATGTTGATGTCCATGCCCCGCACCTTGTCGATCTTGTCGTAGACGATCTCGGGGAAGATCAGCTGCTCGCGGAGGCCCATGGCGTAGTTGCCCCGCCCGTCGAAGCCCTTCGGCGGCACGCCCTTGAAGTCGCGCACGCGGGGGAGCGCCACGTTCACGAGCCGGTCGAAGAACTCGTACATCCGGGCGCCGCGCAGGGTGACCTTCGCGCCGATCGGCACGTTCTCGCGCAGCTTGAAGTTCGCGATCGACTTCTTCGCCTTGGTGATGAGCGGCTTCTGGCCGGTGATCGTCTGCAGGTCCGTCACCGCGAAGTCCATGATCTTCGCGTTGTCGCGCGCCTCGCCCACGCCCATGCTCACCACGATCTTGTTGAGCCGCGGCGTCGCCCACGGGTTCGTGTAGCCGCGCTCCTTCATGAGCGCGGGCAGGATCGTGGTGCTGAAGCGGTCCTTCAGCCGCGCGGGGACGGCGCCGGTCGGCTTCGGCCGTGCCTGCGGCGCGGCGGGCGCCGCGTCTTTCTTGCCGCCGCCGCGCCGGGGCTGCGGCGGCTGTCCCTTGCCGGCCGGAGCCTTGCCGCCGCCGGCCTGCGGTTTCTGCGGAGCCGCGGGTGCTTTCGCCATGGCTTATCCCTTGTCGACCGACTCGCCGCAGCGCTTGCACACGCGGGCCTTGCGGCCGTCGGCGAGAAGCTTGATGCCCGTGCGCACCGGGCGGTCGCAGCGGTTGCAGACCAGGAGCACGTTCGAGAGAGCGAGCGCGCCCTCCCGCTCGATGATCCCGCCCTGGCGGACCTTCTGCGTCGGCCGCTGGTGCTTCTTGATCATGTTGATCTTCTCGACGAGGACGCGGCTCTTGTCGGGGATCACGCGCAGGACCCTGCCCCGCTTGCCGCGCTCGCGGCCCGCGATGACGCCCACGGTGTCGCCCCGTCGCACGTGACTGCCTGCCATGACCTAGATGACCTCCGGAGCGAGAGAGATGATCTTGGTGAACTGCCGCTCGCGCAGCTCGCGCGCGACCGGGCCGAAGATGCGCGTGCCGACCGGGTTCTCGTCGGGCCTGATGAGCACGACGGCGTTGCGGTCGAAGCGGATATACGAGCCGTCCTTGCGACGGACTTCCTTCACCGTGCGGACGACGACGGCGCGCGCCACCTCGCCCTTCTTCACGGTGCCGTCCGGGACCGCTTCCTTGACCGCGACGATCACGGTGTCGCCGAGGGAGGCGTAGCGCTTGTTCGCGCCGCCCATCACGCGGATGCACTGCACCTTCTTGGCGCCGGAGTTGTCGGCCACGTCGAGCATGGAGCGCGGCTGGATCATCGCGCGGGGCTGCCGAGGATCTCGCGGATCCTCCAGCGCTTCTCCTTGGAGAGCGGCCGCGTCTCCTCGATGAGGACCCGGTCGCCCACCTTGCTCGCGTTCGCCTCGTCGTGCGCCTTCAGCTTCTTCGACATGCGGATCACGCGCTGGTACTGGGGATGGCGGTACACCCGCTCGATCCGCACCACCCGCGTCTTCTGCATGGCGTCGCTGACGACCACGCCTTCCTTCGTCTTGCGCTCACCCACGGCCGTCTATCCTTTCGTCGCCTTCGCCGCGCGCTCGCCCTGCACGGTCTTGGCGCGCGCCAGATCCCGCCGGGCCAGACCGATGCGCGAGGGGTTCTTCGCGACCCCCATGGAGAGCTGGAAGCGGAGGTTGAAGATCTCCTCGGACAGCTCGCGCACCTTCTGGTCCAGCTCGTCGTCCGACAGGTCCCGCCACTTGGCCGGCTTCATAGCGCTCTCGTGCGCGTGATGAACTTGGTCGTGATGCCGATCTTCTGCGCGGCCGTGCGGAAGGCTTCCTTGGCCACGTCCTGGGAGACCCCTTCCATCTCGTAGAGGATCCGGCCGGGCTTCACCACCGCGACCCATTCCTCGGGGTTGCCCTTGCCCTTCCCCATGCGGGTCTCGGCCGGCTTCTTCGTCACGGGCTTGTCCGGGAAGATCCGGATCCACACCTTGCCGCCGCGCTTCAAGCTGCGCGTGAGCGCCACGCGCGCGGCCTCGATCTGCCGGTTGGTCACCCAGCCGGGCTCGAGCGCCTTCAGACCGAATTCGCCGTACGCCAGCGTGGAGCCGCGATACGCCTTGCCGCGCATGTTGCCCCGCTGCGCCTTCCGGTACTTGACCCGCTTGGGCATCAGCATGGTCGGACTCCTACGCCTCCGCCGCCGCCACGGGCCGCAGCACCTCGCCCTTGAAGATCCACACCTTCACGCCGATCGTGCCGGCCGTCGTGTGGGCGGTCGCCATCCCGAAATCGATGTCGGCACGCAGCGTATGCAACGGCACGCGCCCGTCGCGGTACCACTCCCGTCGCGCGATCTCACTGCCGCCGAGCCGTCCCGCGCAGGCGATCCGGATGCCGTCCGCGCCGAGCCGCAGGGCGGACGTCACGGCCTTCTTCATCGCGCGGCGGAACGCCACGCGCTTCTGGAGCTGCAGGGCGACGTTCTCGGACACGAGCTGCGCGTCGAGCTCCGGGTGGATGACCTCCTCGATGTTGAGGTAGACCTCCTTGCCCGTGCGCGTCTGCAGCTCGTTCTTCAGCTTCTCCACCTCGGAGCCCTTGCGGCCGATGATGATGCCGGGCCGCGCGGTGAAGATCGTGATGCGGCAGCGGTTCGCCGACCGCTCGATGTCCATGCGCGAGATGCCCGCGTGGTAGAGCTGGTCCTTGATGAAGCGCCGGATCTTCACGTCCTCGTGGAGCAGCGCCGCGTAGTTCTTCGTGGCGAACCAGCGCGAGCTCCACGTCCGCGTCGTGCCGAGGCGGAAGCCGATCGGATGCGTCTTCTGACCCATAGGTCTACCTGCTCCCCTTGCCCTTGCCTTTGCCCTTGCCGCCGGCGGCGCTGCGGCCGCGCGCGGCGGGCGCCCGGCGGGCGCGTGGCTTCGTCTCGGCCTTCTCGGCATCGCGCGCGGGCGCGGCGGCCGGCGCGGTCGCGCGCTCGGCCTCGGGCCGGCGCTCCGGCCGGCGCATGTGGCGCGGCGGCGCGAGCGGTACCACACCGTTGACCTCGTCGCTCACGCCGATCGTCAGGTGGCTCGTCCGGTGCTTGATGAAGAACGCGCGGCCCATCGCGCGCGGCTGCACGCGCTTGAGCGACGGCCCGCCGTCGGCGATCGCGTAGTGGACGCGGAGCGCGTCGAGATCGCGCACCTGGTGGTTGTGCTCGGCGTTGGCGACGGCGGAGCGCAGCACCTTCTCCACGAGGCGCGCCGCCGAGCGCGGCGTGTACTGGAGCGTCGCGAGCGCCTCCCCCACCGAGCGGCCGCGAATCTGGTCGAGGACCAGGCGCGCCTTGCGGGCGGACACGCGGACGAAGCGGGCGGTGGCGACGGTGCGCATGCTACGACTTGCCCGTCGGCGACGCGGCGCTCTTCTCGGCCTGGCCGTGGGCCTTGAACGTCCGCGTGAGCGCGAACTCGCCGAGCCGGTGACCGACCATGTTCTCCGTCACGTACACCGGGATGAATTTCTTGCCGTTGTGGACGGCGAGCGTATGGCCGACGAACTCCGGCGAGATCGTCGAGCGCCGCGCCCAGGTCTTGAGGACCTTCTTCTGGCGGGTGCGGTTGAGCTCCTCGATCCGCTCCATGAGCTTCTCGTCGATGAACGGGCCCTTCTTCAGCGAACGTCCCATGAGGGCTCCTACTTCTTCCGCCGGGTGATGATGTCGCGGTCCGACGGCCTCGCGCCGCGACGTGTCTTGTACCCCTTGGTGGGCTTGCCCCACGGGGTCATCGGATGGTTGCCCTTGCCCTTGCCCTCGCCGCCGCCCATCGGGTGGTCGACGGGGTTCATGACGGTGCCGCGCACCGTCGGGCGGAAGCCCTTCCAGCGCACGCGCCCGGCCTTGCCGACCGAGACGTTCTCGTGATCGAGGTTGCCGACCTGGCCGACGGTGGCCATGCACTCGATGTTCACGAACCGCACCTCGCCCGACGGCAGCTTCAGCGTCGCGCGGTCGCCTTCCTTCGCGAGGAGCTGCGCCTGCGCGCCGGCGCTGCGGCACATCTGCGCGCCGCGTCCACGCTGCAGCTCGATGTTGTGGACGAGCGTGCCCATCGGGATGTTGCGGATCGGCAGCGCGTTGCCGGGGAGGATGTCCGCCTGCGGACCCGACATCACGGAGTCGCCGACCTTGAGGCCGTGCGGCGCGATGATGTAGCGCTTCTCGCCGTCGGCGTAGAACAGGAGCGCGAGGTGCGCCGACCGGTTCGGGTCGTACTCGATCGCGGCGACGCGCGCGGGGATGCCGAACTTCTCGCGGCGGAAGTCGACCGTGCGGAGCATCCGCTTGTGGCCGCGACCGCGGTGCCGGACGGTGATGCGGCCCATGTTGTTGCGGCCGTTCGTCCGCGTCTTCGGCGAGAGCAGACCCTTTTCCGGCTCGGTCTTGGTGATCTCGTCGTACGTGACGTACGTGAGGTAGCGGCGCGCGGGGGACGTCGGCTTGACGGTCCGGATCGGCATGCTCTACGCCCCTTCCACGAGCTCGATCTTGTGACCCTCAGCGAGCGTCACGATCGCCTTCTTCCAGTTCGCCCGGCGGCCGACGTGGCGTCCCATGCGCTTCAGCTTCCCCTCGAACGACGCGGTGCGGACGTCCGTCACCTTGACGTTGAAGACCTGCTCCACCGCGTTGCGGATCTCCACCTTGTTGGCGTCGGGCGTCACGCGGAACGTCACCTGGTTCTGCTCTTCCTTCTGCCGCATGCTCTTCTCGGTCATCAGCGGGCGGACGATGATCTCGCGCGGGGTCCGGCTCATCGCGACAGCGCCTCCTCGAGGGCCAGCAGCGCCGGGCGCTCGAAGACCACCTGCCGGGCCTGCATGAGCTGGTACGTGGACACGTGGCCGGGCGTCGTCACCGTGAGCCACGACACGTTGCGCGCGGCGCGCCGCAGCGGGTCGCCGAGCGCGTTCGCGACGACGAGCGTGCGCTGCTCGGGCGTCACGCCGATCGCGGCCAGCGCGGTCACGAGCGACTTCGTCTTGCCGTCGGCGGCGGACAGCGCCTCGACGACGGTCACGCCGTCGGTCACACGCGCGGCCACCGCGGAGCGCAGCGCTTCGCGGCGCATCTCGCGCGGCATGTCCTTGTCGTAGCTGCGCGGCGTCGGACCGAACGGCTTGCCGCCGCCCTTCCACTGCGTCGCGCGGATCGAGCCCTGCCGCGCGCGCCCCGTGCCCTTCTGCTTCCACGGCTTCTTGCCGCCGCCGGACACCTCGCTGCGGCCCTTGGTGTCGTGGGTGCCGACGCGGCGATCGGCGAGCTCGCGCACCACGGCCTGATGCAGGACGGGCGCGTTGACGGCGTCGAAGACGTCCGACTTCAGCTCGAGGCTGCCGGTCTGCTTGCCCTTCGCGTCCACCACCTTGAGGCTGGCCATTATTTCCTGTCCGCGCCCTTCTGCGTCACCTTGGTCGTCTTGACGCTCTTGCGCACCACGACGAGCGAGCCGTTGGCGCCGGGCACCGCGCCGCGCACGAGGACCAGGTTCTGCTCGGACAGCACGCGGACCACGCTGATGTTCAGCACCGTGCGCCGATCGCCGCCCATGCGTCCCGGCAGCTTGTGGCCCGGCCACACGCGCGAGGGATCCGACGAGGCGCCGATCGAGCCCGGGGCGCGATGGAACATCGATCCGTGGGTCGCCTCGCCGCCTTTCCAGTTATGGCGCTTCACGCCGCCCTGGAAGCCCTTGCCCTTGGTGACGCCGACGACGTCGACGAGCTCGCCGGGCGTGAAGATGTCGACGCCGATGTTCTGGCCGACGGTGTAGTTGCCGAGGCTCTCGGCCGCTTTCTTGTCGAGGCGCAGCTCGCGGACGACGCCGACCGCGCCGACGCCGAGCTTCTTGAAGTGCCCCTGCATCGGCTTCGTCACGTTCTTCTTCTTCGCCTCGAAGCCGAGCTGGAGCGCGTCGTAGCCGTCCGTCGCCTTCGTGCGGACCGCGGTCACCGTGCACGGCCCGGCCTGGATGACGGTGACCGGGACGTGACTGCCGTCGTCGCCGAAGACCTGCGTCATCCCGACCTTGCGGCCGATCAATCCTTCCTTGCGCGCCATTCTCTTGTCCCTAGAGCTTGATCTCGACGTCCACGCCGGCGGGCAGGTCGAGCTTCATCAGCGAGTCGACGGTTTGGGGGGTCGGGTCGACGATGTCGAGGAGGCGCTTGTGCGTGCGCATCTCGAACTGCTCGCGCGACGTCTTGTCCACGTGCGGGGAGCGGAGCACCGTCCACCGATTGATGATCGTCGGCAGCAGCACCGGGCCGGACACCCTGGCACCGGTCCCGCGCACGTTCTCCACGATCTCCTTCACCGAACGATCGAGGAGGTGGTGGTCGTACGCCTTCAGGCGGATGCGAATCTTCTGATCGGTGACGACGGTGGCCATGTCCTAGCCCTCGATCTCGGTGACGACGCCGGCGCCGACCGTCCGCCCGCCCTCCCGGATCGCGAACCGCAGCTCCTTCTCCATCGCGATCGGCGTGATCAGCTCGATCGCCATCGTCACGTTGTCCCCCGGCATCACCATCTCCGTCCCCGCCGGCAACGTGCACACCCCCGTCACGTCCGTCGTCCGGAAATAGAACTGCGGCCGGTACCCGTTGAAGTACGGCGTGTGCCGCCCGCCCTCTTCCTTCGTCAGCACGTACACTTCCGCCTTGAACTTCTTGTACGGCTTGATCGACCCCGGCTTCGCCAGCACCTGCCCCCGCTCCACCTCGTCCTTGTCGATCCCCCGCAGCAGGCAGCCCACGTTGTCCCCCGCCTGCCCCTCGTCCAGCAGCTTGCGGAACATCTCCACCCCCGTCACCACCGACTTCTTCGTCTGCTCCTGCATCCCCACGATCTCGATCTCTTCGCCGACCTTCACGATCCCCCGCTCCACCCGCCCCGTCACCACCGTCCCCCGCCCCGTGATCGAGAAGATGTCCTCGATCGGCATCAGAAACGGCTTGTCCACCGGCCGCGGCGGCGTCGGAATGTAGCTGTCCACCGCCTCCATCAGCTCGAAGATCGGCTTCGCCGCCGCCGCGTCGTCCGGCTTGTCCGAGGCCGCCAGCGCCGACCCCCGGATCACCGGCACTTCGTCGCCCGGAAAGTTGTACTTCTTCAGCAGCTCCCGCACCTCGAGCTCGACCAGGTCGAGGATCTCGGGGTCGTCCACCATGTCCACCTTGTTCATGAACACCACCAGAAACGGCACGTTCACCTGCCGCGCCAGCAGCACGTGCTCCCGCGTCTGCGGCATCGGCCCGTCGTTGGCCGCCACGACGAGAATCGCCCCGTCCATCTGCGCCGCCCCCGTGATCATGTTCTTGATGTAGTCCGCGTGCCCCGGGCAGTCGATGTGCGCGTAGTGCCGCTTGTCCGTCTCGTACTCCACGTGCGCCACCGCGATCGTGATCCCCCGCTCCCGCTCTTCCGGCGCGTTGTCGATCGACCCGTAGTCCCGCACCGCGATGTTCTTGTTCTTCGTGTGCAGCACCTTCGTGATCGCCGCCGTCAACGTCGTCTTGCCGTGGTCGATGTGCCCGATCGTCCCGATGTTCACGTGCGGCTTCGTCCGCTCGTACTTCGCCTTGGCCATGGGCCGCTCCTGTTTTCCTGTTAACGAGTGCTGCCGCGCGACACGGGCTTGCCGGCCGCCTTGGCGGTGATCTCTTCCGCCACGGCCGTCGGCACCTCTTCGTAGCGCGCGAACTGCATGGTGTACGTGGCGCGGCCCTGTGTCATCGACCGCACATCCGTCGCATAGCCGAACATCTGACCAAGGGGAACGTTGGCGCGCACCACTTCGGAGGTGCCGCGCACCTCCTGCGAGATGATGCGGCCGCGCCGGCTGTTGAGGTTGCCGATCACCGCGCCGACGTAGTCACGCGGCGTGACCACCTCGACGTCCATCACCGGCTCCAGCAGCACCGGCTTCGCGCGGCGCACGGCCTCCTTGAAGCCCATGGAGGCCGCGATCTTGAACGCCATCTCGGACGAGTCGACGTCGTGGTACGAGCCGTCCGTCAGCCGCACCTTCACGTCGACGATCGGGTAGCCGGCGAGCACGCCCGTGTCGAGCGCTTCCTTCACGCCCTTCTCGACCGCGGGGATGAACTCCTTCGGGATGGCGCCGCCGACGATCTTGTTCTCGAACACGAAGCCCTCGCCGGCGTTCGGCTCGACCTCGAGGTAAACGTCGCCGTACTGGCCGCGGCCGCCGCTCTGGCGGACGAACTTGCCCTGCGCCTCGGCGGGCTTGCGAATCGTCTCGCGGTACGCGACCTGCGGCTTGCCGACGTTCGCCTCGACCTTGAACTCGCGCAGCAGGCGGTCGACGATGATCTCGAGGTGCAGCTCGCCCATCCCGTGGATGAGCGTCTGCGAGGTCTCGGTCTCCGTCGTCACCCGGAACGTCGGATCCTCGAGCGCCAGCCGCGACAGCGATAGACCCAGCTTTTCTTCGTCGGCTTTTGTCTTTGGTTCTATGGCGACCGCGATCACGGGCTCGGGGAACGTCATCGCCTCGAGCACGATCGGGTCGGCGGCGTCACAGAGGGTGTCGCCCGTGATCGTCGACTTCAGCCCGATCGCGGCCGCGATGTCACCCGCCTGGATCTCCTCGATCTCCTCGCGCTTGTTGGCGTGCATGCGGAGGAGGCGGCCGACGCGCTCCTTCTTGTCCTTGGTGGAGTTGAACACGCCCGAGCCGGCCTTCAGCGTGCCGGAGTACACGCGCAGGAACACGAGCTGCCCGACGTGCTGGTCGTTCATGATCTTGAACGCGAGCGCCGCGAAGGGCTGGTCGTCCGACGCCTTCCGCTCTTCCGTGTCGTTGGTCTCGGGGTTGATGCCCTGCACCGGCGGGATGTCGAGCGGCGACGGCAGGAAGTCGATCACGCAGTCGAGCAGCGGCTGCACGCCCTTGTTCTTGAACGACGAGCCGCAGATGACCGGGAACAGCTTCATCTGCGTGGCGCCCTTGCGGACCGCCGCCTTGATCTCGTCCGGCGTCGGCGTCTCGCCGCCGACGAACTTCTCCATGAGGTGGTCGTCGACCTCGGCGAGGCCCTCGATCATCTTCTCGCGGTACTCGCGGACCTGGTCGGCCATGCCCGCCGGGATCGCGACCTTCTTGTACTCCTTGCCGAGCGTCTCGTCGTTCTCGTCCCACACGAGCGCGACCTGGTCGATGAGGTCGACGAGGCCCTGGTACTTGTCCTCGGAGCCGATCGGCAGCTGGATCGGCACGGCGTGCGCGCCGAGGCGGTCACGGAGCATGTCGAGGCAGCGGAAGAAGTCCGCGCCGACACGGTCCATCTTGTTGACGTAGACGAGGCGCGGCACGCGGTACTTGTCGGCCTGCCGCCACACGGTCTCGGTCTGCGGCTCCACGCCGGACACGGCGTCGAGCACGGTCACGGCGCCATCGAGCACGCGGAGCGAGCGCTCCACCTCCACGGTGAAGTCGACGTGGCCCGGAGTGTCGATGATGTTGATGCGGTGGTCGCGCCAGAAGCACGTCGTCGCGGCGGAGGTGATGGTGATGCCGCGCTCCTGCTCCTGCACCATCCAGTCCATCGTCGCGGTGCCTTCGTGCACCTCGCCGATCTTGTAGGAACGGCCGGTGTAGTAGAGCACCCGCTCGGTGGTCGTGGTCTTGCCCGCATCGATGTGGGCCATGATGCCGATGTTTCGAGTGCGCTCTAGCGAGTACTGCCGCTCCACGTCCGTCCTCTTTTCTCTCAGCCCCGCCCTGTGCCCGTTGCTACAGAAGCGAAGAGGGAGGCCAGGCTGCGCCCCCCTCTTCGTGGGGAAACTCCGTTACCAGCGATAGTGTGCGAACGCCTTGTTGGCCTCCGCCATCTTGTGCGTGTCCTCGCGCTTCTTCACCGCCGTGCCCCGATTGTTCGCCGCGTCCAGCAGCTCGGCGGAGAGCTTCTCCGCCATGCTCCGCTCTGGACGACGGCGCGCGGCGCCGATCACCCAGCGCATCGCGAGCGACGTCCGGCGGTCCGGCCGCACCTCGACCGGGACCTGATACGTCGAGCCGCCCACGCGGCGCGACTTCACCTCGACGGCCGGCTTCACGTTGTCGATGGCCGTCTTGAACATCTTCAGCGCTTCCTGCTTCGACCGGTCCTCGACCGTCGCGAGCGCGTCGTACATGATCCGCTCCGCGGTCGACTTCTTGCCGCGGATCATCATGATGTTGACGAACTTCGCGACCAGCCGGCTGCCGTACTTCGGGTCCGGCAGCACTTCGCGCTTCGCCGCGCCCGCGCGCCGCATGGCCTACGCTCCTCCGGCCTTCGGCGCCTTGGCGCCGTACTTCGAGCGACTCTGCTTGCGTCCCACCACGCCCGCGGTGTCGAGGCTGCCGCGGATGATGTGGTAGCGGATGCCGGGAAGGTCCTTCACGCGGCCGCCGCGGATCATCACGATCGAGTGCTCCTGCAGGTTGTGGCCGACCCCGGGGATGTAGGAGGTCACCTCCAGCCCGTTCGTCAGCCGCACGCGCGCGACTTTCCGGAGCGCCGAGTTCGGCTTCTTCGGCGTGGTCGTGTACACGCGGATGCAGACCCCGCGCTTCTGCGGACACCCCTGCATGTGCGGCGTCTTCGACTTCACGCGCACCGCTTGTCGGCCCTGTCGCACCAGCTGGTTAATGGTCGGCATGACTCTCCATCGCCGAAAACGGCGACAAAACTCTCACTTTATAGCCGAGAGGCCCTTGCATGTCAAGCATTTAGGCCCTATTGCGCCGGCGCCATAGAGATGGGGGCCCCACAACTGGAGAACCCCCAAGCCCCCACGGCTACCCGGCCACCGCCACGCCCTCGCCGTCGCCCGTGTCGACCGGCGGCGGGTCGAGGCTCAGCACCGCGTCGAGCGGCTTGATGGCCTCGCCGCCCGGCGTCAGCACTTCCACGCGCGTGTAGTTGTTCAGGCCCGTGCCGGCCGGGATCAGCCGGCCGACGATGACGTTCTCCTTCAGGCCGCGCAGGTCGTCGACCTTGCCGGAGATCGCGGCCTCGGTCAGGACTCGCGTCGTCTCCTGGAACGACGCCGCGGAGATGAAGCTGTCCGTCGACAGCGAGGCCTTGGTGATGCCGAGCAGCACCGGCTTCGCGGTCGCGGGGCGCTTGCCCTGCGACAGCACGCGCTCGTTCTCCTCCTGGAAGACGAACTTGTCGACCAGCTCGCCGACGACGAACTCGGTGTCGCCGACCTCCTCGATCCGCACGCGGCGGAGCATCTGCCGCACGATGATCTCGATGTGCTTGTCGTTGATCGTCACGCCCTGGAGGCGATAGACCTCCTGCACCTCGTTGACGAGGTAGCGCTGCAGCTCGCGGTCGCCGAGGACCGCCAGGTAGTCGTGCGGGTTCGGCGAGCCGTCCATGAGCGGCTCACCCGCGCGCACGCGATCGCCCTCGTGGACGCTGATGTGCTTGCCGCGCGGGATCAGGTACTCCTTGGTCTCGCCGTTGTCGGCGCGGATGACGATCTTCCGCATGCCCTTCTGGAAGCCGCCCATCTCCACGCGCCCGTCGATCTCGGTGATGACCGCCTGCTCCTTCGGCTTGCGCGCCTCGAAGAGCTCGGCCACCCGCGGGAGACCGCCGGTGATGTCCTTCGTCTTGGTGGTCTCGCGCGGGATCTTCGCGATGATGTCGGCCGCGTAGACCTCCGCGCCGTCGGCCACGTTGATGTTCGCGCCCACCGGCAGCGGGTAGCGGTGACGATCGCCCGTGTCGGCGTGGCCTTCCACCACCCGGATGATCATGCCCGGCTGCAGTCGGCCCTCGACGTCCTCGATGATGACCTGGCGGGCGAGGCCGGTGACCTCGTCGAACTCCTCGCGCACCGTCATGTTGGTGACGATGTCCTGGTACTCGACCCGGCCCGTGAACTCGGTGAGGATCGGATTGGTGAACGGGTCCCATTCGACGAGCACGGTGCGCGGCTTGACCTTGGCGCCCTCTTTCACCTTCAGCTTGGCGCCGTACACGACCGGGTAGCGCTCCCGCTCGCGGCCTCGGTCGTCGACCATGACGATCTCGCCGTTGCGGTTGGTCGCGACGAGGTCGCCGTCGCGGTTGGTGACCGTGCGCAGGTTGTGGAACTTCACGGTGCCCGCGCTCTTGGCCTCGTGCCTGCTGGCCTCGACCACGCGGCTCGCCGTGCCGCCGATGTGGAAGGTCCGCATCGTGAGCTGGGTGCCCGGCTCGCCGATCGACTGGGCGGCGATGATGCCGACCGCCTCGCCGAGCTCGGCCAGACGCCCGTTGGCGAGGTTGCGCCCGTAGCAGAGCACGCAGATCCCGCGCTTCGTGTCGCACGTCAGACCCGAGCGGATCCGGACCCGCTCGATGCCCGCGTCCTCGATCTCCTGCGCGGCGTCCTCGGTGATCTCGCTGTTCGCCTGGATGATGATCTCCTGCGACAGCGGATCGCGGACGTCCTCCGCCGTCACGCGGCCGAGGATGCGGTCGCGCAGCGACTGGATGATGTCGCCGCCCTCGACGAGCGGGACGGCGTCGATGTACTTCACGGTGCCGCAGTCGTACTCGGAGACGATCACGTCCTGCGACACGTCGACGAGCCGGCGCGTCAGATAGCCGGAGTCGGCCGTCTTCAGCGCGGTGTCGGCGAGGCCCTTGCGGGCGCCGTGGGTGGACGTGAAGTACTCGAGAACCGTGAGGCCCTCGCGGAAGTTCGACGTGATCGGCGTCTCGATGATCTCGCCCGACGGCTTGGCCATGAGACCGCGCATGCCGGCGAGCTGGCGGATCTGCTGCTTCGATCCCCGGGCGCCGGAGTCCGCCATCATGTAGATGGGGTTGAACTCGCCGCCCTGCTCGCCCTGCTCGAGCTCCTGGAACATCTTGTCGGCGATCTGCTCGGTGCAGTGCGCCCAGATGTCGACCACCTTGTTGTAGCGCTCGCCGTTCGTGATCACGCCGTCCTGGTACTGCTGCTCGACCTCGTTGACATCCCCCCGCGCCTTGGTCAGGAGCTCTTCCTTCGCGGTCGGGATGTGCATGTCGTCGATGCCGATCGACAGCCCGGAAAGCGTGGCGTAGCGGAAGCCGAGGTCCTTGAGCTCGTCGAGGAAGGCGACCGTCCGCTCGTTGCCCAGCAGGTTGTAGCAGCGGGACACGAGGTTGGTGACCTCCTTCTTCTTGAGCTCGCGGTTCTCGAAGCGGAGCTCCTCGGGGACGACCTCGTTGAAGAGCGTGCGACCGACGGTCGTGTCGATCATCTCGCCGTTCCACCGGAGGCGGATGCGCGCCTGCAGGTCGACGTCCTCGTTGTCGTACGCGATCCGCACTTCCTCGGCGTCGGCGAAGACGCGGCCCTCGCCGCGCACGGGATGCTCGGTCGTCCCGAGCTTCTCCTTCGTCAGGTAGTAGATGCCGAGGACCATGTCCTGCGTCGGCACGGCCAGCGGCGCGCCGTTCGACGGCGACAGGATGTTGTTGGCGGAGAGCATCAGGACCTGCGCCTCGAGCTGCGCTTCCATCGACAGCGGCACGTGGACCGCCATCTGGTCGCCGTCGAAGTCGGCGTTGAACGCGGTGCAGACGAGCGGGTGGATCTCGATGGCCTTGCCCTCGACGAGGATCGGCTCGAAGGCCTGGATGCCGAGGCGATGCAGGGTCGGGGCGCGGTTCAGGAGCACGGGGTGCTCCTTGATCACGTCCTCGAGGATGTCCCACACCTCGGGCCGCTCCTTCTCCACGCACTTCTTCGCGGCCTTGATCGAGGACGCGATGCCGCGGTCCTCGAGCTTGCGCAGGATGAACGGCTTGAACAGCTCGAGCGCCATCTTCTTCGGCAGGCCGCACTGGTGCAGCTTCAGGTACGGGCCGACGACGATGACCGAGCGGCCGGAGTAGTCCACGCGCTTGCCGAGCAGGTTCTGGCGGAACCGGCCCTGCTTGCCCTTGAGCGTGTCCGAGAGCGACTTCAGCGGGCGGTTGTTCGGCCCGGTGATCACGCGGCCGCGCCGGCCGTTGTCGAACAGCGCGTCGACCGCCTCCTGCAGCATCCGCTTCTCGTTGCGGATGATGATCTCCGGCGCCTTCAGGTCCATGAGCCGCTTCAGCCGGTTGTTCCGGTTGATCACGCGGCGATAGAGGTCGTTCAGGTCCGAGGTCGCGAAGCGGCCGCCGTCGAGCGGGACGAGCGGGCGCAGCTCCGGCGGGATGACCGGGACGACTTCCAGGATCATCCAGTCCGGCTGGTTGCCGGACTTCAGGAACGCCTCGATGACCTTGAGGCGCTTGACGATCTTCTTGCGCTTCTGCACGGACGTCTCGCCGAGCATCTGCGCGCGCAGGTCGCGCGCGAGCGCGTCGAGGTCCATGTCGCGCAGCAGCTCGCGGATCGCCTCGGCGCCCATGCCCACCTTGAGGGCGTCGGGGCCGTGCTCCTCCTGGAGCTTGCGCGCCTTGTCGACCGACATCAGGTCCTTCTTCTTGACGCCGTTGATCTTGGCGTCGCGGACCACGTACTCCTCGAAGTAGAGGATCTTCTCCAGCTCGCGGAGCGACATGTCGAGGAGCTGGCCGATGCGGGACGGCAGCCCCTTGAAGAACCACACGTGCGAGACCGGGGAGGCGAGCTCGATGTGGCCCATGCGCTCGCGGCGCACGCGCGCGCGCGTGACCTCGACGCCGCACTTGTCGCACACCACGCCCGCGAACTTCATGCGCTTGTACTTGCCGCACGCGCACTCGTAGTCCTTCGTCGGCCCGAAGATGCGCGCGCAGAAGAGGCCGTCACGCTCCGGCTTGAACGTCCGGTAGTTGATCGTCTCCGGCTTCTTCACCTCACCGTGCGACCAGTCGCGAATCTTCTGGGGCGCGGCGAGCTTGATGCGGATCGCGTCAAACGTGATGGGCTTCGCATGCCGATCCAGGATGCCCCACAGATCCTTGGTGGGCTTCTCTTCCCTGATCAGGCTGCCGAAAGGCCGATCCGTCAGCATTCAGCTCTTCTCCTTGTCGTTGAGGGCTGGCCGGTCCATCCCACGGGCCACTAGGAAGCCTTCTTTCCGTCTTTGGTGATCAGTTCGACGTCGAGCGCGAGCGACTGCAGTTCCTTCACGAGCACGTTGAACGACTCCGGCGTGCCCGGCTCGAGGAAGTTCTCGCCCTTGACGATGGCTTCGTAGATCCGGTTGCGGCCCTCCACGTCGTCGCTCTTGACGGTGAGCATCTCCTGGAGCGTGTGCGCCGCGCCGTAGGCTTCCAGGGCCCACACTTCCATCTCCCCGAACCGCTGGCCGCCGAACTGGGCTTTGCCACCCAGGGGCTGCTGAGTCACCAGCGAGTACGGGCCGATGGAGCGCGCGTGCATCTTGTCGTCGACCAGGTGCGCGAGCTTCAGGATGTAGATCTGGCCCACGGTCACTTCCTGGTGGAAGCGCTTCCCCGTGCGGCCGTCGTACAGCACGGTCTTGCCGGACGTCGGCATCCGCGCCTCGGTCAGGTGCTGCTTGATCTCTTCCTCGGTGGCGCCGTCGAACACGGGGCTCGCCATCCAGAGCCCGAGCGCGCGCGCGGCCCAGCCGAGGTGGGTCTCGAGGATCTGCCCGACGTTCATTCGAGAAGGCACGCCAAGAGGATTGAGCACGATCTCCACCGGCGTTCCATCCTCGAGGAAAGGCATGTCTTCCTCGGGAAGCACCTTCGACACGACCCCTTTGTTCCCGTGGCGGCCGGCCATCTTGTCGCCGACGGAGAGCTTGCGCTTCACCGCCACATACACCTTCACCATCTTGATCACGCCCGGCGGCAGGTCGTCGCCGCGGCGCAGCCGGCCGATGCGCTCCTCCAGCATCGAGTCGTAGATGCCGATCTGCTCTTCCGACAGCTCCTCGATGCGGCGGATCATTTGCGGCAGGCCGTCGTCTTCCTTGACCTTGACCTTCTTCAGCTCGTTCCACGACAGGTCGTCGAGGTCCGGCCGGTCGATCCGATCGCCTTTCTTCGTCAGGCGGTTGTTCTTGTCCGTGGGATCCACGATGTCCACGACGGCCGTCTTACCGACGAGAAGATTCTTGAGCTTCTGATCGCGTTCCATTTCGACCATCGCGATCTCATCCTGATAATCCTTCTCGAGGCGCGCGATCTCCTCCTCCTCGATGGACTTGGCGCGCTCGTCCTTGTCGACGCCGCGCCGCGAGAACACCTTCACGTCGACGACCGTGCCCTCGATGCCCGGGGGCACCGTGAGCGAGGTGTCGCGCACGTCGCCGGCCTTCTCGCCGAAGATCGCGCGGAGCAGCTTCTCTTCCGGCGTGAGCTGGGTCTCGCCCTTCGGCGTGATCTTGCCGACCAGAATATCGCCGGGCTTGACCTTGGCGCCGATGCGGACGATGCCGGAGTCGTCGAGGTCCTTCAGGGACTCTTCCGACACGTTCGGAATGTCGCGCGTCACCTCTTCCTTGCCGAGCTTGGTGTCGCGCGCCTGGATCTCGAACTCCTCGATGTGGATCGAGGTGAAGCGGTCCTCCTTGACGAGCTTCTCGGACACGAGGATCGCGTCCTCGAAGTTGTACCCGCCCCACGGCATGAACGCGACGAGCACGTTGCGGCCGAGCGCGAGCTCACCCTGATCGGTGGCCGGCCCGTCGGCGATGACGTCGCCCCGCGCCACCTTCTGGCCCTTGCGCACGATGGGCTTCTGGTTGATGCAGGTGTTCTGGTTCGAGCGGCGGTACTTCGTCAGGTTGAAGATGTCGAGCGGCAGATCCTGGACGGGGTCGGTCTTCTTCGACCGGCTCTCCGCCCGGACGACGATCCGGTCGGCCGACACGTATTCCACGGCGCCCGAGCGCTTGGCCACGAGCACCGCGCCCGAGTCGCGCGCGACCACGTGCTCCATGCCCGTGCCGACCAGCGGCGCCTCGGGCTGCAGGAGCGGCACGGCCTGGCGCTGCATGTTCGAGCCCATGAGCGCGCGGTTCGCGTCGTCGTTCTCGAGGAACGGGATCAGCGACGCCGCGACGGACACGAGCTGCTTCGGCGACACGTCCATGTAGTGCAGCTCTTCGGGCGGCACCATCCGGAACTCACCGGCCTTGCGGGCCGACACGCGCTCCTGGAGGTACTTGCCGGTGCGGTCGATCGACGCGTTGGCCTGCGCGATGACGACCTGCTCCTCCTCCAGCGCGGTGAGGAAGACGATCTCGTCGAGCACGCGCCCGCTGGTGACCTTGCGGTACGGCGTCTCGATGAAGCCGAACTCGTTCGTGCGCGCGTACGTCGACAGCGAGCTGATCAGGCCGATGTTCGGGCCTTCCGGCGTCTCGATGGGGCAGATCCGGCCGTAGTGCGTCGGGTGCACGTCGCGCACTTCGAATCCCGCGCGCTCGCGGGAGAGGCCGCGCGGACCGAGAGCGGAGAGCCGGCGCTTGTGCGTCAGCTCCGCCAGCGGGTTCGTCTGGTCCATGAACTGCGAGAGCTGCGAGGAGCCGAAGAACTCCTTCACCACCGCCGAGACGGGCTTGGCGTTGATGAGGTCGTGCGGCATCAGGTTCGCGGTGTCGGAGATGGACATCCGCTCCTTGACCGCGCGCTCCATGCGCGTGAGGCCCACGCGGAACTGGTTCTCGAGCAGCTCGCCCACCGACCGGACGCGGCGGTTGCCGAGGTGGTCGATGTCGTCGGTCTGCCGCGTGCCGAGCTTCACCATCAGCAGGTGGCGCACGACGGAGACGATGTCCTCCGAGCGCAGCGTCTTGATGTGCAGCGGCGCGTCGATCACGAGCTTCTTGTTGATCATGAAGCGGCCGACGCGCGCGAGGTCGTAGCGGCGCGGGTCCATGAACATGCCGCGGAACAGCGCGCGCGCGGAGTCGACGGTGGGCGGGTCGCCCGGCCGGAGGCGCCGGTAGATCTCGACGAGCGCCTCGTCGGGGTTCTTGAAGCCGTCCTTCGCGAGCGTCTCGTAGATCGAGGCGTCGACGCGGTCCCTGTCGACCACGAGCACCTTGAACGGAGCCACGCGCTTGCCCATGATGAGCGCGAGCGTCTGCGAGGTGATCTCGGCGTTCGTGTTGACGAGGACTTCGCCGCTCTCGGTGTCGATGATGCGCGAGCCGGTGCGGCGGCCGACGAGCGACTCCGCCCGCACGGCGAGCTTCTCGACTCCCGCCTCCGCAAGCTTCTCGATCATCTTGTCGTTCAGGACCTTGCCCGCCTGCACGAGCGGCTCGCGGTGCCGCGGCGGCTTCACGTCCTCCGCCACCTTCACGCCGCGCTGAGCGGGGCCGCTGAACTTCACCCAGGCGTTGCCTTCGTCGAAGGCCTGCACCTCTTCCATCTCGTAGAACTGGCCGAGGATCTCCTCGTCGGAGAGGATGTTGCCCTTCTCGAGGAACCAGAACGCGCGCAGGAACGCCGTCGCCAGCATCTTGCGCCGCCGGTCCACGCGGACGTGGAGGATGTCGTTCGCGTCGAAGTCGAACTCCACCCACGAGCCGCGGTACGGGATCACGCGCGCCGAGAAGAGCGGCTTGCCGGACGCGAGCGTCTTGCCCTTGTCGTCGTCGAAGAAGACGCCGGCGGAGCGCTGGAGCTGGCTGACCACGACCCGCTCGGTGCCGTTGATGATGAACGTGCCCTTGTCGGTCATCAGCGGCAGCTCGCCCAGGTAGACCTCCTGACCGCGCTGCTCGCGGATGCTCCGGGTCTTGGCCTCCTTGTCGTGATCGAAGATGACGAGACGGAGGGTGACCTTCAGCGGGATCGCGAAGGTCATCCCGCGGTCGTGGCACTCCTCCACCGTGTACTTCGGATCGACGAAGTGATACGAGTCGAACTCCAGCAGCGCGTTGTCGTTGTAGTCCGCGATCGGGAACACCGACTTGAAGACCGCCTGCAGCCCGATGTCCTCGCGACGATCCGCGGAGACATCCTTCTGGAGGAACGTCTCGTACGAGCGCTTCTGAACCTCGATGAGATTCGGAATCTCGACGATCGACGGGATCTTGCCGAAGTCTTTCCGACTCCGTCGCCCGCACTGGATCACGCCTGCCATCTATCTCGTCTCCTCGAGAGCGATCTGCGATCGCCCTCACACACTGCTGTCGCCCTTTTGAGCCCTCACCGCGCTGAACGACCGTCGGACGGGGACGCCGTCCCCCTCCCGGTTACTTGACCTGAACCTGAGCGCCCTGCTCCTCGAGCTTCTTCTTCATGTCCTCCGCCTCCGCCTTGGTGACCTTCTCCTTCACCGGCTTCGGCGCGCCGTCCACGAGGTCCTTCGCCTCCTTGAGGCCGAGGCCCGTCAGCTCGCGGACGACCTTGATGACCTGGATCTTCTTGTCGCCGGCCGCGGAGAGGACGACGTCGAACTCGGTCTTCTCCTCCGGGGCCGCGGCGCCGCCGCCCGCAGCCGCACCCGGGGCCGCGGCGACCGCGACGGGCGCGGCGGCGGACACGCCCCACTTCTCCTGCAGGAGCTTCGAGAGCTGCGCCGCCTGGAGCAGCGGCAGCTTGTCGAGCTCTTCCGCGATCTGTTCGATGGTCATCGCCATGACTTGCTCTCCTTAGTTGGCTTCTGAGGCATTTCCGGTCATTTCACCGCTCGCCTCGCCGGAGGCACCGGCTCGGCTCGCACTGCCACGTTCGGACAGGACGAATGCGAGCTCGCGCGGCGCGGCCTGCAACAGGCTCGCGATCTGCACGAGCGGACCTTGAATCGCGCCGATGATCTGCGCGCGGATGGTTTCCTTGCTGGGCAGCTCGGACAGCGCCTTCAGCTCGGAGGCCGGGAGCACCTGACCGTCGACGAAGCCGGCCTTGATCGCGAGCGCCTGGTTCGTGCGCGCGAACGTGTGCAGGGCCTTCGCGACGGCGACGGGATCCTCCTTCGAGATCACCATCCCGGTCGGCCCCTTGAGGTGCGGACCGAGCTTGGCGAGATCCGTGTCGGTCATCGCGAGCTTCGCGAGCCGGTTCTTCATCACCTTGTATTGCGCCGACACGCCGCGCAGCTGCTTGCGGAGGTCGGAGAGCTGCTGGACGGTCAGGCCGCGATACTCGGTGACGAGCACCGTCTTCGCGCCGTCCAGGCGGCTCTTGAACTCCTCGACCGTCTCGACCTTCTCTTGCGTGGGCACGTGGCGCTCCTTACACAGCCTTCTTGAACAGGTTCGCGAGCGCGGCCGCGTCGATCGTCACGCCCGGCCCCATCGTGGTGGACATGGTCACCGTGCGGAGATACGTCCCCTTCGCGGCGGACGGCTTCGCGCGCACGATCGCCTCGATCACGGCCATCGCGTTCGCCTGGATGTTCTCGGGCGTGAACGACTTCTTGCCGACCGGCGTGTGGATGTTGCCCGCCTTGTCGACGCGGAACTCCACCTTGCCCGCCTTCGCCTCGCGTACGGCCTTGCTGACGTCGAACGTCACGGTGCCGAGCTTCGGGTTCGGCATGAGACCGCGCGGGCCGAGCACCTTGCCGAGCCGGCCGACCTGGCCCATGAGGTCCGGCGTCGCGATGGCGGTGTCGAAGTCCGTCCAGCCGCCCTGGACCTTCTCGACGAGGTCCTCGGCGCCGACCGTGTCCGCGCCCGCCTCGCGCGCCTCGCGGTCCTTGTCGCCCTTCGCGAACACCGCCACGCGCACCGTCTTGCCGATGCCGTGCGGGAGCACGACGGCGCCGCGGACCATCTGGTCCGCGTGCTTGGGATCGACGCCGAGACGGAACGAGATGTCGACGGACTCGTCGAACTTCGCGCCCGGCATGTCCTTGATCAGCCGCACGGCCTCGTCGAGCGTGTAGTGCTTCTCGGGCTCGAGCTTCTTCGTCGCCGCGTCGTAGCGCTTGTTGAGCTTTGCCATCAGACCACCTCGATGCCCATGCTGCGGGCGGTGCCCTCGATGATCCGCATCGCGGAGTCGATCGAATCCGTGTTGAGGTCGACGAGCTTGGTCTGCGCGATCTCGCGGACCTGCTGCGACGTGACCTTGCCGATCTTGTCCTTGTGGGGGACGGCGGAGGCCTTCGCGATGCCCGCGGCGCGCTTGAGCAGCACGGCCGCCGGCGGCGTCTTCACGATGAACGTGAACGACCGGTCCTGGTAGATCGTCACCACCACCGGAAGGATCAGCCCTTCCTGAGTGTTCGTCTGCGCGTTGAAGCCCTTGCAGAACTCCATGATGTTGACGCCGTGCTGACCGAGCGCGGGGCCCACCGGCGGCGAGGGGTTCGCCTTGCCCGCCGGGATCTGCAGCTTCACCCTCGCCTGAACTTTCTTCGCCATGGCCTTTCCGTTAGAGCGGGCGGACCTGGCGCGAGGCCAGCTCCAGCCGCGTATGACGTCCGAACACCGGCACGACGACGTGCAGCCGGCCGTCGGCGGCCGCCGCCTCGTCGATCACGCCCTCGAAGCCGCGGTAGGGACCTTCGAGGATCCGCACCTTGTCACCACGCTCGAATGTCCAGCGCCCGTTCATCTAGAGCCGCTCCACCTGGTAGTACTCGAGCTCGACGGGCGTCGGCCGCCCGAAGACGGGCACGATCACCTTCATCCGTCCGCGCTCGGGGTTCGTGTCCTCGACCGTGCCCTGGAAGTTCTGGAACGGGCCCTCGATCACCCGGATCTTGTCGCCCTGCTGGAACACCGACTTCGGCTTCGGCTTCTCGGCGCCCGTCGCCATCTGCCGCTGGATGTCGTCGACCTGGTCCTGCGACAGCGCGACCGGCTTCTGGCCCGAGCCGACGAAGCCCGTCACCTTCGGCGTCGAGCGCACGAGGTGCCACGTGTCGTCGGTGAGCTCCATCTCCACGAGCACGTACCCGGGGAAGAACTTCTGCTCGGTCTCGCGCTTCTGCTTGTTGCGGACCTCGACGACCTTCTCCGTCGGCACGAGCACCTGGCTGATCTTCTCGCCCATGCCGAAGATCTTGGCGCGCGACTGGATCGCCTCGGCCACCTTGTTCTCGAAGCCCGAGTACGTGTGGACGACGAACCATTGCTTGCTCAACGGAGGATCCTTTCCACCGCGCGCGCGAGCACGATGTCCACACCGCCGAGGAAGAACGCGAGCGCGACGGCGACGACGATCACCACCACCGTCGAGTTCACGAGCTCGGCGCGGCTCGGCCAGGTGACCTTGCGGAACTCCGCGAGGACCTCCTGCACGAATTCCTGGATGCGCGCCACGAAGCCCATGTCGTCGTCTACCTTCTTCCTTCTTGTTCTCTTGTCACCGCGCCGTCCGTTGTAAATGGCAGGGGTGGAGGGATTCGAACCCCCATCCCCCGGATTTGGAGTCCGGTGCTCTAGCCGTTAGAGCTACACCCCTACATTCACAGCGCCGCTACCTCGTTTCCTTGTGCGGCTGATGCTTGCGGCACCACTTGCAGTACTTCTTCAGCTCCATCCGGTCCGGATGCGTGCGCTTGTTCTTCGTCGTCGAGTAGTTCCGGCGCTGACACGAGCTGCACGCGAGCGAGACGATTTCGCGCATGGCGCTAGCCCTCGATCTCGGTGACGACGCCGGCGCCGACCGTCCGCCCGCCCTCCCGGATCGCGAACCGCAGCTCCTTCTCCATCGCGATCGGCGTGATCAGCTCGATCGCCATCGTCACGTTGTCCCCC
>Ga0194121_10001261_pt1 | contig 43790 bp, 43 predicted proteins | sample TA2MahCa50mmetaG_FD_148609 | JGI IMG/M metagenome (GOLD analysis project Ga0194121, IMG submission 148609) | Freshwater microbial communities from Lake Tanganyika, Tanzania - TA2015020 Mahale Deep Cast 50m | ecosystem: Environmental > Aquatic > Freshwater > Lake | place: Tanzania: Lake...
AGCCCATTGAAGTTGAGCGAGAGAGATATACAGTCATTGGTGAAGAAGGAGAAAGCGGTGGTGCGCACGGGTAGTACTCCGGAACAGAAAGATACTTCCTCTCCTGTGGAGAAGAAAAAGCCAGACCATACTCCGTTTCTTGCGAAGCTTAAGCATGCGGCGGCACATCGACGGCCTGTGAAGAAACGTAAGAAATAAACCTTAGAAAAAATAAGAGAAAAAGTGGGCAGGGAGAAAGTTGCCAAAGTGGAGAGAAAAGGACCAGACCATAGCTCATTCCTCTCTAAGACCAAGAAGAAAAATTAAAGAAAAGGAACCTGAGTTAGGTATTTATAGAGGGTCTTGCTTAGGATATTATGAGAGACAAAAGACTTGCTCTGTGGAAAAAAGACATACTCGATCATAGACCACAGATTACTTTGTCATTGATCTTTGCCATAATTGCAGTGGTTCTAACTTTTATTTCTGGTTTATATGTTGAGAGAGTTGGGACAGTGTCGCCTCCAGATATTGTGCTTGATAATCTACCAGTCATAGACCTGAGCGTGCTTTATGTTTGGCTTTTCCTGTTTGTATTGTCCTTGTTCATATTCTATCCGTTGATCTATATGCCTAAAAAGATACATTACATGATAGGGATGCTTAGCTTATTTAGTGTGATTCGCTCAGGTTTCGTAGTATTGACTCATCTTAAGATGCCTGAAGGCGCAATATCTCCATTATCTTATTCGCCTGCAGTATATGACTTCTTTTCTTTCTCAAATTATCTATTCTTTTCAGGACATGTGGGCCTTCCATTCTTAGGATATCTTATCTACAGAGATAATAAAAAATTGAGGCGGATATTTCTTTTTTCATCGATAGTACTTGCGGCCATTGCATTGCTAATGCACAGACATTATTCAATAGACGTCCTATCTGCCTATTTTATTACTTATGGCATATATAAAATAGGGAATTATGTTTTTGACTATAAAGCTATCAGGAAATAAAGAAGAGCTATATAACATATAAGGTAGCCTATCACTATTATTATTCCATGTTTCATGAAAATCTTTACAAATCTTTCCTTGAGAATCCTTATTATTCGTGTCTTCTTAGAAAGATATCTTACCAAGAATATCAGAGCAAGGAGGATAAATAAGAAAATCCAGAAATATCTTTCTATGAATGAGAATATTTTTATGTAAGCAAAGCCTATCAGATATCCTATTGCCACAAATTGACCTATGCCTACCATTACTCCCAGAACATTATATTTTGTAAATTTTTTGTAGTCTGTCCTGAATATTCCTGCCAGGAAAGGAGTTATCCATGATACTGGGCCCATAAGCCTGGCGAAAAACAATGATTTCTCCCCGAATTTCTTAAAGAATCTCTTGCCCTTCTGGAATTTCTTAGGGTTAAGGAACTTGTTGGACTTTCTGAAAAACTTAGAAATAAATTTTTCACCATATTTTTTTCCCAGCCAGTAACTGGAATGGTCTCCTGCAATTCCGCCCAAGACTGAGATAAGATATACCAACCAGACATTAAGATATCCCAAGCCTGCAGCAATAGAGCCCGCAAGGAAGAATATTTCTCCATGAATGAAAAATCCTGGCCCTATAAGAGTCTCAAAGTAAGAACCTAAGAAAAGCACAACATAGGCCAGAAAATCGTGTGCCTTTGAGAATTCGAAAAGATAGTCTATCCAGTAACCCATTATCTGATCACTTCCCATTCCTTACTTACTGATTTGTGGCTAAATGATGCCGATAGGCTGTTCAGGAACCATTTAATCAAAAGTCTTGGCCAACCTGTTTTTCTTGCGCGTCTTCCTGTATGATAAACAGTAAGTGGAGCAAGCAATGTATAACCATTCCTTGAACAGCGTATGAATAGTTCATAATCTTCTCCTGCAGCAAAAGTTTCGCTAAAGCCGCCAATCTTAAGGAATTCTTTCCTGACATGCATTTGGAATTCCCCTGCCGCTCTTCCTTGGTGAAATAGATTGTTCATAATCTTATGAAAACTGTTCAACCAGAGATAAACAAGCCAGTCTGCCCAGCTTTCTCTGTCAGGTAATACCCTTATGTTAGCCGTAAGAGCTACCAAACCAGGTCTTGAATCAAATTCTTCAACAGTTTTCTTGAAGAATTTGTCTTGATCCGGGATAGTGACATCTGCATCTACAAAAGCAATATATTTTCCTCTTGCAATCTTTGCACCTTCATTACGGCCTTCACCTATAGTCTGTCTTCTTTTTTCCTTGTGTACAAAAATTTTGTCTGCATATTTTTTTGCAATAGAAACTGTCTTATCATTGCTCCCCCCGTCCGAGATTATTAATTCATAGTTTGTATCATGTAATCCAGAAGTTAGGTTTTCAAGAGCTTTCTTCAGTCCTTTTTCTTCATTGAGAGTAGGTATTATAATCGATATCAGTGGGGTTCTCATGAACAAATCAAGGTATCTAGATTTAAAAACCTCGCGTGGATCATTAGAAAAACTTTTTATAGTAAGATAAGTTTTTGTGAGTTATAATGAAAAGACTTTCAAGGCGATGGCTTGACGAGCTCTGGTCAACAAGATGGAAACTGGTCATAATTGCTGTGATTGGGTTTTTATCAATAATTTCAAACAAAGCAGCAGGCACGTATGCTGACAGTTTTATATCTCTTCCTGCACCTGATATCATATTAGATTCTATAGGTCCCTACGATGTCACTTTCTTATATGTTTGGTTTTTCCTTTTAGTTATGTATTCATTATTTCTCTATCCGCTGATATTTACACCTGGAAGGTTTTATTATGCGTGTGGACTTATAGCTTTTTTCACGATTGTAAGAAGCATTTTCATCAGCCTGACACATCTTTATGCTCCTGCGCAGGCAATATCTCCCGTTTTTCCTCCAACGTTCAGCACCATAGCCTATACAAATGACTTGTTCTTTTCAGGACATACAGGATTGCCATTCCTAGGATTCCTTATGTTCAAGAATCATTGGGCCAAAGAATTTTTTCTGTTCTCTTCAATAGTATTGGGGGCAAGCACTCTTTTAATGCATCAGCACTATTCAATAGATGTATTTGCCGCTTTCTTCATCACATATGGCATATATGTAATGGGAAATTCTATATACAAGAAGATAGGGTGGATGCCTAAAGATAAGTCATAATCTCTGGTTATCTATGCTGAGCACCTTGCCATCTCCACGGTCATAATTATACTGTGCAAGAGGCCGCCTTATCTCTCCAATAAAATTTCTATATGTCTCAAAATATAGGTATTTAAGGATTAGCTTTACTTTGTTCTCTCTGTCAAATCTTCTCGATATAGAGTCCGAATCTATAGGACATGAAGATAAAATCCTGAACTTTCCTTTCTTTGAGGCTCGATTTATATAGTCAAAGTCTTCTGACATAATGATTGACGGGTCAAATAAAGTCCTGTCATGTATTGCCTTCCTAGCCCAAATGCTAAAACCAATTGCCCTAGGGTTATAATATTGTACAGTCTTCAACCATACCCGGTAGAATGAATTTAGTATTTTCTCGAACATATCTTTGTCCCCTCCTTTGTAATCTGAAAATGCAATTGAAAGTTTTTTATCTAAAAATTCTTCTAAGTTACTCTTTAAGAAATCTTTTGGAAGTGAAACGTCTCCATCAAGGAAAAGAAGTACTTTGCCTCGAGCAAACTTTGCACCAAAGTTCCTTGACCTAGACTGGCCCCTTATATCCTTCTTTACTACCTTTAATTTGAGTGATCTTGAGAATCTCTTTGCTATCTCGCAAGTCCTGTCAGAACTATGATCATCAACAATTATCACTTCCAGTCTTTTATATGACTGAGATCTTATAGAATCTAGAAGTTTACCTATATTCTTTTCTTCATTATAAGTTATTATAATCATACTTACCAGAGGGTTATTCAGTTTAGAAGGATTAGAGTATTTTATCCTGTAGAGGTTCTTTTTGAATAGGATTGTATGGTTCAATTTTAATATCCCTAATATGTTGAAAATAGAAATTAAGAAAGCTGAGTTTGGAAATGCGATGAGGAGGGTAGCTCCGATCAGACTACCTATGATGCCCTGTATCTCTATATATGTCTTGTAATTACAGAATTCTTTGATATATTCTACATCTGAAAGAAATCTTGTCCTTTGATGATAAATAATGGCAAACATAAATAACGTGGTGAGGGAGATGAACCAAAAATATGGTCTTTGTATGCTTGATGTAAGATAAAACATCGAGATAAGGACAGCTATTGAAGATGTAGCGATTACTGGATCTAAGACTTTTCCATTCCTAAAGAGGAAATATCCCCCATACAAGATGTGCAAAATCAAGAGGAATGAAGAAAGTGAAAAGATCACTGTAGTCGTGTCTGGACCATGGTTTATGATCAGGAAAAAAGTATAGAGAGCAGCTAGAGTGAAGTAAAAAATAGGATTAGAGAGCACAAAAATGACTTTATCCTTAAGGTTCATGATGGTATGGAGCATAAGGGCAATTTAAAGCTTGCTTAGCAACCTAGAGAACTGAAAAGACTTATATAGGGATTTTTATTGCCTGATGTAGGCCTCATAGGCTAATGGTAGACCGGGTCTTTGACGTGGACCATGCCCAAGTTCGATTCTTGGTGAGGCCAGTTAGCTTTTTTAACATATTCTCTATAGATTGCAAGGATTTACTTCCTAGAGGTTAAAAGTATGGTAGCGCAATATGCTTTTGAATATATTGCCTATTTTTCTTACTAAGTAAGATAGTTAGTTATTTACTAATAAGATTTATATATGAGTATCATTTGATAGATTGACTTGGGAGAAAGAAAAAGAGATGAAGAAATACTTGCTTTTAATTGAAGATGAAACTCTTTGGGATCAGTTCAAGAAAAGTCTGAGCAAAGATATTAATACAGAGATAATCGAAATGATTCAGGATAAGGTGAAGACCGCTGGCGCGTCCGTTAACGTCCTGCGACCTGAAAGAAATAAAAATGGAAAAGGGGGCAAAAAATGAGAGGAGATAGGGGACAGATGGCAGTCATAGTGATAGTTGCTTTTGCGATTATAGCAGCAATAGTGTTGTTCTTTTTTATCAGAAGTGATGAAAGAGTAAAGGGCGTACCTCCAGAGCTTTCTCCAGTGTATGACTATTATGCTGCTTGTATAGAACAGGAAGCAAAAGCGGCAGTAGACCTTGCAGGAACGCAAGGTGGACGCATAGAATCTGAATATGTACCTGGTAGTGATTATGCCCCATTTTCATCCCAGCTTGGATTTCTTGGATTTGGGGTGCCCTATTGGATGTCTATATCTGGAAATGGCATCGTGCAGGAAAATGTACCTACCAAACAAGGAATTGAGAAAGAGATGGGAGAGTTCATAGCTGACAGACTGAAAGACTGCGATTTCGAATCTTTTGCTGTGCAAGGTGTGCAAGTCAAGAGAGGAGATCCTAAAGTAAGTGTCAGCATACAGAGCAGAAGCATACAAATAGAAGTAGATGCAGATATTGGTGCAAGTAAAGGAGATAGCAGTGCCAGGAAGACACAACATAAAGTGGAGATATCAAGCGGATTTGGAGAGCTATTCAATTCGGCGGTAGAAATATATTCACGACAGAAAGAAGATGCATTCCTGGAGAAATATGCTGAAGATGTATTAAGACTCTATGCCCCAGTAGATGGAGTTGAAATAAGTTGCACTCCTAAAATATGGAAAGTGCAAGAAGTAGAGAGTGAGATTAAGAATGCACTTGAGCTTAACATTGCCAGCTTAAAGACAAGGAAAGATAAAGATTCTGACTATTTCTACACAAATGCAGGAACATCCATACCTGCAATCTTTAGATATTCTCAGGACTGGCCAACAAAGATAGAGATTTCAGGAACACAAGGCAGTTTGATGATTGCACAACCTGTAGGGAATTCACAAGGAATGGGCGCGATGGGTTTCTGCTATGCGCCATACCATTTTGTATACGATGTCAGATTTCCAGTTATGGTTCAGTTGGTAAGAGATGATGGAGAGATATTCCAATTCCCAGTCGTGGTAGTCATAGATAAAAATCTCCCAAGACAAGGATTGGGGGCAAGAATTGCTGAAAATGTTGATAAGACAAATGCCTGCGCATTCCCTACGCAAGATATTGAAGTTGACATATTTGATGTCCAATTGAGAAAAATTGATGCCAACATAAGCTATCAATGTTTTGAACAGGAATGTAGTATTGGTCAAAGTAAGAATGGTACATTGAAGGCAAAGGCTCCTGCATGCTTAAACGGGCAAATCATTGCAAGAGCAGAGGGATATGCTGAGAAGAAAGTTCTATTCTCGAGCAGCAAAGAGAGTAAGGCAGAGTTAGTGATTGACAAAGAATATAAAGTGGGATTGTCATTGACAGTTGATAGAAAACCATTGTCTGGACAAGCATTAGTCACATTCGAGGGGCCAAAGAGCATAGGAGTGTCGTTGCCAAATTCTGAGAAAGTTGAATTATCGGAAGGCGCATACAATGTCAGTGTATATATCTATGGAAATTCGAGCATAGTTCTTCCTGCAACAACAAAGAGAGAGTGCACAAAAGTGACAAGTGGAGGGATTTTAGGATTTTTTGGGAGCACAAAAGAGGAATGCTTTGACATAACTGTGCCATCCACCAAAATAGAATCAGCTATAGTTGGAGGAGGAGCATCGGAAGTATATCTTCTTCCTGATATGCTTGGAAATGGTACTCTTAAAATAGATGTGAAAGGATTTTCTAAACCCAACTCTTTGGAGCAACTCCAGAACAATTATGAATTGTTTGCCAATTCGGGAGTGGATATACAATGAAAGACCTAAGAAACTTGCGGTTTCTTCGAGGCAACTTTCCTTTAGAGAATATGAGACTTCTTATAGCCCCCATACTTTTCATGTCAAGGAACTTGACTAAAACTCCAGCTTTTAAGCTGGAGTTGTTCCTTGAGCATCCAAAAAACGAGCGCCTGCATCAAACTGCGGCTTTTAAGCCGCAGTGGCGCATCGTTTTTTTGATAATAATATATATGTTGCCATTTATTGCAGCATATAACGATTTTGGAGGATATTCTAGTAGCTCTAGTTTCTATTCGACAACACAACCTCAGCCCGATTTCCAGACAGCATATAGCGGACATATTAGCACATATTGGCCGATATTGGAAGAAAGAGACAAAGAATCACAGTGCGAAGCCAGACAAGACTTGTTGATACAAGTAGCTCCTGCGGGATGCCAGCCAGCAGTAGTGAGAAGCGACTTGATTGCGGAGCAAAATGTTCCAGTATTCTGCCAGCTTGATGCTCTCAAGCTTAATCCTTTGATTGATATAAGAGAGATAAGAAATATACAGTTTAGAGCAAATTATCCTAAGGAAGTAATAAGCACAGGATTCCATCCTGCACGAGCAGCATTAAGGACAAAAGATAGACTTCTTGGAAGCCCCATGACCAGCAATATTGGGTATGCAGTGATAGTGCTTAGGAAGAATGCAAATGAATCGTCATTACCTTCATTTGTGAATTTGACATTATCTGCAAGAGTGGAGTATGAATCTGGAAATGCGCTTGGGATAGGAAGAGCAGAATTCCTGCTTACTCCTGTAGATGATGAGACTTGGGCAGAGACAGAGAGCAAGAATCAAAGTTTCTGGCAGGGTAGATACTCAGTAAGGGTTGAAAATCTCAATGAGAGATTTGCTGATTTAAGCATATATTTCCAGGACAGAAAAATAGCAGGGACAAGAGTAGAGAGAGGAAGGCTTTCTAATCCGATATATCTGCCAGGGAGCTATTGCCAGGCCGGGCTGCAAGCATCATATGATGAATATGTTGGAGTCGGAAAGAAAGCAAGAATAGAAGTAGGGGATACTTCAGGACTTGATAGCGTAGATGTTGTTGAAGGAAGTACATTCTTGGATGGAAGATGCAGGGTCGATAGGATATATGTAGATGGGACAACCAACAGTTCTGGAAATGTAAGCATAAGCTGTAGCAGCGGAGAGAGAGCATTGCTTAAAATAAGGCAGAAAATAGCCGCGTTTGTAACTGGGGACTTTGTAACGTGGGCAGGAGACAAGCAAGGAAAAATGTGGACTATCAGAGAGTATCTCGGAAATGGAAGATACAACATAAGCTCTGGGAGCGACCATAGGGAAGTTACTTCTGGAGAATTGCAGTTGAAGCAAGACAAGGAATTGACATCTGATATGGAGAAAGCATATCAAGAGGCCCTCAATGCTTATGAGCAAGTGGCAAAAGAGCATCCAGTAGATCCTATAAGAGATGTAAAGGCAACATCTGTGTACAATCCAACTTATGGAGCAAAAGCTCTTGAATCTGCAATATTGCTTGCAAGGCAGTTTGGGAAGAACTATGATGAAGCAAGATTGATACAGAAGTATATAGAATTGTATCCAGGGACTTCGACAGGATATAGTGGGAGATTGCAGGAACTCTATCAGTATGATACATCATTATCCTCCAGCGTTGTATCTTTAGATGGAAAGTTCAGGACACTTAGAGTTGCATCAATAACTGATGTATCTAGTGGGAGTTATGTAGAATTACAATTTGCCAATGAACCTGGGTTGAAAAGATTGAACTGGAGAGAAACAAGAGATATAGAAATAACAAAAACTGTAAAAGGGGAAAGCAAGAAGGATATAGTAGGGAGCATAAGACTTGATGACCTAAATGGAGAAGAAGCAAAGATAACTCCTACTTGCGTAAACGTCAAGAATGGGGATAAAATACAACTTAGCACAATGGTATTGAAAGTTGGAGATCCTGCAAGAGATATATGCGGACAGTTTGTGACATTAGATAAGATAAATGTAAGAAAGGCGGCAAAGATAAGACTGATACCTAAAGTTGTTGGGACCAGAAGTGAAGTAAATGTATCGGTGGGGATTGGGATAGAGAAGAGAGCGATAAAGTTATCTCCTGACAAAGCATTGGAAAAGATAGAGAACTTAAATGAGAGCATAAAGAAATGGGAGAGCATAAACAAGAACCTGGAGAAAGTCGTGACGGGATTGAAGAGCGTATGTTTTGCAACATCTGCAGTGCTTACGGCAAAGACATTCCTGACTGGATTTACAGGAGACGGCATTGCGAGACAACAGGTCATGAGAGGCCCTAAGGGATGGACGAGCAAGTGCAATCAACTAATAAGCGATAAAAAATATGATACTCTAAATCAGTGTTTTCTTGGAGAGGCAGACAAGATAAATGCCGACGTGAAGGCGCAATCTGAGGCAATAAGGCAAGTCAACCAGAGAGTAAAATCAATAGAAGAAGGGAAAGTAACTAAGTCTGGATTGCTTGGAGAGAAGAGTGTGAACACAAGAGTGGCTGCCAAAGAGTATGCAGAGCATCTAAGAAAAACATATCCTGAAGAGATGGTAGGGGAAAAGAAATTGACTGAATTGATAAATGCGGATTGCTATGAGCATTTCGAATGTGACTATACTACATTGAGAAACATAGAGCAAGCAATATTGTCAAAAAGGAATGGGGTGACTGATACAACTAGAGACAATCTCAATTCTGACCTTAAGAAGTATGAAGAGCAGATAACCTTGAACAAACAATTAAGAAAGAAACAGATACAAGATGAAGAGCTCAAGAAGCAGGGCCTTGGATCGGCCACTTTCCTTACTGCAGGGACGCAGCAGAAAGTGATAGCCGTGGTAGTGCCTATTGATAAATTAACATCTGATGAGTTAAAAAATGAGCTGACAAAGGATAATGAAAGCATAGATATAGATAGGACAGTGGCTATAAATGTAAATGGATATATTGACTCTACCAGAGGATTAAGGATAGATGGAGGGACATACGTAGCAGGAGTAAGGCAGACATCACAAGGGAGTTATGCCGTACAGAATATAGTGCATATGCCTCCATCAGGAAAACCAAAATTATTAACAAAGGATGAGGCAATTGTGTTTACTTCAGCTTATAATGTCGGGCCAATCATAGCGCAAGACCAAGTAATCTACAGCAATAGGTATGAGAGTCCAGAAATAAAATTCTTTGAGACTGAACCTTACAAAGGAATGCCTGCAGTAGTGCCATTTGATACTTTGCATGGATGGTATGCCGCCACTAAACAGACGCTGCCAACATTTGGGGGAGTAGCAGGATTTGAATCGTCAGGAAGAGTCTCTAGCTTCTGGTTGTGCAATGTAGGGAGCAACAAGAGGGAAGAATTCCAACAGGCAGGATTTGGAGATGACCTCTGCGAGTTGATGAATCTTAATACTGGCCAGACATTGGCGCATTTCCCAGGTTTGAATGAGGAACAGACGAGAGATTTGGTGAACAAGGCAGTAAAGGCCCTGACAGAAGCGGCACAACAATATGGGAACAAGCCGATAAAGATAGGAAATGAAGTATTCACAAATGTGAAAGCTGCGGCGAACATACCTGCAGTACAGTGCCAAGACTTTATGGATCCGAAAGACTGCCACCTCTTGTTTAATGTGTGTGACCCAGTCATATGTCCTGCAAGCAGATGCGACTTTGGAGGCAAATATCCTGTGGCAGATGTGGTGCAGAGCGGAATCATTGGAAGCACATTGCTTTGCCTTCCAAATGCGAGAGAAAAGATTGTTGTCCCAGTGTGCCTAACAGGGATACATGCAGGAATAGATTCTTATGTTTCTATATTAAAATCTCATAGAGATTGCTTGGCCGAGAACATAAAGAGCGGGAAGACCGTAGGGATATGTGACCAGATAACTTCAGTTTATCTTTGTGAATTCTTCTGGAGGCAAATGGCGCCTTTGGCAAATGTGATAATTCCAAAACTTGTAGAGGCAGCTTATGGGGGCAATCAGGGAGCCAGAGGAGGAGGAGAATACATGACTGTGATGGGTGCATGGCAAAATATGCAAAAGTCCCTTGATTATTTCACACAGACATATGCAGTAAACTCACTCAAGGCATATAGGGTAAGATCAATAGAAGATGCAGGAACCCAAGTATGCAAGGCATTTGTATCTGCCGGAGTTCCTACAAAGTTTGACAGCCTTGTTGAACCAGACAGTCCGCCTCAGTTCCATGCATGGTTTAGCAGTATCAAATATTCAGACGCTACTGTGCCTGCGACTGCCCAATATAAGGTATTCTACCATATATTTGCAGGGAAAGACAGCGGAGTGCAATACAGAGTATATCTAAGGAATCCTCCAGATACAAGCTACTATTACTCTTCACAGTTCCTACCTGTCGCGGCAGGGTATATATCAAGAGGGGAATATGCCACACAGACGAAAGATTTCACAGCTCCTGAAGGATACAAGGAACTTTGCGTAGATGTCAACGGACAGGAAGAATGTGGGTTCAAGCAGGTATCGACAAGCTTTGCAGTCAAACAAATAAGAGATGAATTTGTGAAAGAAGAAATTAAGAACAATCAAGTGACATCTGAAAAAGAATGCATAAGCGGGAGCGCAAGCTTATCTGGAGCAGTAGGTGCAGCATTGACAAATACCAATCCTCAGGCAGCGGGGGAAGAGGCATTGACTCCACAAATATACAAGAGAGGAGTTATAAGAATATGCTCTACAGCCAATCCAGGAAATTCGACAAATCCAAACAGGTTTGTAGATGTAGGCAGTTGCGGAGAGCAGAGAGTAAGGTGCTGGCTTGACCAAGAGAGTGTAGACAGGGCGATAACTGAAAACAATAAAGGTGCAAAAAAAGATGCATTGGAAGCGATAAAAGCGCAACAGATAAAAGTGCTTCAAGAACAGGGGAGCATATTGAGAGAAGACCAAGCTACAACTTTATTGAGTAAAATGAGGAAAGAGATAGGAGATATTGAAAGCGATGTATCAAATGGAAAAGACGTGGCTGAGGTAAAGAGAAAAGCAGAAGAGCTATTGCTGCAGATGGACACTGAATTTGGACCGAGACTTGAAAAATTGATATACAATCCTAATAAGGCAGAAGTCTTATTGCTCAAGGCACAGGCATATGGCGCTGTAGCTGAAGCTTACAGAATGCGGGCGCAAAGAGGCGGCAAGACAATCCCTGCGCCAAGTACAAGCCCTACTGCGAAATCGAGCTCTGCTTCTACTTCCTCGAACACTCTGCCTTTGCCTTCTCCGACGCTAAAAACTTTTGATCAACTTATTGAGAGTGGATTTTACTCCATTCCTTTTACGGTCGTTACTCCTGGTTTTACTCGTAATATTGATTTTACTTACTCTTCTAACGGATGGAAGAGTGGCTCTTCAGATTTTTTCGAAGTAAGCAAAGAACTTTCTTCTAGCCTTGGAGAAAAGAATTTCAGCGCAGGCCTTTCTCTCTTGCTCAAATATGCCCGAGATCATGAACAGGATGGAGTATATGTTGAAACTGAGAGTGTGAAGTATCGAGGAGGAAACAATGATTTTCTCATTGAGCATAATCGAACCACATTTAATATCCGCTACTCTTTGAAATGGGAATGGTATTTTGGAGAGAAGTGGATTAATCAAAAAAATCCGGATGGTGAATTTGAAAAAAAAGTTTTCGAAGCCGTTAAGACCTTGGATGAGGATAAAGGTGCTCTTTTGATTTTTAGTCTTTCTAATCTTTCATTATTCAATAAACTAATTTCTTCGCCTTCTTCCTCTTCTTCAGGAACAATTACTTCAACAACAACTACTTCTGCACCGAAATCTATTGTTCTCAAAGGTGAGAGCACTTACGACCCTCGGAAGAAATTGCCTATCTTTGTTGATGGCCAAGACAGCGGAGTTTATCTTAATGGAGGAAAGATTTATCGAGAAGGAGTCTCTGGAGAGATAGGGGTCGTGAAGAATAGCATAAGCAGTCTCCCCCTCCTTTCTATTTTTAACTCCCATAAAAAAACTCTCGGAGACTCACTTTATGATGCTCTTAATGGAGGAACACTTATTAACCAACCAACTGGACAAGATGTCAAAATTATCACAGCTGGAAATGCCCCTTCTTGAGAAGTATCTCCTTCTATTCTTCCTGGCTCTCAAAGCCCTTAAGGTATATAGTTGATAGGATATTTTTCTTATTGATCAACGGCTTGTTAGCATAGAAATAACCTTTGTTTAAAGTAAATCATTTCGATTAAGAGGAGTTGTTTGCAGCAACTTGAATATAAAATAGGCGTACAATTTGAGCTAATTTTTGTTCTGCACTAAGCATATTTGCGAAGCGAAATAAATTACCTCTTAATTTGCTTTGCCATATCTAAGTTCTTCTGTGTAAATTTCTCTCTATCCAGTTAATGTGCCAAAAAGAGAGAATGCGGGGGCTAGGATTTGAACCTAGGAAGGCACTAAGCCACTGCGTCCTAAGCGCAGTCCATTTGACCGCTCTGGCACCCCCGCATACATAAGAAACCTATGGTTCGTCAAGGACTTCGTCCTTGAGCGCGCTCAGGAATTTTTGATTCCTGACGTCTTGTTGGTCAACTACTCTTAGGAAACTATCCTACTTTAAGAATGTTGACTATGACTATGACATATAAAGGTTTTTAAAGTAATAGTATACTCAGTGAAATGGAAAATGAAGCAATGAAAGCAGGAATATCTCGAGAGCTTGCGTCAAAGCTTGTTCTTGAAAGAGATGCAATGACTGCTAAGATAGAATCCTTAAGACAAAGACTAAACTTCTCACCTGAGAGAAAAAGAGATTCTATAGCAGAGAGAGTAAAGAGGTATGAAGATAGGAGGTTAGAGATTATCACGTTTTTTGTGGAAATGAACATTCCACTAGTCCGTTATATAGTCAGTAAGTATCATTTCAACCATCCTAAACTTGATAAGTTGGAACTTATGGAAAAATGTGAAGATAGTTTGGTCAGGTGTGCAGAAAGATATAATCCTTCTAACTCTGAAGCAAAATTTGGGACTTATGCGGCAAGAGCATTGGAAAGAGCCTGTGAGAAAGTGAATATAAAAGCACATAGAGAGAAAAGAGACATTGATAAGATCAGTCAACTTGAAGAACAAATATATGATGATGAGGGGTTTACTATAGGAGATGAGTATGTTGATCCTCAGCAGAAAAACCCTGCAGGAGACCCGATATATAATGATCAAGTAAGAATAGTAGGACAGATCCTAAAAACTCTTGGAGAAAGGGAAAGAACTATCCTTGAATATAGATTTGGATTCAATGGTTCAGAATATTCCTGCGAAGATTTAGTACCGAAATTTAAGGTCACAAGAGAAAGAATAAGACAAATTCAAAATGCGGGGCTTAAAAAAGCGAGAGATTATCTTGCAAGAAGAGGGATAACAAAAATAGATGAGATATAACTATTTACTTGAACTTCTATCGACTGCTGCAGCTACTTTTGCCTTGAGTTTCTCTTCGAGATCCAAGCGATCTATCAATTCTTTGTATCTGTTTCTTATAGTCACTTCTGTAATGCCTGCTACATCCGCGACTTCTCTCTGCGTCTTCTTCTCATCATTTATTAATGCGGCGACATAAAGGGCTGCCGCGGCGACTCCTGCAGGGCCTCTTCCAGATGTAAGTTCAGAAATGTCTGCTTTCTTTAGTATTTTTAATGCCTCATTCTGGGTTTTTGGAGAGAGATGGAGAATAGATGAAAATCTTGAGATATAGTCTTTTGGTGAGCTTGGCGTGACTTTGATTTTTAGCTTTCTGACAATGAAACGATATGTCCTTCCAATCTCTTTCCTCTCCACATCAGACGCTCCTGCAATCTCATCAAGAGTTCTTGGGATGTTATATGAACGGCATGCGGCATAAATACAGGCTGCTATTACTGACTCCATGCTTCTACCTCTTACAAGTCCTCTTTGAAGGACAAAATTGTATACCCTGGATGCTTCATCCCTAACGACAGAAGGAAGGTTCAGGAAGCTTGCCACTCTTCTTAGTTCAGCCATGGCTAGCCTTAGATTTCTTTCAATAGAAGTAGATACTCTCTCCTGCCATTTCTTCAATCTTAAGAATTTTCTTGTTTGACCTGCCTCAAGCCTGTAGATATCAGAAATCTCTCCTACATTAGTTGTAAGCCCTTTGTCGAACTTCTGGAGAGACATAGGGGCACCGCCACGTCCTTTCTTGTCAGCCTTGTCAAACTGGCCTCCTAGGTCCTGTCCGGTATCGACCATCTTCTCTTCGATGATAAGGCCACATTCATTGCATATAATCTCGCCGCGCTGGTCGTCATAGGTCAGGTCGACACTTCCACACTCTGGGCAGCGCTTAACATAGCTCATAAATGGTATTTTGGAAAGATTTAAAAAGGAAACTGCAGATACACTATTTAAATCTTTCTATTAAGAAATATTTTCTCGAGGCTATTTCTGTTCCAATAGGACAGCATTAACACACCCTTCCTGACTTGGGCGATTGGTTATTCTTGCTTTTCCCATTGAAGTTTCAATAATGGCTCCTTTCATGAGCCTGTTTTGACGGGCAAAGAAACGATTCTGCGGGGTCTCCTCTACGTTTTTTATCTCAGCATGCTTGGTCTTTCCTTTTATAGAAATATTGGCTACATTTGCCCTCAGCAATATGACTTTTCTTGCCCCGCCCCTGACATAGAGCTTCTTTGTTTTTGTGTCGCCTAAAGTGACTTGCCTTTCAGGGTTTCTTTTCTCATAGAGTTTCTTTTTCCTTTGCTTGTGATATTTTCCACCTGAAATCTTTCTTCCATAATTCATATATCAAAGGAAAAAAGTTGGTTTATATACCTTTCCCTAAAGTGGGCTGTAAAGTTAAATTCATCTAAAATGGCACATTTAAAATGTAAGAAAAACAAAAATTCAAGCAAGCCTCGGCTTAAAAGCCGAGGTTAAAACCCGAAGGGTTTTGTGATGTCGGGAACCGATGAAAACCACACCTTTCAAGGTGTGGTGGTTCCCGAGCATCTCCAAAAACGAGCGCCTGCAACAAACTTCGGCTTTTAAGCCGAGGTGGCGCATCGTTTTTGTGATATTTTTTTAATGCTAGAGATCAGAGAATCAAAAACATGCTTAGAGTTTTAACTCTGAATCCTCGAGGTTAGTATGAGTGATGCATTGCGTTTTTAATTTCTCCAGAGTAATGCGATAGATTTAAATACGTTCACGATTGCATGGATTTATGGTGAATGGAATCGAACGACCTCTAGACCTTTTGAATGCTTCGAAAGGAAAAGAAGTAATGATACAGTTGAAGGGAGAAAAGCAATTCGTCGGAACCCTAATGGCTTTTGATATTCATATCAATGTCGTATTAGATAATGCAAAAGAGATGGAAAATGGTACTCTGAAGAAGAATATCGGACTGACTTTTCTTAGAGGAGACACTATAATCTTCATTTCTCCAGCTTCAACTAGTTTGAAGAGATAAATATCTTCAAAGTGTATTCTCATCTAGGAAATTTTGAATGAGTTTGACTTTATCGTGTCTTTGTATGCGTTTATAGAATCGTAGAGCAACAGGAAGGGGTTGTGTTGGCAAGATAAGTCCTTTCCATATTACATTTTTAATTGTCTTGACACTCGTATTTTTCCGGTCTTCATAAACTGCAATCTCAAACTCTATATCTTCTATACTGGCTTTTAGGAGATATGCCCCTTTATCTTTAATGTAAAAGTCTTTTGTGACTAATATGCCGAGAATCCTCCTAAATCTCTCAAGACTTTCAGGAGTAGTGGTGATGTCAATATCGTTTGGCTCCACAGGCAGACCCTGGACGAAAAGATTAACGGAGCCTTCGAGGTACCATGTCAATTTTTCATCTTTAATGATAGACAGGAACCTGTTCAGTGCAGAGTATATCTCTTTTTCATTCATTTTCTTGTAGTAGTTTGTATTTTAGAAAGTTTTCTTCTGGTTTGTCCTTACTTTTTTTGTGTGCCTTTTTGTAAATAGAAACTAGACTTTCTTTCGATACAATATCTATTTTGAGACCGTGTATCTCTAATTTTTTTAATTGAGGCGTTTTTTCTTGCCAAAATTCTATAGAGTCACATTCTATGATCAGATCAGACTTTATTATCTGCAAAGTATGCCACTTTTCGGAGTACTTATATTTCATTCTTTCTTTTTTAAGCATATTTATTAGTTTCTCAAAACTTTTCTCAGGAACCAAAATGTCTATATCGTTAATTATCAGACCTTTATTCTTTGTATAAACAAACAATGCAAGACTTCCATATAGTATCGGTCTTAATCCTGTTTTCTTGCATATATGAACTATCTTCTTACAAAATTTAATTAATCTTAATGTTTTAAGCTTATTTTTTGGAAAAGCATTTACTCTCATACTACAATTGTATCCAGGTCTTTTGCTATCCTAGTGTTCTTGAAAATCTTTTTTGCCTGCTTTTCAATTATCTGCGGGGCGTGCTCATATCTTTGAGAGATGTGCGTCAGAATAAGGCTCTTTGCTTTTGCTTTTTTTGCGATATTTGCTGCCTGTCCTGCAGTAAGGTGCTTGTATTCCTTCGCTCTTTCTTCTTCTTCAATGGCAAAAGTAGACTCTGCGATTATGAGATCAGAATCCTTCGCTATCTCTACAGCATTTTGGTTCATCTCGGTATCCAGTATGAATGTTACTTTTCTTCCCTCTTCTGTATAGGTGATGTCCTTTGCCTTTATTTTTTTTCCATTGAATATGATGTCATGACCATTCTGCAGCTGTCCAAGAATAGGGGAATTAGGAAGCTTCAATTTCTGTATCTTTCTTTTATCTAATCTGGTCTTTTTCTTGATGTTGAAAGAATATGCACAGGAGGGTATGCCATGAGACATTGGTTTTGCCTCAATAAAAAACTCTTTCTCATGTACGATTGTGCCTTCTTTTACTTCGTGAATCTCAATAGGTATTCTTATATGAAGCAGAAGTTCTTCAATCAAAGAAAAAAATTTCTTTGTCCCTGCTGGACCATAGACCATAAGCTTTCTCTGATAATCTGACATAGCCAGTGTCTGAAGCAATCCCGGGATGCCTAGAATATGGTCTCCATGCCAATGAGTTATAAGAAGTCTCGTTATCTTTGTAGGTGATAGCTTAGCGTACCTAAACTGTCTCTGGATACCCTCTCCACAGTCCACAAGAATCTGTTCGTCTTTATATGACAAAAAAATACCTGTATGGCTTCTTAGTTCGGTAGGGACTGCATTCCCCGTACCTAGAAAAGTCAAAGTTATCGGTTCCATAATGATATATAGATATATTATTTATATAGGTTCCTAGAGGAAGCTTTATAAGATACAAGGCCCTTTTGTCGTCATGGGAAAAAGAAGAGTATTGACGATATATGTTCTAATCTTTCTGGCATCTTTTTTCTTAATAGCTTTTCAGTTTTCTACCACTCGACATTATATAGGATCTGTCGTATATGAAGAGAATAGCCCATTAGTCGTTAGCGATGGTTCAGGTGTAAGATTTTGGTTTGAAGAAGCTCTTTTATTATCTCCCGGGCTGGGGAAGAATTCATACGCAGTTATAGAAAATACAGGCAAGATGAACCTGAGACATTGTGCCTTAGGATCAGGAGATAATTCTATAATACTGTCCTCTTCTGTTTTTTCTATCGGGGGAGAGAAAAGTACGAGAGTTCCTGTAAACATATTAGTAGCGAATGACATTCCTGAGGCTGGAAGTATTACCGTAATATTGGATTGCGAAGATTTCTCTGAATCTTATGTCTCTTCTTTCACAGCACAAGGGTATGCTCCTATTACAACAGGTATTGCTGTTCAGGATGAAACAAAGGCAAAACTCTCTGTCGCAGGATATGTTTTCATAGGCGTGATAATCGCCCTCATAATTGCCAGATTATTTTATAGGAGAGATATAAGAGCACATTCACATTATCCCAGGCCTAGAAGAACAATAGTGCCTTTGGAGTTGAGTTAGATACCGATCTGAAAAACTCTGAGCTAAAGTCGCAGAGAGTATTTGAGTTTTTTTGTTACAGCCCTTAAGATAGTAGCGGAATTCATGACATGTGAAGGTTTAAATAATTATTTACGGATTCCATCTTAAGCTCCTGTAGCTCAGCCTGGATAGAGCATCGGACTTCTACCTAAGAGAACCAAGGTTCCTTCGGGATAACCTCCTTCATTGGGGGCCCTTAAGGAAGCCAAGGGGAAGCAATCCGAGGGTCGTAGGTTCAAATCCTATCAGGAGCGTAGGGATTTGAAAGTGCTCGCAGAGCTACGCTCCGCGGCAACCTTCACGAGGTATTCGCTCAGGTGTTCAAATCCTATCAGGAGCGTAGGGATTTGAAAGTGCTCGCAGAGCTACGCTCCGCGGCAACCTTCACGAGGTATTCGCTCAGGTGTTCAAATCCTATCAGGAGCGTAGGGATTTGAAAGTGCTCGCAGAGCTACGCTCCGCGGCAACCTTCACGAGGTATTCGCTCAGGTGTTCAAATCCTATCAGGAGCGCTTTTCTAGGATTTGATTACAGTCGCTAAAGGTTTAAAAGTAGGTGGTGCTAGGAAATTGTACGCGCACGTGGCACAATGGTTACTGCGGTCGGCTGCAGCCCGACTTTTTCCAGGTTCAATTCCTGGCGTGCGCTTTTAAGGGGAATGGAACATGAACTACAAGAAAGAATTGAAGAGAACGCTGTTATCGAGATAAGCAGAGAAGAAGTTTATTCTATCCTGGCGGATTTGCAAAGTTTGAGGGAGATGGTTATCAAAACTTGACAAACAATGCAATATAAATTGTGATTGCTACAATTATACTTACTATTAATACCAAGAATGATAAGACTACAAGAGTTTTGTTTATTGTACTATCGCTTTTCCATTGTATTTTGCAATAAAATACCAGCGAATAAATAAGCATCAAAATTAAGATTATATTTACAATTGGGAAAAACGAGAAAAGTAAAACTACAAAACTTAAAATAAGTATGGAAAGCGCCCTTAAAGAAATAAAGAAATTATTTATTCTGAATGGAATGCCCAAGTACCAGGGGAAATCATTCTTGCCGACAGTTGGTTGAACGTATCCTCTTGGATCAACATGATAGCCCAGATTTTTACCTTTTACGTTCTTTCCTCTTATATCAAACTCTGTTTTAAATATACCCTTTGGTTTCTTGATAATTGTATACACTATCTTGTATCTTCCAGGGGTGCTTGTATCAACCTTAGAGGTAATATTATATCCCATCATATACGCAAAGTAGTATTCTGGTAGCACTATTGCTTTGAGAACTCCATATACTAGTATTATAATACTCAAAACAATAATTCCGTACCACCTAAGAAAATGGCTAAAGCCGCTAAGAAATAATGCAACAAGACTTGAGCCAAATAGAAAAAGAAAAGTGGCTTGGCGGATTATAGAGCCCTTATAAGAGATATTGGTTTCAAGTACTAGCTTATCTTTACTTCTCTCTACTTTAGAAAAAAGCCAAACACGATATAGTGCTTCTTTGAGTGAAGGCATGAAGTTTAGTTGAAAGTATACTATTTAATCTTGCCGAATTGAAGTTGGAGAAAGATATAAATACCTGCTTGCATAGAGCATCATAAGCCTATGTAGCTATTCTTAGCTAAAATTCACTATCGACATGAAGTCCTATGCCATTCCACACTTGAGTCTGGCGTGCGCTTATTGCCTTTTGGTTAATTTGAGTGATGTTGTCTGTGAAGCATATTAATGAGTTAGGAACAAGCGAGAGGTTTGGGACAAACAGTTAAGAAATCATTAAAAAGCTAGAACTTCTAAGAAAGTTAAGATGGTGAAGAGGACTTTCAATACTTTGTTTATGCTTTGTTCTATAGATGGTAAAATATCTACAGGAAACATAGATTCAAGAGATGTTGACAAAGACTTTCCTAAAATAAAAGGCATTTCAGAAGGATTAAGGCAGTACTATGAATTAGAAATGAGAACAGACTCACATTCTTTTAACACTGGGCGTGTGATGGCTAAAATGGGAATAAATAAACCTAAAGAGATTATCAAAAAGTTACCTGTGAGTTTTATTATTGTAGATAATAAACCCCATCTCAACAATATGGGTGTAAATAATTTATTAAAAAAATGTAATATCTTGTATATTGTAACGACAAATAAGAAACATCCAGCTTTCAAAGTAAAAGAGGATAATCTTAAGGTTATTTTCTATAAGGGCAAAGTAAATCTTTTTGACTTATTCTCCAAGTTAAAAACAGAGTATGGAGTTGACAGAGTGACAATTCAGTCTGGGGGAACAATGAATGCTTCTCTTATAAGAGAGAGACTGATTGATGAGGTTTCTTTGGTAGTTGCTCCCGCGATTATTGGAGGAAAAGATACTTCTACCTTAGTCGATGGAGAATCACTATGTTCGGAAAAAGATTTGCTTAAGATAAGACCCTTAAGAATAAAGGAAGTACATAAACTTGAGAATTCTTTTATTCACTTAGTTTATCAGGTAATAAATTAAATTTTGTCTATTTATTCCCAATGCCTTTCATCATGTCCGCTCCTTTCAGGCCATTGATTGAAGTAAGCCTCTCTTCTTCTTTGATAAGCATCATCATCTTCTAAGGCATATTTTAATCCATTATAAGCACTCATTAAACCATCCAGGTTTTTACTTTCTAATTTTAATCCACCCTTAATTCTTTCAGCAATAAAGCCTTGGCGATTCATTAAGATCTTATAATTTATACACTTCAAAATCTAAAATAGATAAACAATTCTTGAGCCATATAAATAATATTCTTGATATGCTCAGATCTTCTTCTAACAATATAGATAAATTATTGGAGATAAAGAAAAGAATTTTCGAATTACAAAAATCAGTCATAAAAGCTAAAAAAATAAAGATAATTCAGTTCTTGCATCAATATTACTTTTAAAAAACCTTAAACAATTATTTGAGATTACACTGGCACAGAATGTCAAGAATATCTCTGAAAAGTTAAGCTAGCTTTAATTTCAATTAAAAAAATTTCTTGTACAATTCCTGTGCAGATGGTTTTCCAGTTAACAAAGAATCTTTCACTGCAAATAACTGCTCTTTATCAGTACATCCCTTTCCTTGAGCCAACTTATCACAAAGAAACATTAACATTACTTCTTTCTTTAAGCCAGTTCTATTTAATTTTGCCTTTAATTTTTCACAATACTTTAAAAAATCTTTAAAGGTAGCAGCTTTTCTCATTAGTTTTATGTTTTCCATAGGCAGATAATGGGCACCCACTAGTTTGGCAATCTTCTTTTGATTAAGATTGTTTATGGAAGACAAAATTGATGAAGATAGCGAATATAAATTTGAAGATGAAGAAGAATCAGCTGCAGATGCTCTTGATACTGCTATTGGTGTAAGCAGAGAAACAAAACGTTATTTCTCCACCAAGCCAACACCATTAAAAATCCTCCAATTAAGAATGCAAATCCAAACAACCAGCTCCAAGACATACTTTATTTACACATCATCACCAGATGCCTCAAACGAGGGGTTTTTAATGTGTGTTTCTAACTTAGTGCTACCACAAAATCGCAGACATTTGTCCCTGTTTTTCCTGTGATAATGAGGCCATTAAGTTTTTTAAGAGCATGATAGGAGTCGTTATTAGAGAGATAGTGTTTAAGATTGATTCTTTTCTTCTGTGCCCGTTCTTTTGTCATCTCATCCACAATGCCGCCGGCAGCTTCTACGATAAAGTCGATTCCATCTGAGGAACAGCTTGCAATTGTGCCTTTTTTGATATACATTGCTGCGGCTAAGGCGAGTTCCTGGTTTCTGCCTCCCTTACCTGTTCCTTTAACTGTGACCGTAGATTCACCTACTGCGATGAGTGCCCTTTTCTTATTGATTTTTTGTGCAATATCTCTACCTATATTGCTCGCTTCTCCATGAAGCTGAGTTGTTAAGATTTTTGGGATATATCCGAGAGCTCGCGCTTTCTTTTTCATAGCATCTGCTGCAGGGATGTTAGAAAGAAGAATGAGATTGGTCGTATTGTCTAGCAAGTGTTTAGGCGTCTCTATGAAAGGCAAATCTGGAAGCAGGTACTTTTTTTGGATATGTCTTGCATCGTGAATAGTTGAGTGGTCAAGCACGGTAGGGCCTGAAGCGATAACTTGAAGATCGTTCGTGATTACATCGCTGATGATTAGAGAAATAAGTTTTGCTGGATTAGCAAGCTGTGCAAGTTGTCCTCCTTTAATGCATGAAAGATGTTTACGGACAACATTAATCTCCTGGATTGTTGCTCCACGATGCAAGAGATTTTTGTTGATATCGATTAATTGAGATAATGGAATTATAGGATCATCGAGCAATGCGGATCCTCCTCCACTCATCAAGCAAATCACTAGATCTTCATGTGTTGCTGTATTGAGGAGGGTGATGATTTCTTGTGTTGCTTGAATATTTGTTTGTGAGGGAAGAGGGTGAGTACCTTGCACTACTTTTATTCTTTTGAGCTTTTTTGGTTGCGTGTCAATGACAATTCCTTGCGTGATTCTTTTTCCCAAAATTTCTTCAATGGCTTGTGCCATGTCTCCCGAGGCTTTTCCTGCACCTACAATTAAAACTCTTTGAACATCTGAGAGGTCCCATGATATTCCCTTAATAGTTAAAATATTTTTGATAAATGTTATATTGCGATGCATAGCCGGCTTAGTCATTACAGATTCCAGACCTGCATTAATTATTTTAAGAGTATCAATCCTGGTCTTCGAGGTAGCGAGCGATTTGAAATTTTTTATAATCATTTTCAGGATCTTTTTATATGTGACATTGCAAATCTCATGTTGCCATGAACTTTCTTTCCAGGGTTGAATATATTATCCTTATCAAATATATTTTTGACATCTTCAAATAATCCCACTATTTTTCTTCCGAATTGCTTCTCTACATAGGAAGTTCTTATAAGACCATCATTATGTTCTGCAGCTATAGTACCTCGATATTCCTTCACAAGATTAGTAAAATCTTTGAGAACTTTAGGTATCTTCTTTCTTTCTTCCTCTTTTTTAAGATCCATAAGAGGGATTATATGGAAATTACCGTCTCCTACATGACCTGCAAGATTTGGTTGAATACCGTTCTTAATAAGAAGATCATAGAGCTTCGGGAGAAATTCTGAAAGATATTCTGGCTTAACACTAAAATCATCAACAAAAGGAGTAGCAGATTTTTCCCTTACTTTCTCCCTAAGTAAATTGAATGACTCCCTGCGCATTATCCAGTATTTCTCTCCTTCTTGTTCGCTTTGCATAACTAGGTTATTTATTTTCAACTGATCAAGCTCCTTACCTAAAACATTTGCCCTTTCTTGAATTTCTTTTTCCTTATCTCCTGCTAGTTCTACCAATATGATAAATATTGGTAGACCATGGAGTAGAGTATTTTCAGCCTCTCTTCTTAATCCCCATAGAAATGAGATAATGTTTTGATGCACCTTTTTAGCAATCTCCGGGAAAAATCTGATCCCAAGGTCCATAGTGTTCTTATCAAAACTCTCCAGAGATTGAGGATGGTACTTCTTAACCATATCTATTAAAGGAGTTATTTGTTTCAAATCTTTCAAGAATACGGCAACAAGTCTTGAGTGTTTGTCTTTCTTCACTACATCTATTTCTGCTTCTGTCCAGAGACCGATTGTTCCTTGAGACCCTACAAAAAGTTTCGATAGATCAAAAGTGCCTTTCTCTCGATCCCAGACTTTCCAGAGATAATAACCACATGAATTTTTTGACACTTTTGGTTCTGCAGATCTAATAAGATCATAATTCTTCTCACAAAGATGAAATATCTTATTATATATCTGCCCTTCAAAGTCTTTCTTTTTTAATTTTTTATTCAATTCAAATTTGTCTAACTTTTTTAGCTCGTAGAAATTCCCGTCAGCAAGAATTACCTTAAGTTTTTTTACATGATCTACTGTCTGCCCAAATGAAAGAGATTTTTCTCCTCCAGAATTATTCGCGATTATACCTCCCATAGCACAAATAGATTTGCTTGCTGGATAACTTGGGAAAATAACCTTTATTTTATCTGCTTTCTTCTCAAAATTCCTGTAATATACTCCAGGTTGGACAATTGCAGTCTTCTTTGTTAATCTTTTTATCTTGTCAAAATATTGAGTGAAACTGACAACCACTGATGTTGAGAGAGGACCCCCAGTCATGTCTGTACCAGCTGCTCTTCCCGTTAAAGATATGCCTGGATGTTTATTTGCAAATTCCACAAGGAATCTTAAGTCATTCTCATCTTTAGGGCAGACAACCACTTTTGGTTTTACTTCGAAAATAGATGCATCTCTGCTATATTTCTTGAGGTTCTCCTCATCTATAAGAACATCACCCCTAAGCCCTTTCTTTAATTCATCTATCCAATCTTTCATCTTTTTCTCTTGAGGACAGCTTTCACACTAGAAATTATCTCTTTGCTAGTGCAGCCATATTTTTTAATTAACTCTTCAGGTTCTCCAGATTCTCCAAATGTATCCAATACTCCTACCATCTCAATAGGGACGGGGCAGCTTTTACCTAAGACCTCTGCGACTGCTCCTCCTAGACCTCCATTAATCTGATGCTCTTCTGCCGTCACCACCGCGCCACATTTTCTAGCCATTGAAGAGATTGTATCATTGTCAATTGGCTTTATAGAATGACAATTCATAACTGTAGCCTTAATGCCTTCTCTTGCCAAATCATCTGCTGCAATCAGAGATTCATAGACCATTGTTCCACAAGAAATAATGCAAACATCAGAACCAGATCTATAGATATCTGCTTTTCCTATTTTGAAAGGAGTGTTATAGTCAGTAAATAAGGGTGTCTTGGTCCTGCTTAATCTTATGTAGACTGGGCCTTTTTTTGATGCAGAAGCTATCGTTGCCTTTTCGGCTTGAATACTATCGCAGGGGACTAAGACAGTCATGTTGGGAAGAACTCTAGTTATTGCAATATCTTCCAGTGCTTGATGGGTCGCACCGTCTCGACCAACACTTATACCTGCATGGGCGCCTTGTATCTTCACATCCACATTGTTGTAGCAAATGCTTACTCTTATCTGATCCCAATTCCTTCCTGGGCTGAATACAGCATATGAACTCATGAAAGGAATCTTGCCAAGCATAGCAAGACCCGCAGCTATACCTGCCATATTCTGCTCTGCTACTCCAATTTCAATGAATCTTTCAGGGAACTTTTTCTTGAACAACTCTACTCTTGTGGAATCTGTCAAGTCACAGCATAATGCGACAACTTCCTTATTTTTCTCCCCTAATTTTACAAGGGCCCTCCCATATCCTTCTCTGGATGCTTCTTTCTTCAGATTAGATAAATCAAGTTTCATTCAAGCATCCCACATTTATTTATAAGCAATTTGCATTTCTGAGAATCCCATTTTCTTAACTTGCATTCGTGCTCGCAAATCTCATGCAGTGCCTTAAGTGCCTCGTCTTTTACAGGAACTTTTCCGTGCCATTCAAACCTTCTCTCCATAAAACTAACTCCTTTTCCAGGAATCGTCTTACATATAATCATACTCGGTTTGCCTTTGCTTGCTTTTGCTTTTGAGAATGCTGAAATAATCTGCTTCATATTGTTGCCATCAATTACTTGCACATTCCAATTGAAAGACTTTATCTTATCAGCTAGGGGTTCCAAAGGCATGATCTGCTCAGTATTGCCATCTATCTGGATGAAATTTCTGTCTATGAAGGCTATTAAATTATCCAGTTTGTTTTTTCCTGCGAACATAAAGGTCTCCCAACATTGACCCTCATCGCATTCTCCATCTCCCATTGATAAAAACACTTTGAATCTTTTTTTATCCATTTTGGCGCCATAGGCAATTCCTGCGGCAACTGATGATCCTTGTCCAAGAGGGCCCGTGCTGGTTTCTATACCTGGTGCAGAGTGTCTGTGAGGGTGACCTTGGAGAATCGAGCCTAGTTTTCTTAGGGTTTTTAGTTCTTTCATTGCAAAGTAACCTGATCTTGCCAAGACTGCATATAAGACTGGGCAGATATGTCCATTCGAGAGAATAAGTCTATCTCTGTCTTTCCATTCAGGATCATTAGGATTGTGGTTCATAACGTTAAAGTAAAGGGCGGTGAAGACATCAGCCATACCTAATGGACCAGCGGAATGACCTGAACCAGCCTCCACTAGCATTTTTATTATGTCTTCTCGAATATTATCTGATAGAATTTCTAATTTTTTTATTTCTGTCACTCTCTTTATCATCGATTAGTCGTAGTATTTTTAATATATAAATGTACTCTTAATGTCCAAGTTATCAAGAGAAATAAATGTTGTCTACTATAATGTTACTTTCTATTAAATAATGTGAAGTCGAGAACCGACAAAAATATACCTTTCATGGTGTGATGGTTCCCGAGCATAGCCAAAACCGGACGAGAAAATATGAGTACATAAAAAGTTTTGTATTGAGATTAGGAAGACATTTGCGTGTTGCCAAGAGAATAGCTGCAGAAACAATTGTTCACTTTAAGCATTGCCTATAAAGTTTGAAGTTTAAGTCCAGAGTTAAGAATTCCAAGGAGCAATGTCTGCTAAATTAGAGCTATGTTGAATGTGTTCTAGTATATTCTCTAGAATTTCTACATCCAATTCATGTCTAGGGTCATTCCTGTTTTTTTCCAACATGGCTCTTGCCTTAGCCTTGAGGAGATAAAATGGATGGGCACATTTAATCAAGACGTCTGGAGCAATCCTTGATCTGATACCCTCAAAATCTGTAACTTTGACTCTTATATTTCCTTCTGTAGATACGACTTCTAAGAAAGACGGGGGAACTTGTTTCTTTCCTTTCTCTAACTCATAAATTCCGTCTTCACGCTTTCTTACTCTCTCTCTTGTGGCAGTCTCTAGATGGTGAATATATACGTTCGCATACTCTCCAGAGAGTGCAGCCAATCTAAGATTTTTCCTTCCTATAGCCTCTTTGGCGTCCAATGTACTATACCCTTCAAACTTAGTATTTGGCAATACCTTAAACATTGTCCTTAATCTACCTACAAGATGCAGACCATATAATTTACCTGTCTCTACTATGCTCGGAAGATCATCTTCAAAACAAAGTAAGTCCAGAGCTGCATGATCCCTATAAAAACCACCAACCATCTTTTGAATATTTTTTGGAACAAGATTGTATGAATCTCTCTGAAAAGTAGAAAGGATGTAGGCTATAGCATGGCCTCCCCCTAGATAGATATTTTCATTTATCATCGGCTTTATAATGGAGAGAGCTTTTTGCCTTACCTCATCTATTCTTTCTTCAGTTATCTGGTCTTTTCTATTCTCTTGTCCAATAAGCCTAAGGGTTCTGTCATGAGATGTCGCCAGCTGTATCTCAGTCCGCGTATATGGGACTTTCATAATAAAAGTCGATTTTTTATAGTTTATATGTCTTTTTATTCCTTCAGAAATGACTAGCATAGATTTATAAGGATTCTCGTATCTTTTTTTAGGAGGAAAACGACAAGGGAGGTTATAATGGCAACACAAGGATACTGCGTGAAGTGCAAGAAGAAAGTTGATATAAAGAATCCTGTAGAATCAGCTACTTCTAAAGGCACTAAAATCGCAAAAGGAAAATGCCCTAATTGCAGCACAACTGTATGCAGAATGGGCGGATTGAAGTAAAAAACATACTTTTATTTTTATATTTTATTAATGGAAAATTTAAATAGGGTTTTCCCTGGGTATAGGGATGGCTGAGAAAGTAATTGGCAAGCTTAGTATTGATGAGCTTGCGACATTTTGCAAAAGGAAGGGTCTTGTCTTCAGGTCTAGCGAGATATATGGAGGGTTTTCTGGTTTTTGGGATTATGGGCCATCAGGGGTAGAATTATTTCAAAATCTGAAACAGGATTTCTGGAAATGGTTTGTGCAGAGAAGAGAGGATGTTGTAGGTATTGAAGCAAGCATAATCTCGCATCCACGGACATGGAGAGCATCTGGACATCTAGCCAGTTTCGCAGATATTGCAGTGATATGCAAGAAATGCAAAAAAGCTACAAAAATAGGCCCTTTGGAGCTTGGGAAAGCTGTATGTCCAGATTGCGGAGGAGAACTTGCATCCCAAGGTGCATTCAATCTTATGTTTAAGACTTCTGTAGGAGCCTTGAATCCTACCGATGCTTATCTGAGGGGCGAGACTGCTCAGGCCATGTTCATGGATTTCAAACAAATAGCTGAGACTAGTAGAATGCAACTCCCTTTTGGAGTCGTACAGATAGGAAGATGTTTCAGAAATGAAATAGCACCAAGAGATTTTCTTTTCAGAAGCAGGGAATTTACAATTGCAGAGTTTGAATTCTTTATTCATCCAGAAGAAAAGAAATGTGAAAAACTAGATTCTAAACATAAGTCTGTGAAAATCAAGTTATTAGATGCCGAGACACAAGAAAAGGGAAAAGATACATTGAAACAGACCACTATTGGGGAGATGGTAAAGGCGAGCAAGCTTGATGAGTGGCACGGATATTGGCTGGCGGAGCAGGTAATGTGGTTTGAACATCTAGGAATAGCTGACAAGATAAAGATAAGGGAACATATGAAAGATGAACTTAGCCATTATTCTTCAGCCACATTTGATCTGGACTATGAATTTCCATTCGGAAGTAAGGAAATAGCCGGAAATGCAAACAGAGGGCAGTATGACCTGACTCAACATCAGAAAGAATCTGGCCAAAAAATTGATGTCTTTGATGAATCAAGCAAGAAAAGAATAGTTCCAAAAGTCATTGAACCAACATTTGGGATGGATAGAGTTTTTCTAGCACTATTATGCTCTGCCTATACTCCAGATACTAAGAGAGAAAATGTCGTGCTCCGCCTTCCAAGATTCTTAGCTCCAGTCAAGGCAGCCATATTTCCACTTATCTCAAAAGGGCCGTCAATGGACCTTGCCAGGCATATCCAAGAATATCTGAGAGAGGACTTTGCGGTTGCTTTTGATGCTAGTGGAAGTATAGGAAGAAGGTATGCTCGGCAGGATGAGGCAGGGACACCTTATTGTATTACCGTTGATGAAGATAGCCTTAAAGATAAAGCCGTGACTATAAGGGATAGAGATACAACAAAGCAGATTCGCGTGAAGGTAGATGACCTGCAGGAAACTCTCAGAATGTTAATCTCCGGTAAGCTGGCGTTTGAGAAGGCAGGGAAAGTTGTTGAGACGAGAGTGAAATAGATATATTTTTAAAAAAACTTTCTCATTTAAATGGATGACTGGTTTCTCAGAATTCAAGAAATTTTTTATGTTCAATCTGATAGGCAGCCTTGTTATAGCTGCATTAGTAGCTGTCATCACTGTGCTAGTAGGGCAGTTCACAGAAGTCACGAGGAAAGTCCTTACAACTTTGTTCATGGTAGTTATTCATTCACTTATATGCCTCGCATTCGTCTACGATGATGAGAAGCAAGGCACATCTGAAAGACTTGGTTTTTTCAGTAATGTGCTTTTTGTTCTTGTAGTGCTTAGTTTTATCACATCAATATTAGGTATATGGGATGTAATCCCTGGAAGGACTGTTTCAGATATCTATCAGACATTCTTTATATTAGGTTTCGCTGCTCTTCATGGAAATATACTTGCCAAAGCCCTTAACAAGGAGAATTATATAGATTGGGTAGTATACATAAATTATGTCTTCATGGGAATAGTCGTGCTTATGCTTCTTCCACTTATCTACATAGATAATGCTTCTGCAACCCTTGGAGAAGTTTATTATAGGATTCTTGGGGCAGCAGGAATAATCGACGGAACATTGAGCATATTGGCGATAATATTCTATAAGCTATATATGCATAAACATCCTAAAGTTGAAAATGTCCTTGGCGGGCAAGGAACGCCTGCGCAGAAGAAAGGATTAAGCATATGGGTCTGGATATTGATAGCATTTCTAGCATTACAGTTGTTTTTAGGACTCCTAGGGTTTTTGCTTAATTTGTCTTCATTTAGATAATCTGATAATAAAATTAAATAAAACCACATCTCATCAGGAATCCAAGATTCTTGACTACCATCGAAGATTCATATTCTCGAGGTTCAAGGCGAGGTGGTTCCAGAGCATCTAATATTGATGCTTGATGAATTCCTGAAAAACGGGAAGAAGATTGAGTGGAAACCTCGTATTTAAATAGCATTGTTGCTTAAATTGTTTATGTCTCCTGAGACAAAAGAGGAAGAGATTAGAGAAGACGAGCAAATCAAAAGAGAGCTCTTAGGAAAAGGCGAGATCAGCATTTTACTTAAAACATATGATGATATATTCTCAGATTTTGATCCCAGGCCATTTGTTCATCGTGCTCTTTCTGACGATTTCCTTCTCGAGGCCAAAAAGGCAACTTTTGGGAGAGAAGGAGCTTTCCAACTTCGCTTTCTTATTCCACGCCAAGCCAGGAAACCTGATCAAGAAGTTCTAATCAAGAAAAGACTGAGGGATCATTTCAGGAAACATTTTATATTATTAGAAAAAGAAGTTGCCAAGACTAAAAGGCGCGCATGGTATATGGCCTCTCTTGGAGCTTTCATGCTTGTTCTTGCCACTCTTGTCTCTATATATGGTGGAGAAGGCATATGGACCCATATTCTCCTTGTATTACTTGAGCCTGCAGGATGGTTTACTGCATGGACAGGATTAGACCAGCTTTTTTATACGGTGGAAGAGAAGAAACCTGATTTAGATTTCTACAGGAAGATGGCCAATGTAGAAATATTATTCATATCTTATTAATAAGTAATCAATTTTACATATTTGCAGAATTTCTTGAACTGAAGTTCGGCGACCATCTTTTTTACAAGCGAAGCTTCTCCGTTTAGCATAAAAAGCTCGAGGCATTTGCTGTCCGGCTTGTGATTATGTAATTGAGTCCTAATCATCGACTGGTATCTGTGAGTTATTGATGCGATATTTTGAGTGTGGCGAGCGTCGTGCAAGACAAGCAATACGGCATCGATGTTACCCTTGAGAAGCCTTTTCTGTTTCTCTTCCGCAAAAATGTGATGAAGCCCATTCCTTACAGCTTCGCTTCTTCCCTTAAATAATTTTGAGGCTATAGAAGAGTCCAGTTCTTCAAGAGTTTCTTTATGTCAAGGAACTTGACTAAAACTCCAGCTTTTAAGCTGGAGTTGTTCCTTGAGCATCCAAAGCACGAGTGCCTGCAACAAACCACACTCTTCAGAGTGTGGTGGCACATCGTGCTTTTGATTTATTGAAATGCTCATAATTCTCATTCTCTCGATATTATTAACAAAATCTTTAAATATTATTAACTTATATCTTAAGAAATGAATGAAATCTGGTTATACTCATTATTAAGCGTATTCGTTGTGAGTCTCATATCTTTCATTGGAGTTGTTACTTTGGGCATTAAGACTGAAAGACTGAAAAAAATACTTATCTATTTTATTAGCTTCTCTGCTGGAGCACTTATGGGGGATGTATTTCTTCATCTTCTTCCTGAATCTGTGGAAGAGAATGGTTTTGGGTTAAATATATCAGGAACTGTACTATTGGGTATATTCGTCTCTTTCTTACTTGAGAAGGTCATTCACTGGAGACATTGCCACATGCCTCATGAGAAAGGACATGTCCATTCATTTGCATATATGAATCTCTTTGGAGATGGCTTACATAATTTTGTCGATGGAGCAGTTATTGCCGCGAGCTATATAGTAAGCATCCCAGTCGGTATTGCGACAACTCTTGCGGTCTTATTCCATGAAATACCTCAAGAAATAGGAGATTTTGGAGTTCTATTACATGGAGGTTTTTCAAAGGGCAGAGCATTGCTGTTGAATTTTGCTTCAGCTTTAATGGCTGTCCTTGGAGCAGTTATTGCCCTTTGGCTTAATAGCGTTGCAGAGTTGACTGTAGCATTCCTTGTGCCATTTGCCGCTGGCAGTTTTATATATATTGCTGGAAGCGACCTAATTCCAGAGCTACATAAAAATACCACGATGAAAACTTCTATTCTTCAAGCGCTTACGTTCTTGCTGGGGATACTGGTTATGGCTGTGCTTTTAATACTTGAATAAGTTTTTAAGGACAACTTTTGTGAGAGGAGTGAGGGCCCGTAGTATAGTGGTAATACGTCCGAATGGCATTCGGGAGATTCGAGTTCGATTCTCGGCGGGTCCATAGTCGCTGAGAATTGAACATACAAAACCTCAAGTAAGCCACGTCTCATCAAGGATTTTCAATCCTTGACTGCCATCAAGAACTCGCGTCCTTAAGGTTTAAGCTGGGGTTAAAACCCGAAGGGTTTTGTGACTTTAATAGATGTTTATAACCTTTACTTGTTAGAACTCATCAGCGATTTTTAGATTGTACTGCCCATAGACTTCACTGACTTTTTCATCCAATGCCAGGTATTCTTTTTCTTTGAGTGATTTTCGCGCAATTCTGAGATTCACGCGCTGATCCGCATTCCATTGCATGAGCGCTTTCCGTGCATCATCTGCTCTTTTGATGTCAAGGAACTTGACTAAAACTCCAGCTTTTAAGCTGGAGTTGTTCCTTGAGCATCCAAAAAACGAGCGCCTGCATCAAACTGCGGCTTTTAAGCCGCAGTGGCGCATCGTTTTTTTGATTTCCTTGAGATCGGGACCTTTAAGATTAAGACCATATTTATCTGCCAATGATTCTAAAGAAGCATGACCGTTCAGAGGCGCAGAATGTGAAGAGCACGAATGTCTCATACTTTTGGCAGAGTAGAAAGTGTTTTAAATACATTCTCCTTTTTTGAGTGATGGGAGAGGTGATTGGCTTAATAGCCATAAAAGGAGGAGTTGGCAAGACTACTCTCGCATCCTCGCTCTCAGCCGATCTTGCCAATAATCAGGGCAAGAAAGTACTTCTTATAGATACAAACTATTCTGCGCCAAATCTTGGGATTCATATGGACTTGCTTGAACCTGAAAAGACTATCCATGATGTCCTTGCTGGCAGAACAAGGCTTGAGAGTGCAGTACATTCAAGATTTGGAGTGGACGTCATTGCAGGAAGACCAGGAGCAGGTTTTGAGATCAATCCTTTGAAATTGAGGGATAAAATATCTAGAGCAAAAGGACTTTATGATTTTATAATCCTTGACGGTTCGCCAAGCCTAAACGAGGAGGTCCTTTCAACAATTATAGCATCAAATCATCTGTTCGTTGTAACTACTCCTGACATGCCTACACTGAGCTGTTCCATGCAGGCAGCTCAGCTTGCAAAACAGAGAGGGAAACCTGTAAAGGGTATTGTAATAAACAAGATAAGGGATCCTGCATATGAGATTTCACTTAAACATATAGAAAATTCTCTTGATATACCTGTAGTCGCAAGAATTCCCGATGATAAGGCCCAAGTCAGAGCATTATTCACAAGAATACCTCTTCCTATATACAAAAAGCGTTCCAAGTTCTCTAGAGAGATACATAATCTATCTGCTGCTTTATCTGGAAAGCCAGAAACTATATCATTCTATAAGAAATTTCTTACAGGCTTTAGAAAGGAAGAAGTCAATAGGCAGGTACTGAAAGAAGATTTTTATACCAGGACGTTTAGATCAAGATATGAGTGACTGTATTTTTTGCAAGATAGCTAGGAAAGAGCTGAAGTCGAATATGGTTGCTGAGACAGGCAATTTTATAGCAATATTGGATGCTCATCCTGTAGCTCCTGGTCATACATTGGTTATCCCAAAAAAACATCTCGTCACTCTTCTAGATATTCCTAATTCTCTTGGAGAAGAAATGCTATCCTTGTGCAAGAATCTTGCATCTGGTTTTCTTGACAATAAGACTGGCGACGCTTTTAATATAGCTATGAACAATCTGCCTCCCGCAGGGCAAGTCGTGCCTCATGCGCATATACATCTTATACCTCGAAAAGATGGAGATTCTATAAAGAGAGTTGTTTGATTATGGTGCTGGGGAGAATCGAACTCCCGATCTCGGCCTTTCGCAAATCTGCGATTCGCGAGATTTTGAGAATCTGAATCCAAGATTCTCGAGATTGCTCAAGAACCAAGGTTCTCGACAACTTCGCTAACGCAAGTTTATGAGAGCCGCGCCTTAACCACTCGGCTACAGCACCGGTTTTAGGAAACTTAATGGGTTTTTAAGTATACCGTAGAAATGTAGTAGCAGGAAAGTTTGATAAACCTCAAGTCCTTTGATGTTTTATGGTGGAACCTACCTTGACAGATTTGATTAGAGATATTGGTCAGATTGGCCTATGGCTTCAGACACTAGGAGTAATTGTTGTTCTTTGGATAGTATTTGAGGTATATGCGTTTTTAGTCAGAAGGAAGAGAATGAAAGAAATATATGCTATTAAAGAAGATATGAAGAGAATAGAAAAAAAGGTTGATAAGATACTTAAGAATCATTCCTGAGGTTCAATCACTTTCTTTGGGACTCTCTTTGCAGTCATCTTCATCTTTGTCAATCTTGCTATATACCCTGCTACCTTGTTCCTTATAGGTTTGCTAGGCATATGGCCTTGCAATAGCCTTTTATTATGATCAAAGTCTGTATTGAAGTGCTCAGTCTCAAGGAGCTGCTTGGCTGCCTTCTTTACCATTGTTGATTTTATTCTACCCATCCTATAAATGTGGAAAATAGCTTTTTAAAAGTTGCTGTGCGACATTTAAGCATCAAATTTTCTTGATGTTGGTGACTTTGGGATCCCAGACTTGTGCCGTGGATGTAATCATAGTCTCTCAAATTTAAGGAGCGCACCCCATTCCTGCAGCAAAGGATGTGCCTTCTTTTCTACATCTCCTGGAGCAATAATGAATGCTGGGAGTTTCTCTGAGTGTGCTTTCTGCAAGGCTTCTATCAATTCTTCTTCTTTTATTCTTTTCTTGTCTTTCGCTATAAGGTAGAAAGCTTGTAGACCGTAAGGTGTCTTTATACTTATTTTGGCCAGGACCTCTTTTTTGTTGTCAGATATTATCTGATGCAAAGTAATGTCCTTTTTTTGTAGATGGTCTTTCACTATTTGGGCAAATGGAGAGTATACTGGCTGTTCTATTGATTGAGAGGAGAAAGGCAACTGAATTGAGACTATCTTTGTAGGAATTATAGCTCTTGGCTTTCTAGGGACTTTCTCTTTCTTCGTCTGGACATCCTCATTTGAATCATTCTCCTTATTCTGAGTGGGTAGGAGAGGAGGAGAATTTAATTCTTTTCTAGGAAAAACTAATTGTTCTATCATCTTATCTGTCTCTTGATCCGAAAGAAGGAAATACTTCCAGAATACATAGGTCTCTCCATTGATGGCAGTATTGATGGGATGAGCAAAATCTTTTATTTGCCTTAGAGCTACTCTTATCGCCGGTTCTTGCAGTTCATCTTTGAGTATCTTTTCTTTCTTTAGCAAGCTAAAAGCTTCTTTTTCTTTCGGGTTAAGATATTGAATGAAATTCTCTAATTGCCCTTCCTGGCCAGGAAGGTAGTAGAGAGACGAGCTCCCAACTTTCAAATGGGACATCAGGATACGTTTCTCACCATATAGTTCAGAAAGAAATGCAGAGGCGAATAATGTACTCAAATTAACTGATCGAGCTATATGCACGGGGAGGCTAGGGCCCTTATTTTCCAGTGTTGAAACAATAAAGTCCTTATTTTTAATCAATCTTTGAGTATCTGTGGGCATGTTACGAGGACAAAGAGAGATTATAAATATGTTTGGTTACTTATTTGTTACTAGACTGTCTAATTTTATAATCAATGTATTCCAATCAAATTCTTTTACTCTCTCAAAGCCATATTGTCGAATCTTGCTTATTTGTCTCTTGTCCTTGCCTAGAGTTATATTATCTAGTATATTTGCAAGCTCTTTAGGGTCTTTCTTATTGAAGATAAATCCATTCACTCTGTCCTTTATTATATCTTTTGATGCAGGGATATTGCTGGAGATAACGACACGTTTTCGTGCAAGGGCTTCGACGAGAACTTGCGGCATGCCTTCTGAAAGAGAAGGAAGGATGAACAAATAACCTTTGTCGATATGTGCGATCTGCTCTTTTGTGGAATAACGCTTGTCTGTTATGAGCACTCTCTTTTTGAGCTCTAGTTCGGAAATGAGCGAAAGTAATCTTTTTTTATAGGCCGGTTCTGCTGGACCGAATATATGAAACCTAAGTGATTTGTTTTTTGTAAGCGCCAACGCTCGAATGACTATTTCAAGATTCTTTATAGGGGCTATTCTTCCAGTATAAGATATTAATCTAGGGTCTCCTTCCTTGATAGGCTTCCTGAAAAACTCGTCTGAGATTCCATTTGGACTATAAACGATGTCTTCTTTCTTAAGGCCAAGCTTGTTCAAGTATGGAATTTCCCATTTACTGATTGCCAATACCTTGTCAAATTTTTTTATCGTAACTTTTCCCACAATATAATCATATGCATTCACAATCCACCCTTCGTAGGCTTTTCTAGAATCTTCTCTATTGAATGGAGCATGCGTCACAAGAAATATTTTACATTTTATCTTTTTTGCCAGATGAAGGGCCTGCAAAGTGTGAGTATGACGGTAAGAATGTACTATGATAAGATCCGGCCGAAGTTTTTTTGCTTCTTTGTAGAAATTCCAGTAGGTGAAACTTTCCCCTCCAAGTTTGATAGCTGGGAATCTAATTACTTTTACACTTCCTATCTTTTGTCTTTCATTTATTACATTCCATGTGCCCTTTTCTCTGTTTGTTGTGAATACTGTCACATCGTGACCTAACTTTGATAGAAGCAATGATTCTCTCTTTACTCTTGCCCATACTCCACAACCGCCTGCTGAAAAAGTGCATATCTCTAGGATATTCATAATATATCTACCTCAAACTTGCTTATAAATTATGGGCTTTAATTGAATCAAGTGTTTCCTTAAGGCCTTGCTCAAAAGTATATTTTGGAGTCCAGCCCAGCATTTCACGAGCTTTAGTTATATCGGCCAAGGTATTCTTAGGCTCAATGACTGCTGGGCCATGGAGTATGGGAACTTCACTCATTAACAATCTTTTAAGAGTCTCTGCCACTTTTTTTACTGAGACATTATTGCAGTTGCCAATGTTGAAAGCCTCTCCTATTGCTGAGAGATTATTTGTCTTTGCGGCCAGGAGATTTGCCTCTGCAACATCCTTGACGAAAGTAAAATCCCTTGTTTGATTACCATCTCCATTTATGATTGGGGAGACTCCTGAAATGAATTTTAAGGCAAATTTAGGGATCAAACAGGCGTAGTCCCCTGCAGGATTTTGCCTTGGACCAAATACATTAAAATACCTTAGCGAGATAGTTTCGAGTCCATAAAGTTGAGTAAAAAGTTTGCAGTAATATTCGCCTACAAGTTTGTGCAGAGCATAAGGAGATATAGGATTTGGATGCATGGACTCTTTATATGGCAGTGTTGGCTGGTCTCCGTAAACAGAAGAGCTTGATGTGAAAATAAATCTTCTGACACCATATTTTTTAGATGCTGAAAGGATGTTCAATGTGCCATTGACATTGGCATGATGCGTCTCTTGAGGATTTTTTATAGAGAATTGCACCCTAGGAAGAGCGGCAAGGTGGAAGACATATTCTGGTTTCTCTTTCTCAAATATATCCTCCATGTTCTCTGTAATACTTCTCTTATAAAAAACAAACTTTGGATTGTTCATCAAGTGCAGGATATTTTGGTTCTCATTCAAGGATAAATTGTCAAGCGCTATCACTGTATGGCCTTCTTGGACAAGCCTGTCTACAACATGACTTCCGATAAAACCTGCCCCTCCAGTAACAAGACATTTCATAATAATTCTTTGCTTTCTGGGTTTAAAAGGATTAAGAAAGAATACTATTGATAATGGTTCTATGGCCTCATCCAACGAATCTCATAATAACTAACATCTCCTTCGTCGTCAACAATAGCTATAAGAAGATTTTTCTTGGTCGCATGAGCTACTCTGTTTTTGGCAGCGAAATCGTGCCAGTTTGAGGACTCGTGTTCACTTGCTGTGTAAAGAATCCATCTTGCATGATCTTCTCCGGGCTTGACGCCTTTCTCATATACTCTGAATTCTGCCCCAAATTTAAGAGCAGTCTTGACAATGTACCCTTTCTTCCTAAGATCCGAGAAAGCAGATAGCTTGGTCTCTATCTTCTTGTCTTCCTTTCTTACTTTTACAAGCAAGCTCGAGAAAGATATACTCTTCTTGCCGGAATAGACATCCATCTTATTCTCTTTTACTAAGAACAATGCCTCTATAGGAGAATATTCTACATACTCTCCACTTTTCTCTCCAAAACATGAGCTATCCTGGAGGGTAAAGGCTTCCTGCGTGTTCGAGGTTATCTTTCTCCCGATAAAATGTGCTTGAATCATAAAATATAATGGACAAGAGTATTTATAAATGCATTTTCCTTGTTTGTTTTATGGGATTTGGCGAAGTTTTTGGAGAGAGCTGGAGAGATTATAAAGCTAATTTCAAAGAGATGTCTAAGGTCCAGCTCTTGTTCTATATACTTCCTTATTTGGTTGTTACAGGCATCGTGATTTTTCTCTTCTACTCTATGGGTATATATGATGGGGTAAAGGACTTTTATACCCAAAGTATGTCAACATTGCAGGAAATAATTTCCCGGACGGTTATCGATCCTACATATTCTCCCCAGGATAGTGATATTACTGATCAATTGAGTATTTTTGTCACTAAATTATTATATGATTCCATACCCTTTATATTAATAAGCTTATTTTTGGTAATCATAAGCTCGATTTTTGCATTATATGGATATTCAGGAATAATAACTTCTTCTGTAAAGAACAAGAAGTTCACTTTTTCAGATGCCATTTCTGAGGCTAGGAAGAATTTTGGGAAAATATTAGGGCTGTTTGCCTCCATATTTGCTATTTCTATAGTTTATTCTTTTGTTCTTATTCTTTTAGTTAGCCTGCTTCGCCCTATAGGGCTTGTCCTAGTGCTGCCATGGATTATCATCGCCGTATGGGTAGGCATTAGCTGGTCGTTCTCATTGATGTTTATAGTAGCTGAGGGCAAGGGAGTTTTCAAGTCTCTCGCATCAAGCTGGGCTTTTGTAAAAGGCAGATGGTGGAAGACTTTTGGATATATTCTCCTATTCTGCCTGATAACATTGGCTTTCAGCATAGTAATGGGGAGAGTAAAATGGATTTTACAGGTTATTGTCCTTAATTCTTATGGATTGCCTCAGACCTTGGATCTTTACGAAATCTTTTACCTTACATTTGATGAAGTCTTTAATTATCTGGCGATAAAGGAGACTGTAGAAACTCTGATAAAACTGATATATAACTTCCTTATTATTCCATTGAATATTCTGTTCCTAAAGAATCTTTACGTTACTTGGAAAAAGCAGAGGAAATAGTTAGGAAGATTTAAAAGAAGCATCTGATTTTAAACACAATGGTTGATTATGGAGATTTTGAGGAAGTCGTTGAAGGCAAGCAGATTACAACGCAAGAAGGGGAAGTAATAGCAAGAGCTAGGATGCCTCAAAAAGGAGAATATATAGGAGTCATTGTACAGAGGTTAGGGGGGAACAGGATGGAAGTACATACTACTGACGGGAAGACTCGCAATTGCAGGGTTCCTGGAAGGTTCAAAAGGACTTTGTGGCTCCGCCCGAAAGATGTTGTCTTGATAACGCCCTGGACAGATGACGATTCCAAAGGAGATGTCATATTCAAATATAACTCTTCTGCAATAAACCAGCTTAGGAAGAAAGGAATACTGGACAGCCTCAAAAGTGATTTCTGAAAATGAAAACATTGAAGTTATACAAGAGGAGCATTGAAACCTCTACGAAAGTGAAAGTGATTCGGTTTGAGCTTATCGAAGTGTTTAAATAGATAACTTAATTAGAGGTTATATGCTTCAGAATTTGCTCGCTTTTAGACTTGAATTGTTTCTCCTCTTGTGAGGAAACACTTATAATCTAAGTTTTTCTATGAACACCATGATCAAAAAAAATTCTAAAAAAAATATGAAAAATTCTGAAAAATCAAAGACTGAGATAGATTTCTCTGCTATGGAGCAGAAATGGCAGAAGAGATGGGAGAGGGATAAAGTATTTGAGGCGGAAGAAGACAAAGGTAAAAAGTTTTATGTCTTGGAAATGTATCCTTATCCTTCTGGAAGCGGTCTTCACATAGGACATGCATTCAATTATGTGATTGGCGATATTCTAGCTAGATTCAAGAGAATGAAAGGATTCAATGTACTTCATCCCATGGGGTATGATTCATTTGGATTGCCTGCAGAAAACGCTGCGATAAAAAGCAAGTCTCATCCTAGGATATTCACCGATGAAGCCATATCAAATTTCATCAGACAACAGATATCTCTTGGGCTGACATATGATTGGAGAAGAAAATTGCAGAGCCATGACCCTGAGTATTATAGGTGGAACCAATTCTTTTTCTTAGAGTTTCTAAAAAAAGGGCTTGTGTATCGCAAAAAATCCTCTGTAAACTGGTGCAAGGATTGCAGTACTGTCCTGGCCAATGAACAAGTGCATCAAGGATTTTGCTGGAGACATAATTCAACTCCTGTCGAGGTCAAGCAACTTGAACAATGGTTCTTGAAAACGACTGCTTATGCAGATGAACTACTAAAGTGCGTAGATGGATTGAACTGGCCTGAAAGGATAAAAGCTATGCAAAGAAATTGGATAGGGAAAAGTGAAGGCTCTGAAGTCATCTTTGAAGTCAACGGGCAAAATTGGGAAGTATTCACAACCCGCGCAGACACGCTGATGGGAGTCACTTTTCTGGTAGTTTCTGCACAGCATCCAAAGTTAGACCAGTTAGTCACTAAAGATAAAAGGAAAGAAGTAGACGACTTTCTTAAGAAGCTAAGATCTACAAAACAGGAAGATATAGACCAGATGGAGAAAGAAGGAGTGTTTACAGGAAGTTATGCAAAACATCCTTTGACAGGAGAAAAAATCCCGATATGGGTAGGAAATTTCGTAGTTGCCGATTATGGGAGTGGGATGGTAATGGCAGTGCCGGCACATGACCAAAGGGATTTTGAATTTGCTAAGAAGTATGGTTTGCCCATTAAAGAGGTAGTGATGCCTGTTGAGGGAAGAAAAATTGAAAATCGATTAATAAAAGCATTTACTGAATATGGAAAATTGATTAATTCCAGTAAATTTGATGGATTAGATAGTTTAGGAGCAAGGAAGAAAATAACTGATGAACTGGCTAGAGTAAAAAAGGGAAGGTCTTCCATACAGTATAAGTTAAGAGACTGGCTTGTCTCCCGACAACGATATTGGGGAACTCCAATACCTATCGTATATTGTGATGATTGCGGAGCGGTTTCTGTGCCTGAGAAAGATCTTCCTGTGCTATTGCCAGAAAAAGTCAAGTTTGGAGAGGGGAATCCACTTGCCACGAGCAAAGAGTTTTTAGAAACGAAGTGTCCAAAATGTGGAAATAAAGCTAGGAGAGAGACAGACACAATGGACACTTTTTTCGACTCAAGCTGGTATTATCTGAGATTTACTGACAATATGAACAAAAAAGAGCCCTTCTCAAAGAAAAAGGCGGCCTATTGGATGCCTGTAGATTTCTATGTAGGGGGTGCTGAGCATGCATGTATGCACTTGATTTATGCAAGGTTTTTCACAAAAGCGCTGAGGGATTTTGGGTACTTGAATTTTGATGAGCCATTTCCAAGATTATACAATCAAGGGATGATCCATGGAGAAGATTGGCATGTCATGTCAAAATCAATTGGAAATGTAGTCGATCCTCTTGATGCTTCCTCTAAGTATGGAGTGGATGCGCTCAGAATGTTTCTTGTATCAATGGCTAGCCCGGACAAGGATACAAACTGGAACCAGAATGGATTAGAAAGTGTATCAAAACTTATCAAGAGCATGGTGCACTATGCACATACTGTCAAATTTGGGAATTCCAGCAAAAGAATAGAGAGCAAGATACATTCTACTCTCAAGTCAGTTAGTGAGCAGATAGAAGGGCTAAAGTATAATTCGGCAGTAATACAGATAAGAGCTTTATTCGAATCTTTTGAACCTGAGATAAGCAAGAAAGATTTCCAGATTTTCTTAAAGATGATATCTCCATTCTGTCCTCATTTAGCAGAAGAACTGTGGGAAAAGATAGGAGGGAAAGGATTTATCTCTCTGGCAGAATGGCCAAAGGTTGATGAGGGCAAGATTGACCTTAAACTTGAGGAAGCTGAAAAAGCAGTTGAAAAAACGGTTTCGGATATCATTAATGTGCTGAATCTCGTGAAAGAAAAACAGGGAAAGGAAGCTGAGAAAGTGTATCTGTATGTGATTCCAAATGAAATAGAAGGATATGATTCCACTATTCTAAGCCGTAGGGTAAACAAAGAAGTCGTTGTATATGCCGTAAATGATAAACAGAAATATGATCCAAGTGGGAAGGCAGGAAAGTCAAAACCTGGGAAGCCAGGGATTTATGTTGAGTAAATGTAGGTTAAAACGATATATCTTCAAGTTTTATATTTTGCCCTAAGATTTCAGTCTCAGTAATCATTATAAAGGTCTTTTTACTCTAGTTTTAAGGTTATTTAGCCTTTAACCTACAAAAAGATGGTGTATAAGAAGTATATCAAAAAAGATGGAAAGAGATACGGGCCTTATTATTATGAAAGCGAGAGAATAGGAGATAAAGTGATGACTAAGTATTTGTCTAAACCTCCTTCTTTATTTTTGGTTAATACCCCGTGGTCTTGCCACGGGGATAAAGCGTCCAGCAAAAATATAAACGCTTAGAACTTCGCTGATGCATGGAAGAAAACGAGTTAAATAAGTCT
>Ga0194121_10001275_pt1 | contig 43394 bp, 43 predicted proteins | sample TA2MahCa50mmetaG_FD_148609 | JGI IMG/M metagenome (GOLD analysis project Ga0194121, IMG submission 148609) | Freshwater microbial communities from Lake Tanganyika, Tanzania - TA2015020 Mahale Deep Cast 50m | ecosystem: Environmental > Aquatic > Freshwater > Lake | place: Tanzania: Lake...
CTTTGCCCTCCCGGGAGGCCGCAAACGTCAGCTCGACGCACTCGTGGACGGTTGGCTAGATGAACCCTTGCTTGGGAAGGGACTCGGTGCCGTGGCGAGGGTCATCCGCTCGAACAGCCAACCATGGGCGTACGAGCTCGCTTACGCATCGTTGTTGTTCGCAACTGGAGTCGTTGGGATTGCACTCTTCTTGTATGGCTTGTCGTGGATAATTCGCAGCTCGCGCACAATGATCCGTGAGCGAAATGAACGGGTAGAAGTTCTGCTCAGCCTCTTGATCGGAACTCTTGGCATCATCGTGGCGAGCGCGACCAATCCCTACATCACCAAGTTCGACGCTCTATGGACGATCTTCGTTCCGATCGCATTCATCAATCACTGGTTGCGGACACGCACGGACCAACTTGCTCCCGGTGTCATGTCCGCGAGGGGCGCAACAGCCACCAGAGACTGAGCGTCATCCCAAGCGCGCAAGCGAGCGCGACGTTGCGCGCCGTAGCGGGCTGACTCGGTCCATCTGGGATCTCTGCCCGCGTCACGTTTGATCGCCCCTCGAACCGATCAACGAGCGCGGCAGCGTACGCATTCGCAGCTCGTGCTGCAGAATTCGCCTGATTGAGCTCGACCGCGAACCGCAGCGTCTGCCGACCTTCCATCGTGACCAACACGCGCTCCCGATCAACGCGAGGAACGACGTCGCGCTGGAAGTCGCGCGATCTCGCCACAGCGATAGCTGCTTCCAGGGAGCTGCCTCGAACCCTGACGTCCGCAGTCGCAGTAAAACGCTCAGATTGCGCGAGCGAAAGAGCAAGGGCAAGAGCACCCAACGTGATCACAGATCCCGCAATAACCTTCCAGCCATGGCGGATCAGGCGCACGTAGTCGCTCAGCGCAGGCCCAGGCCCCAGCGCGCGTGCTGACACAGCGCGGACTCTACCGAATCACACCCATGGACTCAGTGTGTTGCAGTCACACCGTCGATCGATACGGCAAGATACGCAGTTGATGAGCGAGCACCGAGTCGTTCCGAGAGCACTCTCGACCACTCACGAGCATCTCCTTGCCGTGATAGCAACAGAGGCACTAAGCGCCGGCCATTCGCATTTCAACTTGTTAGACGCCGGATGCGGCAATGGACAACTCATCTCGTATCTATTGGAGAACATCCCGGTGACAAGTGGATCAGCCGTCGATGTTTCCGGCTTCGATGTTCTCGACGACGGCGTTCAACGACAAGGGTTCCTAGACGCGGCCCGCGCGACGTTGAGCGGCAGTCATCCCGAGATCGATTGGCAGGAACACGTGCTCGCCGCAGCAACAAGCGAACCCTGGCCCTTTCCAAAGCAATCGTTCGACATCGTTGTGTCCAATCAGGTTTGTGAGCACGTAGCCGATCTGAACGAGTTCTTCTCGGAGAATGCCCGTGTTCTGCGCAATGACGGGGTTGCCATTCATCTCTTCCCGCTGCGGGACTACTTGCTCGAAGGTCACCTACTCCTACCCCTGGTACACCGGATCGCGAGTCATGACCTGCGGAGAGATTTCATTGCATTCCTCAGCAAGCATGGAGTGGGTAAATACCGTGACCGTTCCCAAGCGCTCGAGACCTACGCCGAACAACATGCCGACTACCTTCAGGGTCTCACCCACTACCGTTCATGGTCCGAGGTTGCTGAGGCTGCAAAGAGCGCTGGGCTGCGGGCTTCGTACCGTTACACACCGGAGTACTACTGGCGTCGATTGGCGCGCGTACGGGGACGGGACTACCCGTACATCTTGCGCACACAGGGTCGTGCGCTCTCGGACGCGATCTGGTTCCGACTCTTGAAGCGGATATCAAGCGTCACGATCGTGCTGCAGAAGCGATACACGTATGCATACAACAGCTGACGAGGATTTGCATCACAAGCATGATCGCCTGAGCTGAGAAGCACGAATGATCTTTCGCAACCGCTACGGGAGACGCAGAAGCCTCGTTCGTTGGACAAGGCGCCGGATGGATGCTCTCGCGCTCGCCACACAAGGGCGGCCGGGGTTGGCGCACTTGGTCCGTGTGGTGCGATTCCCGATGCGACGAGTCGTCGTGCGCTTCATGTCGCGTGCCCTTGAGCGTCCGGAGCTGGAGCAGGCGAAGACCATCATGGCCGACGCTCCGCCCGACCCGTCGCAAGGTCCGAAGGTCTTGTTCATGACCTTTCGGGCCTGGACGAGTCACGCTGCGTGGGAGGTGACGATCGCACAAGCGCTCCGACTCCGCGGCGCCCGCTGCGAGTTCTTCTTCTGTGGCGGGGGTCTCCCAATTTGCGAGATCGGATGGCCAGGAGAAGACAGGAAGACTCCGTGCGACAGTTGTGGCTCGTACGTTGCAGCGATGATTGATGCCGCCCACTTCTGTCGCCACTCTTTGGACGCCTTCGTACCCGGCGAGGAATGCGCCTCGATCGATCGCAAGGTTCGAACAGGGTTTGATGCGAGGCGGCTGGATGACGCGGCAAGGCAGTCACTCATGTGGTTCTTCCGGAGCGCTCACCTTCCGAACACGCCGACAGTCGAGAAGGCTCGCGAAGACTTCAGGGTCGGCGCTGCGATCATGACCGCGGCGGCACAACGGGTCCTGGACGCGCTCGTACCGGACATCGTCGTGATGGTCAACGGCCTCTTCTACGAGGACCGACTGGTTCGCGAAGCAGCGAAGGCGCGGGGCATCCGTGTCGTCAGCTATGAGGTCGGTGCGCAGGCCGGCACGCTGTACTTCTCCGGCGAGCGGCCAGCCGCCGAATACGACATCTCGGAGCTCTGGGATCAAACACGCGACCAGCCGCTTTCCCTTGCCTCCGAAGCCGCGCTCGATGCAGTCCTTTCATCGCGGCGAAGCGGTACAGGTCTCTCGCGGAAGTACTACGCCCGCCATCGAGATCTCCGAACGCGCGGGGGCGTGCCGCTCGTTGCAGTGTTCACAAACGTCTCCTGGGACACAGCGGCCACCCTCGCTTCACCGGCATTCGGCTCAATGTTCGACTGGGTGAGAGAGACCATGGCCATCGCGGAGGCGCACCCACATCTGGACTTCGTGATTCGCGCTCACCCCGCGGAGTCTCGATGGCCAGGATTGGAAACGAACGAGTCACTCGAAACATTCGTGGGTTGCGAATTCACATGCGTTCCCCACAACGTTCGCTTCGTGTCCGCACGTGAAGCAATCGATTCGTATCAGCTCATCGAAGCCGCCGACATCGTCTCAGTCTTCGCTTCAACCGTCGGACTCGAAGCGGCAGCATCCGGGAAACCCGTATGCGTAGCCGGCATGACTCACTACCGAGGACGTGGCTTTACCCTCGACGTGTCAAGCATTGCTCACTACCACGAGCTCTTCGACGACCTGTCATGGACTCAGCCCGACAGCAGGCGACGCGACTTGGCTCGACGCTACGCGTACAGCTTCTTCTGTCGCGCAATGCTTCCGTTCGGAGCGGTGATCGAAGATGAGCCCTCCGAACCGATGCTCACGTACTCGAGCATCAACGATCTCGAACCCGGGAGAGACGCCGTTCTTGACATCATCTGTGACGGAATCGTGGGAAGGAGTTCGTTCTCGATCGATTCAAGAGATTGATCTTCGCGTTCGTCGGAGATGCATCGCGCGCCGCACTCGTCGTAGAACGTGGACCATTCTCGTTCCGACCGCAGCCTTCGCCGCCATTGCCAACCAGGTCCCTGACGCAATCATCGAGGGATCCTCCCGCACCCCCTCGATGAGTCGCCGGCGGGCGGTCGACCCGTCACCCGCCAACATGTAGTGGTGAGCGATCAATGTCCACATCGCGACGCGCAAGCGTCGTTGCTGAGGTGCGAGCCGTTTTCGGTTGCGAGGGTGCCGGCGGATCTTTGTGGCCGCGGTGCGGATTGCTCGTTCCATCGATGCCGGGTCGCCAAGGGTGTTCCTGTCGTGAAAGTGGATCCGTGTTCTCCCACCATCGACGAACATCACCTGACTCGCGCCCAGACATCGGGTCCAGAACTCCCAGTCCTCCATACCAGAGAGTTGCCGGTCTTCGTCGAACCACCCGACCGTGTCCAAGAGTGAGCGTCGTACGACAACGGATCCAATTGTCATTCGGTTGCCAATGGCACATTCGAGAAATGCATCGCCCGTCACAGGATGGCGGGGAAACACATCGAAGATCTCACCCGTTCGATCATCGAAGAACTCGGCTGGTCCGTACGCAATACCGATCTCAGGTCGGTCGCTGAGCACCTCTGACAGCCGACTCAGCTGCCCTGCAGCCATCTCGTCATCCGAGTCGAGGAAGGCGATGAGATCGCCAGTCGTTGCCGCGATGCCGGAGTTGCGCGCTGCACCCCGCTCCTTGTTCTCTTGAACGAGGCACCGAATGCGGGTAGCGAACCGGCGAAGCACCTCCTGTGTGTCGTCTGTCGACCCGTCGTCGACCACGACGACTTCCATCGGCTCATAGTCCTGCGCGAGAACGGATTCGACCGCGCGAGCGATCACACCGGCGCGGTTGTGAGTGGGAATGATCACTGAGATCAAAGGTCTTGCCGAAGTCGATGCGGATTCAATCCGCTGAGGACCGCCCCCGTCATCCGACCCCACGAACCCGTACTAGCACGCGCCGCCGGCGCCGGGCCCCTCGCTGTGCAGGAGACGCGGCGACTCGGCAAGAATGTACGAATGGATCTTTCGGGTTCGACCATCCTGCTCACTGGGGGCACCGGTTCGTTCGGTAATGCCTTCGTCGAGCGGGTGCTCTCGCGCTGGTCGGATGTGGTAATCCGCGTCTACTCGAGAGACGAACTCAAGCAAGTGGAGATGCGAACGAAGTTGGGCGACGAGCAGATCCGCTTCTTCATCGGTGACGTGCGTGATCGCAACCGTCTGACCCGCGCCGCGCAAGGGGCTGACTTTATCGTGCATGCCGCTGCGATGAAGCAGGTACCGGTATGTGAGTACAACCCGTCCGAGGCCATCCAGACCAATGTGGTCGGAGCGCAGAACGTTGTGGACGCTGCAATCGATGCCGGGGTGAACAAGGTAGTGGCGCTGTCGACCGACAAGGCTGTGAATCCGGTGAACCTCTACGGCGCAACCAAGCTCTGCGCCGAGAAGGTAATCGTCCAAGGAAACGCGTACGCCGCGGGCGGGGAGACACGACTTTCGTGCGTACGCTATGGAAACGTCGTCGGCTCTCGAGGATCAGTCGTACCGCTGTTTCGTGATCAGGCAACTCGAGGTGCCATCACGATCACCGACGAACGCATGACTCGATTCTGGATCACGCTTCCCCAATCCGTCGATCTCGTCTTGTATGCCCTCGAGCACATGAACGGTGGAGAGATCTTCATCCCGAAGATCCCTTCCATGCGCGTCGTCGACCTAGCGGACGCGATGGCACCGGGTAGCAGCCACGAGATCATCGGCATTCGACCCGGCGAGAAGCTGCACGAGGTCTTGCTCACCGTCGACGAGAACCGGCACGCGATCATGGTCGATGACGTCTACGTCGTCCTCCCTGAACATCCCTGGTGGACTGATCACCCTCGTTGGGCAGACGGCAAGCCACTCGAAGACGGTTTTATGTATTCGAGCGACCAGAACGATTGGTGGCTCACCAGGGACGACCTGGTGGCACTCCTCGCGCAGTGATCCCGTACGGACGCCAATCGATCGACGACGATGACATCGCGGCGGTCGCAGATGTTCTCAAGGGAGATTGGCTTACACAAGGCCCCCACGTCGAGGAGTTCGAGACCGAACTCGCATCGGAAGTTGGCGCGCGGCACGCGGTTGCCTTCTGCAACGGCACCGCAGCACTTCACGCGGCTTGTGCCGCCGCCCAACTCGGTCCTGGTTCTATCGGCGTCACATCGGCACTGACCTTCGCTGCGAGTGCGAACTGCCTGCTGTACGTCGGTGCCGATGTCCAATTCGTTGACATCGACCCGCTTACGCTCAACCTCGACCCCCGTCAGGTGCCGGACGGCATCGATGCTGTCATTGCAGTTCACTACGCAGGGTTGCCGGTCGATCTCACGTCGCTGCGATCACGAAGTCGCTTCATCATCGAAGATGCCAGCCACGCACTCGGTGCTCAAACGCCGGACGGTCCAGTTGGCAACTGCGCTCGATCCGACATGTGCACCTTTTCATTCCATCCGGTGAAGCACATCACGACCGGGGAAGGCGGTGCGGTCACGACGAACTCGGACGATCTCGCTGCCCGGTTGCGCCGATTTCGCCATCACGGGATCTCGCCGCAACCGGAGAAGGGTGGTTGGTACTACGAGATCGAGTCGCTCGGCTTCAACTACCGACTCACGGACCTCCAGGCTGCGCTCGGAACGAGCCAATTGAAGAAACTCGATCGATTTCTCGCTCGGCGGAACGAACTAGCCGTGCGCTACCGCGAGGCACTTCTCGGGCTTCCCGTGGTCCTTCCACCCGAGGCTCCCGATGGGTGGTCGCACGCGTACCACTTGTTCGTGCTACGCGTCGCGGGTCGCCGCGGAGTCTACGACGAGTTGCGATCTGCAGGTATCGGCGTGCAGGTCCACTACGTCCCCGTCCATCACCATCCGATCTACAAGGAACACGCTTCGGTACCGTTGCCACAGACCGACGCCGTGTACGACGAACTGCTCTCGCTTCCCATGTTCCCCGATCTCACGGATCGCGAGCAGGACACAGTGATCGAAGCGCTGAAGGTCGCAGTTTCTTGATCACGTGAGCACCAGCAAACCCCTACGAGTGCTCGCACTCGATCACTACTTCGATCAAGATCTCAAGGCGCTGGAGGCACAGTCCGCCCTTTCCATCCGAAGGCTGCCCGTCTACCGGCTCCGCGAGCCCGCGATCCGAATGATGGGCGAAGAGGTAGGGATGGGCTTCGAGAGCGGCTTGAAGCTGTTCACCAGTGAAGAGCTCCGTCTCGCTCGTGAGACGTATGCGCGATGGCTTGACAAGGAGATGAGAGGAATCTACTTGGAATGGCCTTTCGACATCGTCGTTCTTCCGAGTGACATCTTCTTTTTCGTCCGAGCCCTTCCAACGATCGCTCATGCTCTCGGACTGCCGGTTGTTGTTGCGCAGAAGGAAACGACGGTATCTCCAGAGACCATGGAGTTCGAGGCACCGATCGTTGGACGGTACGCACCATTCATCTCGGATTGGATGGCAGTGTGCAGTGAACGCCAGAAGGAGTACTGGCTGCGCGTAGGGGCCGATCCAGCCGCTATCGATGTCACCGGGCAACCACGGTTCGACATGTATGCGCATGCGACTCCGCCGGATCGCAAGAGCGTTCCGACTGTGCTTTTCTTCAGCTACGCCGTGGACGCCTACGTTCCTGAAGCCGACCTCGGCCAGGCCGTCTGGCAAGAGCTTCGTGATGAAACCGAACGGGTTCTTGTCGCGCTGGCCAGAGCGTCGAAGGTTCGAATCATCGTAAAGCACCATCCACAGCAGGAGCGCCGCGGAGAGGTTGATCGACTTCGAGCCCTCGCTGGCAAGAGTTGGGGGCAAGCGTTCGTGGTTGCAGACCCCGAAGCCGACACACGAGAGCTCGTGCTCGCCGCAGACATCATCGTCGGGTTTCAGACAACAGCGCTCTACGAGGCCGTCGCGGCGCAGCGACCGGTCGTGTATGCGGCATGGGGGAAGGACTGGGAACGGCACCTGGATCGCTTGATCCCGTTTCATGATGCACCGCCCGGCTGCGTTCACCACGCGCAAGGCCCGGATGCACTGCGGACGTTTTTGGAGTCGAACCCTGCGCCGCCTACGCCCGACTCACGTGTCTGGTGTGAGGAGGCACTCGGGCCAATCGACGGACGCGCAAGCAGTCGCGTTGCCAAGGGACTTGCCCGCGTCGCATCTGACTGGCCACAGGAGGCTCGGGAAGGCTTGGGAAGGCACCGGAGGAGCTATCTGGTTAGGATGCTCGCCGGCGCGAGCGCGGCGGAGATGTTTTGGCTCGCTGCTCGTGTTCCGGCGCTCGTTCTTGGGAGAACCGGGGGTGTCGTCCTTCGTCAGCAACGAGCTGCTGAATTCCGAAAGGTCGCGATGCGCGGCCTCAGGGATTGATCGCCGTGCGTTTCTGCCTGTTTTATGACGAAGGTCCCGGCCGCGGCCTTGGCCATCGACGACGCATGGAGGCGCTCGCGGATGCCCTCAAGATCATTGGGTTCGAGAGTGTTCTCCTCCCGATCGATGGTGAGCCGACAGCGCCCGCCGACGTCGCGGTCGTGGACTCATACATCTATCGCGCCGATGACACGAAGCGGTTTCGGGCGGAGACGATCGCAGCAGTCGACGACCTGAGTCGGAACCTCGCGGTGGCCATCGTGGTGGACCCGGCTCCCGGCGCGACGGTGAAGTTCCATGCCGCGGCACACCACGCGTTGACCGGCCCGGAGTACGCGCTAGTCGATCCGAAGCTCGTCGACATCCAGCGAGCACCGGTTGAGGGAGCGGTCACGCGAATCCTGGTGACAACGGGTGGCACCGATGTCGATGGGTACGGATACGCGATCGCACACGACCTGACCAAACTGCTTCCCAGCGCCACCATCTCGCTGGTCATGGGCCCTTGGTCCTCAGACCAAGTTCCGCGTCAGGTAAATCCGATTCGGACAAGCAGCGGTCTGGGCAATGAGCTGGCGATCTCTGATCTCGTGGTGACCGCGGGTGGTGTCACGATGCTCGAGTCCCTCGCCTTGGGACGACCAACCGTTGCCGTGCTCACAGCAGAGAACCAGCAGCGCTACGTAGAGGGCGCGGCGGCGGTGAACGCCGTCGTCCCCGCGTCGATTGACGATGCTGCGCTCGCGGCCGTCACCCTCGCCGGTAACGCTGATCTCCGTGTCGAGCTTGCTCATCGAGCTGCGAACCTGATCGACGGTCGCGGCGCGTTGCGGGTGGCGCGGGCATTGACATGAACATCGCGATCGTGCAAGCCCGAATGAGCTCGTCACGTCTTCCGGGCAAGGTGTTGCGGAACCTCGGGAGCCGTCCGGTGCTTTCGTGGGTGTTGCGCGCGGCGCTAGTAAGCGAGGTGTTCGACGATCTCGTCGTCGCTACCAGCACTCGCGGTGACGATGACGCGGTGGCTTCGCTGGCCTCAATTGAGGGCGCGCGGTGCGTCCGCGGCCCTTTAGATGACGTGCTCACGCGCTTCCTCATGGCCCTTGAAGGCGTGGACGTCGCAACGGTGGCAAGGTTCACTGCCGATTGTCCGTTGCTGGATCCCGACATCATCAAGATGGCTGTGCAAGCGTTCAATCCTGACGAGATGGACTACTTGGGTACGACGGTGCCTCCACGAACCCTTCCACGAGGCCTCGACGTCGAAGTGTTCTCGCCAGAGGCGCTCCGGCGAGCGGATCAGCTCGCGACAGGACCCCATCGTTCCCACGTGACCTCGTACCTGTACCGACATCCCGAGGACTTCCGAGTCACCGGACTCACGTTCAGCCCGCCGGCTGACGATCTCCGAGTCACGCTCGACACCGAGGAAGACGCAGAGCTCTTGGACCGCTTGGTCGAGGAACTCGGTGATCAACCGCCGAATTGGCGCGACATCGTTGGTCTGCTCAGAAGCCGTCCTGACCTCGCCGAGCTGAATGCCCGCGTCGTTCAGAAGGGCTTCGACGAAAGCTGACGAGCCCGGAGGTCGCAGCTCGCGCGCTCACCGCCCGCTCGGCGTGAGCTCGCCTCCCAGTAGCTCCCACGAGAGTGGGGTTCCCGGTTCGATGTCGCGAGGAGCCTTTCGACCGATCACCGCGTCGAGATGCTTCGGAGGCAATCCGTCTCCGGGCCGAATGGCTCGGACATTCGCGGTCGTGAACGCTTCGCCGGCTCGTACGGCTTCGACGACGAAGAGTGACCGCCGAAACGCGAGGCTGGCCATCTCACTCGGAGATGGTCCGTACCGAACGCTCCCCCGCACCCGCTCCGCTTCGCGCACGGCATCGACCACGGCACGAAATTCTTCGGGTTCGAGTGAGAAGGCACTGTCAGGGCCCGGATCTTCACGCGAGAAGGCGAGGTGCTTCTCCAAGAGAGATGCGCCGAGTCCAACTGCGACGATCGCCGCGTTCGTCTCGAGCGTGTGATCGGACAATCCCACGGGAAGCTGCCATGTGCGGATCATGTCCGGGATGGTGCTGAGATCCATCTCCTCCGAGGGAGCGGGATACGAACTGTTGCACCGAAGGAGGGCAACGCCACCAGCACCTGCATCTCTCGCCGCCGCCACCGCTTCATCAATCTCGTCGAATGAAGCCATTCCAGTGGAGATGATCACAGGCTTGCCAGTCGACGACACTTCTCGGATGAGCGCAAGGTCGAGCAACTCGAACGAGGCAATCTTGTACGCCGGCACGTCAAGCGCGCGAAGAAACGCCACTGCCGAACTGTCGAACGGTGTCGAGAAGAAGTCGAGCCCCTCTGCCTCTGCGAGCTCTTTGAGCGGCTCGTGCCACTCCCACGGAGTGCTCGCCTCGCTGTACAGATCGTGCAGTTGCCGTCCCTCCCAGATCGTGCCTGGACCGATGCGGAACCATGGCTGGTCAGAACGCAAGGTCATCGTGTCGGGCGTGTACGTCTGGAGCTTCACGGCGTCAGCGCCGACGTCGCGAGCGATGTGCACAAGATCACGAGCAAGGCCCAGATCCTGCTGGTGGTTGGCGGAGAGTTCGGCGACGATGTACGTCGGATGCGCAGGACCGACTCGACGTTGGCCGATCGAGATCTCAGGGAGCTGTTCACGCTTCATTGAGCAACTCGTCTGAAGGGAACGCAGGGTTGGGTGTCCCTTCCAACCCGGAGGGCGCCATCGCTATCATTCTAACCGCCGTCTGGCGGGCGTCCTTCGAGGAACGCACCGTCGTGACTCTTGAGGAATCGCAATGATCAGGTACTGCCGACGATGTGTGATGCCGGAGACCAAGCCCGACATCTTCTTCGACGACAACTGGATCTGCAGCGCCTGCCGCCACTTCGAGCAACGCGAAGAAGTTGATTGGGAGGCGCGATACAACGAGCTTCTTCAGGTCCTCGATCGATACCGCTCATCCGACGGCAGCAACTACGACTGCATCGTGCCGTGCAGCGGTGGCAAGGACAGCACATATCAAGTGCTTCGGATGCTCGAACTCGGCATGAACCCGCTGTGCGTCACCGCGACCACGGACAAGTTGACCGCGATCGGCCGACGCAACATCGAGAACATCAAGAACTTGGGTGTCGACTACCTCGAGATGTCAACCAATCCGGTCGTCCGCCGCCGCATCAACCGCTTGGCACTGACCGAGGTGGGCGATATCTCCTGGCCCGAACACGTCGCCATCTTCACGGTTCCGGTGCGAATTGCGGTGCAACTGGGCATTCGGCTCATCGTATGGGGCGAGAACTCCCAGAACGAGTACGGCGGCCCAGCGACAGCGGCGGACGACAGCGCTTTGACTCGACGCTGGCTCGAGGAGTTCGGCGGATTGCTGGGTTTGCGAGTTTCAGACCTGCTCGGACAAGAAGAGATCGAATCGCGTCATCTGATCCAGTACACGTATCCATCCGATGTCGAGCTCGCGAATGTCGGTGTCACTGGGATCTTCCTCGGATACTTCCTGCCGTGGGATGGATGGGCGAACGCGCTTGTGAGCCAAGCACACGGCCTCGAGACCTACTCACGGGTTGTCGAGGGCTCGCTCGTGAACTACGAGAATCTCGACAATGCGCAGACCGGGATCCACGACTACTTCAAGTTCTTGAAGTACGGATTCGGACGGGCTACTGACCTGGCGTGCATGCACATTCGTCGCGGACGGTTCCGGCGCGAGGACGCCATCAACCTCGTTCGCATGCACGAGGGGCGCTTCCCCTGGACGTACCTCGGTGTCGCCCTTGAAGAAATTCTTGACGACATCGGTATGAGCCTCGAAGAGTTCCGACAGGTCTGCGATCGATTCACCAACCGGAAGCTGTTCGTGCAGGATCGCCATGGTGAGCTCGTACGGGATGAGCATGGCGACCTGACGAAGGTCAACTACGACAACGTGCCGGGATGATGAACCGAGTCGCCATCATCGACTACGGGATGTGCAACCTCGATTCAGTGCAACGCGCGCTCGAAGAGTGTGGAGCGTCTGCAACGATCACGGACGAACCGGCTGATCTTGACCACGCTGATCGCATCGTCTTGCCTGGGGTGGGCGCGTTCGGCGATGCGATGGCCAGGATGAGGGCTCGGGGCCTCGACACAGCTCTCAAGGAGCTGGTGCTCGGCGACGGGGTTCCTTTTCTTGGCATCTGCCTCGGCATGCAGATGATCGCAACGGTCGGCGAGGAAGGCGGAGAGACGCCAGGGCTCGGATGGATCGACGGGGTCGTGCGACGCCTGCAACCCAACGCCGTCGACCGTCGAATACCGCACATTGGTTGGAATGAGGTCGAAGCCCGTGGATCGTCGACGCTCCTCCAAGGCATCCCGCCGCGTTCCGACTTCTACTTCGTGCACAGCTACCACCTCGACTGTGACGTAGACGCCGATTCCGCTGGCGTGACCCCGTATTGCGGCGAGTTCACATCTGTCGTCGAGCGCGGTGCGATCTTTGGCGTGCAGTTCCATCCTGAGAAAAGTCAGCAACATGGCTTTCGGGTGCTCAAGAACTTCCTCGCCTACTAGCCATTGCTCAAAGCGCGGATCATCCCGACCCTTCTCTATCGGGACTTCGGTCTGGTCAAAGGGATTCGGTTCGATCCGAACCGAGCAGTGGGTAGCCCGATGCAAGCCATCAAGGTTTACAACCTCCGCGGCGTCGACGAGCTCATCTTCCTCGACATCACTGCGACGCTCCAGGGCCGCCGACCCGAGTTCGCGTTGATCGACGATCTCGCAGACGAATGCTTCATGCCACTCACGGTCGGGGGTGGCGTTCGGTCCGTGGAGGATGTGCGCGGCCTTCTGGAGGTGGGAGCAGACAAGGTCGCCGTGAACACCGCTGCGGTCGAGTATCCGGAGCTGGTGCAGGAGGGAGCCGATCGGTTCGGGTCGCAGTGCATCGTCGTCTCGATCGACACCAAGATCGGATCTGATGGGCGAAACACCGTCTGGACTAGGTCAGGAACCCAGCCCACGGGCCGTGACCCCGTTGAATTGGCAGTCGAAGTCGCCGAGCACGGCGCTGGGGAGATTCTTCTCACCTCCATCGATCGCGATGGCACGATGGATGGATACGACCTCGCGATGATTCGCGAGATCACCCAGGCCGTTTCCATACCGGTCATCGCGTCGGGCGGCGCTGGGAACTACGAACACATGGCTCGCGCAATCCTCGACGGTGAATCGTCGGCCGTGGCGGCGGCAAGCATGTTCCATTTCACCGAACAGACGCCGCGTGAAGCAAAGGTCTATCTTCGCGAACAGAACATCCCGGTGAGGCTCTGATGATATGAGTGACGACAACCAGACAGACGAAGCGGCTCGACTCGAGGATCTTTGGGCAGGCGACTTCGGGGACGCATATGTCGATCGCAATGCGGACAGTTACGAGCACCGCCGCGGATTCTGGGAGTCTCTGCTCGACGAGTTTCCTTGTCACGAGGCGTTGGAGATCGGCTGCAATGTCGGCGGCAACTTGAGATGGCTGGCGAGCAAGATCGAACCCTCAAACATTTGCGGGATAGACATCAATGAGAAGTCACTTCGAGCGATGCGCGAGCGCGTCCCCGGCGCAGTCGCGGTCTCTACACCCGCACGGCAGCTGCCCTTCCGTGACCGGCAGTTCGACCTGGTGTTCACGATGGGAGTGCTCATCCACCAACCGGAAGACAGTCTTCCGTTCGTCATGGACGAGATGGTCCGGTGCTCAAGGAAGTGGGTGTTCTGCGGCGAATACTTCGCTACTCAGACCGAAGAGGTTCCCTACCGCGACCAGTCCGGAGCGCTCTTCAGGCGTGACTATGGGAGCTTGTTTTCGGCGCGCTTTCCGACGCTCAGTCTCGTCCAGTCAGGATTTCTAGGCCGCGACGACGGTTGGGACGACGTGACTTGGTGGATCTTCGAACGTTCTTAGAATTGGCGCTGGCTCTTTACAGCAACCAGGAGAGCCAGCCAGAACGAACCCGTCCCCATTGATCGGAAATCGTCGCGGGGAAAGACCTCATACGTCGTCTCGGTGTCAAGGTCGAGTAGTTCGTGAAGGGCCCCATAGTCACGCGGATACCGGTGGTAGTCGTAGGGGTGATCTGGACCGTGGAGCTCAAAGTGAACGACTGCATTCGAAGCTATCCGGTGCATCTCGCGGACCACGCCAGCAACCTCGGTGTGCGGCACGTGCACGAGCACACCGCTCGTGAAGACGACATCGACAGACGCCCCACCCCAGTCGTCGAGCGCGTACAAGCTGGATGCGGAAAGCGTCGCGCTCGGAACTTCGCGTCTCGCGAGCGACAATGCGGATTCGTTCACATCGATCCCTGCGATGTTGGCGCTCGGTGCGACATCTGCAAGAGCTCGGAGATTCCGTCCCGCGCCACAGCCGATTTCGAGAAATGAATTGCCAAGCGGGGCGAGCACACCCGCGAGCCAGCGACTAACCGCCCACGCGTTGGCGTCCTGCTGTTCGATCGGCAGATGCTCGTGGTATTCCTGGATCTCGGCCCACGACTGCTCACGGCTTGCTACTTCATCCTTGCTGTCGAGTGGTATGAGGAAATGCGCCTCGCCGTAGTTTGCAACGCCGAACTCTCCGGTCGGAACAACGCGGGACAACTGATATGTCGCGCTCTCGGTAGTTCGATCCTTGAGCACCGCTGTACACACGTCATATCCGCGTCCAAGGAGAAAGTGAGCTGTTCGCCGAACTCTTGAGCGGGGATCGCGTCGCCGGAGCCAGAGGGACTGACCATCTACTGGTAGAAGGACAACCGTGGAAGGAGAGCCAAGATCTTCGTAGAGCGCGTTCGGCAGACTCATGCGATCAGCATCAATCGCTACGGTCCGTGCCGACATCAGGAGTGAGATCCGCTAATGAGGCCCGCACGATTCGTCGCGAATACGAGCGGCTTCGCGTTTGGCGCGGCCAATCGATCTGCACCCAACGACACCCACCGACCTGCTCCCAGGTCTTTGACAACCCACCGTTCCCGCCGAACACCGAACGCGGGGAGCACCGTCGACGCGCTTGTCAGAACAACACCATCCTCGTCATAGACGCGCAACTCAGACGTCACAGATCGCGCCGTTGGGTTTATTTGGAACGCCTCTACGAACTCTGCAAGCTCCGTGTCGATAAGCAGCGTTGACCGCCATTCTTCAAGCGGGCCGCCTCCTGCCCACGCCTCGGTCTGCGGATGGACAAGCGCCAGAAAGCCCATCTCGGGCTCGTGATAGAGAGCGTAGAAATGAGGGGTCAGCCGCCCCAAATGTTGATCGTGTCGGGTGAAGAACGATGTGGGACGAAGACTCACGTGAACCGTGCCCCACGGCGGGAGCTCTGTTCCAAAGAGTTGGGTGATTTCCGCCTCGACAGCCCCGAAAGCCGGCACGGTTAAGGTCTGACGACCGAACTTTGCGCCGTCGGATCCACGGCACTCGACTGTATAGCGATAGCTCTGAGCCCCACGCGGCGCGTACAACGACGGAAAGTTCACGAAGCTGAAGGTCGTGGTGCGCAAGGCGTCATGGATATACAACTGGATGACAGGACCGGCAATGTTCATGCCTCGCGGCAGATGGCGGGCCTTCCAACCTCGCGCGCGAGTCAGCGCCCGACCCGCGCTTCGTCTGAGCAGCCTGGCGCTCACGCTTGCGACCTGACGTCACCAAGACCAGGAAATAGAAGCGCCTCGTCCCGAACCCGCTCTAGGCGGCTTGCGTAGTAGTGCGGCGAAAGCGAGTGCTCGATAGCGCAGGCCCCGGTCGTCTCATTGAACAAGAGCGTGAAGATCGCGAAAGAGCCGGCCCCGCCCCGCGCGACCACATCAAAGAACACAGGCTTCGCGGACAACGGCCTGCCCGCTACAGCCTCTCGCACGTCAAAGATAACTACATCGTGGTCTCGAACGACCCGCTCATCGCTCGCGACGACAGTACCTTGATGGTCCAGAACCGTGATCTCGAGCGGTCGGCTTTGAAACCCACCGTTCTCCTCGATGGGGGAAGCAACGGTTGCGAACACGATCCAACAAGCCAGCTCGGAACTCACCCATGCTTTGGGTGCAATAAGCACGATCGGTGATGGAGTCTTCCCCAACACGGGGACAGGAATCTGGTCATAGAGGAGTGTTGTAGCTGTCCGATGGGCTGGCACCTCGTATATGAGTTGGTGCTCCTGGGGGAAATACTCACGACCGGCCTTTTGCGAACACTGCGCAAGAACAAGGTGCTCTCCGTCGCTGCCGAGCTCCGGGCAGGTCTCTGCAGAAATCTCCAACATGCCTTCTGGCCTCACTTCACCAAATTCGGGATAGGTGGCCAGGAGTTTTCCCGCGCGATAGACAGATACGTCGACCGTCATTGATTCAAGCAAGTCATCGGTACCCGTGTCGCGAGCTGTATTCCGCATGAGGGCGCGCGCTCGAAAGCCGATTGAGTGACACGATGCAAAGAGGAACTGCCCGATCACGAAACTCCGTTTCAGACCTCTTGGGTACTAGACACCCTACGCAGGGGTGTCTGCGAGTTGCGCAGCGAGCATCTTACGGAACATTCCGTTTCCTGAGGCGAGATCCTGCCAGCTGCCTTCTTCGATCACACGTCCGCGCGAAAGCACCACGATGTGGTCGGCCATCTGTACGGTTTTCAGTCGGTGAGCGACTATCAACATCGCGCAGTCTCCGCGTAGAGAGACAAGCGCTTCTTGAATGACGCGCTCCGATTCGCTGTCTAGTGCGCTCGTCGCCTCATCAAGAATCAGTAGCCACGGTCGCCGATACAGCGCGCGGGCGAGTGCAAGACGTTGTCGCTGACCGCCTGACAGAGTTGCCCCTTTCTGTCCCAGTTGAGAGTGAATGCCCTCGGGTAGGCCGCGCACAACTTCCGAAAGATGAGCCATTTCCGCCGCCCACCACGCTCGTTGTTCATCCGGTTCCGGGTCCGTGAACGCGATGTTTTCGAGAACGGACGCATGGAACGCAGGGCTGTCTTGCATCACGAGCCCGATGCGTTCCCGCCACATTGCTCGGTCCACGTCGCGTAAGTCGACATCATTCAGCCGAACTGCACCTCGGCTCGGACTTACCAACCCGGTCACGAGGTCAAGCATCGTCGTCTTTCCGGCACCAGACTCACCTACGACCGCGAGTCGTTGACCGGGTTCAAGAGTGCATGACAGCTCAGCGAGTACAGGCGTCGACCGCCCTGGATAGGTAAAACTCACATTGTCGAGTTCGATCCTCGACGGCTCAGTGATGACGACAGTGCCCGAAACCTCTTCGACAGCCTCGATGCATACGTCGTATTGCCGCTTCCACGCGTCCCACCACGACTGAAGGGTACGTGCCGTGAGAAGCGTTTGTTGCGCAGCCTGAAGTCTGGGCGCAAGCCGATAGAACAACGCTAGGAATACAAGAGCGCCGGCGATGGAATCGTCGAGAGCGGTGATGGTCACTACAAGGACGACGGCGATGAACAACAACCCTGCCGACTCCGCTCCAAGTCTCGTGGCTGGGAGAAATCGCTGGACTCTCGCGTAGCGATTCGCGTAGTCGGAGAACTGCTTATTGATGCGGTCAAGTGCGCGACTCTGGAGGCCCGTTGATCGATAGAACTTCGCATTGGAAAGGAGATCCGTTGCTGATTCCGTGATGTCTCCGGCCCTGACTGCGATTTCCCTGCTAAGTACTCGAGACCTGTTCCCGGCCTGGCGATAGGCCAGTGCCATTACCGCACCGAACACAAGCACAGCTCCGGTCATGATCGGATTGACCACAAGCGCAACACTGCCCAGAACGAGAGCAATTGAACTCATTCCGATTGCCTGCAGGAAGGCGAACGTACCTACAGCAACCTGCGTGCTATCGATGATCGATGCCTTGATTCCGTCGCCGAGTGACACCTGGAGATAGTCCGACCACTTCATCTTCAGAAGCGCATTCGTAACCTTTGACCTCAATTCTCGCTCGACAGATGCCTGCACGACGTACGCCCACTTGTCTGCGAAGAATCGGAGCACTGCCGCCGCCAGCCCAAACCCAACGAGCGCGCCCACACATGCGAGAGCCAGCGAGTCACCGCGAAGACCAAACCATTCTGATTGCCCCCCGGCGCTCGAGGAGAGATTGCTCGAAAGCAGCGGCAGCAGCGACGCGATTCCGAGCGCTTCGGCAAGACCCGACATGACGAGCAACACGATGCTCACGGCGGCCAACCTGCGAGAACCTGCAAGCGCCTCAAAGTATGCGCGGAACATCAACGTCGCATTTCGTTCAGCACGGTGTTCAAGACCTTACCGGCCTCTGGCACGCCGAAGGATGCTCGTGTCGCAGGGAGGACCGCGCTTGCCCAACACGTCGCCGCCAACGCGGGCGGATTGCCAGACCGTGAACTGGGGCTACCATCACTCGTCCACAAGCGCACCTCGCGCGAAATCGGGCTCGGAGACTAGGAATGACAAGAAGGCAGCCGGCCTCACTGCCGCGTCGCATCGTCGCCCGCCTCACCCGTCCCCTCGGCAACTACGTCAAGCGCCGGTTCGACGAAGTACGGATCGAGGGGTACACAATTGAAGGCGGTGACAGATCGCGAGTGATGATCGCTCCAACCGCCGTCGTCAACCAAACGCTCTTGAACGTCGCGAGCGGGCGAATCTGGATCGACGAGTACGCGTTCTGTGCTCTCGGTGTATCCCTCATCACGGGCACTCATGACATTTCGAAGCGCGACCTAGACCGCCAGCTTGCAGTGCCGGAGGAAGGTGGCGACATCGTCGTCGAACGCGGCGCTTGGATCGCGGCAAACGCCATCGTTCTCGGGCCGTGCAGAAGAGGTATGCGTAACGACGGGCAGATGCGTGCCGCTCCGCGTCGTAGTCGGTCCACGCGAGATTGTCGAACAACGCGCGGTAATCATCTGTGCCCATCACATCAGTCGTGAATCCGCGCCCTCGGTAATGGGTCTTGCCCGCCACACAGACGGGCTTGCCCACTGCTGCTGCTTCTAAGCCAACCGTCGAACTGAATACGGCGACGATGTCAGCGGAGTCGATCAGCGCATAAGAATCCAGCGCTTCTTCGGCTGGAACCAGGCGCGCGTTCGCCGGGAGCGAGCCAGTGTCACCTCGCGCGAAGTCGGGTAAGCGCTCCCGCGACTCCAACCCCCGAAACCGGGTTTCCGCAGGATGAGCCCTGATGACGAACTCCATGTCGGGGTGGCACTCTGCAATCCGTACCGTTTCGCTCACCCAATCGGTCATAGAGTCGAACGCAACCATTTCTCCGGTCACGGCCAAGTCCCATGAGACATTGGTGAACACGGCGACGAGCTTGGAATATTCGGTCTTGTCCAAAGTTCGACGGCGGGCGTAGTACCGAAGTGGCATTCCCGCTCCCGTTCGTCGAGTACTCAGGACGGTTGCCAATGAATGCTCGGACGCCTCGTCGAGAGATTCCGTTCCAGACTCTTCCCAGAGCTCGGTGATGTCGTACTCGCCGGCGGGCCGAGTCTCCGAGAGAAAAAGCGTCCCTGCCTGGGCGCCGGCCTCGTATGACACGCAACGCACACCGCGTGCCAGTGCCTCCTCGCGGACAATTCGATCCTCGAAGAGCAGACCGTTCAGGAGCACCACAACGTCTGGCGAGATCTCGCCAAGCAGGCGGGGTGCAACGACTTTCATGATCGCGGCGCCCACGCGGAAGTCGTCTCTTGCCCGTCCACACTCCTCCGTTTCGGGGAGGGTTCCCGTCCGAAAGAACTGCATCAGCGACTGTTGGATGATCGGATCAACGACGTGGGTGCCATCGTGCGCAGGCCGCCGCACCTCAAGTTCGATGGCTCGTCGTTCGTCGCCAGAAATAAAGTCGCTCAGCGACCGGCGAGGGAAGCCCGCTGCTTCGAGCATTCCAGCAACGTACGGGCCACACGACTGGCACGGTCTCTCTGCTTCCTCTCGGGGCCAACCGATCTCGCAGATCGGCAGACCCCCGCCGCAATAGAAGAACTCGCATCGGGCACCGCGGAGGCGCAGCGCCTGAGCGATCGTCGTATCCCACGCAACAGGTGTCGTGAACGCCCTGAACGTCATGAACAGCACCCTGGGACCCGAAATCGGCTGTTGGGGAGCGTCAGCCATCACAGCTCGAGCTTGCGCAAGCTCGGGCCGTTTCAGCGCGCCTGGCAAGAACCGGCGCACGACCCAACGCATGGCCACCCTCAGGCGTCGGGTCACCGTTGACAAGAGAGGCCGACGCTGTAGGCCGAGTTCCAACGCGTCCATTCTTCGTCGGATCCATCGAACGGTGCTCGGTCGCTGGTTAGCGTTCCGCCTGGTCATTCCACACTTCTTCCGCACCATCGGAAGACCTGGAACTCCGACTGATCATCCGTGCACACAAATCCGGACCGCTCGAAGAGGCGACGCGAAGCGGCGTTGTCCCGATGAACGTTGGCAACGAGCTCCGGAGTTGGATGGTCTGCAGCCATCTTCAGTTGGAGGTGACGGAGCATCTCCATGGCATACCCGCAGCCCCGTCGCTCTGGGATGACGGCGATCGACACGGTCGCGCTTCCCCCATCGATGTCGACGCGTACCTGTCCAACTACATCACCGTTTGACTCACCGATCCAGATGCTCGTCGCAGCACCGGTAAGGCAACGAGCAAACCATTCGCGGTGCTCCTCCCAGGTCACAGCCCGAGCGGTGCCACTGAACTCCACCGACTCCGGATCATTCCTAAGAACGAAGAGAACCTCGACATCATCTTCCGCCGCGGGTCTCAGCGAGAGTCCTTCGCCATGCGATTGACTGCGTGTCACTTCCCGATGCCGATCGCGAGTCGGGCGATCGTAGAATACGCCCTAAGCCGTAGACGCGCGAGCGTTCGCTTGCTCGGTACGAGCCACAACACCGTCCAGATCACGCTCCGTACCATCATCTCCACGACGGTCATGGCTCGCACGAGCCAGCGCCGCCAACTCGGTCCGTGCTGGCGGAAGTACCGATCGGTGCTTCGGTAGCTGTCTACGAGGCTCTTCGCCTCGACATTCCGGGTGCTCGCGCCACCGATGTGCACGATGGGCGCGGTCGGTACGAACCACACCTCGTGTCCGCGTTCGCGCGCCCGCGCGCAGAGATCGAGGTCCTCGTAGAACATGAACATCCCCTCGTCAAGACCGCCGAGCTCCCGGAGTACCGACGTTCGAGCGAACAGTGCTGCTCCAGTCACCCAGTCCACCGCACGAGCTTGGGAAGGCGCCTTCGCACGGAGGCCAGGAAGCAGTCGGTGCAGGAGCGTCTTACCGAGGAGCTCGGTCCACAGATTTGGCCCCGGACCACACGATGGCTGGGGGCTGGCGTCGGGGTTCACGAGCGTCGGTCCCACGATTGCGACGGCTGGGTGTTCGTCGAGGAAGCTCACCACGGCTTCCAGCGCGGCGGTGTTCGGCACGGTGTCGTTGTTGAGCAGGAGCACGTAGTCGGTCTTCGCCGTCGCGATCCCCTGGTTGTTCGCCACCGCGAAGCCCCGGTTCGCCTGGTTGACGATCATGCGAACGGAGCCGCGCGACTTCTCCAAGAGCTGCACGGACCCATCCGTCGACGCGTTGTCCACCACGATCACATCGAACGGTCCACCGGTGAGCGGACCGAGGCAATCAGCGAGGAGATGTTCGCCATTCCAATTGACGACGATGACGCTCAGACGATTCAAGCCACGAGAGAGTAACTAGGATTCAACGAACATCATGCTCCGGGTCACGCTCCTCGTGCCATATCCCGTCGACCGATCTCCGGGTCAGCGTTTTCGAGTGGAGCAATGGCTTCGGCTCCTTCCGGACGATTCGGTGCGCGCCGACATCCGTCCCCTGTTCTCACCACAGGCGTTCGCCGAGCTGTACGAGCCCGGTCTCACCGTGCGCAAGGTCGGTCGAACGCTGTCGGCACTCACGCGACGCATGCACGACGTCGTGGCATCGGGAAAGCCCGACGTGGTCGTGCTCTACCGCGAAGCGTTCCCGCTCGGTCCTCCCGTGCTCGAGTGGCTCGCCGAGCGCCGGCACCCTGTCGTGTTCGACTTCGATGATGCGATCTACCTCGGCGACACGAGCTCCGCCAACCGCAGGGTGGCGTTCCTGAAAGCGCCGGGAAAGACCGCGCGGATCATCGCGGGGGCGGCCGTAACGACCGTCGGCAACGAGCATCTCTCCGCGTACGCCAGTCAGCACAGCGACCGGGTCGTCGTGCTCCCCACGACGCTCGACGTCGAGGAGTATCAACCGAGTGCACCGCGTGCGGCGAACAACCCGCTCCGCATCGGCTGGAGTGGCAGCCCGACCACAGGCGCACACCTCGCCGCGATCACACCAGCGCTGCGGCGTGTCCTCGAGCGCGTGCCAGCCCGTCTGGAGGTGATCGGCGCGCCGGGTTTCTCCATCGCGGGTTCGGACGCGGTGACGTCGAGGGCGTGGCGTCGCGAGACCGAGCTCGACGACGTCCGCGGCTTCGACATCGGGCTCATGCCGCTCCCAGATGACGAGTGGAGTCGGGGCAAGTGCGGGTTCAAGGCACTGCTCTACATGGCATTGGGCGTGCCTGCGATCGCGTCGCCGGTGGGCGTCAACACCGAGATCATCGAGCACGGTGTGAACGGGTTGCACGCGTCCACCGAGGATGAGTGGGTCGAAGCGATCGAACAACTGGCGCGCGACCCGGAGCTGTGCAGTCGCCTCGCCACCGAAGGCCGGAAGACCGTGGTCGAGCGCTACTCAGGCCAACGATGGGCGCCGAGGTTCCTCGAGGTGCTCGAAGAGGCTGCCGCCACGCGCCCCTGAGCGTCAGAGGCGTTCGCGCGTCTCGCCGCCGGGTCCGCCCGCGTTCACCGCGTCGAACACGATGACACCGGCGGCATCGAGCGCATCGAGGGGCCAGTCGGCTCCGCCGACGAGCACGACCGCAAGGTCGAACCCGCTCGCAGTGACGTCGCCGACCGGGAACGACTTCCGTTCACCGCTCGGGAGCGTCAGCGTCGGGACGTGGATGTCGATGTACTCGACGTGCGCGCCTGCGTGCTCCAGCAGCTCCATCACCCTGATGGCTCGGGAGTTTCGGACATCGCTGACGCCAGGCTTGAACGCGGCGCCGAGGCACAGCGCCTTTGCGCCGTTGAGCGCACGACCGTGGCGGTTCATGAGCTCGTGCAGGCGCATCACCACGTAGCGCGCCATGCCTGAGTTCACGTCGGCCGCGACCTCGATGAACTTCGTCTGGAAGTCGAACTCGCGCGCCTTCCACGACAGGTAGTGCGGGTCGACGGGGATGCAGTGCCCGCCCGGTCCGATGCCCGGGTAGAAGGCCTGGAACCCGAACGGCTTCGACGCCGCCGCGTCGATGACCTCCCACACGTCGATGCCCATCTCGTGCGCGAGCATCGCCAGCTCGTTCACGAGCGCGATGTTCACGGCGCGGTAGGTGTTCTCCAGCAGCTTGGCCATCTCTGCGGATGCGGGGTTGCTGACGATCTTGACCAACCCATCGCCGTCCATCACGGCCTCCAGAAGTGCCTGGGCTCGCTTCGAGCACTCGGGCGTGAGGCCACCGACGACCTTGGGTGTGTTGTGGACCGTCCAGGTCGTGTTCCCCGGGTCGACACGCTCTGGCGAGAACGCCAGGTGGAAGTCATCGCCGGCGCGCAGTCCGCGCTCTTCGAGGAGCGGCTGCACGATCTCGGTCGTGGTACCTGGGTACGTCGTGGACTGGAGGATCACGAGCATCCCGGGACGAAGGATCTCGGCAACTGAGTGCGTCGCGGCGCGCACGAACGAGAGGTCGGGGATCTTGGCTAGGTCGAACGGCGTCGGTACGCAGATGAACACCGCATCTGCCTCGACGAGGGCGCTCGGTGTTGCGGTCGCCTCGAAGCGACCAGCTTCCACTGTGCGCGCGACTCGATCTGACGACACGACATCGACGATGTGACTAGTGCCGCGGTTGAGCGACGCCGCCAGCTCGGGATCGACGTCCAGGCCGATGGCACGGAAGCCCGATTCGGCATAGGCGATCGCCAGCGAGAGACCGACGTACCCGAGCCCTACGACGCCGACGACGACATCGCGCTCGGCAATTCTTCGGCGGAAGTCGTCAGCCATGCGTCTTCACCCACCACTCGATGGTCCGCGCCAGCCCATCTTCCAGTGTGATCGTTGGCTCCCAATCGAGGATCTCGCGAGCGCGGCTCACGTCGGGAACACGGCGACGCGTGTCCTCGAAGCCGGGCCCGTAGTAGCTCTCATACGACGTGGGCGCTATCGGCGAGTCGGATCCAACGGACTGCTTGATGAGCTCCGCGAGCTCCAGGATCGGGGTCTCGCGGGTCGAACCGAGGTTGAACACCAAGCCTTCCGCCTCGGGTGTGAAAGCGGCGAGCATCGTCCCTCGCACGGTGTCGTCCACGTATGTGAAACAACGGCTCTGGCTTCCGTCTCCGTGCACGGTGAGCGGCTCACCGGCGGTGGCTTGCCGCAAGAAGTTCGCGACGACTGAGCCGTACCCGCGCTCGTCGATGCGGGGACCGTACGAGTTGAAGTAGCGCACGATCACGATCGGGAGCTGCTTGGCCGCGTACGCGAGGGCCAGGTGCTCATCGATCGCCTTCGCAGTCGAGTACGACCATCGGTGCACACTCGTGGAGCCGAGCACACGGTCGTCGTCCTCACTCATGGGGAACTTGCTCGTCTTGCCGTACACCTCTGAAGTCGACGCCACCAGTACCTTGCGCCAGTGCCGGAAGCAGGCCGCGAGCACATTCTCGGTGCCGCGGGTGTTGGTGAGCAGCGAGTTCAGCGGGTCGTCGACGATGTGACGAACGCCGACTGCGGCGGCGAGGTGGAAGACGAGTTGCGCCGCCGCCACTTCCTGCTCGACGATCTCCGCGTCGAGGATCGACCCGTTCACGAGGTGCACTCGATCGAGCCTCCCGGCGAGGTTCTCGGCCTTGCCAGTCGACAGGTTGTCGAGGACCCGCACCTCATGACCGGCTTCGCAGAGAGCGTCGACGAGATGCGATCCGATGTAGCCGGCTCCGCCGGTCACCAGCACGCGCACCGGCACAATGGTAGACGAGGTCACCGCGACCGCACCGAACGTGCACGGACCATCAGTAGGCTCGCCGGTCATGCCCACCCCCACACCGGCGTCCTCGGCGCGCCTGAAGGTGATGCGCGTGATCGCGCGCATGAACGTCGGTGGACCCGCGCTGCAAGTGACGGCGTTGACGACAGGGCTCGACCCCGAACGCTTCGAACAACGATTGCTCGTGGGCGATGTGGACGAAGGCGAAGCCGACTACCTCGTGCTTCGCGCGCCCGAGGTGCCAGCCATTCGCGTGCCCGGGCTCGGCCGTTCGCCGAACCCGATCGCCGACATCCGTGCGCTCGCGCGCATCAGACGCGAGATCCGCGCGTTCCGCCCGCACATCATCCACACGCACACCGCGAAGGCGGGGGTGCTCGGGCGCACCGCCGCGATCTTGAGCAGGTCGCGCACGCGAGTCCACACGTTCCACGGCCATCTGCTGCAGGGCTACTTCTCGCCCACAGTGACCCGAGCCGTGATCATGACGGAGCGCATGTTTGCGCGTCGGACCACCCGTCTCGTCGCAGTGGGTCGACAGGTTCGCGACGATCTGCTCGCGGCGAAGATCGGCCGGCCCGACCAGTACGTCGTCGTGCCGCCCGGCGTCCAGCTGCCGCCCGCGCCGTCCCGGGACGAGGCACGGCGGCGTCTGGGTCTCCCCCTCGATGCTCCCGTCGTCGCGTTCGTGGCCCGGCTCACGCAGGTGAAGCGACCGGACCGCTTCGCCCACGCAGCCCGAGCGCTCTCGGAGACGCACCCCGACGCCGTGTTCCTGGTGGCCGGCGAGGGCGATCTGCTCGACAGCCTTCGCTCGGAGATGGCAACCCTCGGTGACCGCGCGCGCTTCGCCGGATGGCGCGGCGACGTCGAGACTGTCTACGCAGCAAGTGATGTGGTCGCACTCACCTCAGACAACGAAGGGATGCCCGTCTCCCTCATCGAGGCAGCCTCCGTTGGGTGCCCCGCGGTCACGACGCGCGTCGGCGCCGCAGCTGAGGTGGTCATCGACGGTGTCACCGGGTTCGTCGTCGACGTGAGTGCCGAAGCCGTCGCGAGCGGGCTCTCCCGACTGCTCGAGGATTCGGACCTTCGGAACCGATTCGCCGACGCCGCGCGTGCACACGCGAGCGAGCACTTCTCGCGCAGTCGGTTGATCTCCGATACCGCGAACCTCTACGAGGAGCTCGTGCAAGCCCGGGTTGCGGCATGAACGTGCTCGTCACCGGCGGCGCCGGGTTCATCGGCTCGCACCTCGTCGACGCGCTCGTCGAACGAGGCGATTCCGTTCGAGTCCTCGACGACCTCTCGAACGGACGCGCGGAGAACGTCAACCCAGCGGCGCAGCTCTTCGAAGGTGACGTCGCGGATCACGAGCTCGCACAGCACGCGGTGGATGGCGTCGAGATCGTGTTCCACCAGGCCGCGCTCGGATCGGTGAAACGATCGATCGAGAACCCCCTCGCGACCCACCACGCGAACCTCGATGGGTCGTTGTCGATGCTCCAGGCCGCGCGCCGTGCGGGCGTTCGGCGCTTCGTGGCTGCGTCGTCGAGCAGCGTGTACGGCGGTGCCGCGCCACTGCCCAGCCGAGAAGACTTCCCGTCGTCGCCGCGCTCCCCCTATGCGGTCACGAAGGCCGCGATGGAGCAGTACTGCCGGGTGTACCACGAGCTCCTCGGCCTGGAGACCGTCTGCCTCCGTTACTTCAACGTCTTCGGACCTCGCCAGCGGCACGATTCCGAATACGCGGCTGTCGTTCCACTCTTCGTCACGGCCTTGCGCAACCGTCAGCGTCCCACCATCTTCGGCGACGGGCAGCAGCGTCGCGACTTCACGTTCGTGACTGACGTCGTACGTGCAAACCTTCTTGCCTCCACAGCCGCGACGACCGACTGTGGTGGCCACGTGTACAACGTCGCCGGCGGTCAGCAGCACACGGTGCTGGACCTGTTGCATCAGATCGCAGACCTCGTAGGCGTGGATGCCGATCCCGTCTACGCCGATCCCCGTCCGGGTGAGATCCGCGACAGCGCGGCTGACCTCACCGCGGCGGGACGCGACCTGGGCTTCGTCCCCGAGTACTCTCTCGAGGACGGGCTCGCGGTGCTGGTGCGCGGGTCTTAGAACACCGAGAACAAGGCGGAGAGGTACAACCCGACCGCGCCCACGGTGACGACGATTCGTGCCGAAGCCCAGCGTTCCGTCGTCGCGGCGATGATCACGGCCAACGCGGGGACCGTGCCGAGCCCGTACCGCGCGGCAGGCTCCAAGTAGTTGGAGGTCTCGAGCCAATCCCGTAAGACGATGAGCGTCGGGCTCACGAGCAGCGTGATCGTCGTCGCGAACGTGATGGCCCCGATTCGATCTCGAAGGCGTGAGCCGAGTGTCGCGAGGGCGATCACCCCGACTGCGATGAGCTTGGATGCGGCGGCCCACGCCACATATGGCGCCGTGTACAGGTCGCGTGGGATCCATGACTCGAAGGGCGGGAACATGGCGAATGGCGTTGTGAATCCGAACGCGCGACCGATCGTTGGAGGATGTTGCGTCACGACCTGCGCCACCGGGTTGTGGTCGATGTTGCGCAACCGCGACGAGGGCTTGATCACATCGGCCTCGTAGAGCCAATCCTTGAACCGGTCCCAGCCTTTGCTCGCGAGGTACACGGCGAGCACCAACATCGCGACGACGACCAACTGGGCTCCCGCCCGGGGCGCTTGCTGCACACTCTCGGAGTCCCCGGATCTCCAACGGCGTTGCGCGGCACGGACGCCGAGGTAGATGAGGACGAGCAGGATCGCCACCGCGTTCGTCGGATCGAGTGCCGCCCCCAGGAGTGCCACGAGACCGACGAGCCAGAGGCGACGTCCGCTCTTCTCCCAAGACAGCCCCGCGAGGAGCATCGCAGCACCGCTCGGAATCGCCGTCTGGTCGGGATTCACGATCGTCGATGCATGCCAGAGCGCGGGCGTCACGATCAGGAATCCGATCGCCAAGATCATGGCGCGCCGGGAGAGCGCAAGGAGCTCGCCGATCCTCAGTGTGAAGTAGAGACCCAGGAGCAGCCACGCAGATCCGAGGAGGCGCCCCCACGTGACGATGCTGTCGTTCGGTGGGAGATCGATCGGCGTCGAGCGAAGCGCCCGCGCGATGGGACCTGTGATCAGGAAGTAGAACGGCGAGTGCTCCGAGATCTCGACGCCCTTGTACACGTAGTCAGAAGCGTCGATGCGTCCGTGATCAGGACAGGCCGGCCAGGAGAAGAGCTGGTGTCCTCGCTGGCAGAACTCCCGAATCGACTCGTCGACCATCAGCTCGCCCGGGGTGACCACTTCGAAGCGCGAGCCCTTGATGAGCTGGTTGATCCAACCGGTCTCGTCGATCGGCGAGATACTGCTCGAGTCGTGAACAGCGAGGCCGTTCAACGGAACGACGAGGAGTGCCAGCACCAGCATTGTCGGACCGCGTGGACACCGTCGTACGAACGCGGCCCAGAGCCGTCGCATCAAACGCGGAGCATCCCCATTCGCATCGGCATGCAGATCGGGATGCCCGGCCGCTCTCTTTACGGATGTCACGGGCGAGTCACGGTAGCAGTCAGGCGGAGAGCACTGCCCGCGCGAGCACATCGGTACCGAATGCCGTGAGGATCGCGAGGTACAGGAGACCCGTGGTCGCCATGACCGCCGAGTAGTAGGGCTCGCGCAGCGCGCGCCGAGCGATCAGGGCGAGCGCAACCGTCGTGATCGCGCTCACGACCCACGTCCAGCCGAGCAGGCCGTCGTAGCCGTCGTCGATGCTCCGGTCGAGCACATCGACCATGCCCGTCGGCACCAACCAGAGCACGACCTCCAGCGGCCAGACGAACGTCACGGCCGCGACCAGCTCCTTGATCGGCTCACGGCCGAGACCCGGCTGCACCAAGTACCAGTGCCCGAGGAGCATCGCGTCGGTCACCACGCCGAGGAAGACGGCCCCGACGATGAGCCGCGCCGCGCCGAGCGCGTACGGGCCACCGATCGCATCGGCGGCCCCACACAGCGCGATCACTCCCGCGATCGGCGCGAGAAGGTCCAACCAAGGTGGAAAGCCCCGCTCGTCGTCGACTGCCACGCGCCGGCGCACCACGGAGACGACCAGCGCCACCGTCGTCAGCGCGGCCATGGCCGCGCCGCCGACATCGCGCACGGTCGCGCCGGTCCCCGACTCGTCGCCGGCAAAGCCCGCGCCGACGCCGCCGAGCGCGATCACGAGGAACGAGCCGCGCACGAGCCAGCCGTAGCCGGTGCCGACGACACGCCGCCGCGTCGTCACCCAGCCCGCGAGCAATCCCCCAGTGGCCCATTGAAGGAGGACGGTTCCGACGTCGAGCTCGGCCATCGGTATGCGTCAGGCGACGATGGCGAGGTCGCGGGGTGCGTCGTTGAGGCGGCGCGGACCGTCGGCGGTGGCGACCACGATGTCCTCGAGCCTCAACCCGAAGCGGCCGGGGAGATACACGCCGGGCTCGATGCTGAACGCGTGACCGGCGACCAGCTCGGTGGTGTTGCCGGCGACGACGTACGGGTCCTCGTGCGCTTCCATGCCGATCCCGTGTCCGGTGCGATGGACGAACGCGTCACCGAAACCGGCACCGACGAGCACGTCGCGCGCCGCCGCGTCAACGGCTTCGTAGGTCGCACCAACCTGTGCCGACTGCACCCCGGCTTCCTGGGCAACCCTGAGCGCGGCGTACGCATCACGGACCTCGGCGTCAGGCTCGCCGACCGCGAACATGCGCGTGATGTCGGAGCAGTAGCCGTGCATCGTGCCGCCGAAGTCACACAGCACGACGTCACCTTTCGCGATGACTCGGTCGGCCGGATCGTGATGCGGGCTCGCCGCGTTCGGGCCAGTGGCGACGATCGCAAAGTTCACCCGCTCATGCCCAACATCAAGAATCCGCTCCATGAGCTCGCGATGCACCTCGCGCTCGGTGCGGCCGGCGAACGGTCGCTCGCGCATCTCGATCGCGATCTCATCCACCGAACGTGCGGCCGCGTAGAGCGCCTCGATCTCATCTGCGTCCTTCACTGCCCGCAAGGGTGCGGTGACGTGGCTTGCAGCACAGAACTGCGCGCGGGGCAACGCGGATTGCATCGCGAGTACGAACCGGGCCCAGGTGTGGTCACCGACTGCAACTGATCTCGCGCCGTCGACAAGCGCGGCGACGCGCGCCACGGGATCGTCGACCTCGTCCCAAGCGTCGACGCAAAACACCTCGGGACGCTCTTCGACGCGCGGTGCTTCGAGCCGGGGGACTACGAGCACCGCGTCCGACTCGCGCGGCACCACCAGCATGGTGAGCCGCTCCAACGGCATTGCCTCGTAGCCCGTGAAATAGGGAAGGTCCGGCCCGACCGACAGGAGCAGGGCATCGACGCCCTCCTCCTGCATTCGGGTGCGCGCTCGCGCGAGTCGAGCCGCGAACGTTGCGGTGTCAGTCACCCGCTCAGGCGCCGGCAGCAGTGCCGGCCATCTCCGGCGAAGCGGAATCGACGGCGCGCTTCGCGTGGTAGCTGGAGCGCACCAGCGGTCCCGCCTCAACGTGCGCGAAGCCGAGTGCGGTCGCGAAGTCGCCGAGCGCGGCGAGCTCATCGGGATGCCACCAGCGAACGACGGGGAGGTGCTGAGCCGACGGTCGCAGGTACTGGCCCATCGTGACGATGTCGACGCCTACCGCGCGCAGGTCGACGAGCGCGGCGTGAACCTCGGGCTCCTCTTCACCCATACCGAGGATGAGCCCCGACTTGGTGACGAGGCCCGCATGCTTGGCCCGCGCGAGGAGCGCGAGCGAACGCGCGTAGCCCGCGGACGGCCGAGCCGCGCGTTGGAGGCGCGCCACGGTCTCGAGGTTGTGGTTGAGCACGTCGGGGCGCGCCGCGAAGATCACGTCGAGGGCGCCTGGATCGCCCTTGCAGTCAGGGATGAGCACTTCGATCGTCGTCGCCGGGGTGCGTGCGCGGATGGCGCGCACGGTGGTGGCGAACCCGGACGCGCCCCCGTCGTCGAGGTCGTCGCGGGCGACGCTGGTGACGACGGCGTGACGCAGTCCCAACGTCGCGACCGCCTCTGCGACGCGCGCCGGCTCAGCAACATCGAGGGGCAGCGGCTTGCGGGTGTCGACGAGACAGAAGCCGCACGCGCGGGTGCAGCGCTCGCCGAGGATCATGAAGGTGGCTGTGCGGTCGGCCCAGCACTCGTAGATGTTCGGGCACCCGGCCTCTTCGCAGACGGTGTGCAGCTCGAGCGTGCGCATGAGCCGCTTCGTCTCGCGATACGCCGTCCCGAGATCGGCGCGGACCCTCATCCACTCCGGTCGCCGAAACGCCGCACCATCCGACCCGTCCGTCACCGGCACATCGACGCCAGCATCTGCCAGCCTCCCCAACAACCGAATCGGCTCTCCCCCCGGGGTTTTCGGCACGCTGAGGGTGTCATAGGCACGCTCAGCGTGCCGAAAATCCGTGACGTGCTGATGTTCGACGGTGGTGTGGCCGAAGTGGGCAGCGAAGTTGCGGGTGACCGTGTCGACGACCGTCAGCATGTCAGGGGTGTCGGCGCCGAGGAGTTGGCGCAGTGACGTCACACCCTTGTCGCGGATGCCGCAGGGCACGATGTGCTCGAACATCGCCAGCGCGGGGTCGACGTTCAACGCGAACCCGTGCCGCGTGCGACCACGAGCCACCTTCACACCGATCGCGGCGATCTTCTCCTCTCTGACCCACACTCCAGTGAGCCGCTCTCGCCGATCGGCCGTCACCCCCAGCTCGGCGAGCGTGGCGATCAGCACCTGCTCGAGCTCGCGCACGTACGCAACGACGTCGCGCATGCCGTCACGCCACTCGGGCAAGGTGATGATCGGGTAGCCGACGAGCTGACCGGGGCCGTGGTACGTGACGTCGCCACCGCGGTCGGTGCGCACGAGCTCGGCGCCCACGTCCGCGGGCGGCGTGAGCACGTGCTCCAGATGCGACGTGGTGCCGAGCGTGTAGACGTGCGGGTGCTCGAGCAGCAGCAGGTGGTCGTCGGCGCCGTGCTCGTGCAAGCCCCGCTGGAGCGCATCCGCATCGGCGTACGAGACCCGTCCAAGCCAACGCGCGTGGAGTGTGGTCACGTTCAAGACCATATGTCGCCTACTCGAGCTCGGCGTTCCAGTCCCTGGACTCGAGTCGCTCCTTGAGCGCACGCAGGAACGACGCTGCGTACGCTCCGTCGAACGCACGGTGATCCCATGCGAACGACAGCATGCCGAGGTGACGCACTGCGATCACATCCTCGCCGTCAGGAGTGTTGACCACGTCGGGGCGCTTCTCGACCGCGTCGGTGGAGAGGATCGCGACCTGCGGCTGGTTGATGATCGGCATCGTCAGGAAGGTGCCGAACGGTCCGGGGTTCGTGATCGTGAACGTGCCGCCGAGCACCTCGTCGGGGAGGAGCTGCTTGGTGCGGGCACGCTCGGCGAGATCACGGATCTCCCTGGCGATGAATGGCAGCCGCTTGCCGTCGGCGTTGTGGATCACCGGTGCCACCAGGCCCTCGAAGTCGAGATCGACTGCGATCGAGAGATGGACGTCGCGGTGCACGACGAGCGAGTCGCCGACCACGCTCGCGTTCACGTGGGGGAACTCGGCGATCGTGTCGGCAACTGCGCGAGCGATGAACGGCATGAAGGTGAGCGAGAACCCTTCCTTCTGCTTCCAGTCGGCCTGGCGCGCATCGCGCACGCGCGAGATGCGCTCGAAGTCGACCTGGATGGACGTGTGCACGTGCGCGCTCGTGGCCTTCGAGCGGACCATGTGCTCCGCCGTACGGCGCCGGATGTTGGTGAAGGGCACGGTCTCGTCGCCGCGTGAGCCCGCGGGCATCGTGCCCCACGCCGGCGGCGCCAGCGGTGCTGGCGGCGGCGGTGGTTCGGGCACCACGACGGGCGGCGGTGCCGGTGGTGGTGGAGGCGGTGGCACCGGGGGCGGCGGCGGAGGTGGTGCGGCCGGGGGTGGCGGGGGCTCCACTGGCGCGGCCGGAGTCGGCAGCTCCATCGGGGGCGGAGGTGGCTCAGGCGCCGGTGCGGGCTCCGGTACCGGCTCGACGGGCGGTGGCTCGACCGGGGCCGGGATGATCGGCGCCACGGGCTCGGGAGGCGGCACCGATGCGGGAGCGGGCGGCGGGGATGGTGCCGTTCCGCGGGAGGCGGCCGCGGCCAGCACGTCGCGACGGGTGATGCGCCCGCCCTCACCGGTGCCCTGGATCGATGCGGCGTCCAGGCCGTGCTGCGCGATCAGGCGACGCACGACCGGCGACGTGAGCGGCTGACCCGCGGCAGCGGTGACGGGCGCGGCGGGCGCGGGCGGAAGCGGAGAGGGTGGTGGAGGTGCTGGCGAAGGCGGCGGTGGTGCTGGCGAAGGCGGCGGTGGTGCCGCCGCGGGCACGAGCGGCTCGGGTGGCGGCGCCGGCGCGACGGGCTCCGGCGCCCTCGGTGCGACGGGTATCGGAGCGGCGGGCGCAACGGGTTCCGCTGGCGCCACCGGCATGACGGGCTCCGGCGGTGCAACAGGTTCTGGCGCCATCGGTGTGACCGGCTGTGCTGGCGCGGCCGGCGCAACCGGCGGGATCACGACTGGGACCGGTGGCGGCGCCGCGGCGGGTGGCACTGCGGTCGGTGGCACTGCGGCCGGCGACACGCTGGCAGCAGGCGTGTCGGCCGGAGCTGCTCCCGCTTCGTCGATGATCGCGAGCACGGTGCCCACGGCGACCGTCTCTCCCTCCGCAACCCGGATCTCGGTCACCACGCCGCTCATCGGCGCGGGGACCTCAGAGTCCACCTTGTCGGTCGACACCTCGAACAATGGCTCGTCGGCTTGGATCCTCTGCCCGGCTTGCTTGAACCAGCGCGTGATCGTGCCCTCGGTGACCGTCTCACCGAGCTGCGGCATCGTCACGTCCAAGGGGTTCGCCTCCTTCCGGTCAGTGGAGTGGTCGTCCGGTGAGCGCGAGCGTCGCCTCGCCGAACACCTCACTGAGCGTCGGGTGCGCGTGGATCAGCGGCGCGATCTCTGCGGCCGATGCTTCCCAGTTCACGGCCAGGTAGCCCTCGGCGATGAGCTCGGTTGCCCACGGACCGACCATGTGGACACCGAGGATCGGCCCGTCGCGCTCAGCCACGATCTTCACGATGCCGTCGGGCTCTCCGAGGATGAGCGCGCGGCCGTCGCCGACGAAGCGCTGCACCGCGGTGACGACGTCATAGCCGCGCTCGCGCGCCTGCTCTTCGGTGAGACCCGAGAACGCGACCTCGGGGTGGCAGTAGATCCCCCACGGCACCTTGTCGTACTGGATCGGCTGCACCTCTTCACCGAGGATGGTCTTGACCGCGACGATCGCCTCGGCGAACGCAACGTGCGCGAGCGCGGGCGTGTCGACGACGTCGCCGACCGCGTACACGCCGGGCACTGTGGTCTGCATGTGATCGTTCACCTGGACGAACCCGTTGCGCTCGAGTCCCACGCCTGATTCCTCGAGGCCGAGGCCCTGGGTTCGCGGCGCGCGACCAACACAGACGACCACCTGATCGACGGCCACGGTCGCGGTGCCTTCGGGACCCTCGAACGTGACCGCGAGCTCGCGCGTCCCCTCGATGCTCGTGACCCGTACACCGGCATGGGCCGAGATGTTGCGACGACGGAACGCGCGCGCCAACGCCACCGACACCTCGGCATCGACGCCGGGCAGGATGCGCGGCAGCGCCTCGAGCAGCGTCACCTCGGTACCGAAGTCGGCGAGCATCGACGCGAACTCGCACCCGACGGCACCCGCCCCGATGATTGCGACGCGGCGAGGAACCTCTTCGAGCTCGAGCACGTGGTCAGAGGAGAGGATGAGCGACCCGTCGAAGTCGAGCCCGGGCAACGAGCGCGCGGCCGAACCGGTGGCGAGCACGAGCGCGTTGCCCGCGACCTCAGTGCCTTCCGACACGAGGATGCGTCGCGCGGCAGCGTCAGCGATGGCCCCGGTGCCGCTGATGACCGTGACCTCGCGACCTTTGAGCAGCGTCTCGAGTCCCTTGGTGAGGCGGTCGATGACCTGGTGCTTGCGGGCCTGACTCGTGCGGACGTCGAGGGTTGGCTCGCCGGCGTTCACGCCGAACTCCTTGGCGGTCTGCACGGTGCGGAGCACCTCGGCGGTCTGGAGGAGCTCCTTCGCCGGGATGCAACCGTGGTGCAGGCAGGTGCCGCCGACGCGCTGCTCCTCGACGAGGGCGATGCGCAGGCCCGCGGCGGCGCCGTACAGCGCGGCCGCATAGCCGCCCGGCCCTCCGCCGAGGACGACTACGTCGAACTGGTCCGGCACGGGACTCCCCTCCCCACCGTGAGTGGGGGTCGTGGACCACGCAAGTATCGGCCACGCGCCGTGGCTCGGCGAGGACTCGGCAGATTCAGCCGAGGGTGAGCAGCTTGACGGCTGCCGCCGCGAGGATCGCCACCGCGCAGAGTGCGGCGAGGATCAACAGCATCCGGGTGCTCATCGGTCTGGCCATTATGCTCGCAGGGCTTTCTGTGCCTCGTTCGGGGGACGGCGTCATCGCATGGCACAACGCACGCAGCGTCTGATCGAGGCGGCCAGACGCCCGCTGCCCGAGGGGACCTTCGTCGTCGGGGCGGGCCTGCTCATCGCCGGCGTCAGCGCGTACGGATTCCAGATCCTCACGTTCCGCGCGCTCAGCCACTCCGACTACACGGCGGTCAACGGGTTGTGGGTGCTGGTCTTCATCCTGGCGCCGGGGTTCTTCCTGCCCCTCGAGCAAGAAGTGGGTCGGGCCCTGGCCGATCGACGAGCGCGTGGGATCGGCGGCGGTCCGGTCGTCAAGCGGGCCGCCTTCGCCGGCCTGGTCCTGTCGGTCGCGCTCGGTGTCGTCACCGGCGCGGCGGTCCTCGGTACCCCGGTGCTCGACGACGTGTTCGAGGGCAGCACCGGCCTGGCGAGCTGTGTCGTGATCGCGATGTTCACGTTCTGCGTCCAGCACCTCGCGCGCGGCACGCTCTCGGGGAACGCGCGCTTCGGCTCGTACAGCCTCATCATCGGGGCCGAGGGCGTGTTGCGCTTCGGTGCGTGCGCGGCGCTCTTCGCCGCCGGCGTCGAGAAGCCCGCGTACTACGGGCTGTGCCTCGCGCTGCCGCCCGCGTTCGCCGCCGCGATCGCGCTGTCGCGCGAGCACGGCTTGCTCGCACCCGGACCGGCCGCGCCGTGGAACGAGCTCTCCACGAACCTCGGCTACTTGTTCTTCGGTTCGGTGTCGGCCCAGGTGCTCGGGTACGCGCCGTTCCTGTCCGCGTACATCCTTCCCACCGATGTGACTGACAAGCAGATCGGCCGCTTCGTCGCCGGGTTGTTCCTCGCTCGCATCCCGATCCTGCTGTTCCAGGCGGTGCAGGCCTCGCTGCTCCCGAAGCTCGCCAGCCTGGCGGGCGCGGGACGGCACGACGACTTCCGCACCGGACTCAAGAAGCTGATCCTCGTGGTGGCCGGCATCGGTGCGGTCGGAGTGCTCGCGGGCGGGTCGCTCGGGCCACCGGTGGGCGAGTTCCTCTTCGGCAAGAAGTTCGATCTCGGCAACATCGACCTCGCACTGCTGGCCGCGGGGAGCGGCCTGTTCATCCTCGCCCTCACGCTCGCCCAGGCGTTGATCGCGCTCATGGGTCACTCGCGCGCGCTGCTCGCGTGGCTGGTGGGCATCGCCGCGCTCGCGGCCGCCACCGCGATCATCGAGAACCCGCTGTTCCGACGGGTCGAGATCGCGTTCATCGTGGGCTCCGCGGCGGCGGCTGCGTCGATGTGGGTGCTCCTCGCCGCTCGCCTGAAGGCCGGCGTTCCCGACGACGACGCCGCCCTGGCACGTTTGGCCGAGCAGATCGAGCACGAGCCACTCGAGATCTGAGCGGACCGCGCGTCAGGCGCGGCGCTTCGCCACCATCCCCGCGATCGTTCGGCCGATCTCCAGCGACGCGGTCGCACCTGGTGACGGTGCGTTGAGCACATGCACCGCGCGCGCAGTCTCGGCGATCTCGAAGTCGTCGAGCAGCTCGCCGTCGCGGCTTACCGCCTGGGCGCGAACCCCAGCGGGTGCGCGAGTGAGGTCGGTGCGACGGATCTCGGGCACGAGCCGTTGGAGGTCACGCTCGAAGCGCCGCGTCGAGAACGAGCGGAGCACCTCACGCACACCGGTCCGCCAATGACGACGCGCCAACCGCCGCATCCCTCGGTAGCGGAGGAGCTCTCCGATCTCTCGCCATTCGACCGCGCGCCAGGAGTAGCCCTCACGTGCCAATCCGAGGACGGCGTTGGGGCCGGCCATGACCCGGCCGTCGATCCCGCGGTTCAAGTGGACTCCGAGGAAGGGGAACGCCGGATCTGGAACTGGATAGACGAGGCCGCGCACGAGCGAGCGCTTCGCCTCTGCGAGCTCGAAGAACTCGCCACGGAACGGGATGATGCGCAACCGCTGTTGCGTCATCTTCGGTCCACCCGAAAGGCGATCAGCGTGCAGGCCCGCACAGTTCACGACGAACGAGGCCTCGACGCCGCCGGCGTCGGTCACGACGACAACGGACGCCGAACCTTCCTTCAATCCCGTCACGGCCCGACCGAGGTGGAGCTCCACCCCTCGACTGCGGAGCACGTCCTCCAGGACGCGCGACACCTGCGCGAAGTCCACGACGCCGGCGTCGGCGACGTGCAGCGCGCCGAGCCCGTGCACCGATGGCTCCACCTCGGCCATCTGGCCCGACGTGAGACGGCGGGCGCGGACCTTGTTGCCGCGGGCGCGGGCCTCCAACGCCTCGAGACGGGGGATGTCGGCGAGCTCGGAAGCAACGATCGGCTTTCCGCACATGTCGTACGGGATCTCGTGCGCCTCGCAGAATTGCAGCATGCTGGCGCGACCCAGGGCCGTGAACTCGGCCTTGCGTGACCCCGGCCGGTAGTAGATCCCCGAGTGGAGCACCCCGGAGTTGCGGCCCGACTGGTGCCGAGCCACCCCGCCTTCCTTCTCGACGATCGCAACCCGCGCATCGGGATCGGCGTCAGTGATGCCGTAGGCGGTGGCCAAACCGACGATCCCGCCGCCGACGATGACCACATCGAAGTTCTGCAGTGTCACGCCTCTATTGTGCGCGGCATCGCCACCACCGCTGTGCCCACGATCGCCGTCACCATGTGGATGTTCCCATGAGCAAGGCAAGTGGCCGGATCCGGGTCGCCGTGGAATCGACCGCGCTGCTGACGCCACGGACGGGTGTGGGTCAGATGGTGACGAACCTGCTCACGACCCTCTCGGCGCGCGATGACCTCGAGGTCAGCGCCTTCGCCGTCACGCTTCGCGGCCGGGGTGCGTTGGCGTACGAGGTTCCTCGCCATGTACGCGCCCGCACGCGTCACATCCCCGCGCGGCTCACCCGGATGCTCTGGCGCCACCTGCCGATTCCTCGCGCCGAGCTCTGGACCGGGCGCGTCGACATCGTGCACGCACCGAACTTCGTCGCGCCGCCCGCGCGTGCTCCGGTCATCGCGACCGTGCATGACCTGACGTTCGTCTGGTATCCGGAGCTCAGCACTCCCGACACCCTCACGTTCCCGCGCTACATCCAGCTTGCGATTGATCGCGGTGCCGTGTTGCACGTCGTCAGCGACTTCGTGGCATCCGAGGTCAGAGATCACTTCGACATCGAGCCTGAGCGAGTGGTCCGGGTCTACAGCGGCCTCGTGCCCTCAGCGGGTGGCGATCCCGCACGCGGACGGCGGTTGGCCGGCTCCGATCGCTACGTGCTCGCGCTCGGGACTGTCGAGCCGCGCAAGAACCTGCCGAACCTCGTCAAGGCATTCGATGCGGTCGCGGGTGATGACCCCGATCTCGTGCTCCTGGTCGCCGGTCCGGATGGCTGGGGTGTGGAGGACTTCGATGCTGCGGTCGACGACGCACGGCATGGCGAGCGCATCCGGCGACTCGGTTACGTCGACGACCACGATCGCCGCGACCTGCTGGCCGGCGCGACCGTGCTCGCGTACCCATCGATCTACGAGGGATTCGGCCATCCCCCGCTCGAAGCGATGTTGAGCGGCATCCCCGTCGTCGCGTCCAATGCTGGCGCCCTGCCCGAAGTACTGGGCGACGCGGCCTTGCTCCCCGATCCCAACGACGTCGACGCGCTGGCTGGGGCGCTCCACACCGTGCTGTCCGACGGTGATGTGCGCGCGCAGCTGATCGCACGGGGGCACGAGCGCGTGAAGCTCTACACCTGGGACCGCGCCGGCGCGGAGTTCGCCGACCTCTATCGCCAGGTCACGGAAGGCGGTCCAGCCAACCGATGAGCGCGGCCACGGCCCTCGGGTCGTGGCGGAGCTCATGGCTGGCAGCCTGCACGACCCGCAGCTGCGACGCGGACGCCGCAGCTTCCGCGAGCTGCCGGGCATCCGCGAGTGGCACCACCTCGTCGTCGGATCCGTGCAACACGAGGAGCGGACGCGGCGGCAGCGAGCGGGCGGAGGTGATGGCGTCGATCGCCGCGACCTCGCGGCTCCACTCGGCCATCGACTCGGGGAAGTTGGGCGTACGCACCATTCCGACGCGCCGCGCGTATTCGAGCAGTCGTCCGGTCTCACGCGCCCAATCACCCAGACTCGGGGGCGCAGCCAGGGTGGCGACACCACGTACGAGATCGTTGTCGGCGGCCACCGTGATCGCGAGTGCACCGCCTTCGGCCACGCCGACGAGCCACACACCCCGCACGTCATCGCGAGCGTCGAGATGCGCGACTGCGGCGCGGATGTCATCGAGCCAACCGCCGACCGAGAAGTCACCCTCGCTCGAACCCGAGCCGCGGCAGTTGAACGCCAATGCGACGCATCCCGTCTCGCGGGCGATGCGCTCGGCGAGCTCGGGGAACGTGGTCGCCGAGGTGATCGCGCCCCGCGGGCCGGTCGGGAAGCCGTGACACAGCACGACACCTGGGGACGTGGCGGCGCCTGACACCGCGAGGTGCCCCACGAGTCGCGAGTGCTCCGTCGTGATCACGGTTTCCAGGAGTGGCGAGCGTCCCCTTAGGGGCGGCGGCAGGTACCCTGCCGCCGAGCGAGTGCGACAAAGGATGATGACTCCAAGAGGCCCAGTATCCTCGGCGCCGTGCCATCGGCGGTAGCGACCCCCGCGTGCAAGGAGTGGGCCGTCATCGTGCGCGCACTCCTCGCTGGTGAGCAGATCCTCGACGTGCGCAAGGGTGGCTTGCGCGAGGAAGGTCGCCACTTCGATCTGCAATCGAAGCGGCTGTGGCTCTACCCCACCGCCGAGCACCAGAAGTCGGAGCTTCTCAAGCCTGCGTACCGACGGTGGGTCGACGAGTCGATCGCCGCCGCACCCGGCGAAGGTGACGTCCGCGTCGACGGGTGGGCCGACGTCGTGAAGGTCGCAACGATCACCGACCCCGACGATCTGGACAAGATCGCGGGGAAGTTCATCTGGACGACCGACTACGCGGCGTCGCGTTTGAGCTGGAAGAAGCGCGACCCGCTGTGGATCCTTGCGCTGCGCGTCCACCGGTTGCTCGAGCCGATCACCGTCCCCTGGCGCGACGAGTACGGCGGGTGCACGTCATGGGTGGAGCTCGACGGGTTGCCGGCCGATCCTGCGTCGGTGGCGAGCGAACCCGCGCTCACCGACGAATCCTTCGCGGCGCGCCTCCAGCTGACGGAGAACGACCTGCCGGGGAAGTTCGAAGCCCCCTAAGGGCGGTAGCCGCGGTTCCTTGCCTCTTCGAGGGTGTCGGGGCCGAACGTCGCAAAGGCTTCGGATTTCATCAGCTCCTCGACCTTCGCCGCGACCTCCGGATCGTCGAGCGCGTCGAGGTCGTGGACTCGCTGGTTGCGTTTGTCACCCAACCAACGGAAGTGCTCGAACCGCGCCGGCTTCTCCACGACTCCAACCTAACGCCCGCTCCGGAACGCGAGCGGGCGGGGTGCCTGCGCACCCCGCCCACTCATCAAGGCTGTTGAGCACCATCCGGACTTCTCGGGAGGGACCAGTCCCCGACCGGGTTGCGGTGCCGGTGCGGCGGTCGGAACTCCGCCAGGCGGTCCAGCCGGTGTGGGGCCTAACGGCCGCGCACCTCCAGGGTCCCAAAAGGTTGATGCATTCGTGGACCACCTCCTTTCTCTGGTGACCCACTTGTAGCACGCGGGTGCAAGCACCTGCGTTGGACTTGTTGTATTCAGTCCTCGTCGGCGGGTGGCCCGATCGCACCGATCTCCTGGAGGTACGCGAGCTGGGTTTCGACGACCGCGTCGATCTGCTCGGGGAGGTAGGGCTCGCCCGTGCGGGCGGCTTCTTCGACGATGTACGCGATCTGCTCGCCACCACCCACGATCACCGGACCGCCGGGAGCCGCGCCGTTCCCGTTCGGCGACACGCCGTGGTGCTCGAAGAACTCGATCTGGAGCTGGAGGATCCGCCGCACGTCCTCGGTTGTCAGCGTTGCGGCGACGGCGTCCGGCAGATGCTCCACGATCCACTCGAACGCGTCTTCGGCATCGAACAACGCGGGTGGCGGAGTGCGGGCGAGACGGCCGGCCTCGCGGGCGACGACCCACGCGGCGATCCCGACGATCAGCCCGACAACGAGGAACCCGGCGACGTACTCGATGACGAGACCGCCGTCAGGCGAAGGTCGCGCCGGGCACAGACGCGACGGTTCCGGCGAGCGTGGCGCGCGACATGAAGCTGCTGCGGTTGAGGCGCGCGTCGAGAAACCCGCTCGTCTTCGACCCGATCCAGTTCGCAGTTGCGATGTCCTTGCTCGGCGTCTGCATCAGCTACTGAGCCTCGCGTACGGACGCCAGCACTCGTGGGAGCGCGCTGAGAGTGAGCAACGACAACCCCGTGCCGATCACGACGAGCATCACAAAGGGAACACCGGAGAGCGGCTGTGAGCCCACCGCGTCGGCGATGCCGGCGGAAGGGTCGATGGCGATCGTCACCGCAGCGATCACGGCCGCGAGATTGAAGACCAAGTGGACGCGACTCGGAGGCGTGTCGGTCTTGCCGAAGCAGCCACACGTCGAGATGGGGAGGTCACACGCGAGTGCGAAGGCCACGAACGCAGCAAAGAGCACGTACGACAGCGCAACCAGCACGGCGCCGATCAGGTCGCCTTCGATGAACGCGTAGGCACCGCCGAGCGCCTCGATCGCGCCGCCCGCGCGGACGAGGCGCGGCGAGGCCGGGAGTCCAGCGCCGCGGAGCGCATTCGCGGTGTCGGCAGGTGATGCGACCTTCATCGCGCCCGCAACGGCCAACAACAGCGCGGCGATCGCGAACGGACCCGCGGCGATGCTCACCCGACCGCCCCGTCGATCCGGATGTTCGCGAGGACGTTGTTGACAGCAGGCACGACAACGCTGCGACGCGCGTACGCGCCGAGCACGATGAGGCAGAAGGCACGCCCCGCTTCATGGAAGAACCCTTGACGGCCGGCGTGGCCATCGAGGCCGCGCTGGAGGCCCGCGGGATCGAAGTCTTCGGGGTCGAGCTCGCGCGGCATCCCCTCACGTGCGAAGAGCGGCTGGGAGACCCGTCCTCCCCACCCGGGAGGGACGGCAACTTCCAGGCCGTGTGCGGTGATGTGGCTCATGGCCGCCTGCCCACGAGTGGAGAGATCACATGCCTGCCTCGGCGTCGTGGAGGTCGGCACCGGGCGTGGGATACAGGCTGGGATGGCCCGGCTCGATCCCGGCATCGATCAGGTCCCGGTCGACGCTCGCCTCGCGCGTGCGGTTGTCCTCGCCGCGGCGACGACGAGCCGAGGTCGAGGTCGAGAGGCCAGCGTCGACGACGGCTTGCTCCATCATCCCCACGATCTGCGGCCAGGACATCGCCGCGCCCTCGCCCACGATCGCGCTCATGGGCCCGTCGACCAGCACGAAGTAGGGAGCAACTGGCACGTCATAGGCGTCCCACGCGGGACTCGACATCACCACGGTGAGGTCGCGCGGCGCGAACTTCTTCAGCCGCG
>Ga0194121_10001276_pt1 | contig 43391 bp, 39 predicted proteins | sample TA2MahCa50mmetaG_FD_148609 | JGI IMG/M metagenome (GOLD analysis project Ga0194121, IMG submission 148609) | Freshwater microbial communities from Lake Tanganyika, Tanzania - TA2015020 Mahale Deep Cast 50m | ecosystem: Environmental > Aquatic > Freshwater > Lake | place: Tanzania: Lake...
ATATGAAACCAGAAGTCAAAGAGGAATACATGAAAAAACTCAGTGCGTTCGGCATTTCAGAGGAAACGCTCATGTCGACCTGGATCGATGGCGAGGCCGAAGGGGAGTATAAGGGGTTTATGAAAGGCATGAAAAAGGGCAGAACTGAAGGCAGGGCGGAGGGCAGGGAACAAGGTCGAGTAGAAGGCCGGGAGGAGGGACTTATGACAGGTGCCCGGATTCAGGTGGAGTCTACCGTGCAGAGCATGTACAAACACGGAATGAGCGTTGAAAGCATCGCTGAAATACTTGGCATGGAACCCTCAGAAGTGGAAGCGATTTTGAAGAAAGTGGGGGAAATTACGAATTGAAGCTAAACCTTTTGGGCTTAGGTTACGGAGATTTACATTTTTCCTGTAGAATTCAGGTTGATTTTGATCGACTTAATTCTGGAATGACATAAGTTTCAATGTGACTAGCCTCTCGTTTTGAAAACCCCTGATTTTTGAGAGTTTTTACCTAATCGGTCTCGGGCAAGGGGGGAGGTGGCAATATGTGGGGGTTTGCCTTCAGGAAAACTGCCGTTCGGGGGGCCGATAGTCCATCACTCCGGTGCAACACACCACGTTCTCTGGCCAATTCCAGAGCTTGGGGTAGGGTGTTCACCCGCCCCGCTGGAATTTGTCGACCCTGGCACCCATCTAGCAAGGCCTCTGACGGTTGCTCGCCCACGGCTTGGCTGAGTACCAACTCAATTGCTGATCTGTTTTGGATGCGGCCTGCTGTATGGTGCCATTCCGCAGGGGCATCGATGCGGAGCTGCTGCATCAGCAGTGCGAATTGTTTGTCGCTGCCCACGGCAAGCACCACCTGAACGCCGTCGCTGCAGGTGTAGGTTTGTCCGTAGGGTACAATATTGGGATGCCCCGAGCCCATGGCCTGAGGCTCGTAACCCGCCACCAGGTAGTTGGTGGCCTGGTTGGCGAGTGTACTGAGGGCGGCGTCGATGAGCGACACCCGGATCCACTGTCCGGCACCGCTTTTCTCCCGTTCAAGCAGCGCCAGTAGGATTCCTTCTTTTAGTTGGTGTGCGGCCAGCAGGTCGATCAGAGCCACGGGCATTTTGTGGCCTTCACCGTTGCGCATGCCGTTGAGGTGAATGAAACCGGATTCTGCCTGTATTATGGCGTCGTAGCCGGTTCGGGGGTCGTCTTCGCCGTACCCGGTAAGGCTGCCGATGATGAGTCGCGGGTATTCGCTGCGCAGTTGCCCCGGGTCCAGTCCGAATTTCCGGGCGTCGCCTGGCTTGAAGCTCATCAACAGTATATCGGTGGTCGGCAACAGCGCACGCAATTCGGATTGATTGCGGCTTTGCGCGAGGTCCATCACCCTGCTTTTTTTCCCCCAGTTGGCGGCGCAAAAGTAGGCGCTGCGATGCTGTTTGGGGTGTTCTCCGGGGGCGAGCCAGCTGCGGGTGATGTCGCCGCCGGGGGGTTCAATTTTAGTAACGGAGGCTCCGGCCTCGGCCAGAAACTGACCAGTGGCAGGTCCTGCGAGTACGGTGGCGAGTTCTACTACCCGTATTCCGTGTAAGGGCGTGTTCATTGGGAAAGGTATTTTCGATTTGGGTGCATATCGTCGTTTATCCTCTCTTCCACTTGTGGTTGGGGTGTATGCGCAGAAGCGAGCTGTCGCCATAGCTGAGGAAGCGGTATTCTTGTTGCAGCGCATGGGTGTAGAGGTCACGCCAGCGATCACCCACCACAGCGGCCACCAGCAGCAGTAGGGTACTGCCGGGCTGGTGGAAGTTGGTGATGAGCTGGTCGGCGAGGCGAAAGCGGTAGCTGGGTGCAATCATCAGCGAGGTATAGGCCTGGGAGGCGATCAGATTGCGCGTTTCAAGCCACTGGAGGATGCGGTTTAAGGCTTCTTTTGGTTCTGGAAGGCTGTCGACTTGGGTTTTTTCATTTTGGTATGGGGTAAATGCGGTGGGTGACGGAAGGTTTTCGTCGTTTTCCTGAAGCATTGCGCCAATCCAGTAGAGGCTTTCGAGGCTACGCAGACTGGTGGTGCCCACGCAGATGAGGGGCGACTGTTCGCGATTGGGCTTTTGGAGGTGGTCTATAAGCCGTTGGAGGAGATCTTGGTCAACCCGCAGTTCCTCACTGTGCATATCGTGGCCGCCCATGGTGGCGGCGGTGACGGGCCAGAATGTTCCGGCCCCGACATGTAGGGTCAGCTCCATGTACCCGATGCCGGCTGTGTCGAGCTTCGACCTTAATTCGGGGGTGAAGTGTAGCCCTGCGGTGGGTGCGGCCACCGATCCGGCGTTTCGGGCGTAGTGGGTCTGGTAGCGCTGCTGGTCGATCGCCTCAGCCTCGCGGCGCAGATAGGGCGGAATGGGCATTTGTCCCACCCGATTCAGCACTTCTGAGAAGCTGAGTTCGGGGGGTTCCCATTGGAATTGTACCGCGATCCGCTCATCTTCCGACAGAATCTTCCGGGCGGTTAACCTCAATCCGGGTGCCTCGAGTGTGAGCGGCTCGTCGCGCCACCGACGGGCGTTACCAGCCATACAGTTCCACCGACTACTGCCGGTCTGATTGAGCGCTTCGTTCCACCCCTGCTGCCCGCCTGCTGGGTTCAGGCAGAGCAGTTCCACCCGCGCCCCGGTGGGTCGGTGGAGGTACAAACGTGCGGGCACCACTTTGGTGATGTTGTAAAGAAGTACGCTGCCGGACTCCAGGAGCTGGGGCAGATCCGAGAAGGCCTGGTCGTGGATGGTGTCGTCCTCGAAATAAAGGAGACGTGATGCACCTCGGTCAGCCAGGGGATAGGCAGCAATGCGCGCTTCGGGAAGCTCGTAGGTGTAATCGTTTATTTTTAATTGGCTCGGGTGCTGCATGCCGCAAAATTAAGGGCATACGCTTATTTTTGCAGGATATGATAAGCATCAGCGAACGAGCGGCCGAACGGGTCCGCAGCATGCTCCAGGAGCCCGACTACCTCCACACGCCGGTGGTGCGCGTGGTGGTAGAGAGCGGGGGCTGTTCGGGACTATCCTACCGGATGTCGTTTGTGGCCGCACCGGAGTCGGGCGATGAGCAGTTCAGCGACAAAGGCCTGCTGCTGGCGTGCGATAAGCGGAGCTTTTTCTACCTGATTGGTACCGAGCTCGACTATTCCGACGGTTTGCAGGGCAAGGGTTTCCATTTCCATAACCCCAATGCAACACGCACCTGCGCCTGTGGCGAGAGCTTTTCGCTTTAGTCGCGTCCGTACCTGTGCCATTTTTCATCCCTTTTGCCCGTCCACCGTCCCACTTCCCGTTCCATATTTCCATCCCTTTTCCCCGCCCACCTTCCCTCTTCCTCGTCTCTTTTCCAGTCCCACTTTCCATCCCGCTTTCCATCCCTTTTCCCCGCCCACCTTCCCTCTTCCTCGTCTCTTTTCCAGTCCCACTTTCCATCCCGTTTTCTCGTCCCTCTAATCCCCCCTGATTCTTCCCCCTTTTTCCTCACATTCCCCGTATCCCTCCCCCTTTTCCATTCCGATGCCCTACTGGTTTCACTATTTCGACATTTTACCTCTGCGCTTGTGGCTGGTGATCCTGATGTTTTTCCTTTTTGCGTGGGTTGGACGGGTAGCTTTTGGGCGGTGGCAGCGGGCGGGACTCATAGCAGCGAGTTATAATATACGGTACGATAATCCTGCAGATGGAGAACATCTATGGCCGCTACGCAAGGAGCGACTGGTACGGGAATTGATGGCCCAGCAACCAGGGGTCATCGGGATGCAGGAAGTACTCCACAGCCAACTGCTCGATCTGCGGCAGCTCATGCCGGCCCGCTACCAGTGGGTGGGTGTAGGCCGCGACGATGGTCGTGAAGCGGGCGAATACGCTCCGATTAGTTTCGACAGTCTGCAGTATAGGCTGCTCCAACAGGGGGTTTTCTGGTTGTCGGAAACACCCGAAAAGCCATCGAAGGGCTGGGATGCCGCCCTGCCGCGTATCTGCACGTGGGTACAACTCGAATCGGTTAGGGGCAAGCGCCGTTTTTGGGTGTTCAATGCCCACCTCGATCACCGAGGGGTGCGGGCGCGCGCCGAATCGGTGTTGCTGATTATGGCCATGGTCGACCGGGTAACGCATTCGGATCCGGTTTTGGTGATGGGCGACTTCAACGACGGACCGGAGGCGGCATCCATCCGCTCTTTGTCGACCGCCGGCTGGCTCGATGCCTGTGTGCAGGCGGAAAAAAAGGGGGGCAGTGCAGGCAGCTTTTTCGGGTTTATGGGCGATCAATCGGGTGAGCGCATCGATTATATATGGTATCGAAACCTGCCCGCTCCCCGTTGGTATGAGGTCGATGGCCCACCCGGCCGACTGCCGCCCTACGCGTCCGACCATTGTCCGGTCTATGCCCACTTCGCGTTCTGATTGCGGCTTACGTTTGCTTTCGTTTGCAGACGTCTGCTTTCCGACTATTGGGCTTGGGTGTTGCGAGCTTTGGGGCATGTTGAATTTATCTGTCGAACAAGCCGCGATTGTGATGTCGCGCGGCCCTATTCGGGTCAATGCAGTGGCCGGGTCGGGCAAGACCTCCACCCTTGTGGAATATGCGAAGTCGCGCAAAGGCCGGCCGCGTATTTTATATCTCGCCTTCAACCGATCGATCCGCAATGAGGCTGCTGATCGGTTCTGGCGGGCTGGTGTGCGGAATGTGCGCACCGAAACGGCCCATTCGCTAGCCTTTAAGTCGGTATCGGCGCATGGAACTTTGCGGGTTGTAGCCCGCTATCGTCCGCCCGAAGTGGCGGGCATCGTGCGGATCCGGGCGCGCGACGAGCAATTACGCAGTTTGCTGGCGGTTCACACTATGGGTTTTCTGCAGTACTATTGGAACAGTGGCGTGGAGCACCTACATTCGGTCAACTACGCCGCCACACTTTCGGAGCCGGAGGCACGGCAGTTTGCCGACCGGCATGCCGAGGATCTCATCGGCTATTCCATGAGAATGTTGGAGGCCATGAACAGCGGTCGGGTTCCCTGTCTCCACGACCATTATCTAAAGCAATATCAACTGCAGCGGTCGATGCTTCCCTACGATTATCTTCTGTTTGATGAGGGACAAGACGCCAGTGCTGTTATGCTCGATGTGGTGGCGAGGCAGCGGGCCGTGCAGGTCATTGTGGGCGACGAGCATCAGCAGATTTATGGCTGGCGCCATGCCTGCAATGCACTTCAGCAATGCGAATACCCTGCCTACACGCTGAGCACCAGTTATCGTTTTCATGAGCAAATCGCCCGCCTGGCCCGGGCTGTTTTGTCATGGAAAAGGCTGCTTAATTCCGAACATCATCCTGTGTGGATAAGCGCGGGCAGGTCGCCGGGGGGTTTCGTGCAGTCACGGGCCGTGGTGGCCCGCAGCCACGTGGGGCTGTTGGCCAAAGCGATCGACTGGCTGGAGCAGGGGAGGGAGGGTAATATTCGGTTTGAAGGCGGACTACCATTCGCGGTGGATGGGCCGACCTACGCCACTATCCGCGATTTGCTGGCCTTGAAGGAGGGAAATCGATCGGGGGTTCAGGATGCTTTTCTCAGTGGTTTTGGTCACCTCGATGAATTGGAGGCCTACCTGAAAAAGGGCGATTATGCGGAGCTGAAAACGCTCACCGAATTGGTTAGCCTCTATGGAGGCAGTCTCATTGGCCACCTGCAGTCACTCGCTCGGGCTGCACGCCCAGTCGATGCTGCACGCCCTGTTGATTGTGTTTTTGGTACGGTCCATCGGTGTAAGGGACTAGAATTCGATCAGGTGGATCTTGCCGGGGATTTTGTGACGGTATCGCGCCTCAAGCATCAGGCCGCCTCTAATATGTTATCGTCCCAGGAGCGAAGCCGATGGCTGGAGGAGGTGAATCTGCTCTATGTGGCCCTAACACGCGCTCGGATTGAGGTACGGGTTCCCAAATACATCTGGCGCGACATATTGTCGCCACTCGAATCCGCTTCTGTGCCCTCGGTGGCTCAAGGGCTTAGGCTTCCTAAGGAGGAACGGTCTGAGTCCGACATGGATTTTCCGGAATACGTTGCCGGTTCTTTTCGGAATAATACCACAGATGCGGTTTGTGAGGATCCTGAGATACCATATTCCGTGGGTTGGGTGGCGCATTCAGGTTTGCGGACCCGGACAAAAAAGCCCGTATTTTTGGCCTCATATGAGTGTCCGCCTCAGCGTCAACATCAACAAGGCTGCAACCCTGCGCAACAGTCGCGGCGGCAACAATCCCGATGTGTTTCAGGTAGCGCTCGACTGTATTCGATTTGGTGCGGAAAGCATAACGGTACACCCGAGGCCCGACGAGCGTCATATTCGTCGATCAGATGTGCAGGCATTGGCCCCGGCGCTTTCGGTGGAGTTCAATATGGAGGGCAATCCGAAGGAGAGGTCGTTTACCGAACTGGTGTTGTTGGTGAAGCCAGCTCAGGTTACTTTGGTTCCGGATGGTTCGCAGCAGCTAACGAGCGACCACGGATGGGATGTGGTGCGCGAGCACGCTTATCTGACCGATACAGTGGCAATGTTTCGGGAGGCGGGCATTCGAACCTCCCTATTCGTAGATCCAAACCCGGTGATGGTGGAGGCGGCCATACGCACGGGCACCCACCGGATCGAGCTGTATACCGAATCCTACGCTCGTTTGTACCCCCATAACCCCGAAATGGCCCTAAAACCTTATGTTGAGGCGGCTGAGGTGGCGGTTGCGGGTCAACTCGGACTCAATGCGGGGCATGATTTGTCGCTGCAGAACTTATCGACCTTGGTGGAGCGAGTGCCCGGACTCCTTGAAGTTTCGATCGGGCACGCCTTGTTTTGCGATGCCCTCTATTTTGGGCTGGAAAACACCATCCATATGTACCTCAGGGCTATTCTGCGCGCTACATCCGCTTCCTGATTCGCTCCACAGGGTGATTTCTGCCCTAGGTTAACCCAGTATTGTAGCATTGAAATTGCGGGCCTACAGAGAATAACCGAATTACGGATAATTTACTATAATTGTTCTCTAAATTAGTTCTTCTTCCGTTTTTAGCCCGGTGTATGTTTTCCAAATCATGTGAATATGGCCTGCAGGCCATGTTGTACATCGCCATGAATGCTTCGGAGGATCGAAATGTTGGACTGCGTGAAATCGCTGCTAACCAAGGCATTCCGGTGCATTTTCTGAGCAAAATTCTGCAAATGCTGGTGAAGAGTAAGTTGCTGAACTCGGTTAAGGGGCCCAATGGTGGCTTTACGCTGCGGAAAAAGCCGGAGGAGACCAACCTGCTAAATGTGGTGGCGTCGATTGATGGACTCGACTTGTTTGAGCGGTGCGGAATAGGTCTGAAGTTATGCGCCGACCACCATCCCTGCCCGGTTCACCATAAATTTAAATTCCTCCGTGAGAGCATTCGCGAAACACTCTGCAACGAAAACCTATCGGATCTGGTGTTTGATATGCAGGAAGGAAAATCCTACCTAGCTCTGAAGATAAAACCCTAGCGGATCTTGTCACGTCGCAAACTCCTTCATTTCGATGAAATGGACAAGATGCCGCATGTCCTGCAGCATCCGGTCGATATGCCCGGCAAGTGGGCAAATTTCTGGGGCAATGATCATCCGATGGTATTGGAGGTTGGCTGTGGAACGGGTAACTATGTGTTGGGACTAGCCTCACAGTTGCCGGAGTGGAACGTGGTGGGGGTCGATATCAAAGGGGCGCGTATGTGGCACGGTGCTTCGAAAAGTCGCGACCTGAATCTGGCGAATGTGGCTTTCCTGCGTTGCCGTCTCGAACAGCTGCCCGATTATTTTAACCGGGGCGAGGTTTCTGAGCTTTGGATCACCTTTCCGGACCCGCAGCCTCGGGCCTCTCGGGAACGCAAAAGGCTCACCTCTCTGTGGTTTTTGCAGATTTACCACCGAATACTTAGTGGCGGAGCACGCATTCATCTTAAAACCGACGATCCGAACCTGTTTGCGTTTAGCGTGGATACCTGGAACAACGCACGAATGAAGATTTCTGTGGTTACGTCCGACCTCTATGCGGGTTCAATCAGGGGCCCCGCCGTTGATATTCAAACGACCTATGAGTCGAGGTTCCTAGCCGAGGGTCGGAAAATTCATTATTTGTGTGCCGAATTCACCGATGAATTTCCGGTCAGCGCAGCCCGGCCTTTTCCAGTTGATCCGTGAGATCCTGCCAGACGGAGTAATCTCGTTTGCCGACTGCCGATTCTGGTTGGCCCGATAAGCTGATTCCATACGGTTTTAGCGCGCCCACCCACTCCAAAGGATTTCGGATGAGGGTAGGGATTTCCAAAAAACAGCGATGTCGCCTGCAGAGGTCAACCCAGATTTTTGACAGATTTGCCAGGATCAGGTGATCCGATGAATCGGGGAGCAATCCACCCGGGTCGAGCAGCAGGTAGTCGTAATCCCTTCGAAACAAGACCGGCAATCGGGGGTCTTTGGGATCGGGTTTCCACAGGATCGGGCAATCGGGTCGCAATCTGAGGGGACAGGTATCAACGGCCGACAATGACACTTCAAGTGCCTCCGGAACGATCTCAGGAGCTGTGTCGGAGGTAATTGACCCCGGAGAGAGACTGGAAGGGGTAGACTTCGGTGAGAAAAAGGAGGTGGCAGACTCCGAAGAGGGATTGAGGGGAGCAGATTCAGGAAAGGAGGGTGTTGATGCGTATCGCGCCAGGTCGCGGGCGTGGATTTGCAGTACCGGTACAGGACCACTGATCCACTGCCAAATGTCGAGGTAGTCGACCCGGGTTAATTTCCCCGCGCCCGATGAATGCCATGGAAACCCAAGAAACTCGGCGCCTGCAGCTGAGGCAAAGCGGGCGTCGCTGAGGTGACAAACCGAGCGGAAGTAGAGTTGCAGATTCATGGGAATGGGACGTGTGCTTTTCAGTTGAGGGGATTTGATTAGGTTTGCGTTGCTGATGGTGTTTCGCAGAGTGACAAAAATAATCGAATCATGACTCCAAATCCGACGACCGACTTTTTTGAACAGGTATTTCAGGTTGTGCGGCTGATTCCTGTCGGAAGAATTTCAACCTACGGGGCGATTGCCCGTTATTTGGGCAGCGCACAATCGGCACGTATGGTTGGTTGGGCTATGAATGTCTCCCATTGGGTGAGCCCGCCCGTGCCCGCCCATAGGGTTTTGAATCGTATGGGCAGGCTGACCGGAAAAATGCATTTTGAGGGGCCCGACGCGATGCAGTCGCGACTCGAAGCGGAAGGGGTGTTGGTGGTCGACGACCAGGTTCAGAATATGAAGTGTGTTTTCTGGGATCCATCACTGGAACTTACGCTCTGAGTTGGGTTGATTTTCATCATATTTGTCGCGCAGGCTATTAGATTGAGTCGACCTACCCGATCCATACTTCCCCTCGCTCCCTACAATCGATCGCCAATGAAGCAGCAGAATCAGCAGCCGCCGGCTGGCATACCGACAGCCTTATTCTACCAGTGGCTCGACGAAGGGGAGCACGAACAGCAGGATTTTAAGGAGACCATCAGTAGTTCGCGGAAAATTGCGCGAACGCTATGTGCTTTCGCCAATACGCGGGGTGGACGAATACTCATCGGGGTGCGCGACAACCGCAGTCTCCGCGGAATACAGGTTGAAGAAGAGCAGCAAATGATGGAGGCAGCCGCGACTTATTTTTGTAGACCAGCGCCCGACATACGGTGCATGCACATCGAGATTGGACAAAAAATCCTCCTGGCGGTAAAGGTGGAGGCCGCAATCGAGAAGCCGGTATACGCCATGGGCGACGACAACAAATGGTGGGTGCATATAAGAGTAGGTGATAAAACCCTTTTGGCGAGTAAAACAGTAGTGGACGCCCTCCATCGGTCGGTGTCGGCCGACGGACGTCTTATCCAATTGGGCAGTAAGGAGGAAGGGCTACTGCGCCACCTCGCAGAGCACAGACGGGTGACCCTCAAGGAATTTGCCCGAATGATGAACATTTCGATCTGGCGGGCCCGAAAGATCGTGGCAGGCCTCATCAGCGCCGGACTCCTGGAGGTGCACACGGGCGGGCATAAGGAGTACTACACCCTCCTCTGATGGCTCAATTTCTTTTTCTCTCGCATATCGTATTGTTTTTTTTCCTACATTTGCGCTCCTTAAAAAAACAGCTGAATTAAGTGGATACGTTAAGTTACAAAACTGTCTCTGTCAACCGCCAAACGGTTGAGAAGCGTTGGTATATTATTGATGCCGAAACAGAGATTGTGGGTCGCCTTGCGAGCAAGGTAGCCGGCATGCTTCGTGGTAAGCACAAGCCGTCTTTCACCCCACACGTAGACTGCGGCGATCATGTGATTGTGATCAATGCAGACAAGGTGCGGTTTACAGGCAGCAAACTGACAGACAAAAACTACTTCTTCTACTCGGGTTACCCTGGTGGAAAGCGGTTGGAGTCTGCACGCGACCTGTTGAAGCGGAGGCCTTCATACGTTGTGGAGAAAGCCATTAAGGGCATGTTGCCCAAAAACCGCCTCGGCAGGGAAATGTTTCGCAGTTTGCACGTTTACGCGGGCAGCGAGCATCCTCATTCTGCCCAGCAGCCTGAAACCATCACCCTAAAATAATATGTCAGCAACCCCCAACATCAGCCTCGCCAACACGATCGGCAGGAGGAAGAATGCAATAGCCCGGGTATATGTGACCCCGGGAAATGGCAAAATTGAGGTAAACGGGCGTTCCTACACGGAATATTTCCCCCTTGCTACCTTGCAGAAAGTTGTGTTGAAGGCGTTCACCGCCACCCAAACTAATGGGCAATACGATGTGAAAGCCCGTTTGAACGGAGGCGGAGTGAGCGGACAAGCCGAAGCCCTTCAGCTGGCGCTTGCCCGTGCCCTCGATCAGATTAACGGGGAGTTTCACAGTGTGCTCAAGGCAGAGAAGATGCTGACCCGCGACCCCCGCATGGTGGAGCGCAAAAAATTCGGTCAGCGTAAAGCCCGTCGTCGTTTCCAGTTCAGCAAGCGTTAACCCGGACCTCAATCATGAATCTACCCACCTACCAGGAAATGCTGGATGCCGGTGTGCATTTCGGCCACCTCAAGCGTAAATGGCATCCCAAAATGGCCCCATATATTTTTATGGAGAAAAACGACATCCACATCATCGACCTGCACCGCACGGCCGAAAAGCTCGAAGTAGCGGCACAAGCAGTGAAGCAGATTGTGAAGTCGGGCCGTAAAATCATGTTTGTGGCCACCAAAAAGCAGGCTAAGGAAATTATTGAGTCGGAAGCACGCCGTTTGGGCATGCCGTTCGTAACCGAACGCTGGCTCGGGGGTATGCTTACCAACTTCGCTACCGTTCGTCGCTCCATCAAGAAGATGACCAACATGGATAAGATGGAGACAACCGCTGATTACCAAAACTTATCGAAGAAGGAGCGCCTGATGATCGGGCGTGAGCGCGACAAGCTCAAGCGGGTATTGGGTGGAATCGAGGATTTGAATCGTTTGCCTTCGGCTTTGTTCATCATCGACATCAAAAATGAACATATTGCGGTGAGTGAGGCTCAAAAACTCAATATTCCCACCATCGCGATGGTCGACACCAACAGCGATCCAGGATTGGTTGATTTCCCCATTCCATCGAATGACGATGCCACCAAATCAATCGCTTTGATTTGTGGAGTGATCATGCAGGCCATCGATGAAGGCATACAGGAACGCAAGTACCTTAAGGAAGAGGATGTCGGCGAAACCGTTGAGGGTGCTGAGGGCGAAACAGCAGTGGCCGAAGTCGCTGCCGATCCGGCTGAATAAGCGAATACAACAAACATCTTAGATTTATTAACCCATGAACATTTCAGCTTCAGACGTAAACAAATTGCGACAGCAGACCGGTGCCGGAATGATGGATTGCAAAAAAGCCCTCACCGAGGCGAATGGTGACTTTGAGGAGGCGGTGGTCATTCTCCGCAAAAAGGGTCAGAAGGTTTCTGCTAGTCGTGCCGACCGCGAGGCAAACGAAGGGGTGGTGGTTGCTATGAGCGACGCTACGGGATCCTTCTGTATTCTTGTGGAGGTTAGATGCGAAACCGATTTTGTCGCCAAAAACGATGATTTTAGTCAACTTGCCCGCCGGGTGGCTCAATTGGCGATCGACAACAAATTCACATCGCTCGATCAATTGCAGTCGGCCGTAATCGATGGCATCTCGGTGGCTGAAAAAATGGTTGAATACACCGGCAAAATCGGCGAGAAAATCAGTGTTAGTCGCTTTGAAACCATACAGTCGGCGGGTGTGGTGTCCTACATCCACAGCAACGGCAAATTGGGTGTGATGGTGGCCCTGAACCAGTCACTGAACGAAACCATCGAATCAGCGGCCCGTGATGCGGCAATGCAGATTGCAGCCATGAATCCGGTGGCGGTCGACAAAGGTGATGTGGATCCATCGGTTGTGGAGCGCGAAATCGAAATTGGTAAGGAGCAGGCACGTCAGGAAGGCAAGCCGGAAGCTATATTGGAAAAAATTGCTATGGGCAAACTCAACAAGTTCTACCAAGACAATACGCTTCTGAACCAGACCTTCGTGAAGGATGGCAGTATGACGGTCGGACAAATGCTGGATAAGGCATCGAAGGGACTGCTTGTAACCCGTTTTGTGCGTCTGGCCATTGGCGGCTGATCCAAGTTTTAACGGCAAGATCCTGCGACTAGTCAATAGTTTGCGGTCATTGTGAATGTCGACAAATCAAGAATGAACATTTGACAATAGGATCTTTAAAATAATAAATATTTAATGTATATCAATAAATATTTATTATATTTGCATCAATTTATAAATTTTAATTTTATGTCAAAGAAAAATGATGCTATTCTAAAAGTGTTACATGTTGTGTCTTGGATCGCCTTTATAGGGCTATGCATTGAGGCTGGAGCCTTGATTTTCAATTTCTTGTACGCCTTGTTCAAACCTATTGCCAGCCACGATATCTACAAGGGGTTAGACCTATCTGAAATGTATGCAAACCATTTTCCACAATTTTTTGGTGTGATGAGTTTTGTGGTGGTACTGGCTTTTCTAAAGGCTTACCTGTTTTACCTTGTAGTGAAAATCTTCCAGAAACTGAGTCTGGTAAAGCCTTTTGATGTTGAAATATCAAAACTGATTGAAAAAATAAGTTATGAGGCATTTGCTATAGCTATTGTCAGCATTCTTGCTCATCAGTTTACCAAACGGCTTATCCAAAACGGATATGAAGTTAGCCATGTAGAAAAGTACTGGAATGATACGGCTGCATTTCTGATGATGGCTGCAATCCTTTTCATAATATCCCAGGTATTCAAAAAAGGAATTGAATTACAAAACGAAAACGATTTAACCGTTTAAGTTATGCCAATCATTGTAAACTTAGATGTGATGATGGCAAAGCGTAAAATCTCTCTCAATGAACTTTCAGAAAGAGTTGATCTGACATTATCAAACCTTTCCATTTTAAAGACAGGAAAGGCAAAAGCAATTCGTTTTAGCACATTGGAATCTATATGTAAATCCTTGGACTGCCAACCAGCTGACATTTTAGAATATAGAAACGATGATGGTAAAACAACAAACCACTATTAATGTGTTGCCAAAGCGGGAATTAAGTGCCTCTGTGACACTTTTGTACCTAACACGCCCCGCCTTCGGCAATACCCGAACCATTGATTCGAGAAGCTTACCATACAAGGCCAAAGAATACATCAACTGAAATGCCTGCCTCATGAGGGGTGGGCATTTTTGTTTGAGGAGCTAAGCAGTTCGAAGAGCACCCCTATGGCCATTTCTTATCCACAACGCCAACGAAGCAATGCAGGAAATCCCTACTTTCGCATTTGGTATGAAATACAAACGAATCTTGCTCAAATTGAGTGGCGAAGCCCTGATGGGCGACAAAGCCTTCGGAATCGATCAGCAGGTGCTCGATCAATATGCCCGGGAAATTAAAGTAGCCTGGGACGCTGGTGCAGAATTGGCCATCGTGGTGGGTGGTGGCAATATCTTTAGGGGTGTACAAGCCGAAAGTGGGGGAATGGATCGGGCTCAGGGCGATTATATGGGCATGCTCGCCACCATGATCAACAGTATGGCCCTCCAGTCCGCCCTCGAAAAGATGGGGGTGTCGACCCGACTACAATCGGCCATCAAAATGGAGCAGATTGCCGAGCCATTCATCCGTCGCCGGGCCATCCGCCACCTCGAAAAGGGGCGCGTGGTGCTGTTTGGCGCTGGCACGGGCAATCCTTATTTCACCACCGACACCGCTGCTTCCCTGCGGGCCATCGAAATTCAGGCGGATGTGATTCTTAAAGGCACCCGGGTCGACGGCATATATACTGCAGACCCCGAAATGGATCCGACCGCTACGCGCTACAACCGCATCGGGTTTGACCTTGCAATACGCGACAACCTAAGGGTTATGGATATGACAGCCTTCACCCTCTGCCAGGAAAATCAGCTGCCCATCATCGTATTTGACATGAACCGGGTGGGCAACCTCCTCCGGGTCGTGCAAGGTGAAGAAGTCGGCACACTCGTGACAACAAACCCATCCCAGTAAACCATGATCCACGAGGACATCCAGCTATATCTCGACCAGGCGGAAGAGGATATGAGCAAGGTCATCCATCACCTCCAGATTGAGATGGCCAAAATCAGAGCCGGGAAGGCCAATACTGCTGTGCTCGACGGTGTCAAGGTCGATTACTACGGCAACCCAATGCCCCTCAACCAGATAGCGGGTTTGTCGACCTCCGACGCGCGCACCATGGTCATACAGCCTTGGGAGAAATCGATGTTGCAACCCATTGAAAAGGCCATCATTTCCGCGAATCTGGGGCTCACTCCATCGAACGACGGCACAGTGATCCGCATTCACGTTCCCCCGCTCACCGAAGAGCGCCGCCGCGAATTGGTGAAGCGAACCCGAAACGAAGGGGAAACGGCCAAGGTTGCAGTTCGCAATATTCGTCGAGAAGCCAACGAGGTCATCAAAAAACTGCAGAAGGATGGGGTGCCCGAGGATATGGTGAAAGAGGGGGAGATGCGTGTGCAGAAGTTGACGGATAAGCAGATTGTGTGCATCGATGAGCTGCTTATGGTGAAGGAAAAGGATATTATGACGGTATAGGTACAGCGGCGGCGGGGGCGCGTCATTCGGTTTATCGGGTGTAAGCCATCCCTCTTAGCGGCAACAATCAAATTTCTGGATAAGGGCCATCAGGACTTCCTAAACCACTCCTGCATGAAGCGGCGGGCAAAGAGACGGCGGGGAACGCTATTCATCACCAGCAACTCCTCACCCAGATGGGCAGCCTCATCGAGAAAGCGTAGCATGCGGCGTGCGGGATTGCGGGTAAACAGCCGTTCAAACAGCTCGGACCCACTGAAATCGCCGAGGCAGAGGACCGACAACAACGTGTTGTCGTAGAGCCGATAGCGCTGGCGCCGGAAATCGGGGTTCACGATCGGTGGTTGTGATCGACGAAGCAACGCGACTATGGCATCACTGTGGCGTTGAATGTTGCTGAAGGTATAGCCAGTTGAGCCTTTGGTTTGTCCACCCGCCGTCCCCAAAAACAGCACGTGCCCGCGGCGCACGGGGAAGGCCGCGCTACTCATGGGTATTTTGCCCTCTTCCACATGCCCAACCTGCCAGGAGCCCAGCCTGAGGTGAGTCGACAAATACGCGCGGAGTTCATCTTCATAGGCGTAGGTAGGCCACACCTCCGGAGAAAACACCGTGTATTCTACGAGGGCATGTGTGGTTGTGTAGGGCAGCACATACACAAAGCAGGTACCATCGCGCTGCGGCGTGCGAAAGTCCATAAAAACCGGGCAATCGGAATTGAAGGCCGCTTGCTCTGTCTGAATTTCCCATCCCAGAAAATGCTGCCAGAGGAAATGCCCCTGCTGGGCCGACTTCAGGACGTCGTTTTCGAGCAGGCTGGAAAAGACCCAGCGAGCGGTGAAACTGCCGGCGGAGGTGTGCACCTCGGCACCCGTCTCGCCATGCCCGGTGTGGTAGACCTCGGCCTGGCACCATTCAATATGGCTGCAGGTTGACAATCGATCCTGGGCAAACCGGTAGAAATCAGGCCCACGGAGCATTTTATAACGGTATCCCCCCAATTCCAGTCGTCGCGACGCGGAGGGACCAAAAAAATCGAATTGCGACCACTGCCGTAAGCACACCGGGTCGAAAAGTCCATCCCCCTCCTCCCAAAAACACCAGGTGCGGTCGTTTTCGGTTTTGGCACTGCGGTCGATCAGCAGAATGCGGCGGTTGTTGAAATCGGGATGGGAGAGGCGGAGCGCGAGACTCAGACCAGCCGCACCAGCGCCGGCGATGATATAGTCGTAGGCCGTGCCCTTTACCGCTTCCACAGGGAAGGGGGATAAAAACTACACGCCAGCAAAAGGTGACTGGTGTAGGAAGTGAGTGTTACCGTGATGGCGGTCACCACCACCGTAAGCCCGATCAGTAGGGGGGCGGGGAGTTGACTAACCGCAGTGAGTATGCTGAGTGTCTCAGCCTCAGGGAATTTGAGCGTCATACAGCACAAGAGTGAGCAGAGCGACAACAACGCGTAGTGCCACCACCGAACGCCCCGAATGGGCAGGCAGCCTATCGCTACCGAGGCCCCCACCAGCAGCCAGAAGCTGCCCATATTGAACTGTACATGGATGAGGGTCACCAAAGCCAGGAAATACCAGAAAAATCTTGAAGGAATTGGCATAACAACAAATAATTAGCGGTCGAAGCGATAGGTGGATACGTAGTCGGTGTCTTGGAAGGTGGCTACTGGCCGAAAGGTGTGATAGCCACCCTCCAGCCAGGTCCGCACCTGATCGGAATAGTTGCGGCTGTTGAACCGGCCACTTTGTCCACCCGTCAGGTGCAGCCACGCCCGGGGTCCGTCGGGCCGCATCTCGATAATGGTGCGCATGCTGGCGGCGTGGGTACTGGGAAGGTGACTGGCTACGTTCACGGTGCGGTTGCTGCCGGGTGAGGCGAATTCGGGAATCCCGAGAGCGGGCAATTTCAGGCGGTGAGTCACCAGAGTGGTATGGAACCGGCCATACAGCCAAGTCGCGGGATCTTTACCCAAACGCGATTTCAAATCAGCCTGACTGCTGTCCCACGCCTCCCTGGCGAGCTCGAGCGATGAAAGCTGCCGTCCGCCCCCGACTGGTACGCTGTCGTCGGTGGCCACCACTGTAAAGATGTGCTGCTCCAGGGGGGGTAAACGTTTACCCCCGCCCAAATACGCCACCACCCGATTGCGGAGGTGGTTTTTGAAGCTGTAGAGTAGGGTAGGTGCCACCAGCGCCGTGTCCATTTGTCCACCCCACCCCTCCAAATAAACGCGCATCGGTCCGCTCACATCCAGCAGAATTTCCCGCAGGATGGGGTAGTCCATATCCACCACATCCATGTGCAGTTGTCGCATCCCGTCAAAATCGAGCGGGGGCAGCGTGTCGATGAGTGCCGTGATGCGCCGCCCCCGTCCGGAAGATTCGTAGCGGGTACTGATGTGGGCCGCCAGGGGGTGGTCAACCTGCTCCTGGTTGGCGCTGTGCCAGTAATCCGATGGTGGATCGACCGAGTTGAGGTAGCCCTGCATGCGGGTGAAGCCGATGAGCTGATCGCGGCGGCTACCTTTGCGGATTCCTTTTGCGGGTAGGGGGTGTATGCAGGCCCCACCGGCGGTCACCCCACCGATGTGGCCGCTTCGGTCGGCTAATACAAAGTTCTGGGGGGGTTGCAAATAATGTTGCAAGGCCGCTTGCGCCTCTGCAAGACTACGGGCTTTTTCAAAACCGAGGAAGGTCAGTCCCTCATTCGAGGGGTGCTGTCCGATCCAGTTCACGGCCAGGTAGCGTCCTGCGAGGGTGTCGGCGATCCCAAAATGGGTGTGGTAGAAGGTTTTGCTGACGGGTTTTGCCCCTTTCACGGATATTTCTACGGTGAAGGGATTCAAGGACACCCAGACGCCGTCGAGTCGGTAGTGGGTACCCTCTTGGTTTACCTCCAGTGAATAGAAATCGACCAGATCCCAGGTGGCGTTGGTCATCCCCCAGGCCACATCGTTGTTGAAGCCACTGATCACGAAGGGCGATCCGGCGATGCTGAATCCGCGGCGGATCTGCCCGCCCACCGATTTATGAATTTCATACCAGGTAGAGGGCAGCGCGATTTCCAGGTGGGTGTCATTGCACAGCAGGGGAAAGGTAGATGCGGATTGACTTCCCCTTACAACCCAATTGTTGCTGCCCAGTGGGGTATCGTCGAGGTTCACCACACGCGCCTGGGGGTAAAGGTGTCCACCGACGAGGTCCATCGACTCATCCACCCGGGGCAATAAGCCCTGCATGATGCTATCATTGAGACTGAAGTTGGGATAGATGGGGTGGGGGGTACGGGTGGTGTGGGGATACCAAAAAGAGGTGAGTTCGGGTCCGATGCGGGTGTTGACTTCACTCGCGGCCAGGTCGTTTTCATTGTAGGTGAGGATGTGCGACATAAACCGGAGCAGGTAGAACATATTCTCTTTTTTCCATTCCGTGGGATGTATGCCGAGCAGGTGGAATTCGAGAGGTAAGGTTGCAGGCGATAATCGGCTGATGTAGCGGTTCACCCCGGCCGCATAGGCCTCCATTCGTTTGGCGAGTTCGGGCACGCTGTCGGCCATTCCCCGATACCAGGTCACCGCTAAGCTGTCGAATTGAAATTTCCGCCAGAAGAGGTCGCTCTTCAGCGCTCGTTCACCAGCTACCTCGCTGAGCTGCCCCTTCACCACGCGAACGGCCATTTCCATCTGGAACAAGCGGTCGCGGGCGTGTACGTAACCGATAGCGTAGTCGGCCGCCTCGTCGTTCTCCGCGAAAATGTGGGGGATGCCCAAGCTGTCGTAGCCCACCGAAACGGGTCCGTACGGACTCTGCTTAAAGCGTTCGCTTTGGTCGAAACGCTGGTCGATTTTAAGCGGAGAGGTAGGCCAGGTGAAAAATCGGGCCAAAACGGGTAGGCTACCCCAGTTTTGCTGGGCCGCCCAGAGCCAGGCCATCGTCAGCACAAAGAAAAGGAGTTTCTTCATAGTTTCTCTCAATCAAAAGTAGTGGGTTTTTGTGGGAAATTCTAAGGTGCAGATCCATTACATTTGATCAGTTGCGGTCAATTTTCAGTTGCGGGCAATTTGCTATATATTGTCGGTTAGTCTCGTATTTTGCAAACCTATTTCAGCCCGTTTTCTATGAACCTAACGTGTGTTGCTTCGCGTACAGTTTTGTGTGCTCCTTCGCGTACCACTTCAAGTATTGTTTTGAAAGTGAGTCCGCCCCGCCCGTCACCCTTCATTCTCTTTACATGCCTCCTGATGGCTGTTTTATGGTTTGTACTGCCCAGCGATCTACACGCTCAGGGCGAGCAATCAGCGGTAACGGGTAGTATCAAGGACCAGGTGAGTGGGGAGCCGTTGATCGGCGCGTCGGTCGTCATTAAGGGATCGTTGACCGGTACCACAACCGACGTACAAGGTAAGTTCACCCTCCTTCACAATCGTTCCTACCCCCTCACGTTGTTGGTTTCGTATATCGGATACAGAAATCAGGAGGTGCAGGCCCCGGGCGATGGCAAGCCACTTAACATTCGCCTGCAGGCCGACAATGTCCTGCTCAATAGTGTGGAGGTGGTCGACAGCCGAATCACCGAAAAGCAACGTGAATCAGCCCTTACAGTCGAGGCGATGGACGTTCTGGCCATTAAAGAGACCCCGGCTCCGTCCTTCTATCAGGGACTGGGTACCCTTAAGGGGGTCGACCTCACCACGGCCAGCCTGGGATTTGTAATCATCAACACCCGTGGGTTCAACAGCACCTCACCAGTGCGCTCCCTCCAGTTGATTGACGGGGTCGATAATCAGTCACCCGGACTCAATTTCTCGCTGGGTAATTTCCTGGGGGCCTCCGAACTCGATGTGCTCAAGGTCGATCTGGTGGTCGGCGCGAGTTCGGCTTTTTATGGTCCGAACGCCTTCAACGGTGTCATCAGCATGCAAACCAAAAGTCCGTTTACACACCCCGGACTAACGGCCAGTGTGAAGGCAGGTGAACGTGCACTGCTGGAGACAGCCGTGCGTTATGCGCAGGTCTATAAAGACAAACAGGGTCGGGATAAGTTCGGGTGGAAGGTGAATTTATACCACCTGAGGGCCAACGACTGGGAAGCCACCAATCTGGATCCGGTCGATTTTTCGCCCGTAACCCGTAACAATCCGGGGGGCTACGATGCGGTGAACCGGTATGGCGACGAGCAGCTCTCGGGGGGTAACGACTACTCAGCACCCTATAGTGCCCGCGATTATCCGGGCTTGGGGATATTCTACCGGACGGGCTACGAGGAGAAGGATCTGGTCGACTACAACACCCGAAATCTGAAGATGTCGGGGTCCTTGCATTTTATGGTGAAGCCCGATGTGGAACTGATTGCCGCAGCCAATATGGGCAACGGCACCACGGTCTATCAGGGTGATAATCGTTTTAGTTTACGCGACATTTTCTTCTTTCAAAACCGAGTTGAACTGCGTAAAAAAGACAATTGGTTTATTCGGGCATATTCCACAAGAGAGGACGCTGGCTCCTCCTACGACGCGGTCTTCACTGCACTGCGCATGCAGGATGCTGCCAAGGGCAACGGCAACTGGAACCTCGATTATGCCCGTTATTGGGGCAGCATCAACCGCGCCCGGGTTTATGCCCTCCCAGGAATGCCCATCTACCCCAATTTCCTGAGTCAGTTTGGCGTGGTCGACTCCGTACTGGGTGCCAACATCGATCTGCTGCGTTTGTGGCATCAGGAGGCGCGCAACAATGCTGATGTGCAGGGCAGGCTCACCGAAAGACCATTTTTTGTGCCTGGTACGGCTCAATTCGACTCCTTGTACCAGGCGGTTACCGCCCGTACGCCCCGCGAAGGCGGCACCATGTTCTATGATCGTTCGGCGCTCTACCACGCTCAGGCCGAGAAGCGTTTTCTTTGGGAGCCTACTAAATTCACCTGGGTTGTGGGCGGAAACGTCCGATTGTTCCGTCCCGATAGCAGAGGCAGCATTTTCGTGGATACGCTCCAGGCCGACTCGACCTACCGGATGATCCGCAACAGTGAATTTGGTCTGTATACGGGGGCGGAGAAGGATTGGGGTGACTTCAAGATCAATGCGACGGTGCGCCTCGATAAGAACCAGAATTTCCGGTATGTGGTGTCGCCAGCCGCCTCTGTGGTCTACAAGCCCTCCGAAAAGCATGTGTTGCGCACGTCGTTTTCTTCGGCCCTGCGCAACCCCACCCTGGCCGATCAATACCTCTATTATAACGTAGGCCGGGCCATTTTGTTGGGCAACCTCACCGGATTCGATTCCCTGATCCGCGTTCCCTCTTTTGTGAAGTACCTCGACAGCCTCGACCGTCGTAGACTCGATTATTTCAACGTGGCACCCATTCAGCCTGAGCAGGTGCGTACCATAGAGTTTGGCTACCGTGGCATGTACAAGAAGTTGTATGTCGATTTGGGCTACTATTACTCCTGGTACACCAATTTCATCGGCTTCCAGTTGGGACTTGATGCGAACATCACCGACTTTGGAATCAGCAGTCTTCAGGCCTATCGGGTGGCGGCGAACGCTGAGAGTAGAGTCGCCACTCAGGGGCTCGCGGTGGGGGGTAACTACTACTACAACCGCTGGCTCTCGTTCAATTTCAACTACAGCTGGAACCGCCTGAATGTGGAGGGCACAGACGATCCCATTATCCCGGCCTTCAACACCCCCGAGCATAAGTTCAACATGGGCCTGAGCGGACGGGAGATGGTGACCGAGTTTATGGGCATTACCCTGGCCGATTGGGGTTTCAACATCAACTACAAGTGGATAGAGGGATTCCTTTTTGAGGGTTCGCCGCAGTTTACCGGCCGCATTCCTACTTATGATATGGTCGATGCCCAGGTCAACAAGAACATCCCGTCCCTCAAAATGAATGTGAAGTTGGGGGCCTCCAATCTTCTGAACAAAAAGGTATTCCAGGTCTATGGCGGACCCCGCGTGGGCCGTCTCGCCTACCTGATGCTCACCCTCGATTTATAAGCGACAGGCTACCGTGACACAGGCAGGGGTTGGTGCCCAGAAGGAATGGGAACTTCGGATTCAAACGGCTCACGCCGATTTTCTAAAAACCTTACGGTCGATCGACCCGTTGCAGGCGGAACGTCAACCCGCTACTGGCAAATGGAGTGCAGTTGGTCACGCCCAACATCTGGTTTTGTCGATCCTACTGGTGTGGGTCACTACATTCCTTCCGGTTTGGATGCATGCCCGGATTTTTGGGCGCTCAAATCGGGTGGCGCGGAACTACGATCAGGTTTCAGAAGCCTATCTGTGCAAGCTAGAGGGAAGTAAAGTTGAGGCACCTCCCATGTTGCGGCCAGCCCGGCAGTCGGCCATATCCGTCGACACGGTCGACGCCCGCCTCAAGGGTATGCTGGGCCGCTACTGCAGTTCGCTGCATCGTTATAGCGAATCGGATCTCGATTCTTTACTGTTGCCACACCCTTTGATGGGCAAATGCACCCTTCGGGAGATGGCGTATTTTCTAGCCTGGCACGCCGCCTTCCACGGGCAATTGATCAGGCGAGATTACCAGACAGCATTTTTTCAATAGAATTCTTCAAAGATCTTATTGCTAACGCACTTAACCGATAGATTTTTGAATTTACGGAGATTGCTTGAGAAGGCTACAATTATTGAATCCAAACGGATGACAGAATGGTTTTAAGGATCAAAAAAAGCCAGATCCAATCAAAAGGGGTTATAGGTTACCTGTCCCGGGAAAAGATGCGATCGAAAACAAAGGAGTAAAACCAACAACGCCCGTCGGTGTGGAGTCCGAACGGGCGTTGAAGGGTTGTATATGATGATTGTGTAAAGAAGGTTGCGTAAAGAAAATTTTACAATACCAAAAAAAGAGTAATTTTTTGTTTACTCCTATATTAGAACATCAATCAGTTATTGAAGGCCTTGCGGATCTCCCCGATGAAGTCGAGCTTCTCCCAGGTAAACAACTCAACCTGTATGGTTTTTTGATCATCCGGCTGGTTGCCCCATGAAATTGTTTTTTTCACCACCTGGGAGCGGCGTCCCATATGACCATAGGCGGCCGTTTCGGCATAGATGGGCTGCTGCAGTTTGAGTCGCCTGATGAGCATACCTGGTCGCATATCAAAAATTCCGGAAATCCGGCGGGCGATTTCGCTGTCTGATAATTTGCGGCCTTCCACATCCCGAACCTTGGCCGTTCCGTAGGTGTTCACATAAAGTCCGACGGGTTCGGCCACGCCGATGGCGTAGGCCACCTGAACCAAAACCTGAGAGGCAACATCGGAGGCCACCATGTTTTTGGCGATGTGGCGTGCGGCATAGGCAGCCGAACGGTCGACTTTGGAGGGGTCCTTGCCCGAAAATGCACCGCCGCCGTGGGCACCCTTACCACCGTAGGTGTCAACAATAATCTTGCGGCCCGTGAGGCCGGTATCGCCGTGGGGACCGCCAATCACGAAGTTGCCGGTCGGGTTGATGAAGTACTTCACTTCTTCGGTAAACAGGCGGCGAACCTTCACAGGCAGGCGCTTGAGCACGCGGGGTATGAGGTAGCGGTGAATATCGGCCGTGATTTGTTCCTGCATAGCCTTCTGATTGCGCGATTCATCACCCGTTTGGATGAAGGGGTCATGTTGGGTCGAAATAACGATGGTATCGATGGCCTCAGGCTTGTGTTTCTCGCTGTAACGCACCGTTACCTGACTCTTGGCATCGGGGCGCAAATAGCGCATGGGTCGACTTTCGCGGCGCAGTATGGCCAGTTCGCGCAGGATGATGTGGCTGATTTCCAATGGCAGGGGCATAAAGCTATCGGTTTCGTTGGTGGCGTATCCAAACATCATCCCCTGATCGCCTGCACCTTGCTCCTCGGGCCGGGCCTTTTCCACACCCTGGTTGATATCGGGCGACTGTTCATGAATGGCTGAGATGACTCCGCAGCTGTCGGCATCGAACATGTATTCGGAGCGGGTATAGCCGATTCTGCGGATGGTATCGCGTGCTATTTTTTGAACGTCGACGTAGGCGGTCGACTTCACCTCCCCGCTCAGAACGGCGAGTCCAGTGGTCACCAGCGTTTCACACGCCACTTTGGATGCGGAATCCTGGGCTAAAAAGGCATCGAGCAGGGCGTCTGAAATCTGGTCGGCTACTTTGTCGGGATGCCCTTCAGAAACGGATTCAGAGGTGAATAGGTAAGACATGTCTAATTGTTTTGGTATTTAGTGTTAATTGTATATGATAAATCATAGGTAATTGAAAAATCGGATTAAAAATCCGTCGAATGACCATGTTTCGGGGCACAAATAACAAGATTTGTTCCGACAAACTCAAATTATTGCTCGCCGATGAAGAGGAAAATATAATTATTCTGCCAAGAGCGACAAAATCCGGGTTCTCACCTGTTCGACCGATGGTAGCATCACCTGCTCGAGGTGTTCATTGAGGGGAACGGCAGGCATCGGAACGGCGCCCAAAGTGTCGACCGGCGCATCAAGCGATTGAAAGCTCTGCTTTGAAATACGGTGCGCCAGCGACTCGGCGAAGGAGTTGAGCAGTGGCTCTTCGGTGAGAACCAATACCTTGCCGTGACGGCGGGCCTGTTCGAAACAGAGCCGCTCATCGGCGGGGTACAAACTCCTGAGGTCGACCACCTCCACTTTGCCTTTGAGCGAAGGATGCTCTGCGGCGGCCATGGCCCAGTGCACACCCATGCCGTAGGTGACCACCACGCAGCTGTCGCCCTCCTCCACCCGATCCGAATGGGCCTCCAATACCACCCGTCCCACTCCGATGGGCACACGGTAGTGCTCATCGGGCTCCACGGTTTTGGCTGCTTCCGTGCCAGGTACCTTGCTCCAGTAAAGACCCTTATGCTCGAATACCACCACAGGGTTGGGGTCGTAGTAGGCCGATTTCAGGAGACCCTTGAGGTCGGCGGCATTGGAGGGGTACACCACTTTGATGCCGCGGATGCACAGGATTGCCGATTCAATACAACCCGAATGATAGGGTCCGCCACCGCCGTAGGCACCACAGGGCACGCGTATGACACTGGATATTGGAAATTGTCCGTTACTCAGGTAACAGCTTTTTGAGAGCTCCACCACCAGCTGGTTGACCCCGCTCCATATATAATCGGCAAATTGTATTTCCACGATGGCCCGGGCACCGACGGCCGACATCCCCGCGGTAGATCCAATTAAATATGCCTCCTGTATGGGGGTATTGAACACGCGCTCATCCCCGAATTTCTCGGCGAGCGTGGCCGCTTCACGGAAAACACCGCCCAAACGTCGACCTACATCTTGTCCGTAGAACAGAGCTTCGGGGTGCCTCCTTAAAATTTCTTCGACGGCGTGAAGGGAGGCGTCCACCATAACTACTTTGTCGCGCCCGGCGGGACTGCGTTCACCTACTTCCTGAGTGATGGGTGTTGGGGCAAATTCATGCAGGGTCAGACTGTCGTCGGAGGGAATGGGAGCCTCAACGGCGGCCTGAAAGTCGGCCAGTACCTGCTGCCTGCATTCTTCGTGTATACTTTCCAGCTCTTCCTCCCAAAATCCACCCTTGAGCAGGGTCTTTTTGAGGTGGGGCAGGGGGTCGTGACGCTGGTGATCGACCAAATCCTGCTCGCTGCGGTACCATTCTCGGCGCACACCGGATGTATGGTGGCCGAGTAGGGGTACGATAGCGTGCACCAGCACGGGCCCCTGACGGTTGCGTACATGCCGGAACGCATCGTGCAGGACTTTATAGCTGTCGTCAAAATCGGAGCCGTTCACACGCAGGCGCTTCATCCCCTTGAATCCTTCAGCATATTCATAGGCATCCATCGCGCGCATCTCGCTCGCATGTGCCGAGATGCCCCACTGGTTGTCCTGCACCAGGTATACGATCGGCAATCGGTGTAGTACGGCCATTTGGAAGGCCTCGGCCACTTCCCCCTCGGTGACCGAGCCGTCGCCCAGCGAACAAAGTACCAGTGGACGAGCATTGTTGGGGTTGTTTTCCCCTTTCGCATTCATGAGCAGACCTTGTTTCTCAAGATAGGCGAGCCCCTGCGCCATACCAGTGGCGGGAATGGCCTGCATTCCAGTGGCGCTGCTTTGGTGGGGAATGGTGGGCATGCCCGGCCGACGCACGGAGGGGTGTGCATAATAGGTCCTCCCACCCGAGAAGGGGTCGTCGGACTTGGCGAGCAGCTGTAGCATGAGATCGAGTGGACGAAACCCCAGGGCGAGGAGGATCGACTCATCGCGGTAGTAGAGGCTGGCGTAATCCCATTCAGTGAGCTGCATCCCGCAGGCGATCTGTATGGCCTCATGCCCCCTCGAGGTGGAGTGTACATATCGTGTGATGCTTCGTTGCTCATCATATAAATCGGCCATAGCACGGGCGGTGCCCATAAGCTGCCAGGCGCTGCGCAGGAGTTCTTTGTTGCGGGATGCCATAAGATTGCAAAACTACAAGCGGATTTTTATAATTTTGAAGGTTTGAACTTCAGAACCTGTTTGTTTATGTCGGCCATACCTTCCCTCAACCTTTACGATTTTACCCGCGGCGATGCTACCCGGCGCGCCTCTTTTGTTCGTTCACTCGGTCATGCCTATGAAGATGTAGGTTTTGTGGCGGTGTCGGGCCATACCCTTTCTGATGCCCTTTCTGATGCCCTTTATGCCGAAGTTCGGCGCTTTTTTGCGCTGGAAACAAGGGTGAAGTTGCAGTATGAGGTAGTTGGACTAGCAGGGCAGCGGGGTTATACTTCGTTTGGTCGCGAACATGCAAAAGGCCGCACCGCGGGCGATCTCAAGGAATTCTTTCAATTCGGTCAGGAGCCGGATCCGTCCGACCCCGTTTTTGGGGAGTACCCACAAAATGTTAGGGTACCAATACTGCCGGATTTTCATCGGCTCGCCATGGAGGCGTACCGTGCTCTGGAATCTTCGGGCCGCTCGATTCTTCAAGCCATTGCGCTCTTCCTGAGTTTGCCCGAGGGGTATTTCGACGCGCACATTGAGGCGGGTAACAGCATTTTAAGGGCGATCCACTACGGGCCCATCACAGAGGAGCCCCGCGATGCGGTTCGGGCGGCGGAGCATGAAGACATCAACCTGATCACCCTGCTGATGGGAGCCTCCGCCGATGGATTGGAGGTGCTCTCCCGCGAGGGTGACTGGGTTCCCGTAACGGCCCTGCCCAATCAGGTGGTGGTAAATGTAGGCGATATGCTGCAGCGGCTCACCAACAACCAGTTGAAATCGACCACCCACCGCGTGGTGAATCCCCAACGGGAGCTGTGGGGAACTTCGCGCTTTTCCATTCCTTTTTTCCTCCACCCGCGTTCGGCCATGCCCCTCGATTGTCTTCCGGAGTGCATAGATGAGGCGCATCCCCTAGCCTATCCACCCATTACAGCGGGCGATTATCTGGATGAGCGTCTGCGGGAAATCGGACTCAAGGCATAAACCCATATGGGCCGCGTTAGTCAACTCCGTGCCCGTGTTTTTCTGCAGGACGTGCTTCTGTTGAGTCTATCGGCTTTTGGAGGGCCTCAGGCTCACATTGCCCTGATGCTCGACCAATTGGTGGAACGCCGCAAGTATTTGACGGCTGAGGAGTTGATGGAACTAAACGCCCTTTGTCAGTTGTTGCCAGGGCCCACCAGCACGCAGACGATTACGGCCATCGGCTTTAAACTTGGAGGCTACTCCCTGGCTTGGCTTACATTATTAGTTTGGGCCTTTCCTGCCTGCCTGATGATGAGCATGATTGCCCTGATGATGGGTTATGTTCAGAGTTTTGGCTTTGAACTGCGCCTGTTGCGCTTCCTCGGGCCCATTGCCGTGGGCTTTACCCTGGTTGCGGCCGTTCGGCTGTTCCGCGCCTCGGTCCACAGCCTCACTGAATGGGGGGTGGCTTTAAGTTCGCTGACTGCCTGTATTGTGTTGACCAACTCCATCACGTTCCCGGCTGTCTTACTCATGGGGGGATTGGTGAGTATGATTTTAGACCGCAAGCCCTTGGAAAAGCAGGAATATGGATTGGGGGGCATTCAATGGCAGTATTTTATAATATATGGGGTCATTCTTTTGCTGGCAGTTGTTCTGGGAAATGTGTACCGCGACCATTGGGTACTTCTGTTTGAAAACCTGTACCGTTACGGCAGCCTCGTTTTCGGCGGGGGTCACTCTTTATTCCCCATGATGTTTGAGCAGTTTGTAGATGTGAAGAAGTATTTATCGCCCGCGGAGTTTTTGTCGGGACTCGGACTGGCACAGGCCATACCAGGACCAGTATTTTCGTTTGCGGCGTTCGTTGGGGCCGGGGCCTTTTCCGACTCGGGTTTCCCTTCGATGCTTTTAGGAGCTCTGGTGGGCTCCGTGGCCATTTTCCTTCCGGGTACCCTGCTGATTTTCTTTATCTACCCAGGATGGGATGATCTGAAAAAGAACCGCGGCGTGCGCCGCTCCCTGGCGGGGGTGCACGCAGCTGCGGCGGGACTCATCGCAGCGTCGGCAGTGATTTTGTTGCGCCCATTGGGTTTTCAATCCCTGAATTTGATGGTGGTTGCACTTAGTTTTCTGGGGATGTATGCACTACACATTCCGCCTATTCTGCTGGTGAGCATGGGCATTGTGGCTGGCGTGGTTTGGTCATAGTGCCACTACATATCCCATATTTATTGCCATTATTTTGTAACATATATTGAAAAATTGCCCTTATTTTGTGTAATAAAATAGAAAAAACAGGCATTTTCTGATGTAGCAAATTTTCTTTTCGAGAAACAATCGCTGACACTGATCAACGAATGTAGTTTGCGAAATCCGGTCAATCTACCTATGGTTCACGCGAAATGGGCGAGGCACTCCGTACTCTGGAAAAGGGCTGGCTCTTGCAGTTCATATGTCTAACGAGCTTAGCAACTTTGCCCCTCATCCCCGACATTCGAAAGTCACCACGACTACAAATCCTCGACACAGGGCTCCTCAATCATTTTGTGGGCCTGCAAAAAGAGATTCTGATGACTAAGGACCTCAGCAGTGTCTACCGGGGAATCATGATGGAGCATTTGAGTGGACAAGAATTACTGGCTCATCGATAAGAGGCTATGAGCCGCCTGTCATTTTGTCATGCGATAAAAACTCATCTTCGATGGAAATCGCCCCCACCACTTAGTGGTTCGTCTCTATGCGGGGCGCAACGACATATCCGAAGTCCGCACACCCAGTGGTAGGTCCTTTCTACTGTTGAGCTTGCCTTATTATCTGGCCACTAGGGTGCGCGACTGCCTGGCGTGGTTGGTGAAGCAAAAGGGGTGATCCTGAGTGATAAGTTGCAAATAATATCTGATTGTAGATGGATTTCAGATTTCCGCTAAGGGGGTCCTACCCAAAACCGTCTAATTTGTGATTCTTAAGGTGTTGGCCGAGGGCGAATAGTAGGTACGGTAGGATTTCAGCGCGTAGGTGGCCGGACCCCGGGCGGGGAATCCATCGGCACTGAAGAGAGAACTGCAACAGGGGCACTGCAAAAGGAGAATTGCGGTATCGATGCCCAAGGTGTGGCAGGGCTCGGATGGTTGTTGGGTACAAGCCAAATCGAATGCCTTGAATTCCTGAAATGCTGATTGGTGGATGAATATTCCACGGTACCCTGCCTGTGGATAAATGAGCATCCCGTTCACGAGCGTCAATGCCTGGTAGGTGGGGAGATTTAGATTGAGGGTCACATCCACAAACACATTGGGCACCACATCGCGCCGGTCATCGCTGCAACTTCCTGCTGATAGAACGAGGAAAAACAACACAAGTATGGAACGAAATCCTGTATCCATGGTGTATGAATAGTGTTATAAGCAGATGGATTAAGGGGATGGTGGGGGATCATATCGATAAAATCCGACTCCTGTTTTTCGGCCATGTTGACCAGCAGCCACTTTTCGGGCCTGCAATCGACTCGGACGAAAACGTGGTTCGCCATAGAATCGTTCGTGCAAACTGGAGGTTACGGAAAAATTCACATCAACCCCAATCAGATCCATCAGTCGGAATGGACCCATACGAAAGCCGCGCGACTCCAGAAGTCGGTCGACTTGCTCAAGCGATGCTGTTTGTTCTTCTACCAGTAACAGACTTTCGGTGTAGTAGGGGCGCGCCACGCGGTTCACCAAAAACCCCGGTTCGTCGCGCACCATCACCGGGCATTTGCCGATTTGCTGGACGAGGTTGAAGATGCTTTGGGCCACATCGGGGTGGGTGGCCTCGCCACTAATCACCTCCACTAAGGGCATCAGGAGCGCCGGGTTAAAGAAATGCATACCCACAAGTCGATCAGGATGGCGGAGGGTGTGGGCTAAGGCGGTCACAGGCAGCGATGAAGTGTTGGTGGCCAAAATGGCATTCCCCCCGGCTAATTCCTCGAGTCGACCAAACAGCTGTTGTTTCACGTCAGGAAGCTCCACAATGGCCTCGATATACAATTGGGCCACGGGTAACGTATCGGGTGTGCAGGTCAACAAGCGATCCTTCCATTCCGCGGCCTGCGAAGCAGAAATTTTCCCCTTTTCTGCATCCTTTTTAAGCCGCGTTTTCCATGTTTCAACGGCGCGGTCCACAGTTGTTTGGGATGCATCGCATAGGTGCGTTGTGTAGCCAGCGCGCACGAAAACGTCGGCAATACCAGCGCCCATTGTGCCGGCCCCGATGACGGCAATCCGGCTTCTTTTGGGGTCAAAATGGAGATCATCGGTACCGGTCATAGCTATTCACCTGAAAATTGACGAAGAAACTGAAGGTCGTTTTCGAAAAAATGACGGATATCGCGGATTTGGTAGCGGAGCATCGTGAGTCGTTCGATTCCCATGCCAAAGGCAAAGCCAGAATATCGTTGGCTGTCTATGCCACAGTGCTCCAATACTTGGGGGTCGACCATACCGCAGCCCAATATTTCGACCCAACCGGTGTGCTTACACACGGTGCATCCTTCTTGTTTGCACAAAAAGCAGCTCACGTCCATCTCAGCACTGGGTTCCGTGAAGGGGAAATAAGAAGGCCGGAAGCGGATTTTGGCATCGGAACCAAAAAAGTGCTCAGCAAACAGGTTCAGGGTAAGGCGGAGGTCACCAAACGACACCTGTTCATCGATATACAAGCCTTCGATTTGGTGGAATTGCATATGGGACCGGGCGGATACGGTTTCGTTGCGGTAGACCCTGCCCGGGGAAAGGGTGCGGATCGGCAAATTGCCGAGCTGCATTTCTTTGACCTGTACGGACGATGTGTGGGTGCGCAGCAGAATATCGGGGTTTGTTTGAACGAAAAAAGTGTCCTGCATTTCGCGTGCGGGGTGATCCTCTGCAAAATTAAGGGCACCGAAGTTGTGCCAGTCGTCAACCATCTCCATTCCTTCGCTTAGGGTGAAACCGAGTGTAGCGAAGAAGCTCACAACATCGCGGCGCACCAAGCTAATTGGGTGTAGTCCACCTCTTGGCATGGGAGCTGCCGGCAGACTGAGATCCTCCTCGTCGATTCCCTTCTTTCGGCTCGTTCTGGTTGCGCTGTTATCCGCTGTCGAATTTGCATCCAGAAACTTTTTGGCATCATCCCATTTCTGTTCTAGTTCGTTTTTCAATTGGTTGATGGCGGGACCAACGGTGCGTTTTTCTTTGCCGTAAAGGCCGCGAAATGCCTCAAAAAGGCCGTTAAGTGCGCCTTTCTTGCTTAAATAACGCAAGCGGAAATCTTCCAACGCTGCTGCATCATCAAGCTTGAAAGCTTCTGCCTCGCGGCGGATTTCATCGATTTGTGCCTGCATCATCGGGTGTAGTTAGGGGCCTCATGGGTAATGGTGACGCCATGGGGGTGGCTCTCCCGCAGTCCGGCGTTGGTTATCCGTACAAAACGTGCGTTCAGCAGCTCAGGTATGGTGCGGGCACCGCAATAGCCCATCCCCGCCCTGAGTCCACCTACATATTGGTACAATACCTCATCCAAACGACCTTTATAGGGCACGCGGCCCACGATTCCTTCGGGTACCAATTTACTAATCGAATCTTCTGCATCCTGGAAGTAGCGGTCGCCCGAACCTTCTTTCATCGCTTCTATTGATCCCATTCCCCGGTAGATCTTGAATTTTCGTCCCTCAAAAATTACGGTTTGTCCGGGCGACTCCTCCACTCCTGCAAACAGGGAACCGCCCATGATGCTCTCAGCCCCTGCGGCCAGGGCTTTCACCATATCGCCCGTGTATCGTATGCCGCCATCGGCTATGATGGGAACGCCGGTGCCTTTGAGTGCTTCCGCAGCTTCCATAATAGCGGTGAGTTGGGGTACGCCTACGCCGGCCACGACCCTCGTGGTGCAGATGGAACCCGGACCAACGCCAACTTTAACAGCATCGGCGCCTGCTTCTGCCAAAGTTCGTGCTGCGGATCCGGTAGCGATATTGCCCACAATCAGTTGAACGTCGGGGAATTCGCCCCGGATCTTACGAAAATGCTCGATCACGCCCATGGAATGCCCGTGTGCCGTGTCGATGGTCACCACGTCGACCCCGGCCTGCACCAAAGCTTGTACGCGATCGAGTACTTCGGGCGTTACCCCAACAGCGGCCCCCACCCGAAGTCGACCCAGATTGTCTTTGCAGGCGTTGGGATGAGCCTTCAGTTTAAGGATGTCCTTATAGGTGATGAGTCCCACCAACACCCCTTTCTCGTTTACCACAGGGAGTTTTTCGATCTTGTTTGCCTGTAAAATGCGCTCGGCCTGCTGCAGCGATGTACCCTCGGCGGCGGTAACGAGTCGATCATGAGTCATCACCTCTGCTACGGGCCTGTTTCTGTCATACTCAAAGCGTAGGTCTCGGTTCGTGACGATTCCTGTGAGTTTTCCTTGCTTATCGGTAACGGGAATGCCTCCGATTCGGTTTTCCTGCATCAGGTCTAGTGCTTCGCCCAGCCTGGCCTCTTCGTGCAGAGTTATGGGATCCACGATCAAACCACTTTCTGAACGCTTCACCTTCCTTACTTCCTGCGCCTGACGCTCGATCGACATATTCTTGTGGAGCATACCCATGCCTCCGCTCTGTGCAATGGCGATGGCCAATGCAGATTCGGTGACTGTATCCATGGCGGCCGACACCAATGGCACATGGAGACGGATGTCGCGGGTTAATCGCGTAGAAATATCGGTGTCGCGCGGGAGTACTTCAGAGAAGGCTGGTATAAGAAGTACATCGTCGTAGGTAAGACCCTCTCCGGCGACTTTTTGTGTGAAATCGAGCATGGCAAATAACGGCTTGTATTTGCGGTGTAAAGGTAGTTGATTTTGATGAAATGAGGTAAAAATAACAACATGCACTTAAAACAATATGTCCAAAAAAAACTTCCCCTAAAAAAAAACATCCCCGGATCAGAAACCCGGGGATGCACCACAAAACCCTGAATCCAGGATTTGTCAATTACGGCAAGCGCGTGATGCGAAGCGTTTTGGACTCGCTTCCAGCCGTGTTGCGGCTTTCGATGTTTAAAAGATACTGCCCGGCAGAAGGCATATCGATGCTGAGGTTATGCTTGCCAGCGGCTAAGGCCGTCCAATCGCTCGAAGTGATGGTTCTTCCCATCAGATCCGAAAGAACATAACGAACGTCAGAATTCTGCGCCATTGAAATGGAAATGGTTGATGCGCCACGGCTTGGATTCGGGTAAACTACAGCCGAGAAATGGGCCAAATCGGCATTCCCCACCAAGCGTAGCACTGCATTTTGAATGGGCTCTGCTTGTAGGTCGGCTATCTCGCTGTTCTCTGTCAACTGAATCGATGAGAAATCGGCTTGTTTCGGTGCGTTTTCAAAGCTGATGTAACCTAAGGTGCTGCCGGCTGATACCCGCACACCTTTTAGATCATACCATGAAATGTGCAGTACCCCTTGTTCTTGATTCCAAATCAGGTTGCCGCCTAATATATCAGATGAGAAGCGTGCTTCTCCCAAATGAGTGGGAATTGGGATATGAAGGGTTACAGCACCCAAGTGCATCAACTCCGGGGCCACAATCGCAAGCGTTCCGGATGGAAGTGTGCTGCTGGTTTCATGGCGGGAATCAAAAGCAACGCCAGACATGGTGCGTGCGCCTGGATTGAAGCTGCCATTTACATCGCCAATGCAGATGCCTTTGATAGCGCTTTGCTGCAGTACCCCACCACTAAGCGTAACTGTTGGAGATTGGAAGAACCAATTTCCAGCGGTGAAAGAGGTAATTTGACTGACCGTACGGCGCGAGATTTGGAGGGCATCGGTCGCATTGATGCTGTTGCTTGCATTCACATCGGCTGCATTGATCCGAATGCCTGAGAGCAATTGGGTATTGGAGAAATGACGGGCTACGTTTAAGGCATCCGTCGAGTTAACCCCTCCCCAGGTGCGGTTGGTGGTGGTTTGCAGGGTGTAGGTTCCGGAAGGCACTTGGGTGAACTGGTATTGTCCTGCTGCGTTGGTTGTGGCAGACATAAACGATGCGCCTTGGGCGTTAACGAGACTAACTACGCAGTTCGACAAAGTGGCTTGCGCGCTGTTGTCGTAGACGATGGTCCCAGACAAATTGGTGCCGCTTGGGCAAACACTGCAACTCTGCCAGCAAACTGCGGGTAGGATGGTGTCGCGCGTTGGAACAAGGTAGCGGTTCGTGTAAGGACCAGTGGTGAGCACACACGAGCTTCCAGGTGTCATGGCTTCGGCCACTGCCCAGCCATTTACAGTAAATAGATATTCCACACCTGTGGTTGGAACATTCACCGTAAGTGCATAGATGCCATCGTTGTCTGGGTCGGTCATCACCGCACAAGAGCCACACCATCCATTGAAGTTTCCGTTGAGGTTCACCTGACCTATGCTTCCTGTGTAGTTGTTCATATTGACACGGAATGTTACGTTGGCTGAAACAGGAATTCCCGTACAAGGAGCGCAGGTGCCGTAGCATACAGGGTCTAATGTTGTGGCGCCTGTGAAGGTCAATACCCGGTTTGTGAAGCCGAAATTGGTTTGAGTGCAAGAGCTGCCGGGTGTCAGGCTTTCTTGACCGTTCCATCCATCTAAGGTGAACTTGTACTCAATGGTACCAGGCAAGAGTGGAAGCGTTACTTCCCAAATGCTGTCGTTGTTGGCATCGGTCATGGGGTTACATGCACCACACCATCCGTTGAATGTGCCATTAACGAAAACGCCTGTGAAGGCGGCGCCGTTGTAGTCAGACATATCAACCTTAAATGTAACGTTGACTGGTGTGGGCGCAGCGGTGGTACAAACCGCGCAGCTGTTCCAACACACGGCGTCTAATGTGGAAGCGGCAGCGATGGTGTATACCCGATTGGTGAAACCGCCTGTAGTGAGCACACATGAGCCACCAGGAGTGAGGTTCTCCTGACCCGTCCACCCATCAACCGTAAACTTGTACTCAATCAAACCAGCAGGAAGCGGTAGCGTCACCTCCCAAATGGAGTCGTTATTGGCGTCGGATAATGGGTTACACGATCCACACCAACCGTTGAAGGTGCCGTTGACGTTCACCGTAGTGTAGGCTGCTCCTGTGTATCCACGCATATTCACCTTAAAGGTAGTGGCAAAGGTTGGGGGCGCGAAAACGCATGCCGAACAAGATTCCCAACAAACGGCATCGAGGGTTGTGGCTCCACCCACATTGAATGAACGATTGGTAAAGCCTCCCGTCGTGATCACACATGTGCCGCCTGGAGTCAAATTCTCAGAAATATTCCAACCGTCGAGAGTGAACTTATACTCTATAGCACCAGTAGGTAAGGGAAGGGTAACCTCCCAGATGCTGTCGTTGTTGGCATCGGTCATGGGATTGCAACTTCCGCACCATCCATTGAAGGTGCCGTTCACAAAAACACCTGAGTAGGCTGCTCCCGTATACCGACGCATGTCGACTTTGAAAGTGACGGGAAAAGTTGGGGGCGCACAAACGTTGCAGCTGTTCCAGCATACTGCAGGAAGGGTGGCCGTACCGGCCACGGCGTACACACGGTTGGTGTTTGGTCCGGTGGTGAGCACGCACGATGTACCAGCTGTCAGGTTCTCCTGTCCGTTCCATCCATCCACGGTAAACTTATACTCGATGGTCATGGCCTGCAAGGGTAGGGTAATTTCGTAGATGCTGTCGTTGTTGGCGTCGGTCATCACATTACATCCACCGCACCATCCATTGAAGGTGCCGTTGATGTTTACGGTGCTGTAGGCCGGACCGGTATAGCCCCGCATATTAACCTGAAATGTTACATTATAGGTGGGCGGAGGTGGAGCAGTGCAGGTATTACAGCTGTTCCAACAAACTGCATCGAGTGTGGCCGTCGCAGCAACTGTATAGACACGATTGGTGAATCCGCCTGTGGTAAGCACACATGAGCCACCGGGAGTGAGGTTCTCTTGGCCCGTCCACCCATCAACTGTAAATTTATATTCTATGGTTCCTGCTTGAAGGGGTAGCGTCACCTCCCAAATGGAGTCGTTATTGACGTCGGTCATCGGATTACATCCGCCACACCAACCATTGAATGTTCCATTCACATTCACAGTGGTGTAGGCCGCGCCCGAATAACCCCGCATATTCACCCGGAAGGTGATATCGGATGTTTGGGCCATCGCGCCGAAAGACATCAGCAACGAAAGGCAGATTAAGAAAAAATGTTTAAACATAAATGATGATTTAGGAAGGGGTTTTGGTTGATAAAAAGTGTATATTTTACACTTGCTAAATAAGTGTTTTTTTTACAATTATCCAAATGCAATGGGGCGATTAATTTTTATAATGTTTTTGCGTGGGTAGATTTGGGTTTGATGGGTTTTGCTTTGGTTCGAAAGGGTTCGCCAGGGTTTGATGCATTTTGTTAAGGTTCGCCAGGGTTAGATGCAGCTTGCTAAGGTTCGAAAGAATTTGATGGGTTTTGCTTTGGTTCGAAAGGGCTCGCCAGGGTTTGATGCATTTTGCTAAGGTTCGCCAGGGTTAGATGCAGCTTGCTAAGGTTCGAAAGAATTTGATGCAGTTTGCTTTGGTTCGAAAGGGCTCGCCAGGGTTTGATGCATTTTGCTAAGGTTCGCCAGGGTTTGATGCATTTTGCTAAGGTTCGAAAGAATTTGATGCAGTTTGCTTTGGTTCGAAAGGGCTCGCCAGGGTTTGATGCATTTCACAAAGATTCGATGGGGTTCGAAAGGGCTCGATGGGGCTTGCTAAGGCTCGATGGGGATGTAGGTGAAGGACCGAATCACCACCTCATGTTCTTTGCCATCTGATGGGCCAGCGCCCCCCAAAAGCCAGTAATTCATGCGGGTACGGGTGTTGTTTTCGGGCGCAGGGATCACAATGGGTACCGATTGTTGTCCACCTTCATTTTTAATGCGGGCAGGGTTATTCGAATTGAATTTCCACTTTCCAATCACCCGGCCGCCTGTGCCTTCGCCGGCCCAACTCGTCCATTCAATCAAGGTGTCGCGCCAAACAAACTCATGGGTGGTCACCCCGATGAGGTCGCCGGGGTAGGTGGCTACTCCACGGACACGCTCGGGGTAATATGGACCAAAATTAACAGGTTGAACGGCGTAGTTGAGGGTAGGCGCGTTGTTCTCCCCCCATTTGGCGAACTCAATATCAACCTCACTGTTGGCCTGGCTTCGAAAAGAACTATCGTTCCAAGTGAAGAGGCCCACCACCGTATTGTTGGCGATGTTCTGTAGGTCACCCTCAATTACCCAGCGGTAGGTGCCATAGCCGCAGGTATCGCGGCCGACCAGTTCCGTTGAATACCAACGACCATCGTGCTCGGCAATACGCAAATGCAAATAGCCTTTTCCATCCAGAAAAAGATCCTCGGCCCGACCCGAAAAGTAATTGGGACCAGGGCCAACGCTTCCGAGGCTCGTTTTCACATCCCATACCTTACCTGAAAAGCGCACCACATTGCCCACGCGTCCATAATCCGGCGGGCGCTCCAGTTCGCAAGACTGAATAAAAATCAGAACGAAAGCGAACCCCACCAAGGGGAATTGAAACATCCGCTGTCGAAGGGCGGCGCATACATCACGAATAATCACTAAAGACATGTTATAAAATTGAAAATCATGGAATCCATTCCCATCGTGTCTGTAGCGAGCCAACCTGAAGCGTAAACCATCCTGGCTCGAGGGTATGCTTGAGGTCACGCCCCACAAAGCCCAATGATGCCAAGGGAAACACCAAATCAACCTCCGCAGAGGCACCGGATTGAAGCACAACAGGTTTGATTGCCCTCAATCGCTTCGCAGGGGGGGTAATACTCGCCACGGAATCACTTACAAATGCCATAACGGTCTCCTTTTGGGTATAGCCACCCTCATTGCGGAGACGAACACGCACGCGCAAACTGTCCGTTGCACGGGCAGGCAGGGGCTGCAGCAGTTCCAAGGTTTCATAGCGGATGGGAGCGTAGCCGAGTCCGTGGCCAAACGCATATGCCGGTTGGAAGGCATTCATAGAGAAATCGGTATGAAGCCGCTCCGTATGCTTGTGGTCGTAGGTCATCAAACTATGTTCGTGGGCAGGGTATGTATAGGGCAAACGGCCGGATGGACTATACCTACCGCAAAGGAGTTCCGCTAGGCTGCGCGTACCTGCCGCCCCCGGTTGGTTGGAGAGGAGGATTGCATCGAATAATGAGTCGATACTGGATATGATCCGCGGGCGGTTCTGCACGAGTACCAGAATTTTTGGGCCCGCGTGGGCCGCACAAAGACGCCGAATCCACGCAATTTCATCAGCGGGCAGGCTTAATTGCTCAATATCGCCCGGTTTTTCTGTGGATGGTTTTTCACCGAGTACCAGGATCAGGGGTGGTTGTTCTTTATCTGTTCGCATCGATTGAAGGGTGTTGGCCTCTACCCTCGCTTCGGGTGCGAACGCACGGGGTGCGGGAATGGTCAGACCCAATTGAAAATACTCCTTAAGCGCCTCGATTAAAGAAATACCCGCATTAATGGTGTCCCACTTCGGATCGACGCCCTGCCAAGTACGCGACCAAGCACCATTCCAACAAAAAGGCTCATCCAAGGCTTGGCCAGCCAAAACCACCGGGCTGCCTTTGGTCAAAGGCAGCAGCTGTCGGCGGTTTTTCAGCAGAATCCAAGAACTCCGGGCCGATTCCATATTGAGTTTTTGAAAGGTATCGGTCTGCATCAGAGGAAATTGGCTCAAAGGCTCCGGAAGTTGTCGGTTATAGAGGCCCAAGCTGTATTTCACATGAAGAATTCGGTAGACCGCTTCATCGATTCGCTTCATAGGAACTTCTCCCGACCCGGCCAATTCTATCAAGGCATCCGTAAATCGGTAGTCATTGGGCACCATAGCCAGATCGACCCCGGCCATCACGGCCATTCGCGTGGCTTCCTTGTAGTTTGCCGCCACACGGTGAACGGTCACCAGCTTCTCAATGTCTTCCCAATCGGACACCACCAAGCCCTGAAATCCCAATTCCTTCCGCAGTAGGTTGGTCAATATTTCAGGATCTGCATGGACCGGAATGCCGTTGAGTTCGCCTGAATTGACCATCACACTGAGGGCTCCGGCCCGGATGCCGGCTACAAAAGGAGGTAATATCCATTCCCTTAATTGTCTTGGGTGGATGTAGGTCGGCGTTCGGTCCTTTCCTGTGCGGGGCATACCATAACCCAGAAAATGCTTCATGGTTGCGGCCACCTGGTTCGGCCGAGAGGGGTCTGATCCCTGATAACCTCTGATGCAAGCGGCGCCCAGCTGCGAAACGAGCTGGGGGTCCTCACCATAGGTTTCAAAGAAGCGCGACCACAACGGATGTCGGGCTACATCGAGTACGGGTGAAAAATTCCATGGGATGCCTGAGGCAGCGGTTTGATAAGCGGCTGCCATGGCCACACGCCGCACGAGTGCCGAATCAAAGGAGGCCGCCTGAGCCAATGGCTGTGGAAAAAGCAGACCTTCATGCAGATAATTTGCGCCGTGTATGGCATCGATCCCATAAAGAAGCGGGATAAAGCTGCCGGGTGCTTGCTTAGCGAGCTTGTTGAGGGTGGATTGTATGGAGCGCCAGTGCTCAAGCGAATAAGCGTGTCCGCCGCAATTCAAAATGGAACCCACTTTCCGGGTATGGAGGGCCTCCTTCAATTTTACGGTATCAAGCTTGTGCGGCTCTTTCAGATTGTAGATTTCACCAACCGATACGACATCGAGATTCAGCTGGGTCATTTGCCCTACTTTTTCTTTTAGCGTCAGGGATTGGAGCGCTGCTTGGATTTCGCGGTGATAGGGACTCCGGGTACTGGTTTTTTGGGCCGAAACAGAGAAAGCGCTTAAGCAAAACAAAGCGTTTAAGCAAAACAGAGCGCTTAAGCAATATAAAGCAAAAATACCGCGTATGATCGTTCTGATTTGCATGGAGGGTGGATTATTGCTTCGGGGAATGAACTATTTCTGATGCATTTGACGCTGACCGTTGACCGGAATAATTTTGAAAAAGTTGACCATTAACGAGCAAACTCTTCCGCTTGGAGGGCACCCCAAATCAATGGGCGAGTAGGTTTTTGAGTATTTGCTTGAAAAGAGAGGTAATAAGGTTGATTTTTGAGGATACCTGGGTGTCGGTCAGGGGGAAGGTCAATGCGCAAACAGGGAATCCCAGGAGTAAAACCGTCATCAACGGTCGTAACACTCCTTTTAACGAAAGAAGATTCGGACAGAAAGACGAAATCACTGAGTTTGCCTGCGCGTCTCATTCTAGCCTGTTCGGGTAGAGCAGAAAGGGTAAAGGTACCAGTAGGTAGCGTATCAAACGGACTGAAAAGCACTATTTCCTTCCCATTTTTCCATAAGCCTTTCCACGTATGGGGGGGATTGCCTGAATGCGGTACCCATGTAATTTCATCAATCGCCATATTTCCCCGCGCCTCAAATTGGATGATGAGTTGTTTAATCTGGGCAGGTTGGGCCAGGCTGCGTTCCCATTCGAAATCTTCTAAAGGCAAGCGCAGTTCATTCCACTCTGTGCTGTTTAGTCCGGCTTTGTTCAGGTATTTGGCCTGAAATCCAAGCCAGCACTGGGCTCCGCTGTAATCTTCAAGCGCAAAAGCCACAGGTATGTTCTTTGGCTGACCCTCTAAAGCCTTGAGGCGAATATTAAGTGCAGCATGATGGATTACTTGCTCCATATTTTTGGGCGCCCAAGCATCCCATCCCATGCCGAGACCGATCCAGTTTGGGCAACCTTCAGCGAGCTTATCCCACTCCAAGGCCAATCCTTGAGATCCATCAGGGTCATTGAAGGGCGAAACATTCAAGCAAGGCGTTCTGCTGCTCCAAATTTCACTGCTCATGCCCCCTTTATACACATCAAGTGCTCGAAAACCAAAAATGTTGGGATCTTCCTCCTCAGAATGATCCGAATAGAGCGATTGACCACTCATTCGATTCTTGCGGGCAGTCACTTCAACACGATCTAATTGGATCACGGGCTGGGCCTGCAAGGAGACGTCATTGCCAAAGAGCATCCATAGCCCGCAACCAATCGTATACCGGATCAATTTAGGGCTCAAGCGGGGCATTTTCTGTGAAGATGATATAATCCATATACATTTGAGAATAGCCAGAAGTAGGGTTGGCCAAAAACAAGGCAGAAATTCTGGATAGTTTGTCGGGGTCATGGCGGCCATTACCCGCTGGTGTAGAGGGTTGGCCATTCACCAAAGAAACCAATTCATTGTAGCGCACACTGATTTTGTTCCACCCCTTTTGAAGACGTTGATGAGCGCCGTTAACTGTGTAGGCCGCGCATTGGAGCGAGTAGAGGTCTTCGGTTGCCGCTTCAAAGGTGCCGTTGCCATTGTCGTCCTCACGGAATTGAAACAGCAACAGAGCATTTTCTACTGAATCGGGAAGATAGAGCAGGGTATTGAAGTAGAGCTTTTCGGGATTGGAGATCAGCGGAAAGCGCGGTGCTTGGTAGGCCGAGGCAGGAAATTCAATCATTCCAATCAGCCAGTCCCAGTTTACCAAGCCCCCCATATCGTAATAGCGATTGCCTTGGGCCGCACTGCTGTTTTGGCGGACCACAAAACTCATGTTGGCTCCGCTTTGTACGAAGCTGGTCCATCCCGGACGAATACCCGTTTCGAAGTCGGCCACCACAAAGCCCTCAATCAAGCGGGTGCTCGTGATCGACACGGTATCGCGCCATAAGACAGAATCTTCTGCGATGATTAACTTCATTTCAACCGATTCCTCTTTAAACATGGGGAAAATGGTCGTGCTGCCGTTCCACCGGCAATTGGTAGAATCGAGGAAGCGCGTTTTTCCGGTGATGGATTTCCGGGCCCCGCTGTTTAGACCCGTACAAACGAGCTCCCAATCGGTGAGCTTATTAAAACGTGCCTGCAAAAACAACAAATCACCCTGTGCAAAATCGGCTTGTTTTTGGTTGATTTGAACCGGTTGTAAGACCTGAAAATCGCCGAATAGGTCCAGGAGCTCCGGGCCATCAACAGGGATGTCTTTGCTGCAGCCGTAGGTCAGCAGCAACAACAGGACAGGCAAGCGTAGGAGGTGTTTCATGATGAGGCACTTTATATTTCAGAGACGAGATGGATCGAATTGTTTTGTGGCGGGCTCAGTTACTTGGTGGCGGGCTCAGTTCCTTCTAGATTATAGTTTCATGACCAACAAGATGGAGGCGGAGTTCCAACGTATTTTGGGTGAAACCGATTCGGAGGGGGGCATCCATTGGTAGTTGTATGCCATGCATTGTGCCTGAAACCGGTTCGAAACCCGATAGTTGAGTCCAACGCCTGCCCAGTGTTCGGTGCGGTTCATGCTCATCGGGAGATAGTCGATGACTTCGGAATAGGCGTTGCGCACCCCATAGAAATCCTGGCCATGAGACGAGTAATTTCTCCACTCAGCAAAAACCTGCCATTCGGGCGAGATCTGCCATTCGGTTTGTAGCTGCAGCAGGCGATTGGTCAGATCCACACGCGTATCAATCAGATCCCCTATACCGTCGGCCCGGGACGTATTTTCTAAACGCGCCGATGCCCTCAACCACCACGATTTATTCCATCCCAGGATCACGTGCAGCGGTGCGGCGCCGTTCCATTCTGCGATGGCGA